>Ga0316622_100000015_pt1 | contig 64350 bp, 40 predicted proteins | sample OWC_Aug_OW2_C1_D_FD_207646 | JGI IMG/M metagenome (GOLD analysis project Ga0316622, IMG submission 207646) | Wetland soil microbial communities from Old Woman Creek delta, Ohio, United States - OWC_Aug_OW2_C1_D5_C | ecosystem: Environmental > Terrestrial > Soil > Wetlands | place: USA: Ohio... | reverse complement strand
AACCCGCACCTATTACAAATACATAATTATCATATTGAGTCATGGCCGCCTCTCGTCGAATAAAAGAACCGACAGATGCTCATTTGTGCTGTTTCAAATAATCGAGCATGGTATCTGCGCCGCTTACCGTAAACGGATCATCCGGACAATTGTCCACTTTGCCGGGTTCTGCGAATAATTTGACAAGCTTTTTATTCTCGACAAACATTGAATAACGCCATGAACGATAGCCAAATCCAACGTTTTCCTTTTTTACCAGCATGCCCATCGCACGGGTAAAGTCACCGTTTCCGTCGGGCAGCATTTTTACATGGGTAACATTTAGATGCTTGCTCCATTGATACATCACAAAGGCATCATTGACGCTCAGGCAATACACTTCATCAACGCCTTGATCAATGAGTTCCTGGTATTTTGTGTCATATCCCGGCAGATGCTTGGTTGAGCAAGTCGGGGTGTAAGCGCCGGGGAGCGCCAGAATCACGATTTTTTTGCCTTTAAAAATGTCGTCGGTACTGACATCCTGCCAGCGAAAGGGATTGTCGCCGCCGATACTTTCGTCGCGAACTCGGGTTTTGAAAATGACATCAGGGACAGTTGAAAGCATGTGGTAACTCCTTATTTTATCTGCTAGAAACATAGTGTCGGAACAGAAACGCCAACGCCGGCAATAATTTTTTTACTTTAGTTCTATGAAATCAAACGTGGTAGCTCAGCGTGCTTTTGCGCTTGAATATGTAGCCAGGTCTTTTTCATTCCGTCGATTGGGGCATAAAAAAGTGTGAAGTCGCGCCTAGGTCTTAGTTTTTGATTCCGGATAATGGATCATCAAGGTTAAGTCAGTACCGAGGCATCTTCAGTCGAGGCAATATCATCCGCGTGAGCCAGCTCGAAAATGTCTTTGGCGTGATCAATGGATTCGCTGTTTGCAGTATGGACAGAGATCAATACGCCGCCATCCTTGATTTTTCCTTCATAACGTCTGGCTTCATACTCCGGAATGCCCACCCCAAGTAAATATCCCCCGGCAAAGCCGGCAATGCTGTTAAGTTAAGGATTAACCGTTCGCCGTGAGCCTGTCGAAGGGTGAATGGTTGATCGGCTCATGGTTCGACAAGCTCACCACGAATGGCTTAACTTAACGGTATTGGCAAAGTCTGGGGATATTTACTCTAACGGGTCATGAGCATCGGTAATGAATAATTCTCTATATGCCCGATCAAAAATTTACAGGAAAAGCGTCTTTGAGTCGGTGCGCTGTCACACATAGAAAATAAGCGCTTTCGGTAAAAGCACGCTAAGTTGCTTTCCGCATTGTGTGTGCGATCAGGTGGGAGTATGGTGATTCCTTGTCTAGGTTAATGCTGCGCGAACTTAATAAGAGGCGGCTCTCATGAATTTACAAACCAAACATCAGTATGGCGACAATATAAAAGGGTTCCCCAGTGAAAAACTTCCCAATTGTTTGCGTCGGCGGTTCGGCTGGCGGCCTCGATGCCTATATTCGACTATTGCAAAATCTCCCGGCTGACATGGGTGTGGCTATTGTCATCGTTAATCACATCACAAAGCTGCCAACCATGCTCCATGAAGTTCTCCCAAGCCACACAACCATGCCGGTTGATCTTATCAGCGAAAATTTGTTAATCGAACCTAACCGTGTATTTATCATTCCTGAAAATCGGGATTTACACGTCCATAATGGAGAATTCCATCTAAAGCCTATTTCCAAGCCTCGGGGCTGGCCTGATGTCATCACGGTTTTCCTGCGTTCGCTGACTCACCATTGGGACGGCAAGCTTATTGCCGTTATTGTCTCTGGCTATGATGGCGACGGGGCCGCAGCACTGTGCGGCATAAAAGAAGTAGGCGGCATTACCATTGCGCAGAAGCTTGATACAGCTCTCCAGCCTGACATGCCGGAGAGCGCAATTGAGACTGGCTACATCGATTTTGTGCTTTCGCCTGAAAATATCGCTCAAGAAATCATGCGGATTGCGCGCGTTGAAGCCTAAGAGGGTGTAGACAAAATCAATTTAAATACCAGCTTACCGAGACTATAGCAGAGGTGAGCGATGAAACGAAAAGGCCGACCGGAAACAATCAGCCCTTCGGACCCGCATGTTGGCATGGCGTCTTTTTATTCGCGGTTTTTTCTGCCTGGATTGTGGCGACGCCTGAGCGCAATTCACAGCCTAAAACCACGAAAATTTTAGGAAAGTCTCTTAACCAAGACTGTTCGTAAAACAATACGCTGTCACTTACCGAGCACCACCTTCACCTGATGCAGCTGTCCGTCATTCCTTAAGGTAATGCTATTCCCGCTTAACTGGCGTTGTCCGTCCAGTTCCAGCGTGGCAATGCCGCGTGTCGCTCCGTTCGGGTTTTCAACCGTGATTTCATAGCGGGTATTTTGGTGCCGATAAACGATGCTGTAACCCGGCCAGGCTTTGGGAATACAGGGCTCGAAAACCAAGGTGTCGCCACGGACCCTAAGACCCAAGATCCATTCCATTCCGGCCCGGTAATACCAACCCGCAGCGCCCGTGTACCAAGTCCAGCCACCACGCCGCACATGCGGCGGCTCGGCATAAATATCCGCCGCCAGCACATAGGGCTCGACCTTATAGGCGTAAACGCCGGTGCGGGTCGCCGTGCGGTTGATGGGGTTCAGCATGCGCAGCAGTTCCGCCGCCTGGTCGCCGTCACCGAGCATGGCGTAGGCGATCACCGACCAGATCGCCGCGTGGGTATATTGACCGCCATTCTCCCGCACACCGGGAGGATAACTCTTGATATAACCGGGATCGCGCTCGGTCCTGTCGAAAGGCGGGGTAAACAACAGCACCAGATCGTCGCCGTAGCGAACCAGATATTCCCGTACCGAATTCATCGCTCGTTGCGCGCGTTCGGCCTCGGCGGCACCGGAAATCACTCCCCAGCTCTGAGCGATCGAATCGATGCGGCATTCGGCGTTGGCGGCGGAACCCAAGGGCGTGCCATCGTCGAAAAAGGCGCGCCGGTACCAGGCGCCGTCCCAGCCTTCCGCTTCCGCCGCAGCCTTCAATTGATTGGTGTGCTCACGCCAACGAATAGCTCGTTCCTGCTCTCCCCTGCCCTCCGCCACGGCGGCGAATTCGGTGAGCGTGGCAATCAGAAACCACGCCAGCCACACACTCTCGCCCTGCCCCTGGTTGCCAACCCGATTCATGCCGTCGTTCCAGTCGCCGCTACCCATCAGCGGCAGACCGTGCGAACCGGTCGCCAAGCTCAAATCGAGCGCACGGGCGCAGTGCTCGAAGAGCGTCGCATGCTGTAACGACTCGATCGGCTGGTAATAAGCGTCATCCTGCTCCGGCCCCAGCGCGGCGCCTTCCAAAAACGGCAGTTCCTCATCCAGCACACCAGCATCGCCGCTCACCTTGATATAGTGGGACACCACATAGGGCAGCCAGACTCTATCGTCGGAAAAACGGGTACGAACGCCACGGCCAGTAGGCGGATGCCACCAGTGTTGCACATCACCCTCGCCGAACTGACGCGCGGCGGCACGCAGAATATGAGCACGGGCGAGATCGGGCTTGGCCACCACCAAGGCCATGCTGTCCTGCAGTTGATCGCGAAAACCGAATGCCCCGCCCACCTGATAGAAAGCGGCGCGCGCCCACATCCGGCAACTCAGCGATTGGTACAACAGCCAGCGGTTCAGTAGCAGGTCGAGCTCGCGGTCTGGGGTTTTTACCTGAACCTTGCCCAACACCTGTTCCCACGAATCTTTAACCTGGGTAAAAATCGTTGCCGCATGACTTGCTCGATAGCGCCGGACCAACTCAGTGGAATGGGCGCGGTCATCGCCCTGCCCCAGCAGGAAAACGATCTCGACCCGCCCATTAGACTCGAGTTCGACCATCGTTTCCAGGGCCGCGCAAGGATCAAGACCGGCGCCAACCCGGTTTTTCAAGGCCTTGGTGCCAAGCAGACCGGCGGGCGCATCCAGGCTGCCGTTACGGCCGATAAATTCGGAACGATTACAGGTCCAGCCACTCTGACGACCCGCAAAATTGGCGAAGGCGACGCGCTGCCCAAACTCCATGTCTCTCGGGTTGTAAGCGAAGATCGCACCGGTTTCCGGCTCCTGTTCGGTGATGATGTAAGGCGCGGTGACGGTACGCGAAGCACCCAGCACCCATTCCACATAGGCCGCGACCGTCAGTCGGCGGCTTCGTCCGGACACATTGGTCAAGGTCAAAACTGAAATCTTGACCGGGTCGTCCGGACTGACGAATTGCAGCAGCTCGCTATGAATCCCATGCGAGGCATGCTCGAAACGGCTATAGCCCTGGCCGTGGCGTATCACATAACTGGCATTGTCAATCCGGATCGGCAAGGCCGTCGGGCTCCACAAGGCGTTGCTTTCATCGTCGCGCAAGTAGAAAATTTCGCCGGGCGGATCGCTGACTGGGTCGTTCGACCAGGGTGTCAGCTGGTTTTCACGGCTGTTTCCACACCATGTGCAGCTGCTACCCAGTTCCGAAACCATGAAGCCGAACTCGGCATTGGCGATCACATTGACCCAGGGAGCCGGCGTCCATTGGCCCTTATCGAGCACGATCACATATTCGCGTCCATCCTCGGCAAAGCCGCCGAGACCGTTGAAGAATTCCAGCGGAGGCAAGGCCAATGTCGGTGAATCGGGGCCAGGAACGGGCGGGATTTTCGGCGCCAGGAAAGCCGCCGCCGGCCTGGGACGGCGTAACAGCTGCTCGGCCAAGGTGCCCCGGCTGCTCACCAACACCGCGCGCGCGAAAGTTTGCAGCAAGCGCCGTTCTTCCACCGACAGCTGATCGACCCGCATCACAAAAATCGCGCTTTGGCTTTCTTGTTCATGATGGGCCGAACGCGCCTGATTCTCTCGTACCAAACTCTCCAGCAGGGTCTGAAGATCGTCGACGTAAGACGATTCCTTTTCGTTCAGTATCACCAGATCGGCGGCAAGCCCCTTGATGCGCCAATATTCGTGGGCGCGCAGCAATTGTTCGACGATGCCTCGGTCTTCGGGCTGAGCTACCCGCAGCAGCACGATGGGCCTGTCGCCCGAGATGCCATGGCGCCACAAACCGGTGAGGTTCAAGGTATTCATCTGCATCAACTTGGCGGCGGGCCGCAACGAGGGATCGGCATAGATCAGACGGTTAGCCAGATCCTGAAACAACTGAGCCTCGTCGGGCTTGGTGCGCAAATGATGCAGTTGCACATGGGCGTGGGTCCAGGCCAAAGCCGACACCCGGTCCCATACCGCCACGTTGTGGTATTTGTCGGCCAGATCCTCCGCCGCCTGGCGCGAGGTGGCAATCAGGGTAGTGAAGGTGACATGTTCGGTGGCGCCGGCGGCGATGCGTATCCGGGTACGCAGGCTGAAAATCGGATCGAGAACAGCGCCGACCGTATTACTCAGCGGGCGGCCGTCCATCACCGAAATCGGCTCCCTAATCGTTTGTCCGCGGCCTATAAAGCGGGCCCGGTCGGTTTCGTATTGCAGCCCGTCGTCGGTTTGGCGTTCGGCCAGCACATGAACCGCCCAGATATTGGGGTCGCCGGCCGAACGCTGGCGCCGATGCGCGATCAATGCACGTGTCTGCTGCAGGTATTCGGTGTGAATGAACAGATTGGAAAAGGCGGGATGGGCAATGTCCGCAGGCATGGCGGCTAGTACCAGTTCCATATAGGAGGTGATGTCGATCTCCCGATCGCGCATGCCATTATTGGTCAAACTCAGGCGGCGGATTTCCGCGTCGTCCTCGGGCGAGACCACGATCTCCAGCGTACTGACCAGGCTGCCGTCGGCGCGGCTGAAACGCACCCGGTCTTCGACAAACAACACATCATATTCATCGGGCGCCTTAGCCGTCGGCTGGTAGCCGGCGGACCACACCTGGCCGTTGGCGACATCACGCAGATAAAGATAACTGCCCCAGGCATCCCGCGTCACGTCCTCGCGCCAGCGCGTCACTGCCTGGTTCCGCCATAGGCTGTAGCCCGACCCTGCGGCGGTGATCATCAGCGCGTAACGGCCGTTGGATAATAGATGCGTGGAAGGCACCGAAGACATCGGCGAAGGTACGCGCCGCACCGGCGGCTGCACGGTCTCCTTGACTTCGGACAGTTCCTGAAGCAAGGGCAGATCGCTGGACTCCGCGCCGTGCGGAATGCGTTCCTGTAATAGCAAGTCGGCCGCCTGAATCAGCGGCGCGCGATGGAAACGGTGGCGCATCGCCCCGTCATGAACCGCATTGGCGAAGGCCACCAGCGACATGCCCTGGTGGTGAGCCATATAGCAACGCACCATCGCCACCCGCTGGCCTTCCGCAAGCCGGAAAGGCGTGAAATCGAGCGCTTCGTAGAAACCGAAGCGCCCCAAGGCGCCTTCCCGCTCCAGGCGCGCGAAGTTTTCCACGGCGGCATGCGGCAGATACATCGCGGCCAGGGCCGTGGCGTAGGGTGCGATCACCAGCTCTTCGCCGAGTCCTCGCTTCATCCCCAAACCGGGTACGCCAAAAGCCGAATACTGATAGGTCAAAAACAGGTCGCGGCCATTGAAGGCCGACTCCGAAACGCCCCATGGCACGCCGCGTTCCTTGCCGTATTCGATCTGCCGATTCACCACCAGCCGGCAGGTCTGATCGAGCAGGCTGTAACGCGGGGTAAAGGTCACCAGGGAAGGCATCAGGTATTCGAACATCGATCCCGACCATGACAGCAGCACGGTACCCTGCGCGGCGCGGATCACCCGGCGGCCCAGGTGAAACCAGTGGCTGCTCGGCACGTCGCGCTTGGCGATCGCCACCAAACTGGAGAGACGGGCTTCTGACGCCAGGAGATCGTAATAACTGGGATCGAGATCGCCTTCCATCACCCGGTAACCGAGCGCGAACAGATGGCGATCCGGGGCATACAGAAAACCAAAATCCATTTCGTGGAACAAGGTATCCAGCTGCGCCACCATGTTTTCCAGGCGCTTGGCGAGCGCTTCGGCCTGCCCTGCCGCGCGTCGCAACTGAGTCGCCAGAGCCGTCAGCTCGGAGGATGCAAAAGGCTGCCCGGCCGGGGCATCGAGAGCGTCCAGGCCCAAGGCATAGACACGGGGAATTCGATTCAGCGGCGTATCCAGCGTCAAGGCTTGCAAGGGAGTCGGCCGATCGTATTCGGAGGCTGGCGAATTCGCGCTCGTGGCTAAGCGACCCGCGAAATGTATCCAGGGCACAAGGCTATTCACATCCCGAGCGTGAGAACGGATGTCATTGCACAGCAAACTTGCCCAGGCCAGCACTTCGCTGTCAGCCGCATCGCCGCGTTCGGCGGCATAGGCGCGAGCCAGGTCTTGCAGCGTGTCGGCGCAACCGGCCAATTCCAGCCACAGAATGCTCCATCCCTGCGAATCCGTGGGACGGCGGCCCAAAATTTCGCCCAGGAAAACGCCTTTTTGGCGAAACTCTTTCAGCGTGACGGTCAGGGTACGCCTGTCATCGCGGATTTTGTCCAACTCGGCCATCATCAGGCTATGTGTATCGTAAAGTCCGGTCAACGCATTCGTGAAATCAAACGGTTGCCTCAGCATCTCCCGGCAGGCTTCCGCGAGGACCAGCAGATGTCCGGCCAGATTACCGCTATCCACGGTCGATACATACCGGGGTTCCAGCATGTGAAGATCGAGAGTGTCGTACCAGTTATAAAAATGACCGCGTAAACGCGGCAATCCGACAAGCGTCGTCAACGTCGCTTCGAGCCGGTCGACGATGTCCATCAAGCCTATCCAGCCAAAATCACGGGCGGATACCGCGGACAATAGATAGAGACCGAAATTGGTGGGCGAACTGCGATGGGCGATAACGGGCTGCGGGTCTTCCTGAAAATTATCCGGCGGCAGATAGTGGTCTTGCGCCGTCACGAAGGTGGTGAAGAAGCGCCAGATGCGCCTGCCGATTAACCGCAGCCGCCGGCTATCCTCGGGCAGCAGGGATTCGGCCCGATCAATACTAGGAGGCAAACTCAAGCTACGGGCAATCAGCGGCGCCAGCCACCATAACAGCAGGAACGGTGCCGCGACCGTGATTCCGGCTGGATTGAAAAGCAGCACAATGGCACCCGCGCCCATCACCACCGTGGAGGCGTGACTAAGAGGCCGAATCAGGTTCTTCAAGGCGTGACCGGTCGTTTCCTTGGCCTGCTGGGCAGTGACCCACTTCAGCAATTTGCGCCGGGTAATAAACAGCCTCACCAAGGTACTGACGATGGCGTCCGTCATCAGCCAAGACTGTTGCGCTAGCAAGGTCAACGCCACCAGGCTGTTACCGCCCGTCAACAGCACATTCTCTCCCATGGTCCGCATATGAGTTGCCAGCGAAATGCCTCGCCGGATCGACGTGAACCCGCTGGTGAATGCCAAAATCACGGGAAAGGCCAACGCCGCCAGCACGAAGCCAATCAGGATAACCTGCGGTGCTTGCGGAATCGCCCAGCTTGCGACCAGCGCCGAGAAGGCGGCCGGCGCCGAGAGCGATCGCCGCAAATTATCCAGCATTTTCCAGCGTCCTATCATCGGCATACCCTTGCCGCGAGGTCCGAATATCCACGGTAACAACTGCCAATCGCCGCGCGCCCATCGGTGTTCCCGCGATGCCGCGACTTCGGTGTGGGAAGGAAATTCCTCGAAGAACTCGATGTCGTTGACCAGTGCGCAACGCACATAGACGCTCTCGAACAAGTCATGGCTGAGTTGGGTGTTGTCCGGCACTCTTCCCGCCAGCGCGGCCTCGAAGCTGTCGACATGATACAAGCCTTTGCCGCTGTAGGTGCCTAGCGCAAACAAGTCCTGATAAAGTTCGGATACCGAACTCGAATAGGCGTCGGTGCCCGAAGCGCCGGCAAACATCTGATGAAACATCGAGCGCTCCCGCCGCTGCGGCAGGGTGGGTGTCACGCGTGGCTGCAGGATGCCGTAGCCATTCACGATGCACTGGCAGACCGGATCGAATACCGGCTGGTTGAGGGGATGGGCGGCCACGCCCACCAACTCCGATACCACGCCCATGGGCAGCTTGGTATCGGCATCGAGGGTAATCACATAACAAACGCCCGGAGGCGCTTCCGCGGGCTTGCCATCCGTCGCTAAAAAAGAGGTATCGACAGCGCCACGCAACAAGCGGTTGAATTCGTGTAGCTTACCACGCTTCCGCTCCCAGCCCATCCACTTGCCCTCGCTGGCATTCCACAGGCGTTTGCGGTGAAACACGAAGAAGCGTTGTTCGCCGTACTTGGCGTTGAGCGCGGTGACACCGGCCTTGGCTATGCCAAGTAGTTGCTCATCGTTGGCCATGGTTTCCTGCTCGGCATCCGCCCAATCGGACAACAAGGCAAACCGCACCTCGCCGTCCGGATTGGACAGATAGCGAATCTCCATCTGTTCGACCTGTTCCTTTACCCCGGCTTCGCTAACGAACATCGTCGGTACGACGACGAAGGTGCTTAGCGTCTGCGGCACGCCATCCTTCAGTTCCAGCCGTGGCAGGTGATTCGGCGGCAGTCCGGCAATGATGAAATGGTTCACCAGGCCGACGGCGATATCCGACGCGGGAAATACAAGGAATAGCGCGAGCAGGAATAGTTGAAATCCGTTTAGTCCCACGGAAAGACAAGCACTCAAAGGCAGTGCCAGCAATAACCCAGTCAACAGTGCGATACTCCCTCCATAAGCCAGTCCCGCGTGGGTGACGTAGGTGCGTAGCAATCGTTGTTTGAGCGAAGGTCTAAACTCGACTTCCGGCTCGAACGCATAGCGTCCGGCACCGATCAAGTAGTAGCCGGGCTCCAGTTGCCGTTTATCGGCGGTGAGCTGTTCCTTGGCGCACTGGACTTTGGCGATCACCCGGCGCGCGATCTCCACCTCCGAATGCAACGAGCGCTTGGCCAGATCCTCGATCGCATGGCGATAACGATCGCGGGTCAGAAAATCCATCGCCGCGTAACCCTCATGAGCTCGCAGACACGCATCCACCAGGCTGGCGTCCTCGACAAACTGCGGCCAATCGAAGGTGGAGATGGCGCGCATACTGGTGATGATGTTGCGCACCGTCCAGTTATCGGCGACCTGGTCGGCATGTTCCCGAGACACGATTTCATCCGGACTGGCGCCTTGCTCGACTAGCCAGTCATCCAGAAAATCAAGGGAGAGCACGACGCCGGGATGCGGATCGTGCGACCGCTGCAGGATTTGCACCGCGTAGGACTGGAGCAAGGGCTCACCGGGCAATATCGGCTCGGGCAGCGCAGGGTCAGGCTTATCGCTTTGAGCGACAATTTGTTCGATGTGATCGACGAACTCGTCCGCTAGTCGACGGCCGGTTTGCGAACGCATGATGCGCACGGCCAGACGGCGAAGATTTTCCACCAGCAACACGCGCAACGTAATCGGTATCGCCCACAGTTCACCCAGCGTCAGCGGCTGAACATTTTGATAGGCCCGCACGAATAGCTTTACGAATTCCGGGGAAAAACGGCTGTCAGTATGGGCGACCAGTGCCCAGGCAATGCCGTAGATGCGGGGATAACCGGAAAGCACGCCTTCGGATAACTTGGGCAGCTCCCGATAATAGCTTTCGGGTAAGTCGACGTAGATGTCGCTGACCTGTTCTTCGATCACATGAAAATTATCCAGCAGCCATTCGGCCGCCGGCGTGATGGCATGCTGTTTACGTACCGCCTCGGCGACCGCCTTATAGGCCTCAAGCAGCACCAGAGAGTTTTCGCGCACCCGTGGAATCAGTTTCCGCCCTTTCTTAAGGCGACTGACTTTTTGCGCTTGCGCCAGACTCACTGCGTGCTGTTCGAGCCGTTCCGTGCTGAACAACTCGAAACGGATCGGTGCTTCCTCACCGCCCGGATGATCGAGTCTAACCCGCCGCCTTTGTTCTCGCCGCTTGGCCATGGTTGATTCTCCGAACCCCAAATTAAAAAAAGCGAGCGGCTATACCCGTAATTCGATGTTACCGGAACGGTATTTCCATGCGGCTATATGATGCCCAGTAAGAGCAGGACCAGTAAGATGATCAAAACCGTTCCAAGCCCGCCACTGGGGCCATAACCCCATTCCCGGCTATGTGGCCAGACTGGAATAACGCCAACCAGCATCAGGATAAGAACGACGAGTAAAATGGTGCCAAGTGTCATGGTAGTACTCCCGATCAGATGAAAGAAGGTGCAAAGTACGAGGTATTATTTTTATGCTTAGATTCTGCCCATTAACAGCAGAACAAGTAAGATGATCAAAACCAATCCAAGCCCGCTGCTCGGCCCATAACCCCATGCCCGGCTATGTGGCCAGACTGGAATGACGCCAACCAGCATCAGGATGAGAATTAACAGTAAAATTGTACCGACTGACATGGCAGTTCTCCTGTGCGAAACAAAAGTTAAACTAAAAACTATTCAAAACCGTGTGACCTTGGTCATTGGAAGCATCCCCTCACCTGTGGATGAGTCCCAAAATACCCACGACAATCAAATACACGGCCACGAAATAATTTAAAAACCTTGGCACCACCAAAATTAAAATCCCTATCACAAGTGCCAGTACGGGTTCGATTGCAATATTCATGGAAGATCCTCCTCGGGTAAGCGAGGAATCAGCTTAACGGCAATAAAGGAAGTGGTCTGTACGGTATCGTACATAGAGAGGCTGTAGGCAACAGCCGGAAAACACATCCCGATCAAGCGATATTGTTGCCGGTTGTTTTACAAGCGTTTGGGGTCAAAATGTACCAGCCGAAAACCCTGTTGCTGCAGACTGCCGACAATTTCATCGAGATGCCGGTAGGTGGTGGGACGGTTATCGTGGAATATCAATAGGCAGGGGTAAGGCCTGTTCCAGGCCGCCAAAATGGACTGAGTCCTTTGCTTAACCACATCGACCGTTATCCCCGGTATGGTGTCGCCTACCGATTCCCCCATAACGACCCGATAACCCAATCGATTTGCTGTTTCCCGCACATTTGTATTGAGAATTAAATTGGGCGGTCGAAACAGGCGCACGTTTGATATGCCTAAAACCCTTTGAGAAATGGCTTCCCACTCGGTAAATTCGCTGAGCACAGCCTCCGGTGTATCCAGCCAAGGCCATCGAAACCATGCGTGATGAGTCGAATGATTACCGATAATATGACCGGCCCGCTGGATTCGAACGGCAATTGTTGGGTATTTGGCGATACTGCCCTTATCGCTCCAGAGTTCGTAGGGTGCATAATAAATCCACCGTTGCCAAAATTCATCGGGCGCGTCGGCCAATAGAAAAAAACCGGCTTTTACCGGTGTGCCGTCAGTAGCCTTTAGTGTTGCCAACATATCCAGCACACGCTCGGTCGTATTGGGACGTGGTCCGTCATCGAAGCTGAGCATAAACTCGACGCTTCTCGTAATAGTTTGTTCACGCGGATAGCCCGCATCGAGTCCGATCATGCAGCCAGACATAAGGCTGGCGATAAGGGGGATTAAGCAAATAGAATGCTTCATAGCCGCTTCATTTTTTAATACCTTTCAATTCAGATTTTTCTTACGTATTTGATGTGATTCGTTTGCGCACCAACTTCCGCAACAATCCCGCCGAGGCTGGTTATCTCTACCGATTGACGGGTAGCCAGGAAAACGGCCGGCGTTTGTTTCCGAGTTATTTGGAAAAGATCAACGAATTACACAAAAGGCCCGAGTTTTACAACACCCTGCTGGATAATTGCACCGTTGCCATCTGGTTGAGGTCATTGGCCGTTAGCAATCCTTTACCGTTTTCATGGAAGATTCTGCTGAGTGGTTATTTATAGTCATCGCACTTCAAATTTCGTTTTTTGAATCTCCTCACCCTAACCCTCTCCAGCAGGAGAGGGAATTGCGGCGACGAAATTTGAAGTGCGAAAGGTATATCAGAATATCTCTATGACTCTAAACTACAGGATCAACAGCTGCCTTTTGCGGAATTACAAAGGCAAGCTCATTTCAATCTCATCGCTAGGGCGACGGACGGCTCGGCTGATTTTTCCAAGCAAATCCGCGCGGCAACCCCGCATTAATGTTCGGCCGATGATAGCTGCATGATTTTATGATTCGGAAGCTGATAATCAGAGCTCAGCGGCCCCCATCACCAACTCTCGCCAGGCGGCTTTTTGTGGTACCAACGGCGGCATGGCCGCGAATTCGGGTTCCGCCGTCGGCCTTGCGACCAGTTGTTCGAAGTCGCGGGTGACGACGCCGCCCTTGCGGAAAAAGGCATTGTAAATGGCCCAGTTCGCGGGGTTACGGGAACCGTCCCAGGGAAAGCGGCGCAGCATCGAAGACGCCGTATAAAAGCCATCATAGGTATCCAGATAGCCGCGATAGAACTGCTCGCCCGATAGCCCGGCCGGTTTGAAAACGATGTGTGATTGGTCGTATTTGTCCCAATCGAAGGAGACGATCTGCTTGCGCTGCATCATCTCGAACCAGTTGATGGTACCCGGATACGGCGTCAGTAAGGAATAGCCGCACATGTCGAACTTGGCGTCGATGTTGAACTTCAAGGTTTCCTCGAACACCGATGGTTCGTCGCCCTCAAAGCCAAACATGAATAGACCCAGCACCATGATGCCATAGCGGTGCAACTTCTCGACCAATTCACGGTATGAATCCGGATCGTTCTGGCACTTGTGAACGTTGCGCAGGGTTTGCTTGGAGATGGACTCGAAGCCGATGGACAGCATGAAACAACCACTTTCCGCCGCCAATTCCAGTAGCCGCTCATCGTGCGCATCGCGACTGTTCACCGCCGCCTGCCATTTCAGCCCCCTGCCTCTGAGTGCCTTCATGACTTCGATGGCGCGTGCCGGCGTACCGAAAAAATCGGCATCGTTGAACAGGATGACCCGCTCTTCGATGTGCTCGATCTCGGCGATGATGTCTTCGATGGGCCGATAGCGAAAACGCAGGCCATACATGGTCGGTTCGGCGCAAAAGGTGCAGCCGTGATGGCAGCCTCGGGAGGTCTGCACGAAACCCTTGTTGATGTAACGGTTGCTCTTCAATAGTCCTTGCCGTGGTTTAGGCATGTCAACCATGGTGTGCAGACTGTCGCCCTTGTAAATGCCAGTTAATTGGCCGTGGTGAAGGTCGTCGAGGACCTTGTCCATTACAAACTCGGCTTCGCCAACCACCACCGCATCGGCGTGTTTCAGCGCCTCCAGCGGCAGATAGCTGACGTGCACGCCGCCCATGATGACGGGAACGCCGCGCGCCCTAAAGGCGTCGGCAATCTCGTAACCCCGGTTAACATAAGAGGTCATCGCCGAGATGCCCACCATATCGACATTCAAGTCGAAATCGATGGGCTCGATATTCTCGTCCGTCAGGATGATTTCGTATTCGTCGTCCGGAATCAGCCCGGCCACGGCCAGCAATCCGGCAACCGGCGAGTAGAGCGCCTTACCGAAGATTAAAGGCCGAGTCGCAAAAGTGTCGGCACGCGGATTTATCAAATGAATACGGCGGGTTCTGGTCATAGTGATTCCTCTAAATTAACTACCCGGCAAATCCAAAGCTACGTGCTCCGATTGTCGGGGCCTGGGGATCGACGGCGAATACACGGTTTTACCATCAACGTTTACGGTTTTATCGATCCACTGTCCGTCTCGATTAGCACTAGTGATGTCTCGGCCTGTCTTGAACTCGGGGAATAGCATATGGTTGTCGGGCACGGCATCCAGAAAGGTGTTGCCGCCTGCATCCTTGATGCCACCCTTAAGATCGTCCAGATATTCTTCGCTGTCCCCTATCAAAAAAAGCAGGCTCAAGTTGTAATCAGCGCGCTTAACCTGAATCGCACCCCGTTGTTCATCGGCACCAATCCCGCCACCGCTATTAATCTTGCCTTGGGTTTGCGATTTGATCAAAGGTTGTATCACAAACACCAGAAAACTCAACATAGCCCAGGGAAGAATAAAATGAAATTTCATGAAAAATGCTCCTCGTGGACACAAGCATCAACACAGGTTACAGGCGCTAGCGTTTTGGTCCGTACGCAGCGATAGCGACCGTAAATAAGAAAAAGCTGGGTGGACGTCCAGCTTTTAGCTACTAGCGTTTTTAGAATCAATGCGTTAAAAATATATTCATCGCACTTGAAATTTCGTTTTTTGAATCTCCTCACCCTAACCCTCTCCAGCAGGAGAGGGAATTGCGGCGCCGAAATTTGAAGTGCGAAAGGTATATTTAAGTTCCCCCTTAAGAAATGCACCCCGTCTAGCGCGCTGCGATGTTGCCGTTTTCGTCGGAAAGAATGATTTCCACACGCCGATTCAATTGTCGGTTAGCGGCTGTGTCGTTGTCGGCAACCGGATACTCCTCGCCATAACCCCGTGTTCTAACGCGGTCGCCGCTAACGCCGGAGTCGACCAAGGCCGTTCGCACCGCATAGGCTCGGCGGTCGGAGAGCTCCTGATTGAGTTCGTCACTGCCCTTGCTGTCGGTGTAGCCTTCAACCAATACCATGTATTCCGGGTACTGGTTGAGAAAATCGGCCAGCTTATTCACATTACGTAAACCGCCCGATTGCAGCCGTGCCTTGTTGGTGCGGAACAATACGTCGCCCAGGGTAATCACCAAGCCGCGTTCGGTTTGCTTGGCATTCAAGTCGTTGATCAGTATGTTCTGTTGAGCGATCAACGCCTGATCCCGCTCCGCGTTGGCGCCGGCCACCGCCAATTCGGTCGCCTGGCGGTCGACGGTTTGCTGGGAAATCACCGCCTGCCGTTTAGCGGCATCGGCCTCGGCCGTTCTGGCATCGAGGCGAACTTGATTGCGTTTGGCCTCGGCATTTGTGACCGCTATTTCAGCCGTTTTCCGCTTGGCGGTTTCCTGGGCGATTGCAACTTGTTGCTTGGCTAAATAGGCCAGATGATCGACGCTGTCATCGCCTTCATCTTCCTTCAAGGCACGGTCCGCTTTATCCAGCGTGTCGCCGGCTTGTTTCAATTCCAACTCCGCCAATTTGCTGACCTCGGGAGAGGTCCGCGCGGTGTTGTAATCGTTGTGCGCTATCGTCAGGGATGAATTTTGCGGTACGGAACTACAGCCGGAAATGATCGCCGCGGCGATCAGCGTCATCGGGAAATATCGATAAGTTTGCATGATGAACTCCATTGTTGATTACTGGGCTTTACGGTCGATTTCTTGGCGTAGCACGCGATTATCTTCCTGCAATTCGCGCGCTGCTTTCTGTGCCTTGGCGGAACGCGCCGTTGCCGCCGCGAGTTGCGCGTCAACCTGTGCTTCTTCCGCTAGTTGCCGGGCCCGCAGATAATCTTCCTTCGCCATGGCCTGCTCGGCCGCATCCATCTTTTCCATGGCCGACTTGAGTGCCACGGGTGCAAACTCGTTGCCGCCGGCGCTGTTGGCGCTGGTTACCGCTGCCTTGGACACAGCCATCTGCTCCGTAGGCGCCGGAATGCTGGCGCACCCCCCTACAAAGAATGCAACAGCTACGCTTAAGCCGATGCCATGTCTCATCCGAGCCGATCCGAGGTGGTTAAAATTTTTCATGATTTTTATCCTTTCAGTTAAACATCGAACACCATCCTTGCAATGGAGGTAACTGCAATTGCAAGGAATTCCAAATTTTTCGGCAGTCATCGCGCGCCAACATTTAACTCTTTCAGAAGAAATTGGTTTACGTTGCGGCTTACGTTTTCCTGTTGATCATCTACCAGCCCATGCTCCGTGGAATATGGCGGATACCGGTTTGAGCAAGTCGGGAAGCGCGACATAAAATTTTCATACACTATCCAAATACGGATGATAGGATTGAATGCAAACGGTTCTTAAACCATCGGAACTGATTAGACGCCTTTCCGCCAACGAACTCAGTTCGTTAGCGTACATAAGCGCTTGACCGAGATAAATTGAGTTTGGTGTTTGTTGAATTTTTGGCGAGGCGAGCGAGTCGCTGTTTACTACATTATCTATCTAGCATGTCGACGACGTGTCGACCGAGTGAGAATAAATCATGGCTTCAAAATGGAATGGCATTGAGCGGCGCAAATCCCTAAGAACCGCGGCGGAATCACTGGTTGCAAGTTTATCGCCGGAAGCGATGACGGCTCAGCCTGTCGAGGCACTGGTGCATGAACTCATCGTACACAAGATCGAGCTGGAGATGCAGAACGAGGAATTGCGCAACACGCATGCCGCACTGGAAGAAGCCTTGGAGCGCTATAGGGATCTATATGAGTTCGCGCCGGTAGCTTATCTCACAGTCACCCCGGAAGGCTTGATTAGCGACATCAACCGGATCGGCACTGAATTATTGGGCGTTAGCAGTCATACAGCGATCAATAGGCGTTTCGCGACGTTTGTTGCTCCCGAGGATAGAGGCCTTTGGAATCGCCAGGTCGTTAACCTGATGGAGTGCGCCAAGGGTGAGCAGCACGCGTTTGACCTAATGTTGACAAGAGCCGACGGAACCGTGTTCCGCGCCCATCTCGACTGCCTATGCAGGAAAATGCGGAATACACCGCCGATATTGCGCGTCGCGGTGACCGATAACGGCAATATGAATCCGGCCCAGGAAAAATAGCTCGCTTATCTCCTTAGCATTAGTTCGACTGTGTCAGATTACTTAATCGACATTTCTAAGTCCGTCGTTTCGGCAGGGATTGCCGAAATCCAGACTCCATGGATGGATCGAAGCTTACCATCCATGGCACTGGATACCCGCTTCCCTGCGGGTATGACGAGCCTTTTTATAATCTGACAAATTAGAATTAGCGGGTGAGGATCAAACAGTACTATCTCAATACGCCGACAACATAGTATGTTCCGCATATATCCCCCGGAAAGTTTCCGCGCAGGCCGTGAATGCCGCTAGTACGGCCGGGTCGAAATGGTCAGGCATGGTGCGGCCGTCGCCTTCGGTGATGATCAGCATGGTCTTGTCGTGGTCGAAGGGCGGTTTGTAGGGGCGTTTGGCGCGTAGCGCGTCGTATTGGTCGCAGATGTTCATTAGACGAGCGGATATGGGAATTTCTTCTCCGCGTTTACCGTTGGGGTAGCCGCCGCCGTCCCAACGTTCATGGTGGTTAAGGGCGATTTCCGCACCCATGCGCATGTAGGGTGAGTTGCCGTATTTCAGAATTTCGGCACCTAGCTTGGTATGGGCTTTCATAATCTCCCATTCGTCTAGCTCGAACGAGCCAGGCTTGAGCAGGATTTGGTCCGGGATGCCAATTTTACCGATGTCGTGCATCGGGCTGGCGTAGAAGATGCGATCACAAAATGCCTCATCCATCCCCATATATTCCGCCAGAGCGCGGCAGTAATAACTGATGCGGATAACATGCATGCCTGTTTCCTCGTCCTTGTGTTCGGCGGCGGCGGTCATGATATAAATGGTTTCGCGATAGCTATCGGCCAGTTGGGCGGTACGCTCGGTCACCTTTTCTTTCAGGCGATGATTGTGGTCGGCGAGCAAATCCGTATAATCATTCAGCCGCAACAAATTAGATACTCGGACCGACAGCTCGGCACCATCCACCGGCTTGGAGAGAAATTCCTCAGCGCCCAATTCCAGGGCCCACAAACGCGAGGCACGGTCTTCCAACGACGTCACCATGATGATGGGGATGTTGCGTGTACGCGGGTTGGCCTTGAGCCGCCGCGTCACCTCGAAGCCATCCATCTCCGGCATCAAGATGTCGAGCAGGATGAGGTTGGGTTGGCGCTCCTCCGCCAGTACCAGCGCTTCCGCACCGCATGCGGCGGTCAATGTTTCGTAACCATCGGCCTTGAGCAGCACTTGCAACAGCCGCAGGTTGGAAGGTTCGTCATCGACCAGCAGGATGGTGGCGGCGTGAGTTTTAGCGGTTTCCATGGCATGTCACCTCATGCAAATAATTGAAAAAGTCCTTCGACAGGCTCAGGACGAACGGTAAGCTGTTGATTCCGTTCGTGGTGAACCCTTCGACGTCGCTAAGGAGAACCTTGTCAAACCAAGGGCGAAATCGACTTAATCAAAGTTTCCTTAAATAAGAAATGGGTTATCCATCTGAATTGAGATTCAGACGGCCTGGAAAACCATCACGCCTCACCCAGTATCTTGTTGACCAAGGCCAGCAGCTCCCGATGATGAAACGGTTTGGGTAAATAACCATTGCATCCGGCGGCTCGCATCGTTTCCTCATCACCTTTCATGGCGTGGGAGGTAATGGCGACGACGGGGATGTGCCTGATGGCGGGATCGGCTTTGATCTGGCTAGTGGCGGCAAGGCCATCCATGCCTGGCAGTTGCACGTCCATCAGCACCAGTGCGGGCCTCTCGGCTCGAACTAAGGCCAAGCCGGTTTCCGCATCGCTTGCCATCCATACCTCGTGTCCGGCGGAGCGCAACAGGAAGGATGCCAATTTTGCATTGGCCAGGTTGTCTTCGATAAGGACGATTTTTGCCATTGCGTTATCCTTCTTTTTGTAACACACGGCGCACTTCGATGGCTAACTTTTCATAGCGAAACTCGGCTTTTTCCAGAATGGCTTTAACATCGCCGTTGAGCCTGTGGCGATCTTCCGCCGTGAGTAGTTTGGAGGTGACGACGATGATGGGTATCCGCGCGGTGGCTGGCTTATCCTTGAGCGCCGCCACCACCTCGAAACCGGACATTTCCGGCATCAGCAGATCGAGCAAAATGGCGTCGGGATGCTCGACACCCGCTTGGATAACGCCGTCCGCGCCGGAATAAGCCGCGCTCACTCGATAACCGCTACGTTTCAGGTAGTTACTCATCAGTTCAACCGTTCTCGGGTCGTCATCCACCACCAGCACGCGTTGCGGCATGTCGGTGGGCTGCCTTGGCGCGGGGAGAATGCCGATGGCCGCCAGTGCGTTCTTCAACTCCGAATGCGACACCGGTTTTTGCAGTACCTGACTGGCGCCCAGCGCGATGCCGCGTTTGCCGTCGGCGACGATGGAAACGATCATCACCGGTACAGTGTCGAGCGGCAGCATTTGTTTGATTCGGCTCAGCACTTCCCATCCATCCATGCCGGGCAACATTAGGTCGAGCGTAATGAGGTCGGGACGGTTGTGGGTCAGCCATTCCAGCGCCTGCTCACCGGTCGGCATGCAGATCACGCGCAAGCCTTCCTGCTCGAGGTGATGAGTCAGCAGATTGGCGGAGTAGAGTTCGTCCTCAATGACAAGGACGGTCGGCGTGTCCGATAGCTTATCAGCGACCGGTGCGGCCGACGCATTCTGGTTGCGGGGTGGCATCACCGGCGTGACGGGCGTGGCGGCATCCTCCCCCGCCTTCCGCCACGGTATCCTCACCAAAAACCGCGAACCCTTGCCCAACTCGCTTTCCAGCTCAACACTGCCGCCGTGCAGTTCGGTCAGGCGCTTGACCATGACCAGACCTAGCCCCGTGCCTTGATATTGACGCGACAGCGAGCTGTCGATCTGAATGAAAGGTTGGAACAGCCTTGCCTGATCCTCCGGGCCAATGCCAATGCCGGTATCGGAAACGGTAATCTCCAATACATCGTCCACGCGATGAGCCCCAAGGGATATGGCGCCGCCATCGGGGGTGAATTTGACGGCGTTGGATAGCAGGTTGTAGATAATCTGCTTGAGCTTGCGTATATCGGCAACGATCCGCGGCATCTCGGCTTCGGCATCCAGTACCAGTTTCAGCTGATGGCTCAGGGCCTTTTCCTTGAGCATACTTAGGCTGTTTTGCAACACCTCATAGACGGAAACCGGTTCCAGTTCCAGCGTCATCTTGCCAGCCTCCACCTTGGAGAGATCCAGGATATCGTTGATGAGCGAGAGCAGGTGCTCCCCGCTGGTGTAAATATCTTCAATGAATTCGCGCTGGTTTTCAGCCAACTCACCCATCAGACCGTCTTTCAGGGCTTCGGAAAAACCAATGATGGCGTTGAGCGGCGTGCGCAGCTCGTGAGACATGTTGGCAAGAAACTCGCTTTTGGTACGGTTGGCTTCCTCCAGTTGCAGGTTTTTATGACTAATTTCCTTGCTGCGCTCGCGTAATTGCTGCGCCATATATTTGAGGTCGCTGAACTGCTTGAGGTTATTCAAGGCGACAGCCAGCTGGTCGGCTATGTGCTCGATAAAGGTGCGGTCCGGGACCGAAAGCGGCGCGATCGAGGCCAGCACCAGCACCCCATGGCGCTGCTCGCGGTAAGTCACGGGCACAAGCACCAGCGCGGCGGGGTTGATGTTGCCGATACCGGTGGAGATGCTCAGCAGCCCGCTGCTGGTATTGGTCACATACATCGCCCGCCCCGATTGCGCGACCTCGCCAACCAGGCCTTCGCCCAGGTTAAAGCTATCCGGCGTGTTGGCGGGCAGGCCGTGGACCGCCTTGCTGACCAGCACACCGTGCCACTCCTCATAAGCGTAATAGGCCGATACCGGATAGGCGTGCCGTTCCGCCAGTAGATAAAGTAAGCCACTGAGAATGTCGACGCGGTCAAAAAAAGTGGAATACAACAGCAGCGCGCGGCGGTGGGTTTCGTCATAGGCTTCGGCCTTGTCCCGCGCCGCTATTTCACGGCGGATGGCGAAAAACAATGTCGTCAACAAAGCCACTGCAAGCAGTATGGTGCAAAGCAAGGCGCCCAACGTGAAATTGCGCGTCTGCTCGGTAGTAGCTTCACGCTCCTTTAGAAGATTGACCTCATCGCCGTCCATGGTCTTGATCACCGAATGGATGTTGCTCATGATTTCCAAGCCTTTCTCGTTAACGATCTCTTGTTGTGCCGCCGTCAGCCCCCGAGAATCGTAAGTTACCAAAACCTTGTCCAGAATCTTTAAGCGCAATTCGATGAGAGGGCGCAGGGTTGCCAGACTGTGCATCTGCGCGGGGTTATCCTTGACCAGTTGGGTAATGGTTTCCAGAAGGACGGGTATATCCTTGGTCATCTGGAGATGCACTGTTCTAAGACTTTTGTCCCCGGTCAGCAAGTAACCGCGATGGGCTGATACGGTCTCCACTATACTGCCGTAAAGATCGCTCAGCTTGGCGCGCACTTCCTGCGTATGGAGCACCCAATGATAGGATTCTGCAAAATTGGTGGTGGCGCGGTAAGTGACAGCCCCGCCCAGCAATATCAGACTCAGCGCGGCGATGAAACCCGATAGCACTTTGGATTCGACGTTTTTAAGCGGCATGGCGGGTCCGCCGGTTGAAGAAGCCGCCAACAGAGCGAAGCCCAGCAACATCAGCCCCAGCGCGGTATGCACCGCCATGGGTGTGGTGATGCTGGCGGTGGTGAGTTCGCCGACGTTCGCTAGATAGCCGAGTAGTGACACGAAGCCGATTAGAATCGTCAATACGGCGGCCAACTGAGTCGGCAAACGCAGGCTTCGCCAGGGCAAGGCGAGCAAAGCGAAGCCGGCGGCGGAAAAACCGGTGGCGGTATAAATAGGCATGCGGCCCGGATACTGCGTGTAAGCCGCCCCGGCCGGCTCGCGAAACAACAGCTGGTCGATGCTTAGCCGCAAGTTGAACACATATTCGCCTAGCGTGGCGAGGCCGATGGCCGCCACCGCCAGTGCCATGGCTTGCGCCAGGCGCTGCCGGTCGGAGCGTTGCAGGCGCAGAAACAGTGCGCCACCCGCCAGCAGGAAACACAGCGCCGTATTAGCCTTCATCGTCACCGAGCCGGACAGAGGACTCTTCAGTAAGGGCAGGTCTAGCGCCCAACCCACGAGCACCGACAGCCCCAGAGCCGCTACCATCAAAGCTGAGCGGCGGGAAAAACCAGTCCATTCAAGAGATCTAAGAGCGGAACGCATAGCGGCTTACTCCAATATTGAGTTCCACAATCAAATTGCTCCCCGGCACGGCTGGGGAGCAATCAGCATTAATTGAAAGCCCGACAAGAATGACGGCATGGATTGCCTTGGCTAAACGGCTTGGTTAGCCTTGACGATCTGGGCGAGAAGCGCTTTCCGGTTCACGTCATTTTCCGAGCTGAAAAATTCAACTCGATCTTCGACAAAACAATCCGGATTTGTAGCGATGGCATTCGCTTTAAATTTTCTCGCTTGTTCAAGCGTTTCAAAAAATGGGCTGATATGGGTCATCTTTGTGATCGCTCCGGTTCTGATATTGACGGAGACCACGTAATATTCGACGTCGTAGCATCGAGTCTCGGAATGGTAAAACTCTTCCATCTCAATATTTTTTTGGTAATGGGTTAAACGGTTCCTAATTTTTTCCCACTGCCGGCAGCTGTTTTTCAGTCAACTGGCAGCCTATAAAGCAGGTTTCCTTCATGCAAGGGAAAGTCGCTCATTACGATAGCGGCCCAGCGCCCAGAGCGGGAAAAATTTATCGTAGCCGTGGTATTTCAGGTAAAAAAACTTGGGGAAACCTGGCGCATTAAAGTTTTCGTCTTTCCAGAAGCCGTCGGCCTGCTGGGTTTTCAACAGATAATTCACCCCGGCCTCGACTTCCGTGTTGCCAACTTCCCCGCCCGACAGCAAGGCCAGGATCGCCAGCGCGGTGTGGAATGCCGAGCTGGCATCGGATTCACCACGAATCTTGCTATCGTGATAACTGTAATTGTTCTCGCCCCAACCGCCGTCGGCGCGCTGCTTGGATTTCAGCCAGGCGACGGCTTTGCGAATACTGGGATCGTGCCTGGAAACGCCCGCGGCTTCAAACCCGATCAACACCGACCAGGTGCCGTATATATAATTGGTGCCCCAGCGGCCGAACCAGCAACCGTCGAGTTCCTGCTCCTTGCGCAAATAAGCGATGCAGTCGTCGATGACGGAGCTGTATTCCGGATTCCAATTAACCAGTTTGCCCAGCAACAGGATGCAACGGCCGCTAACATCCGCGGTTGGCGGATCGAGTAGCGCGCCATGGTCGGCAAACGGAATCTGATTCAGATAATAATAGGTGTTGTCGGCATCGAAAGCCCCATAGCCGCCATTACCAGATTGCATGCCGGCGATCCAGCCGGCTGCCCGCAGGATATTCTCGGTAAACTCCGGGGCGTCGGCCTGAATCATCGCATAAGCGACCACCGCGGTATCGTCGACATCCGGGTAATAGCTATTGCCGAACTGAAAGGCCCAGCCGCCACCCGCTAGATTCGGGCGCTGAACTTGCCAGTCACCCGGCTCGTCACTCAACTGCTTGCCAACCAACCAGCGCAAGGCGGAGGTAACCGCGTGTTGTGTTTGTCGATCGTCATCATACCGGCCGACTTCCTGCAAGGCCAGTGTGGCCAAACCGGTATCCCAGATCGGCGACACGCAGGGTTGGCAGTAGGCACTATCGTCCTTGACGACCAGCAATCGATCGATGGCGGCCTTGGCGATTTGCCGCTGTTCGTTGTCGGCGGGAATGCCGAGATAATCCATGGCCTCATAGGCGTTGACCATGGCCGTGAAAATCGCGCCCAAGCCATCGTAAGCATTGAGTCTGGCCATGAACCAGTCTCGTGCCTTAGACGTAGCCTTGCGGCGGACGAAGCCGGGAATCAAGGGTTCAATCAAGCGCCCCATGCGGTCCAGCACCAGAATCGCCTTGCCTAGCGGGGTTTTGACGTGGGAAAAATAATGTTTTTCTTGATCGGGTGGCGTCACAAACAGTTCGGCAATGCCAAGCTTGAGGGGATTGCGCGCCTTGACCTTATTGGTACAGAGTATGGACAGCGGCACCATCACGGTTCGCGACCAGTAGGATACTTTGTCGATGTGAAACGGAAACCACCTGGGCAGCAACATGATTTCCACCGGAATGAAAGGTACTGCGCGCCAGGGAATTTGTTCGAACATGGCCAACATGATGCGAGTAAAGACATTGGCCTTGGCGCCACCGCCCTGGGCCAGTATCCAATCGCGCGCTTTCGACATATACGATGCATCCATGGCATCGCCAGCCAGTTTCAGCGCGTAATAAGCCTTGATCGTGCAGCTGATGTCGCCGCCGCCACCTTTATAAAGCGGATAACTGCCGTCCGTGTTTTGTTGGCTACGCAGAAAATTTGCGATCTTGGCCTGCAGGGCGATGTCGATTTCGTCCATGTAATGCATCATCAGAATGTACTCGGCGGGAATGGTGCAATCCGCTTCGAGTTCGAATACCCAATAACCGGCTTCGTTTTGCAGGCCTAGGAGCCGTGACCTGGCGAGACTGATGGCGCTATCCAGAGTCGATGCCGCATTGGCCGAGCCGCTGGCGACAGAATCCGACCCGGAAAGTGAAGAGGTCTCTGTTAGCATGGTTTGGTATTCTCCATTTCACTTTACTGTTAGGAATTTCGGTCATCGCGGTGGCGTTGATCGCAATTTTTTTTGCCAACCCTGGCCAACCAGATAAAAAAATGCGCCGCTGCGGGAGTGTTGCCGCGGCGCTTGGAGGCACGCGACCATGATGATCGCCTTGACATTAGCGACTGACCTTGGGATTTTACGGCGAGTCACCACTCGCTGTTCCAGTCACCGCGGGCCACTTTAAGCAAAACATTGGGCCCGGTCTGTACGGTGCCGTACATAAAGCCGCTTTCAGCCACTATCGCCTCGCATTACCCGGCATTGATTTTTCGCGCTTTTCCGCCCGTTCTAAACAGGTTGGCCCCGCGATATTTTCAAGCAATTTCCAAGATTGGCCTGTTTGGGTTAGTAAATATACTGATTACATATCGAAGGCTTTATGTGGTATACCACACATAGTAAGTTCCTTACCGTTAACCTCGGAATTTTCCTTTAGCCTTATGCAGGGTGTGACATTTGATCTCGACCGACTAAATACTATTACAAAGGTTGCTTATGATTCAGACGGATACGCCTCGCCAAAACCATCTTCTCAACGCGCTACCCACGGCCGAATACGATAGACTTTTGCCCCATCTGGAACGGGTCTCGCTGCCGTTTGGCAATGTTATCTATGAGTCCGGCGTTACTTTGGATTACGGCTATTTCCCCACAACTTGCATCGTGTCCAAGATGTATATCATGGAAAACGGGGCATCGTCTGAAATCGCGGTGGTAGGCAACGACGGCATCATCGGCATTTCCCTGTTCATGGGCGGCGCAAACATGCCGCATCGGGCCATCGTCAGGAATGCGGGCGAGGCCTACAGACTGCACAAGCAATTTCTGATCGAGGAATTCAATCACGCCGAGGGACCTCGTAGCGGCGCGCTGCAAAATTTGTTACTACGTTATACCCAAGCACTGATTACCCAAATGGCCCAAACCGCCGTCTGCAATCGACATCATTCGGTGGACCAGCAACTCTGCCGCTGGCTGCTACTAAGCCTGGACCGGCTACCCTCCAACGAGGTGACCATGACGCAGGAACTAATCGCCAATATGTTGGGCGTGCGCCGCGAAGGTGTCACCGAAGCTGCCGGAAAATTGCAGCGGGCAGGATTGATCGAGTACAGCCGGGGCAAAATCACGGTACTGGATCGACCGGGATTGGAGGAGCGCGTCTGCGAGTGTTACCAAGTGGTTAAAGCCGAATCCGATCGCCTACTGCCCCCCCCCCCGACACACACAGGAATGGGCGATTGCATGCCCGAGTTGATTGATTGCCATGCTCAGGATGCCTAGGATTCCGTCAAACATAAATTTCCGATATTCGAAGTCCTTTAGGGGCGACTCGCTAGAGCACGTAGTGAATTATTTCGCCCCTACAAAAAGCTTGCCGGCAATATCCCGACCTAATTACCCTGCTCCGCGGGCCAGGTGAACGACAGCGAAGTCGTCCGTTTGTCACCGACCGTTGCCGTTTTATGGAGTACTTGGCCGTCGCTATCCACGGTAACGACGTAACGGCCGGGCTTGAGCTTGGCGAATAGCTTGGGGCCGTCGGACACGGTGTCCAGGACGGTGTTATCCTTAGAATCCGTGATACGAACCTTGACGTCACTGAGATATTCCCCGCTGCCCTTTACCGAAAATAGCAGGTTCAAGTTATAGTTAGCCCGAATGGCTTGCATGGCCTCCCGTTCATCGCCCCCTACTCCGCCACTGACGAAGCTAACTTCACCTTGGGTTTGGGGCGTGATCAAAGGCTGTTCTTCCGCAAACCCAGAGATACTGAACAGGACACAGGGAAGAATAAGCGCTAAGTGCAATCGTTTCATAAAAATTTCTCCTTGACCGTCGGGAATAAAGAACACGAAGATAGCATACAGGATCTGCCTCTCTGGTCTGTACGCTACCGTACCGACTATCTGGTATGTTGCGGTTAGTGGCTTTCACGTTTTCGGTGCCACGGGACTTATTGGAAAGGCCGTTTTCTCTCAATGACTACTTTTGAGAATTTTCAAACTTTAACGGTGGCGTAGCCATGAAAATTGAACTGTGTCGGTAAAACCCACCTCCTCCATCGATAATACAGACTCGCGCCCTCGTCGTTCGAGGCTGGTGCTGGTCTTTGCATGCCTGTTGGCATTGCTGATCGTTGGCGTTTGGTGGTATCGCTCGGCGATGATGGCCTTGGTTCTACAACAGTTTCTGGAACGAGCTTCGGTATCGACATCGAAACTTGCCGGATTCCGGTTTGGTTTCCATCAAGCCGAGCTGTCTGAAATCGAATTCGGCGTCGAGACCGGCGCGGGCCTGTTATCCGCCAGGCTGGAAAATGTAAGTGCCGACTACGACCTTGGCGTTCCTAAAGTCGAGGCCATTCTCGTCGGTCGTGCCCAGCTAAAGTTTGCATACCAAGACCATCCGGCGAACAAGACCGGAATCGCCGACCCAAACGCGCCCAGCCCGGTGGCGTTTCCGCTGGAACGGTTAAGCGTCGAGAAACTGGATATCGACATCGATACCCCTTGGGGTTTGAGCCGTTTCTCCGGGCGTGGGGAGATCAAACGAGGAGACGCTAATGCTATCGAAGTGTCGTTCCTGGATGCCGGGCAATCCCTCCGCTTCAAATTCAGCCCTGATTTCGGCACGGCAAGGGTAAGCGCCGAACGACTTCCGGGCGGCAAGGTTTTCGAACTGAATGCGGAACATCTGACCCAGCCCAACAAGCACGCCAACCTCCATGCCGATGCCGCCTCATTCGTCGAATGGCTAAACGCCAGTTCACTAGTGCCGGAGACCTTGCGGACAAACATGAGCACATCCGGTATATCCCAGGCGACTCCCAGCTTATCGTCGACGCGGCTGGCCATCAACCTCGCCACACCCGACAACATCGAGACCCTGCAAGGGAGTATGTCGTTGACTCGGGATAGTCGCGAACTAGTCCACGCCGACTTGTCGATGGCAACACGGCATCAGACGGTGGTCGATGTCGATGGCCGCCTGGATATGGCCGCCACGGAACTGTTTGGATTGCTGAAGCCGTGGCTGCCGCAAACGACCGGTGACTGGCAATTTTCCACCGGCACCGTTCAAGGCGCGATGAACCTGCGCTGGCAACCGAATAGAAACAGCTCCGGGACGGCGCATTTAAAAGCTTCGGATTTGGCTCTTTCAATCGGCTCGGTCAAGGTCCAGAATGGAAGCATAGCCGTGACTATCGCCGACATTGCCAAACATTCCATGGCATTGTCGGCGAATGTCCCGAAACTCGAGTTGGGTGCGGACATGGCTGCCGCCGACCTCATCGTCAATGCCCACTATATTGGTCAGGACTTGACAGTGGAGCGGGCCGCAATGGCTATGTTTGGCGGCCTGCTGGAGGTATTGCCTAACACGGTAAATATCAACCAGCTTCCAGTAATATTGACGCTCAGGCTGCAAGACGTCGATCTGTCGCAACTGTTGTCCAGTCTAAAGTACCAAGATCTTTCCGGGTCAGGTACGGTCAGCGGCGAGCTACCGCTAAGGCTTTCTCGGGAAGCTATCGAATTACAGGACGGAATGCTTACCGGGGTGCATCCTGGGGTGATACGCTATCAAGGACCTGTTGCCGACAACGAAAATATTGCCTTCAAGGCGCTACGCAATCTGGCGTACCATAGCCTGCAAGCCAAGGTTAATTATCGCCCCAATGGCGATTATCATCTGGGCTTTCGCATCAAAGGCAGCAATCCCGAAGTATTGTCGGGGCATCCCTTGGCCTTCAACCTGAATGTCAGCGGGCAACTGCCGGAACTGCTGCGCAGAGGTTTTGTGGCGGGCGATTTCGAGCGGGCCATTCTGGAACAGGCAACAGCCCGGCCGACGCCCCCTGAAAAACCAGCGAAGCCGCTACCTAAGCCCCCCGAAGGGGATCAACAACCTACGCCGCCACCGGCGGACCGGAGAAGTCAATGAACTGGAAAGCTGCAAACAGTGCGCTTATCGCCTGGAGTGCTTCACTCCTGTTGGGATGCGAGCCATCCGTCAGGCTGGAAGCGCCAGACAAACCGATAGAAATCAATATGAACATTAAAATCGACCACGAAATCCGATTGAAGGTGGAAAAAGACGTGGACGCACTGATTACCAACCAGAAAGGGCTGTTTTAAAGGAGCGATCGATGAAAAACAAAAATTTGAGGTTAATTCTGGCACCGTTATTTCTTGGCCTGTGCTTGACCGCCATGCCGATTGCCGCCGCCGATCTGGCTCAAGCTAAATCCGCGGGACTGGTGGGGGAGCAGATGAATGGCTTCCTGGGGCTGGTTAAGCCCGACGCGCCAGACGATGTACAGGCACTGGTGAAGAGCATTAATGCCCAGCGGCAAGCGGAATATCAGCGTATAGCCAGTAAGAACGGCGTACCCGTGGAAGAAGTCGCCAAACTCACCGCACAGAAGGTCATAGGACAGACCCCTCCCGGACAATTTGTGCAGACGCCTTCGGGCTGGCAAAAGCGTTAAGAAATATCCAAACAAGTTCTCGTCGCCGGTAAAAACAGGAACCTCTTCTTTGCATCGGCGATATGCTCCAATTCCTGACATTATGATCGTTGCGATGAATCTACTAGCCAATTAAAAACACGGCTAGAGAGAAACAGGAAAGCCATTTGCGGATGCGCATTGCAGTTCTCCTGATATATGATTCAAGTGAATGCATGCTCCGAATCCACGACCGTTATCTGTACGCTAGCGTACAGATAACGGTTGTCTTGCAAACTTTTCCGCAACAAGACCTCGCTACAAGTCCCCGCGACTCCCGTTCGTGCGGAGATAAGTGCGCTACCAGACAGACGGCTGAAAGCTTCTGAGATACCGTCACATTCCGTTTAGCGGGGCCATCGGCCCTAGCAGGCTCCGATATCCGATTAGCCTCATCTAATTTCTCATATCGCCAGTCCAATTTCCAGATGTATCGCCGGAGAGTTAGCCGTGCCATCGATCCAAGCAGCCCAACCCGTTACCAATCGCTTACTAGGCGCCCTACCGAGTAAAGATCGCGAACAGTTGCTCTCCCATTGCGAACAAGTCCACCTCAATTTTGCCGAGGTGGTCTACCGCGTCGGAGAAGTCATTCCGTACGTCTATTTCCCAACCGGAAGCAGCATATCGTTGGTGTCTCCCGTCAATGGCGGCGGCGGTTTGGAAGAAGGGCTCATCGGCAACGAAGGCATGCTGGGAATTACCCTGATGTTGGGTGTCGATGTCGCGCCATTTCAGGCACTAGTTCACGGTGCGGGCCCGGCGTTGCGTATAACGCCGTCATCGTTTCTCCGTGAACTCAAACAAAGCCCTGCGTTGTTGCGAGAGTTGAAACGTTACCTTTATGTGTCGATAAGGCAGCTTTCGCAAACGGCGGTATGCTCGCACTTCCATGCGGTGGAGGCTCGCCTCGCCCGTTGGCTATTGATGACGCAGGATAGAGCGCACTCCGATACATTCCATATCACGCACATTTTTCTGGCGTATCTGCTGGGGGTGAGGCGCGTCGGCGTTACCAAAGCGGCGAATTCGCTACAGCAGCAAAAGCTGATCTGCTACCACCGCGGAGACATCACGATTCTCGACCGCGCCGGGCTGGAAGCCGTTTCTTGCGGGTGTTATCAGGCCGAAAAGCAAACTTACGAAACCATCATGCACTAAGCTGTCAGATATTATCGAGGCTATTTGTGCTCCGAAGACTCAGCCGACGAAGCATATCAAGCTCCCGAAAAACAAGCCTGGTAGCTCAAGACCAGTTCAGAAAGCCAGATAGAACTCGCTGCCGATGCCAATGGCTTATCCGGTATCGAAGCCCATTCCCGACTGGCAAAGAGATGATTTTACCGATGGTATAAGGGCAAAACGAGAGTTAGCCGGAAATAAAACCTGTTAGCTTAGACTGTTCGCCTGGGCGGCATTTCGTTAAATCGACGGTAAGGGAGGTTGATGTAATAAAGCGAGTGTCCGCCGTGTGGGCCGGACACCGGACGGCATATGCTGGCTCAGAACAAATAATGAGCGCCTAAACCGATATATTCGACTTTATCCTTATAAAACTGGCCGCTCGGCGTGTAGCCGTTGAAATATTCGACCATAATCTGCAATTTGCGGCCCAGCACTTTCGCATTATCAAACTCGACGCCGGCTCTGGCCGATATATCGGTACTCCAATTATTTTCATCGTAATTCTTGATGTCGGCCGCAATGACGGGACGCATGTTGGCAAACTCCAAGCGCCAAGGGCTCCTAAATTCGATGCCGTACTGAGCCGACCATTTTTTCAACGCGGAAGGCTCTCTATGGAATAAGCCGCCACCGCCGCCGTAAACACGCACGCCATAGGGAAACTCATACGACAGTTTCAAATCCACGCCTTCATAACTGAGGTTTACCCGCTCGAATTTGGTATTGACCTTGCGCAGCAAAAACTCATCGCCCAGATGCGAGCTCTGGTGATAAATCCGGCCGAACGCGGAAAATTGCCCGACGCGGGCGCTGGAATAAAGGGAGGCGATGAAATCGGTATTGACCAAATCGGACGACGCAGAACCTAGATTGAAATCGCTAAACACGCCGGCTTGAATGCCTGTTTCCCATTGCGCAGTGGAATGTCCGAAGTTGGCGCGATAAAACGGTATGGTTTCGCCGAAACTCACCGAGGCGATGTCCCTGCCGTCGAAATTGTTACTCTGGTAATTGCGGTAAGCCGCCGAGAAATGCGCCCAACGCGGATCGGCCAGCAAGGCTTTGAACAAATGACCTGTCGGAAGAAGGCCGGTCGGCAATACCAGCGTGTCGGGCGTTGTCACCGTCTCCTCGCCGGCATTGGCGGCCGCTTCCCTGGATTGCTCACCCGTCGTTTCGGCTATTTTCACCGCGCTAACGCCAGGGATATCCGACAATAGCTTGGTCGCATCAGCCCGTTCCTTGCCTGTCAGGTCAGCGGTGGGGAGAGTCACCACGCCATCCTTTACCACCAATGACGGCATATCGAGTTTCAAATCATGCTTCAAAGAGGCGGCGGCATAACCAGCGATATAGGCATCATCCGCGGTCGTTGCATGAGCAAATGCCATATACATCAGCAAAACACCCAGCACCACCAAAAATCGACAATGCGCCATCATTGTTTGCTCGGCACGCTGGCATTGATCATCAGCTCGTTTTGCACTGATTTCACATTTTTCTGGCTGTTCACCAGCCCTATTATTCTGCCTACGAGTTGTTCGGAATCCACGGTGCCGCTGAGTTTTACCACGCCATTGACCGTAGTCACTTCAATTTGAGAGGCCTTAAGAACGGGGTCATTTAAAATGGCCGTTTTAACATTGACGGTAATCGCCGAGTCATCGATGTATTCTCCGGTTGCTACGGCTTTATCGACGACCGACTCCTTGGCGGTTTCGATTTTATTTCCGGTGTTGCTGATGGCCTGATCGATTTGTTTCCCGGCTTTTTCCAGCGCGTCTTTAGAGGCTTCTGCCGATTTATCGATATAGGCACCGGTTTTTTCAGCCTGTTGTCCTACGGTCTCCTTGGCTGCCTCCACTTTCTGACCGGCTTTTTCAGTCGTTTGCTCGATCTTTTGTCCTGCGTTGTCGACGGCTTTATCGATTTTTTGCCCTGCCTTTTCCGCTCCACCTTCTTGTTGGCAGGCCGCCAGTCCGAGAACGGCGGATAAACAGCCAATCAAAAGAATGCTGTTTTGCTGGTACTGATTTGTGGTTTTCATGGGTGTTTCCTTAGGTTGTATTGTTTGGAATACGCCAAGTGACATATAGATACCGCCGTTAGAGGAAAAACCTCGGCGATAAGCAATTGGCGATGTACCGAATACTCAGCCCTGATACTAAGCACAAGAACAGGCATGGTCTGTACGGTATCGTACATAAGGCAGCTGCAATTGTTATTGGGAACCGGTCAATGCCGCTTCGAGTGGGGTTTATTGCTAAATTCCGACCATATTTTGGATTTCTCTGGTATGGTCCCACGCTAAACCGTCACTACCGGCATAAGTGTTTACCTTATTTAAGGAAACTCTGATTAAGTCCTTCGACAGGCTCAGGACGAACGGTAAGTGGTTGATTCCGTTCGTGGTGAGCACGTCGAACCATGAAGGGAATCAACTTGCTCAGAGTTTCCTTAAACAAGGCACTTCCAAAGGCAACTGACTCTGCTCCGAGCGCACGGAATTTCCAAGCCTTATCGGTTTTTTGAAAAAATGGCGATGGTATTGATGCTCAAGATTGTCAGTCCCAGGCACAAGCTGGTGGCGAAATTCGATACATGAATTAACCTTGACTGCCCTTGTCGGGTTTTCTTATAGTGAATTCGAAGCTACATTTTATGAGGGCACGTTTATGCTGAAACTTGAGCATGGCACGCCGCGAAGAGTCATTACTCAAAGGAGTTAATGCCATGAAGTTTCTTGCCGTTCATCCCAGTCCGTTGATGTATACCAAGGTGTTTTTACGCCTTGAACCGCTTGGTTTGGAACTGGTCGCCGATACGGCTCGTCGATCCGGTTGCCAGGTTCGTCTGGTCGATTTGCAGGTGGAATCGTTTCAGGATTTATACCGTCTGTTGGATGACTGGCAACCCGACATCGTTGCCTTTTCATTGAATTATCTGGCGAATGTGCCGGAGGTGATCGATCTGGCCAAGGCCGCAAAAGACCGGCTGCCGAATGGCTTTGTGTTTATCGGTGGACATAGCGCCTCATTCACTGCCGAGGAATTATTGGAACACGGCGAAGGTAAGATCGATGCCGTTCTCAAGGGCGAAGGCGAATCAGGCCTGCCCTTGTTACTGCAAGCCCTGAAAGAGGACCGCGCCAATATTCATTCCGTGCCGGGTGTGGTGACCATGAAAGGCGCGGGCGGACAACCGACTTTCATCCCCAATCTGGATGATCTATCGCCGGCACGGGATTTGATCAAACATCGCAAAAAATATTTTCTAGGCATGCTGGATCCTTGCGCATCGATAGAATTTTCCAGGGGTTGCCCCTGGGATTGCTCGTTCTGCAGTGCCTGGACCTTTTACGGCCGCAGCTATCGGGTAATGAGCCCGGACAAAGTCGTCGAGGAAATGCAGCGCATCCGCGAGCCGGGAGTTTTTATCGTCGACGACGTTGCCTTCATTCAGGAAAAGATGGGCTTTGAAATCGGCGAAGCGCTGATACGAAAAGGCATCCGCAAGAAATATTATCTGGAAACCCGTGGCGATGTGCTGTTGCGCAACAAGGATGTCTTCAAGCTTTGGAAAAAGATCGGGATGAGTTATCTGTTTTTGGGTATCGAGTCCATCGATGAAGGCGGCCTGGAAAAATACCGAAAACGCATCGATTTGAGCCGTAATTTCGAAGCCCTGGAATTTGCCCGTTCCCTGGATATTATGGTTGCCATCAATATCATCGCCGACACCGATTGGGATCATGAGCGATTCAGAGTGGTCCGGGAATGGTGCAAGGAAGTGCCGGAAATCGTCAATATCAGCATCAACACCCCCTACCCCGGCACCGAAAGCTGGCTGACCGAATCGCGTAAGCTCACGACCCACGATTACCGCTTGTTCGACATACAACACGCGGTGTTGCCGACGCGGATGTCGATTGAAGAATTTTATGCCGAGTTGATCGAAACCCAACGCGTGATGTTTACCAAGCACATGGGCTGGTCGGCGATGAAGAAGTTGTCGAAAAACATCGGTGGCAATCTACTGCGCGGCCAAACCAATTTCGTCGGCAATTTGTGGAAATTCGACAAAGTATTCAACCCGGCTTTGCAACTGGCCGATCATAAAATGCCGGTCAAATATCAAATGAATCCGCCGGTTCGCGATACGCAATTCGCCAGCGCCAAGGCGCTCTCACAGTCACTATATGTCCATCAACCGCTGGGCCGCGCCAGTCGGCAACTGGACGATGACACCGAGAAATTTGTTGAGGAAAGCCGGGGCGTTTGATTAATTCAACCCGGCGATGGTAAAAAGTTTTCATTATCTCCGGAAGATGTCGGCTCGAGCTTCGGGTACAACTGGTGGGCGAAGCCGGTTTTTAGCGCCGGGGTACATTGGGTTACATGCTCTCAACGGCGCTCGCCCCGTTGAAAATGCCGCCAGTATTTGCACGCTGATGTAGATTATCCACTCTCGTGGTTTTCAGCGACCTTCACCCAAGCGCGGAGGATCTCCGCTACGCTCCATGCCTGAGCGATACAGCCTCGTGGGGTGAACAAGCCTTCGGCATCGAAAACTTCGCTGACGGAGCCGATGCAGGCTTCATGCAAATGTCTCTCCAGTAATTGATCCAGAAAGTCGCGCGCATCTTTTCGCTGGTCGGGATAAACGCGTAACCAGGCATCGATGTAGGGCCCCAGTAGCCAGGGCCAGACCGTGCCTTGGTGATAAGAGGCATCGCGGGCGCGCAGGTCGCCATGGTAATGGGATTTATAGTCGGGATGATCCGGGGACAAGGTTCTAAGCCCAACCGGCGTCAACAGCCGATTCTTGATAGTCTGAAATACCGATTGCCAATGCACCTGATCCAATACCGGATGGGATAACGATAGCGCGAACACTTGATTGGGCCGACACGCCGCGTCGTTTTCACCGTTTTCACCGTCGACCACATCGTACAGGTGTCCAGTCTGGGCATTCCAAAACCGTTGATTAAAGCTAAGCCGGGTGACATCGGCTAGCGTTGCAAACTCGCTCACGCCTGGGCCCGAGTTTTCCTCACGCATCCATTTTTCCATCAGGCGCAGCGCGTTGTACCACAAGGCATTGATTTCAACCGCTTTGCCGCGCCGCGGCGTAACGACCCAATCGCCTAATTTGGCGTCCATCCAGGTCAACGCGTAACGCGGATCGCCCTGGACCAGCAGACCGTCGCCGGGATCGCAATGAATACCAAAGCTCGTGCCCCGAATGTGATGTTCGATGATATCCAACAGCTTGGGCAGCAATTCCTTGAGCAAAGCCCGATCGCCGGTATGCTCGATATAACGATCCAGCGCATGGAAAAACCAGAGCGTCGCATCGGCGGTGTAATACACGCCCTCGCTTTCACCTTCCGGGAACAAGTTGGGAATCAGGCCGTCACGCAGATGATGGGCAAAAGTGCGCAGAATGTGTCCCGCCTCGGTATGCCGTCCTGTCGTCAGCGTCAGGCCTTCGAGGCTAATCATGGTGTCCCGTCCCCAATCGGTAAACCAGTGGTAACCGGCAATGATGGTGCGCACATCGCCGCCGGTTGCACAGATACGAGACGTTTCGCTACCCCGTTCGACCGGCGCGATAATAAACTGATCGGCTGCCAGCACCAGTTGCTTGGCCAAGCCTTTAGCCAATTCCGGTCGAGCCGCCGCCAGTAAACGTCGACGCCGTTCCAGTTCGGCCTGAAACGTTTCCTCAGGCGACAGCGCCAGGGTGCTTTCCCGGCTTTCAGAAGAAGCTATCAAGGTCACATCTTTACCGGCGGCAAGATCAACGCGAAAATATCCGGGGCTCCACAGATTTCCCTGGGCTTCGTAGCCTCTTTGCCCTTCTATACGGTAAAGAATGTCGCTAAAGCGTTTGGCTTCAATCGTGAATGCCGGGTTCTCGCCATCGACGTATAGCCGTAGGGGCGGAATTAAAAACCCATGGATTTCCAAACGTCCGGCGGAGGCTTTGAGATCATAAGACTCCATCGGGAAGCCTTCGGCCAAGGAAGCCTCATGACGACGAAAATGCACGGCTAAACGCATCTTGAGCCGTACCGGCCCTGTTCCCGAAACCAGGCGATACCGCACCAGAACCGTATTGCTCATATAAGGCATCATGATCCATTTTTCGATTACATGGCCTGCCAGTTCATAGCGCCATACCGGCAAGCCGGATTCCAGGCGAAACTCGCGCAGACTGGACATGCCTTGTAGATCGAGCGATCCGTCCGCCAATTCGATGCCGCCTATTTTCTGGCTGCTGCCGTCGGGAAACCGCACCAACTCACTGAATTGATTGAGCATCACGAAACGGCCTCGAGGATCGGAAAGCGCGGCGGTTAAAAGGCTGTGGAAACGGCGGGTGGGCACGCCCGAGATGGTTCCGGACGCATAGCCTCCAAGGCCGTTGGTGACTAACCATTCGCGATTAAGCAACGCTTCCTGCTCGGCAGGCTCCCCCGTCCAATGGGTTCGAATAACGATATCACTGTTCATGATCAACATCTTCCTTTGCTTGGATAATAGGATGTAGCACCACAGCGGATTCGCCTTGAAGATACCACAGACCTTTCATGGGCCAGGGCGGCATGCCCATGCCGCCATAACGAGGATCGTCGCTGAACCACATGGCATCCCAAACACAGCCCTTCGGAGCAGCCAATAGCGGTTCCGGCGCTGGAACCAGATGAAGATCCCGGCTCAGGTTAACCAATAAAAGACGGTCGTCACCCGGATTCTCCCCGAAAAAACGTATCACCCATGCGTCCTGGCTAAGCACTGCGCCATCGATACGGTTACTTTGCTGGCTGGACTTAAACACCGGATCGTTACGGCGCAGGCTTAACAAATCGCAATGCAAGGCATAGGCTTCCTGATGCAGATTTCGTTCATTCAAGTCCAGTTTTGAAGTGGTAAAGGTTTGCGGGTCGCCTGGGTCAGGCAGTCTGGCCTGCATTTCCGGGGTTGCCAAGGCACGAAATTGGGCCAGAAAACCAGAGCGTCCTCGCGCCACCAAATGGGCAATTTCACTTTTATGGTCGGCAAAATAAAAGAACGGACTGCTGGCGGCAAACTCCTGGCCTTGAAACAACATCGGCGTCTGCGGCGCCAACAGGAACAAGGTTGTCAAAGCCCGGTAGCGGTTAGGACTGGTCAATACATGGACACGCTTGCCACTGCCGGAATTGGCCAATTGATCGTGATTTTGGATGAAGTTGACGAACTTGGCCGGAAGCATGTCCAGCCCTGGGGTTCCGCGTGTATTGTTTTGCCACGAATACCATTGACCCTGGTACAAAAAACCGCGCTTCAATGTGGATATAAATTCCTGGGCGACACCCCGGTAATCGCTATAGTAAGCATCCGCGCGCCCTGTCATCGCTACCATGGCGGTATGGTGGAAATCGTCGTTCCATAATGCGTCCAGGCCGAAGCCACCGTGTACGGGAGGCAAAAACAATTTTGCATCCTGCGGCTCATTTTCGCCGACGATAAAGGGCTTGCGCGGAGCTCCGGCGCTACGCACCGCCTTCGCGATGGCGGCAATAATATTTTCAGCGGAACTGTCAAAAATTTGCTGGGTTGCGTCAAGCCGTAGGCCGTCAAGGTGGAACTCTTTGATCCAATAGGCACTGTTGGCGAGCACATACTCACGCACTGCGTCCGAGTTCGGCCCGTCAAAATTCAGTGCGTCGCCCCAGTCGGACTGATAGCGGGCGGAAATGTAATCGCTGGAGAATTTCGATAGATAATTACCATCCGGGCCCAAATGATTGAAGACCACATCCAGAATCACGCCGAGACCCACGGCATGAGCCTGGTTAACAAAATAGCGAAATTCGTCCGGGGTTCCGTAAAGCCGTGTCGGCGCAAACAAATTGACACCGTCATATCCCCAGCCGAACCGGCCCGGAAAGTCGGCCACCGGCATGATTTCCAATACCGTAATGCCCAATGCGGCTAGCTCTGGCAGTTCCTTGGCCGCCGCGAGCCAATTGCCGTCATGCGTAAACGTGCCGATATGCATTTCATAAATGACCTGGCCATGGGCTGCAATTCCCGGCCAGGCGGCGTCCGTCCAGTCGAAAGTTAAAGCATCGACCACTTGCGACGGTCCGTGCGGACCCTGGGGTTGAAAACGCGAGGCGGGATCGGGGTATGGTTGCGGGTCGTCATCCAGCAGGTAGCGGTACAGGCTTCCTACGCAAGCATCAGGCAAAATGATCGAAAAATAACCGTTGCCTTCACTTTGCAGTTCAATTTCGGTCGGTGGATGGGGAGAATCAACATCTTCACCCAGTGCATTAATGACCAGTTTCACCGTCTTTCTTTCGGGTGCCCAGACTCGAAAATGCACGCCTTTTCCGGGCACTCGCTCCGCCCCGATTGGAAATCGGCGACCATTGACTAACTCGGTAGTGATCTGTTCGCTCATGATTGTTGCTCCAAGTAAACCACTCAAAAGTAGGATGTGCTGAACAACGTGAAGCGCATCGTTCGCTATCGATACCCTCTAGGGCACGAGTGCGCTTCGTGCCTCATCGTCCTACACACTGTTTGCCCATGATTGTTACTCCAAAGTACGCCGTTCAAAAAGTCAAATATTGCGATTTCAAAATTTCAAAGGGTGCGATTCAAACTAAGGCGTAAATTAACGAAACGCTCCGCGAAGCTGATTTTAAGTCGGTTCTCGGACCGACAGCCGAGTTGCTTTCTTTTGCTCGGCCAAAAGAAAGCAACCAAAGAAAAGGCCGCCCCGATACCGCCTGGATCCTGCGCTTCTCGCATTTGGCGAGGGTTTTCGGAAGGGCTATCCTTAGCCCTCCAAAAACGAGCAGCTTCCCTGCCGCTCCCCTATCGGGCTATTCTCACCAAATGCTGTGATGCTCGGGGCGGTATAAGGGGATTAACCCCATGCCTTCGGCATATTTCCGCTTCGCGGTATTTTTGCAGACATAGGAATTCCGCCTCGGTTTGAATCGCACCCGATTTCAAAAACTGCATTCCACCATTTCATAGCGCCTCAGGCTCAGCAAGGCTATTCTCACCGATAACCAGCCCCACCGGAAACTCCGCCAGCACTTGCGCGACGGACAGACGCCATCCGGACAGCTGGTTATCGGGCTTCAGAACCTTTCCCGTGAAGGCGCAGGTATATAGCTTATCTTGCTGATGAAAAGGCAGTTCCACCGAGGTATTCCCCCAAACCTTTTCTCCCAGCGGGAGCACTTCGGCGTCTCCCAGCCGCCGCGCGAGGAAGCGCGGCGCCACCGTAATGACGATACGCCTCCCGGCAATGCGCGCATAGGCGCAGAGATGAGCCGCATGCTCTCCCCTGACTGCCAGCGGCAAATAGCTTCCCTGTTGAAACACTTCCGGCCAGCGTTTTCGCAACATCAGTGCCGATAGGACAATCAGCAATTTGGCCCGGCCGTCTTCCAGCGTCTCACATAGTGCTCTTACCCCCGCACTACGTTGCGGCGATTCCTGGGCGACTAGGGTCCGCAATGCAGTCAGCATGGTTTGCCGGGAACCGAAATCAACCGGCCGCCGGTTGTCGGGGTCCACCAGGCTGAAATCCCAAGATTCGCAACCTTGATAAATATCCGGTACACCCGGCACGGTGAGTTTGATCAATGTCTGCGACAGGCTGTTAAACATCCCGAGCCGGGCGATCCGCCGCTGAAAAGACCGAAAGTCCGTCAGGAACGCACTCTCCACCGGCGAATTGATCAGGGCTTCGGCAAACGCCGTGACTGCATCTTCATAGGCTGTATTGGGGTTTATCCAACTGGTATGTACCTTGGCTTCGCGCACGGCCTTGACCAGATATTCCTTGACCCGAACAATGAATCGCGCCATTTCATTGGTGTCCGGCTCACCTGGAGGCCAAATCCCCAGCAAGGTCTGATAGATGAAATATTCATCGTTGAGGGTAGGAACCACCATACCATCAACCATGCGTTTAATACTTCGGTTTGCGCGGCTCCAATGCCTTAGCGCCAACCGCCAGGTAGCCGGTAATTCAGACAGCACATTGAGGCGGGCGCGCATATCTTCGCTGCGTTTGGTGTCGTGAGAGGAGGTGGCCAACAGGGTATGAGGATGATTCTGAGCGCGCAGTTGATTGGCGCGGTGGAACGCGCTGCGTGTCACGCCGAATCGGCGTGGATCGCCGCCGACTTCATTGAGCGACAACAAGCGGTGATAAATATAGGCGCTGGTGTCCTCCAGCCCTTTCGCCATGACCGGGCTGGTGAATTGCTGGAATTTCATGGCAAAGGCCAGTACCTGCTCGGCATGCGCGGGGGATTTGCCATCCGACGCGGCAAGGGTGAGCACCTCTCGCAAAAAATCGAAAATGCTGGCATCCGCTGTCGTGCTTCTACGTTTAGCCGTTGCCACTGCCTGTTCGATGTTGCGACGATCTTCCTCCGCCACTCCGCGGTGGCTGATGTATCCCCGATAAACCGGGAAGCAGGCAATGATTTCCGCCAATGCCAAGCGCAATCCGTTCAACGTGTAATCGCAAGTCTGGCGGTCGGCTTCGGCGATTTTTGAGAGCAAGTTAGCCAACACATTCAGTTCCCCCGACAGCGCCGACTTCATGATCAGGATTTTGGAACGGTAAAGCAGATCTCCGAAATCGACATGCTCGCCGATGAAGCTGTGATAGGCGCGCTGCATACGTTTGGCGGCGCTGGTGTCCACAAATAGCCCGTTGAGTAGATTGGTGAATTCATAACCCGTAGTACCTTGCACCGGCCAGCTACTACGCAAACACTCGTCTGCCGCCAGTATTTTTTCGACCACCAGATAAGGCGAACACCCGATTCGGTTGCAGTGTTTGACCAGCTTGCAAAAATACGCTTCCGGATCGTACAAACCATCAGGATGGTCCAAACGCAGACCATCCAGCTTGCCCTCCTGAATCAGGCGCAGCAATAACTGATGAGTCGCGTCGAAGACCTCGTCGTTTTCCATGCGCAAGCCGGCCAGATCGTTGATGTCGAAAAACCGCCGGTAATTAATCTCATCCGAGGCTACCCGCCAGAATGCCAGTCGGTATGCTTGCGCCTCGATCAAGTGGTGAAGACGATCGAAACCGGCCGGTTCCCCGGCCTTACCGTTAAAGACGCGCACGTTCTCTTCCAGAAACCGGGCAATCTCGGCGGAATGGGCAACGAGAGCGGCGAGTTGCCGCTTATGCACTTCCTTGTCGCGCCTGCGCTCAAGCTGGCGTTCTGGCGATGCTTCACCACGGGATGGAAGATTATGGAATGCAGTCACCAGACTCTGGTATTCCATCAATAACGGGTTGCCCTCCCCCAAGCATGCGCTCAAGGCATCCATCCGGAACGCCAGGATGTGCGGATATTCCGCCGGATCCACCGGAAAGTGGTGCTCGTAGTAATAGATGCCGAATTCACCGTGATCCGCATCAAAGCGTAGTTGTAGTTCGGCATTTTCCAGCACCGCGCCATAATGCTTGCCTAATACCGGTAATAACACTTTGCCATGCAGCTTGGCCTTTATCGGCGCCCAGTCGATATCGAAGAACCCGGCATGAACGGCTGTCTGGCCATTTTCCAGCACGTCCAGCCACCAGGCATTGTCTCCGCCCAGCACCCCCATATGATTAGGCACCACGTCCAGAATTTGGCCCATGCCGTGCTGGGCGAGGGTTTTGCAAAGCCGCTCAAACTCCTCGTCCGTGCCTATCTCGGGATTCAGTGCGTTGTGATCGATGATGTCGTAACCGTGCCGGCTGCCAGGCCGCGCCTTGAGATAGGGTGAGGCATAAAGGTGGGAGATGCCTAGCGCGCTTAGGTAGGGAACAATTTCACGCGCCTGATTAAAAGTGAAGTCGCCGTTGAATTGCAGCCTATAGGTCGCCAATGGGATGCGTGGCTCGGTTACCGGTGGCAAGTCGGTTTGTCGAGCCTGTGTCTGGCCAGCTTTAGCGTGTTTGGCGGTTATATCCTCGATAAAGCGCTTCACATTATATTTCATGACCGCACATCCTCGATGAACCAGGCGGCGCACCAGGGCGGCATAAACCCAACTGTGCAATCAGCGGCACGCCGTCGGAACCCCAAGTTGCGCGTCCTTGGAAAATCTGCCACAGGCATCAAATCCATGACGGTGATGTCCACAAACGGAAGCGCACCTTGCCATCGGATAGCACGCTGGCCCCAAACGGCATGTCATGCACGCGTTTCATATGGTCTACGCCTGTTTCAGTAGTACCAGCGAGCGTCCACCCAACGGATAAGCATGCTCCGTCTTGTAACGTGTAACATCCGGCGTACCGATAGCATCGCGCGTGTCGAGCAGCACCTCCCAATACTCATGATCCTCGAATTGCGGCAACATAAATGCGATATCCTCATGATAAGAATTCAGCAGCAGCAAGAGATTATTGTCCTGTAAACGCCGTCCGCGCGCGTCGGTTTCGATCAGTTTGCCGCCTTCAAAATAAAGGCCAAGACAATGCGAAGATGCCTGATTCCAGTCATCATCTCTGGTTTCTGAGCCATCGAAATTGAGCCAGATGATATCTTTTATCTCGCCACCGTAATTGGGGCTTCCCTGAAAAAAATAACGTCGCCGAAACAAGGGGTGCTGGTTGCGCAAGCCGATAATACGCCGAGTGAATGCAAGCAAATCCTTATCTTGTTTCTTCAGTTCCCACGACAGCCAGCTAATCGCATTATCCTGACAATAGGCATTGTTATTACCCAACTGGGTACGCCCCATCTCGTCGCCTGCCTGCAGCATCGGAACCCCTTGTGAAAACAGCAGAGTCGCCAGAAGATTGCGCTTTTGCCTGGCGCGCAAGGCGTTGATCGCCGGTTCGTCGGTTTCCCCCTCGACGCCGCAATTCCAGGAACGGTTATTGTCGGTACCGGAATTGTCTTCTTGATTGGCCTCGTTGTGCTTGTCGTTGTAGGTCACCAAGTCATGCAAGGTGAAGCCGTCGTGCGCACTGAGAAAATTGATGCTGGCATGAGTTCGCCCACTGCGTTCATACAGGTCGCTGGATCCGGTCAAGCGCTGCGCCAGTTCCCCGATCAAGCCTTCATCACCTTTCCAGTAGGCACGAATACAATCGCGATACTTATCGTTCCATTCCGACCAGCCCAATGGGAAATTTCCCACTTGATAGCCGCCTTCACCCAGATCCCAAGGTTCGGCAATCAGCTTGATGGTACTCAGCACCGGATCCTGACGAATGGTATTGAAGAAGGTGCCAAGCTGGTTCACTTCGTGTAACTCTCTCGCCAACGAGGACGCCAGATCGAAGCGGAAGCCGTCCACATGCATTTCCTGCACCCAGTAACGCAGGCTGTCCATCATCAACTGCAGAACGCAGGATTGCTGCATGTCCAAGGTATTGCCACAGCCGGTGTAGTCCATGTAATAGCGTGGATTATCACCGACTAGGCGATAGTAGGATGCATTGTCGATACCCCGGAAGGACAGCGTCGGTCCCAGTTGGTTGCCTTCGGCGGTATGGTTGTAAACCACATCCAGAATCACTTCGATACCCGCCTTATGCAATGTCTTGACCATGGTTTTAAATTCACTGATCTGACCGCTGGCCGAATAACGGGAATCGGGCGCCAGAAAGCCTATGGAGTTATATCCCCAATAATTGCGCGCGCCCCGCTCGACCAGATGGCGATCATCGAGGAAAGCATGCACCGGCATGAGTTCAACGGTCGTCACGCCTAGCCGTTGGAGATGCTCGATGACGGGGTCCATCGCCAATCCGGCATAAGTGCCGCGCAACTTGGGCAGAATATCGGGATGTTGCATGGTAAAGCCTTTGACGTGCAGCTCATAAATCACCATATCGCACCATTGAATATCGGGGGGATGATCATTTCCCCAAGCAAAGGCCTGATCGATCACCCGGCACTTCGGCATGACATTGGCATTGTCGCGACGACTAAAAGACAGATCGTCGTCCTTGGCGCCTATACGATAGCCGAAATGGGCGTCGCTCCAGAGCGGCGTACCCACTATATCTTTTGCATAGGGTTCTATCAGCAGCTTGTTCGGATTGAACCTATGCCCCTCTTTTGGACGGTAAGGCCCATGCACCCGAAAACCATAAAGCAATCCGGGACGGGCCTCGGGGAGATAGCAGTGCCAGACTAAATCGCTACGCTCTTTGAGTTCGACGTGCTGGACTTCGTTCTTTCCGGCGGCGTCGAACAAGCACAATTCGACCTTTTCGGCATGTTCGGAGAAAACAGCAAAATTCACCCCTTCGCCGTCCCAAAATGCGCCGCGCGGGTAGGGTCGCCCCGGCCATACCGCCGTTATTGTCTTAGTCATATTGCTAACCTCCTGCTTGAATTATTCACTGGTGTTACGCAATGGTGGTTTTCAGTCCCGTTGTTCCGCCCCGAGCATCGCAGCTTTTGGCGAAAAAGGCCCGCTAGGGGAGCGGCAGGGATACCGATCGTTTTCGGAGGGGCTGGGAAGCCCCTTCCGAAAACCCTCGCCAAAAGCGAGAAGCACAGGAAATTGGCGGAATCCGGGTGTCGTTTCTTTTGGATACTTTTCTTTGGACAAGCAAAGAAAAGTATCTCGCCTGTCGGTGCGAAAACCGACTACAAAATAAACGTCGCAATAGCGACTCAACCCCTGAAAACCTAAAATCAACACTTAATTCTGTAACATCAGTCATGGGCAAAAATCACGACTGCCCTATCAGCGGCAACACTTGAATATCGCTAAATTGCGGGTTCAGTAAGGCCAAGATACCGCGTAGCGGAATGACCACCCAATTGGGGCGGTTGTCGAGTTCGTAGCGAACCTCGTAAAGTGCTTTTTCCAGCAGGAACAGGTCCAGCAGGCCGCGTAGCGATGCCGACGTTGCCAACAATCCTGAGCCGTGTACGGTTTCATCGTAGGCGGCGAGGAAAACTTGCCCAACCTCGGCCTCCCAGCCACGCACCAAAAGTTCTCGCTTCGCCATGTCTTCGGGGCGTTCCGCACTGTCTTGGGCAACCGCGCTGTAGGCTGCATAGTTGAATGACCTCAGCATGCCGGCCACATCCCTCAAGGGCGAGTGTTTCCGCCGGCGTTCGGCGAGCGGGCATGTCGGCTCGCCCTCAAAATCGGTGATCACGAAATCATTCTTGGCGAGCAGCACCTGCCCCAGATGATAATCGCCATGGTAGCGTGTCTTGACGGCATCCAAGTGTCCGGAAATACAGGCGTGAATGCGATCCATCAGTTCATTGCGTTGCGCCAGCAAGGTTTGCACTAACGCGCGAACACTATCGGCAAGCCCCTCCCGCCGGCGTTCGAGCCGATCCAATGTGGCGGTAGCCTCGGCTTGCACCTGTAAGACCCAGCCCTCAAGATCGGCATCGCTTACCGGCTCTGGATCGAAGGCGGAATCCCCCGTTACCGTAGCCAGCGCATTGTGAAGTTCGCCGGTACGCTGGCCGAGCGTGCGGATCAGAACCAGATAAGCGCCATGCGCTTGCTCGGCGGGTGCTGGCGGTGTTGTGGCGGCGCGACTTTCTTCCAGGAAACGATCCAGGTAATCCAGCGTGTAACTCCAACAATCACCCTGATTTCTGACATAACCCTGTAATAAGGCAAGCGTCATGCAACCGCCGTCGGCGGCCTCATACTCGATTGCGCCGGCCACCGTCGCCATATTGGGAAACTGGGCTTTTTCGGTCAGAAAGCGCCCTATCTCCAGCTCCGGATGGGTTCCAATCAGTAGATGCCGATAGCCTTTCAGGAATAGCTGTTCGCCCAGCACCATAGCGGTATTACTGCCTTGCCTGGCGGCTGGCCGCACCGATAGGGTTTCGGACGATGTTCCGACAAGCGCCTGGTAAGCGCTGGTCGGCGAGAAGCGAATGACACCATGTTCACAGCGTAACGATAGACCCTGGCCGATGGCCTGCACCAGCGCCCGGCAGAACATCTCGTCGGCAAAGGCATCGCCCAGGATGCCAAGCTGTGACTGGCGGCGCGCTTTGGCCACAGTGGTCGCTGACATGGCGCGCAGGCGGTCCGAGCCAGCATTTTCCCAGGCCAATGCCAGCGGCAAAAAACAGCTTATCGGCTCTCCGGCCACCGCTTCGATGCGGCTCAGGGATAACAGCCAGCTATCACCCTGATTTTCCCACTCGACATAATCGCTGATCACCACGCGCGTTACCGCCTCTCCCTTGCCTCCATACCAGCGTTGCGTCGCGACAAAGCGCGGCAATGCGTCATTTTCAAGTTGGAGACGCGCCTTCTCCGCCATCGCAATCCGCCAGAGCACGACACGGCCAGGAAAGAAACTGCGCAAGCCCTCGAACAGCACCAGCGTCGGTAATTCCTCGGGAGGCAAATGTTCCTCGTGCCAGGCAGGGACCTCTTCGCCGCCGGCCAGCCGGAACCAATAGAAGTTATGGCCGGGCAATGTCAGAAGATAAGGCAATTCACCAATAGGCGGGAAAGCCGAGCGCCCCATCATTTCCACCGGCACGCGGCCCTTATAAGCCGAAAGATCAAGCTCGACCGCTTGCGCGGCACGCGACAGATTACTCACGCAAAGAATGGTGTCGTCCGCGTAAATTCTGAAATAAGCGAGTATCTTGCGATTGCCTGGGTGTAAAAACACCAGTTTCCCGCGACCGAAGGCCTGATGACTTTTGCGTACCGTCAGCACACGCCGCATCCAGTTCAGCAGTGAAGCGCGCTCGCGCAACTGCGCCTCGACATTGACCGCCCCGTAACCATACACGGGATCCATGATGGGCGGCAGATACAGGCGTTGCGGATCGGCGCGGGAGAAACCGGCATTACGGTCCGGACTCCATTGCATAGGGGTTCGAACTCCGTTGCGGTCGCCCAGGAAGAAATTGTCACCCATGCCGATTTCATCGCCGTAATAGATGATGGGAGAGCCCAGCATGGATAACAAGATGCTGTTCATCAGCCGGATTTTATTCATCTCATTGTCCATCAGCGGCGCCAGCCGGCGGCGGATGCCGATGTTCAGGCGCGAACGCGGATCGCCGGCATACATCTGGTACATATAGTCACGTTCCTTGTCTGTGACCATCTCCAGGGTAAGCTCGTCGTGATTGCGCAGAAAAATGGCCCACTGGCAGCTGTCCGGTATATCCGGAGTCTGACGCATGATGTCGACGATGGGATGCCTATCCTCCTGAGCGATGGCCATGTACATCCTCGGCATCAGGGGAAAGTGGTAAGCCATGTGACATTCATCGCCGTCACTGAAGTAGTCGCGCACGTCCTCCGGCCACTGATTGACTTCGGCGAGAAACACCCGGTTTGGGTAATGCTGATCGAGCACCGCTCGCATTTGTTTGATCACGGCATGGGTTTCGGGTAGGTTTTCGTTTTGAGTGCCCTCGCGCACACACAAGTAGGGAATCGCGTCCAGCCGCACACCATCAACGCCATGGTCCAGCCAGAAACGCATCAATTTGATAACCGCTTTCACGACCTGTGGATTATTGAAGTTGAGGTCCGGTTGATGGGAGAAAAACCGATGCCAGTAATAGGCATGGGCTTCCTCATCCCAGGTCCAGTTGGATTGCTCGGCATCGGTAAAGATAATGCGCGTCTCGGGAAATTTCTGTTTGGTATCGCTCCAGACGTAATAATCACGTTTGCTCGAACCGGCGGGCGCCCTGCGCGCGGCCTGAAACCAGGGATGCTGATCGGAGGTGTGATTGATGACCAGTTCGGTGATGACCTTGAGATTGCGGCGGTGCGCATCCTTCACGAACTGCCTGAAATCGGCCATGGTGCCGTACTCGGAATGGACATTGCGATAATCGGCTACGTCATACCCGTCATCGCGCATCGGCGAAGGATTGAAGGGCAGCAACCAAAGGGTGTTCACCCCCAACTCCTGCAGATAATCTAGCTTCTGGATCAAGCCCGCGAAATCGCCGACGCCATTATTGTCGCTGTCAAAAAAGGCTTTGACGGGCAGTTCGTAAATCACGGCATCCTTGTACCAGAGCGGATCGTCCATCCATTGCCTGTTTTCCAAGAGCGTTTTTTTTATCTCGCCGGCTGTTGTTTCGCTCATAATTCCCTCTTACAGAAAATAGTCGAAGTCATGTTCGGTACGTACACGCCGACGCAATTTGAAAATATGCGCCGGCGATACCCGAGGATTGATTTCGACGTAGTTGCGTGCACCATTCCATAAAAAGCGCGCCCCCGTCAGCAAATCATGTACCTGATAAGGGCGATCATCCAGCTCAAGCACATCCAGCGGCAGCGTGACCCAGCCGGATTGGGTATGATGAGGGTCCAGATTGGCAACCACCAGAATGATTTCGGCGTTATCCGCCGTGGTTTTGGCGTAACAAAGCAGACTCTCGTTGTCCACCGTAAAAAAATACAAGCGATGATCCTGTTGCAAAGCCGGGTTTTCCCGGCGGATGCGGTTCAGCCGGGCGATGAAATCCTTCAGGCTATCCGCCCGTTCAAGCGGCCAGCGCCGCACTTGGTATTTCTCGGAATCGAGATATTCTTCGCCGCCCGCCTCGCGAGGAACCGCCTCCATCAACTCGTAAGCCGGTCCATAGATGCCGTAATTCGCGCCCAGCGTGGCGGCCAGCACCAGGCGCAGCATAAAGGCCGGGCGGCCTCCGAATTGCAAATACTCGGGCAGGATGTCGGGCGTATTCGGCCACAGATTGGCCCGGAAATATTCGCGCACTTCGGTACGGGTAAGTTCCGTGAAATAGGTTTCCAGTTCGCTCTTGGTATTGCGCCAAGGGAAATAATTGTAGGACTGGCTGAAACCCAGCTTGGCGAGACGGTAAATGATTTTCGGACGGGTAAAGGCTTCGGCCAGAAAAATTGTCTCGGGGTGGCTACGCTTTACTTCGCCTATCAGCCATTCCCAAAACGGAAACGGTTTGGTGTGCGGGTTGTCGACGCGGAATATGTGCACCCCTTGCCCGACCCAGAACAGGAACACATCCAGCAATTCCCGCCACAGTTCATGCCAGGCGTCACATTCAAAATTGAAAGGGACGATGTCTTCGTATTTCTTGGGCGGATTCTCGGCAAACTGTATACTGCCGTCCGCTCGCCGCCGGAACCAAGGCGGATGGTCCTGCAGATAAGGATGATCCTGAGAACACTGGAAGGCGATATCCAGGGCGATATCAATGCCCAGTTCATGCGCTTTCGCCACCAGATGCCGGAAATCGTCCATGGTACCCAGTTGCGGATGAATCGATTTATGGCCGCCATCCGCCGAACCAATTGCCCACGGACTGCCAACATCGCTCTCAGTCGCTAGCGGCGCGTTGTTCGCTCCCTTGCGTTTGCTCAGCCCTATCGGATGGATGGGCGGCAAATACACCACATCGAATCCCATGGCCGCCACATAAGGCAAACGCTTTTCGCAATCGGCGAAGCTGCCGTGAGCCATGCCCTCACCCGCGCAGGAGCGAGGAAAAAATTCGTACCAGGTGCTGTAGCGAGCTTTTACCGGCTCCACCCACACCCTTAGCGTACCCGGATAATCCGTCGCCAGACGGCGATCCGGATATCGCCGCATCAGGCCGGACAAGGTTTCGGAAACCGCCAATGCTGAACCTGCATCCGGTTTAGCGGTACGCAATTCCTCGGCAAATTGTTGAAGCTGCAATTGATTTTCGCCGGCTGCGCGCGCCGCGGCTTCAGCCACCAGCTTAGCGCCGGTCTGAAGCGCCATGGCGACATCCTCGGCATCGCCACGTCGCACAAATTCTTGCCGCCAGGAACAAAAGCCATCAATCCAGGCAGTGACGGTGTATATGTATTGGCCGAGTTCGGTGATAGTAAACGATGCGCCCCAACGATCGCCGCCCAAAGGTGACATCGCGGTTTCACGCCAGTCGGCTTCCGATTCATGCCGATAGCGCAACACGCAAGTCAGCGCATCGTGACTGTCGCTGAAAGCATCGGCCTCCACGTCCACGTGCTCGCCAATGACGCGCTTGATCGGAAACCGCCCGCAATCGATTGCCGGTTGCACATTTTCGATCACCACGCGCCGTCTGCCGTCAAGCGTTTGCAGGCTTGTCATGATCGACTTCCCTGTCTAAAGAACAGCACGCCCAGCGGCGGAAGACGCAACATCAGGGAATGATACATTTCACCGACGGAAACCGGCGCCGCTTCGACCCCGCCGAAGTTTCCCACCCCGCTGCCGCCATAGAGCTCGGCATCGCTGTTCATGACTTCATGCCAAAAACCACTTTTTGGCACGCCGACCAGGAAATTCTCGCGGACGACAGGGGTAAAATTGCAGACTACCAACAGCGTATCGTCTGGATCTAGCCCTCGGCGCACAAAACTCAGCACACTTTTTTCCGCGTTGTGACTATCCATCCATTGAAAACCGTCGCGGCTGAAGTCTTGCTGATAAAGCGCGGTTTCACTGCGGTAGAAACGATTCAGATCCTCGACCCAGCGCCGCAGACCGTCGTGCTGCGGATATTGCAGCACATGCCATTCCAGGCTCTCGTCGTGCTGCCACTCGCGTTTCTGTCCGAATTCGCAGCCCATGAACAACAGCTTCTTGCCCGGATGACCCCACATATAGCCATACAATAAGCGCAGATTGGCAAACTGCTGCCATTCGTCGCCCGGCATTTTTCCGATCAGCGAACCATGGCCGTACACCACTTCGTCGTGCGAAATAGGCAGCACGAAGTGCTCCGAGAAGGCGTACCAGAGGCTGAAAACCAGTTGTACATGGTGATATTTCCGCTTAATCGGATCTTCCGAAAAATACCTCAGCGCATCGTGCATCCAGCCCATATTCCATTTCAGGCCGAATCCCAATCCACCCGAGGCAGCAGGACTGGAAACCAAGGGCCAGGCGGTTGATTCTTCGGCGATGGTCTGAACATCGGGGTAATCACAATAGACGGCTTCATTCAGATTACGCAGGAAAGTAATGGCATCCAGGTTCTCCCGGCCGCCATCGCGATTTGGAATCCATTCGCCTTCCTTGCGTCCATAATCCAGGTAAAGCATGGCCGACACCGCATCGATGCGCAGGCCATCGATATGATATTTATCAAGCCAGAACAAGGCACTGCTGGTCAGAAATGCGCGTACCTCGTGGCGGCCGTAATTGAAAATCGAACTATGCCATTCCGGTTGAAAACCCTGGCGTGGATCGGCGTGTTCGAAGAGATGGGTGCCGTCGAAATAACCGAGATCATGGGCGTCGCTTGGAAAATGCGATGGCACCCAGTCCAGAATCACGCCGATACCGTGCCGATGCAAGGTATCTATCAGAAACATGAAATCCTGAGGTGTGCCGTAACGCGCCGTGGGCGCGAAATAGCCTGTGGTCTGGTAGCCCCACGAGCCGTAAAAAGGATGCTCGGTCAGAGGCAAGAACTCGACGTGGGTAAAATTCATCCTTACCAGGTAATCCGGCAACCATTCAGCCATCTCGCGGTAACTAAGGGAACGGTTGCCGTCTTCCGGCACCCGGCGCCAGGAGCCCAGATGGACTTCGTAAATGGAACAAGGCGCGTTCAGCCGGTTTTTGACGCCGCGCCCAGCCATCCAAACCGCATCGTTCCAGGCGTAATCCAATGCCCAAACTCGGGACGCGCTTAACGGCGGGATTTCCCAGTAATAAGCGAAGGGATCGCCCTTGTCGGCTATTTTTCCGTCGCGGGAAACAATACGGTATTTATAGCTTGCCCCAGCCGCGACATCGGCAATGAATCCTTCCCATATCCCCGAATCGTCATCACGAAGATGGAGCGCATTCGAGGTTACATCCCATTGGTTGAACTCGCCGATCACCGACACGGCGGAGGCATTGGGCGCCCAAACCGCGAATCCGCAGCCTGTTACGCCGTCAACGGTGGAGAGGTGCGAGCCCAGTATTTCATACAGCCGAAAATGGCTACCTTGTTTAAACAAATAAATATCGAGATCCGTCGGCGGACTGGCCTGAAATACTGCATCCGTGGGACGATCCGTTAACGTGGACATTGGCTTATCCTCATTGCACGGACTCCGCAGTTGAAGCGGAAACCCGCGAAAAAAACTAGCATGAGCTTGACGTAAAAATCGAACCAAGTCGGTACGCTATCGCACATAACTCTACTACCCCCGATAGGATTAGCACCTCTTCGATTTATCTTCCATCATCAGGTTTAAACCACAGGCTTGGATCGCAGCAGGTGGACTGAAGCCGTCAAGCTGTAGTCGGCGCTAGTCTTTAACTTGAGTCGCCTTAAGCAGCGCCTCGAACTCTTCGGCAGTCACCGGTTTCGAGAACAAATAGCCTTGGCCGTAATCGCAACCGGCTTGGATCAGCAAGTCGCGCTGTTCCGCCGTCTCCACCCCTTCGGCGATGACCTTCATACCCAAAGTATGCGCCATCAGGATAATGGCTTGGCACAGGGCCATGTCGCTGGAACTTGCGGTCAGATTGGAAACGAAGGTCCGGTCTATTTTTAGGAAATCGATGTGGTATTTTTTCAGATGTGATAGCGCGGAATAGCCGGTACCGAAATTGTCGAGCGAGGTCTGGACACCGGCGCTTTTTAAAGCCAGCAATTTTTCGGAAACGACCGAAGAAGCATCGAGCAACAAGCCCTCGGTAATTTCCACCGCAATACACCCTCCGGGTAGCCCCAGGCTCTCAAGGTGCTCCAACCAATCGCTCAGTTTGTCGGCACTGCTGTGAAACTGTGCGGAAGACTTATTGATGCTGACCTGGAACAGTGGGTAATATTCGGCGCGCCAACCGGCCACCTGCTTGGCCACCTGATGGAATACCCATCCGCCTAGTTCGTTAATCAGACCGGTGTCTTCGGCGACAGGCATAAATTCGGCGGGGCTGACCAGTCCGCGAGTAGGATGTTGCCAGCGAATCAAGGCCTCGGCTTTTTGAATGGCGCCGCTTGCCAAGTCGACAATGGGTTGATAAGCCACCCAGATTTGATGATCGTCCAATGCGTGGCGTAAGTCATTGGTCAAGCGCAAGCGAACTTCGGCGGCTTGCTGCATGGCCGGCGTGAAGTAGCTGAAACGGCCGCGGCCCATATCCTTGGCGGCATACATGGCCTGATCCGCTTTCTTCAGCAAATCCTCCAGATTGTCGGCATCGTCCGGATACAAGGCAATGCCGATGCTGACGGAAACATAGCTGCGTTCGCCTTTCAACTGGAATGGCGCCATCATGGTTCGCAACATGGCTTGAGCCACGCGCTCGATACTGTTGGTTTCTTGCAGTTCGCCCATGATCAGTGTGAATTCGTCGCCGCCCGGCCGCGCCAGCGTATCGGTCTCGCGGATGCAGCCCAGCAAGCGTTGGGTGGTTTCCTTGAGCAAACGATCGCCCATGTCGTGGCCCAGTGAGTCGTTGACATCCTTGAAATGGTCCAGGTCCAGGAACATCAATGCGAGTTTCTGATGACTGCGGTGGGATTTATTGATGGCTCGCTGTAGCCGGTCGAGAAACATTCGCCGGTTTGCCAATCCGGTCAGAGGGTCGATGTTGGCCTGTTTATGAATGATCTCGGCCGCGCGTTTTTGTTCGGTGATGTCGGAGGAGGTAGCAACCCGGCGGATGATCTTGCCCTTCTCACTATACAGCGTGTTGATGGATAAATACTCAAGGTATTCCTCGCCGTTTTTACGTCGGTTCCATATCTCGCCCTGCCATTTCCCCGTGGTATTAAGTTTTTTCCACATCTCCTGATAAAAGGCATTATCCTGGCGACCGGATTTAAGCAGCGACCTGGTCTGGCCGATGACATCGTCCGCTGAATACCCCGTCAATTTGGTAAAGGCCCGATTAACGGCGATAATCCGGTCATTTTCATCCATCACCGTAATCGCTTCCTCCAGCGCCAAATAAACGGCCGCCGCCAGTTGTAACTCTTGTTCGTTCCGTTTGCGATCGCTGATATCCAATACCGTCGCAAGACAGCTTTGTCGGCTAGCATCCGCGCTCGCCTCGATAATGATCCAGCCGGGAACATGATCAGCCTGTAGCGTTAACTCGCAGCGCTGTGGGCCATCAGTGGTGAACACTTTTTCCAGAAACAGATTGAATAAGTGCCGTTCTTCATGGGAAATGTGTTGGACAAAATGACGTCCGACTAAGTTGGACCGCTCGCTACCCAGCAATTTTTCGCCACAAAAGTTCGTCTGCCTGATAACGCCATCCCGCCCTAGCGTAAAATAAGCGATAGGGGCAAAATCGAACAGTTCGGCATAGCGTTCCAGCGTCGTCTCGACGGTATTGCGCGCTTCCCGCAAGGCTTCGTTCTGCATTTCCAACTCGATCTGATGGACTTGCAATTCATGCACTAGCCGGCGTTGGTCGAGCTCTTGCTCCGGCGCGGCCTCTGTTTTTTCGGCTAGCCGCCGTTCCGCCTGTTGCCTCAGTTCTATGTTGTCTTTGGAATAGTCAGATCGGCGGTTCATGATTACTCCTCAACTCCGCTTCCAGTTTCTTGGTTTCGGAGATGTCGATAAAGGTGATGACCACACCGTCGATCAAATTGTCCTGGGTACGATACGGCATGACACGCACCTTGAACCAACGCCCGTCGCCGGCTTTGACCTGTTTTTCCACGAATATCAGGGTACGCAATACCTCTTGGGCATCCAGTTGTAATTGCGGATAGTCCAGGTCGGAGACTATGTCTGACAGCGGCCGGCCCACGTCCGCCGCAATCAACTTGAACAAATGCGCGGTGTGGCTGGTGAAGCGCCGAATATTCAGCGCGTTATCCAGGAATACCGTGGCGATTTCCATGCTGTTGAGCAGATTATTCATGTCGTTGCTAACCCGAGACAGATCCTCCACCTTGGCCTGTAATTCGGCATTGACGGTTTGCAGTTCCTCGTTCAATGACTGCATCTCTTCCTTGGAAGTGGTCAACTCTTCGTTGGAGGACTGCAGTTCTTCATTGGTCGATTGCAATTCCTCATTGGATGATCGCAGTTCCTCTTGCGAGGTCTGCATTTCTTCGCGCAGAGTTTGCAATTCTTCGCGGGCTTGTTGCAGCTCGGCGTTCAATGCTTTTTGAGCGGCGCTCGATGATTTACGGACGGAATTACCGATTGTCTGCGCCAACACATCGGTAAATACGATCATCAACATGCCGTTTAAGGCTTCGGGTTTAACGATCGCTTGCACCGTAAGATTAACGCCTTGGGTTCCGCCGTCATGATTGACCTGCAAGCCAGGCAGGTGAACGGCTTCGATTTGCTGTTGGGCCTTCTTGATGGCGCTACCGAGCACATGACGCAAGCCGTCACGCGCCATGGCATGTATATTCCAATTGGCTTTTCCGGCGGCCGGCTCCAGATACTTACCGGTGCGGCCGTTGATGTAGAAAATGTCGCCATCGGCATTGACCAATACCGCCGCCGGCGAGAATTGTTGCAACAGTACCTGGTCCGCCAGGGTTTGTAGATTGGCTACTAGATTCATTTTCTGGTTGCTTGCTGTCGTTAAGGACGTTGCTGAAAAATACTTAGTGGGAAAATTCACTTCTATCGGGAAAGGCGTTCCAATACGCTGATAAAGTCGCGATTTGTTGTCGACCACGGAAAATAAATGGCTAAAACCGCCAATGGATTCGGCACTACCCAGCAGCAGGATGCCGTGGCTGGTCAAGGTGTAGTGAAACAGCGTGATCAGTTTCTTTTGTAAGTCCGGCCCCAAATAAATGAGCAGATTACGGCAGGACAACAAGTCCAGTTTGGTAAACGGCGGATCCATGATCACGTTTTGCGGGGCAAAGATCACCATTTCGCGAATATCCTGGTTGATTCGGTAACCATTGCCGTCGACATTAAAGAAACGGTTAAGACGTTCCGGCGAAACATCGACGGCAATATCTGCCGGATAGAATCCTTGCCGCGCCTTGGCGATGGCATCCTGATCGAGATCGGTGGCGAAAATTTGCAGTTTAAACCGGTGCTGGAGTTGGCATTCCGTCACCGCTTCCTTGAAGACCATGGCGAGCGAATAAGCTTCTTCGCCTGTCGAACAAGCCGGTACCCAGGCCCGCAATTCCTTGCCGGCTGGATATTCACTGAACAGTGCCGGGATTACGTTGCTCTTCAAGTACACCCATACCGCCGGATCGCGAAAGAAATTAGTCACGCCGATCAGCAGTTCCTTGAATAAAAGATCAAGCTCCTGGGAGTTTTCGCGTAGATAGCGCACGTACTTGGCGATCTGGTCGATCTGGTGCAGCCCCATGCGCCGTTCGATGCGGCGATAGATGGTGTTTTTCTTGTAGAGCGAAAAGTCGTTACCGGTTTGCTCCCGCAGCAGGATCACAATTTGCTCCAGGGCGCTTTGCGACTTAATCTGTATGGGTGGTTCATTGACAGCATGGAGGCCGCGTGGGCTATGGGTGAGATAGGCGAATATCCGAGCCCACAATTCTTGCGGCGGCGCAACGATGTCGGCCAAGCCGGCATCGATCGCACTACGCGGCATGCCATCGAATTTAGCGGACTCCGGCGATTGCACCAGGGTCAAGCCGGCGTTTTCCTTGATGGCTCGCAGGCCCAAAGTCCCGTCGGACCCCATCCCGGATAGGATCACGCCGATTGCCCGTTCGTGCTGATCGTCGGCCAAGGCCCGGAAAAATGAATCGATAGGCAGGCGTAAGCCCCGTGGTTCGGCCGGCTCAATCAAATACAGCCTGCCGTGCAGGATGGACAGATCTTTATTGGATGGAATCACATACACGCAATTCGGCTTGACTATCACACGGTCGCGCACCTGGGCAACCTTCATCGGCGTGACTCTCTGCAGCAACTCCGGCAAGATGCCTTGGTGAGTAGGATCGAGATGCTGAATCACGACAAACGCCGTGCCGTTGACGGCCGGGACTTGAAGAAAAAATTGTTCCAAGGCTTCCAACCCCCCAGCTGATGCGCCTATGCTGACAATCGGCGGGGCATTTTCTGCTTTGACACTGGGTTTGCTCGCCGCAGTCAGTTCGGGCACTTTGCCGTGGTTAATGGCAGGTTCCACGGGATCCGAGTCACGTTTGGCGGGAAGGGATTTGACCATTTTCAGCTCGATTGAAATTAGATAAAGGTGCTGGGAATCATATCACCGTATCGCATGCCCCACCTTCCCCGAAGCAACAGGCACATCAGAGGTTTGAAAGTAGCTTAGGATTCAGCAAAAAATAACTTCCCGACATAACCGTTGCTCGCCAAACCGTTCGTGCTCGACTGCATGGATGCAGGAGGTAGGGCAACGCATGGAGCAGTTGCCGAGAGCACTGTCGAAGCATGAACGATTTGGCGCGGTGAAGTCCGGATTTTCCCGCCCATCCTTCGACAAGCTCAGGACGAACGGGAAAATCTTAGCTAATCAAAACACGGAAGTTATTTGTGACCAAATCCTTATTGAGTCAACAGCTCCTCGTTGCTTATCAAGCAGATTAACCGCCACACTATGCACCGTCCGTACGGTAGCGCACATTCAGCAAAAGCTTAATCGAGCGCTAATTATGGGGCGTGCCATTGGCTGCCGGCACGCCCAATCGGGCTTCCCCTATCTCCCGCCGAAATTCTTCGAATTCCTTTATCCAGGGCTGTTTGCTGTATCCCCAATTGCCCTCGGCCAACAGCTTTTCCCCTTGCGAAAATTCGGCTTTGATCCGTGGCAGAAGTGCCTCGTCCTCTTCATCCCAAAGCGCCTGGGCATAAAACAGGTGGTTGATAGGGTGTCCCGGATATTCCTTGACCGCTCTTTCCAGCAGTTCCAATGCCTTGTCGGGGTCGCCGATACCGTTGGGCCAAGCCGGAGCTTTGAGATAAAGCGCACCCAAAATCCGTAGTGGTCCACCGTCGTCAATGTCCGGGCTCAGGGCCAACGCACGTTTCAGTTCATTCTCCAGCCGGCTAAGGTTATCGATCGCCAGGGTGATTTGCTCGCGAATCGCCAGACCCAGGTTGGTCGCCAGATAGTAATGTACGGCCCCGTCACCATCGCCTCCCTGCGCCAAGGCGGTTTCGGCGAAACCCACGCCTTCGGCCGCCAGCTTCTCGCGTTTTTCCTGATTGGTTTCGCGTTCGGCCAGGTATAGCGACAGGCGGCTGCCTAACGAAGTGCGAAGTACCGATTGGTCCTGGGTTTCGCGTAAAACAGTCAACGCACAGGCCAGGGTTTGGGTGTCGCTCGAGGGGCTGAGTTGGCTTTGTTTGGCAGCCAGCGTGGTAGCGGAATGCTTGGGGCAATCGGAGAGTCCATCGAACCGAACGTGGTCGCGCTGAAGCCCGGCACAGCCCGCCAGAAATGCCGGGATTAAAACAATAGAAAGAAGTTGTATTTTGCGCAAAGCCTTATTTCCCCTCGCCCCAAAGCTTGATCATGGGCTCGAACAAGGATACATCCATGAAAACGAAGGATTCCACCCCGAACAGCTCGCAGAGCTTTTTACCCTCGGCGTCGGAACACATCTCCTCCAACGCCCTGCCGAAGCGGGATCGATCTTCCACTGTCGTGATAGCGCTATTGGCAACCACCCCCATCATTGGGATTTCCTCGGAAGTGAAGATAGCTTCGAGGGGTGTCGTCAATTGCAGCGAGGCGAGTCCGCCGAATTGTTGCTCATTCAAAATGACGGCATCCAGTTCGCCTTTGTCCAAGGCGCGCAATGCACGGATGGCCTGATTGGAGGGTTTTAGGACAAAGAAACTGGCGGGGTCGTATTTCCCGGCGAAAACGATCTTGCCGATAAATGCCTGTTCTTCCAATACCGTACCGCCCAAGGTTTTGCCTTTCAACTCGTCCAGATTCTTGTACTTGCCCTTCTGAGCGACTACCCGATAACGTTCGCTGCTACGGCCTTTAATCCTGGGCTGGACCACCGGCACCCAATTGTGCAAAGTGCGCAATTCCAAATAGAGGCCCAAGGAAGTGATGGCGAACTTGGGATTCTTTTCGGCCATTTGTTTCCTGCATTCGTCCGTTTTGGAGGTGAACAGGCTGTTGAAGCTGTTCGCCTGCCATTGGCCGACGCGCTCCACCACCCGCAGCATGGCACTCATCGCTCCGTTGGCGTCCTTGACATTCACGGAACCGCCGGGATAGCAAACCACGATCATTTCCGGATCGGGCGCGGCGCTTACGGTGCAGGAAGCCAGGAGACCGGCAATCACAATCAGGCAAGTTTTTCGCATTATGGTTTTCTCCTGGAATCAAATAACTGTCCGATAGCCGGGTTCACCACCAAAGTAGCCATCAGGCAGCACAATAATCCAATGGTGATGCTCAGCCCTAGGGAAGATACGCCCCGATAGCTTGCCAGGGTAATACCGCCCAGCCCCGCCAACTCGGTGCCCGCGGCCAACCCGATTACCTTGCCAACGGATAGACTGACCTGCAAGGGCGGCTGGCCCTTCAATTCGCCCCAGCGATAGTTAAACCATACCCCGTAATCCACCGCCAGTGCAATCACCATCGGCAAGGCGACGATATTGGCATAGTTATAGCGAATGCCGCTCAGGGCCATAATTCCCAGCATCCAGCCGCCGCCGATCAGCAAGGGCAAAGCCGCCAACGCGAAGCCGCGCGCACTGCGGGTTGCCGCCATGATCCAGAGCAGGCATAGCACCAGAGCCAACTGGGTACCCTGAACGGAACTGTCCACCACCGCCTTGGAAAACACTTGATGCGTGGTCGGAAAACCGGTCGCTTCCGGCGAGACGCTATACACGTCCTTAATCAAGGCATCGAGGTTGTCGGGATCGTACACGGATTTAGCTGGAAAGGCGTAAACCGCGATGCGGCCGTCGTCGGCGAAGAAACGGTCGCGCAGGGTTGATGGCATCTGCTCCGGGGTGAGCGCTTCGGCCTGCCGCCAGGCGCTGACGATTTTGAGTCCGGCATCCGCGCCGGATAGCAAGGTACGCAAGAAGCTCTCGGTGCGCGCCCTGCCCTGTTCGCCATCCGCAGCCAATTTGGCCGAGATGGCCAAAAGCTGCCCGCGCACTTTCTCCAAACTCTCGACCAGTTTGGCATGCCCCGCCGAGAATGCCTGCTCCTCGGCTTCGTCGATGATGGCGGTGCCGTTTTCCAGTACTGCCCGCAATAACTCGAACGATTCCGAAGACAAGCCTACTCGGTCGAGCTCGGCAACCTGCTTGGCGTAGTCTGTCCGGGCGAACGATTCGCCGATGCTTATGGCTTTGTGCAGGCGTTGGCCGGCGTCCTCGGGAAACAACTTGGTCAGCGACTGCACCTGGGCAATAGTCGGGAGCTTGCCGGCTTCACCGGTGATCCGCCGAGCCTCGGCCATGTCCTTGGCGGTGAAAATAATGACTTCGGCCTGATAGTCGCTCTCCGCCACCATCCGGCGTTGGTAATAGGCCGACTGGGAATCCTTGGGTAACATGGATAGCAGATCGTAGTCGAAAGGAATGCTGAAGCCCTTCACACCGCCGAAGAAAGCAAAGCCAACGGCCAGCATCACAAGTGTCACCGCGACAGGCTTGGGGAACCGCCCCCTCACCCCCGCCCCCTCTCCCTGAGGGCGAGGGGTGAGAGCGGCTACCGGCGACCGGATGTCTCTCAACTTGGGCGGCCACAAGGCGTACAGCGCAGGCTGAACCACCCAGGTGCTGATCAGTATCATCAGCACACCTTTCGCCGCCACCAAGCCCAGTTCGGCGAAGCCGGGAAAATCGACCGTGGCCAAGGCACCGAAAATCAGCAGCGAGGCGCCACCCGCCGTCATCACTGCTAAAAAGGATGAGCCTATGCCTGCCCCGATAGCTTCCACCAAGGGCTTGCCTGCCCGGCGCTCATCGGCGATCCGCGAGGATGTAAAGATGCCGTAGTCAGCCCCCAAGCCGAACAGAATGGCAATAAAAGTGGCGGTGATGATGGTCAGGTGGCCGACGGTGACCAGGGCCAAGCCCAAACTCCACAGCACCCCGAGGCCCATGGGGACGAAAATCAGCACGGCCCAGCGTACGCTGCGCACCACCAGCAGGATCAACAAGGCGATCAGACCCGCAGAGGTGAATAGCACCAGGGTAATATCCTGGCGGATGTTGACGTATTCCTCGTAGACGATGGCCGGCAAGCCGGTTAGGCCCACGGTGGGCTGCGTGCGGCCGGCGTCTTTGGCTTGTTTGGCCAAGTCCGCCGATACTTGCTTGACCTTGTCGACGAAGGGGCCAAGATTCTCGAAATCCTCGGAAGGAATTTTCGGATGGACGAACAAAAACAGCATCCGCCCGTCGTGCGATGCGAAGTAGCCATCGGCCATGCCGGCCGCGCCGTTTTTGGCCAGCAGACGGTTCCAGTCCAAGCTCGCGGGCGCAGTTTCGGCGGACAGCCAGCGTTGCCATTCTTCCAGGAAGAATCCCACCATATTGAGGCTGGCTTCGGCGGTTTGCAGGTCGGTGTCCGTTCCGCCCAGCGGCGGAGGGTCTTTGCTCCAACTCACCGCTTTGCGCAGGTTTTCTTCCATCCCACCGCCACCCAGGATGGGCTGATTCGCCAGCGCCGCAAGCTTGTCCAGCGCCTCGGCCGGCATCATCAGATAAGCGTGGTCCAGGAAAAACGCCATGTCGAGACGGGCCGTCGCCTGACCGATTTCGGGCTCTGTCCGGAGCTTGACGGCCAGATCGTTGGCAAAAGCCTCCAACTCCCCGCGGGGAGCGCCCTCCAGGACTACCATCAGGTCCGAGGCGGCGCCGAAGTTTTTCAAGAAATCGTTGAAGCGCTTCGCCACCGCCGTGTTCTGCGGAAGCAGCGCTTGCCGGGAAGTGAGGACCGGCAGTTGCACGGTCGCCCAACCAGACAGAATCGACAGCGCCAAAGCTATGCCTAAGATCCACCATGGGTGTCGGGCAAAACATTCGGCCGCTTTGGTGACGCGTTGGATGATTTTCATTGGCGAGGGCTCCCGTTACTCAACCGCTCAAGCAACTTAAGAGTTTACGGCACACTCAAAATAGCGGTACCACTGGTGTACGATCAGTTGCTAAAACATAAGCAAACTGAGTTTAGTTCAATAATCCGAGCGTTCCAGTATGGGATGGTAATTGTTCCTCATCCAAGACACTCGGTCTTCGTGAAGTAGCGACTAAAACTAGACTCAACATCATCTCAAGCAAGCAAGCAAGCAAGCAGCCATTTTCAACCCGAGTGGGATGGTGCACAAGTGAACAAACTTTATTCCAAACTGACAGCCCACGAACATGCGGCGCTGGTCATTGAAGCGGCGGCAAGGCTCAACGAAAGCGAAGCTGATGCGATTAGTCTCCCCCCGAACCCCTTTCAAAACCACGCCATGCCGCCGGGGGGCTGTCCCGATGCCGGGGCTGCCGATACCATCGCCAGCCTAGCAGCATCAACACCCAGGCCAACATCACCAACCTGGCCGGCAGTCCAATTTGATCCGCTCTGAACTTTTAATGGGCAGCCCTGCAGAACTTTTAAAGGGGGATATATATATTTTCTGGGGAGTTTGGGGAGATAGTTAAATATAGTAGATAAATCAGAGAATTGGATGAGACTTGGCCTGGGGAGATCGTGGGGAGTTGGTGGGGAGATTGGGGAGTTTCTCCCCTTTTTTTAGGGAGATGACCGAAAAAGCGTCAAACGTAAACCTGTAAACAAACTTTTAGAGCCCCTACCTACACAAACAAAGGGGCTTTAATTACCCTCATGCCCACTTGCCTTGCTAGAGGTACCTACCCGCATTGGCGTCAAGAGACTTTGTGTCATTGACAAACTGTCAATTAGCTTGACACTCCAGCCGCGATCTTGGGCTGTATTATTCGGGGCGCGGGGCGGATTAATAAAACAACTAAGCACCGAAAACCGTTTAGTCTGACTAAGCCGAGCATACAAAAAAAGCCGGTGACCTTGGCTAGCTACCGGCTTTTTTGTTGTTCATTTTCTAGTCTGCTTATTTTTAAATGGATCATCAGTGGATCATTAATGAAAACTGAAGCACTGAAAAAACATCAAGTTATTAATTTATATGGCGTCCCGGAGACGATTCGAACGTCCGACCTGCCCCTTAGGAGGGCGATTAAACCAAAAGTCAACAAAAGACCACAACAAACAGTAATCATTAAATCAATAAGTTACCAGTTATTCACTGTCGCTTTCTGTTGCTATTTTTTGCCTGTTTTTATAGTTAAGTGCGACAAAAATGCGACAAAGATTTATAATCAAACCCAAGAAACAACGCGGGCCT
>Ga0316622_100000014_pt1 | contig 66689 bp, 49 predicted proteins | sample OWC_Aug_OW2_C1_D_FD_207646 | JGI IMG/M metagenome (GOLD analysis project Ga0316622, IMG submission 207646) | Wetland soil microbial communities from Old Woman Creek delta, Ohio, United States - OWC_Aug_OW2_C1_D5_C | ecosystem: Environmental > Terrestrial > Soil > Wetlands | place: USA: Ohio... | reverse complement strand
GCAAGGAGCGCTTTGCGGATGAGCGACGAGACAAAATCACCCGGTGAGGGCCCGGAGTCGCCGGACGACTTGCCGGCAAGCGGACCGCGCTCCGGTGGGCCGATCGGCGGCTTGTGTCTGGTGGATCGCCTCGGCGACTGGAACGACGGCGGCTGGCGGCAGAGGCGCATTCTCTACTGGGTGGTCCTTCTGCTCCTTCCGATTCTCGCCCTCGCCGTGCTCGAGGGCCTCTTGCGCGTGACGGGCATCGGCGCGCCGCCGCCTCTCTTCCGTCACGTGAGCGCCGAAGGGATCGACGGCTACATCACCAACGCCGAGGTCGGCCGGCGGTACTTCCCTCCCGCCATGCAGGCCAACATGCCCCAGCTCGGCTTCCAGTACTTCCCGAAGGAGAAGAGCGAGAAGACCTTTCGTTTCTTCAGCCTCGGCGGTTCGAGCACGGCCGGCTTTCCCTACCACTCGCACGCCTCGTTCACCGGCCTGCTGGCCGCGCGCCTCGAGCACCTCGTTCCCAGCCGGCAGTTCGAGAGCGTCAATTGCGCGATGACCGCGATCAACAGCAACGCCGGCGTCGATTTCATCTCCGAGATCCTCGACCACGATCCCGATCTGGTCTTGATCTACATGGGTCACAACGAATTCTACGGCGCCGGCGGAGTGGGGACGGGCAACACCCTCGGCCGCTTGCCGGCGTCGCCCTTCGTGCGCTTCCTCCTCGACCTCCGCCTCTCGAACATCCTCCGCCGGACGTTGAGGATCGGCTATGGGCGCAACACCGGCGAGCCGGGACGCAATGTGATGGAGACGATGGCGGCCGAGCGCGAGATTCCGTATGGCAGCGCCCTGCGCGAAGACGCGGCGCGGATGTTCCGGCGCAATCTCACCGACATCGTCCGCCGCTGCCGGAGACAAGATGTCCCCGTGATGCTCTGCGAGATCTCCTCGAACCTCCGCGACCAGGCGCCGTTCGGCTCGGCGCATGCAGAGCGGTTCGCGCAGGAAGCGGCCTGCGACGATTTCGTCCGGGAGGCTGCTCGCGGCCAGCAAGAAGGCAATCTCATGGGCGCGTTCACCGCGATCAGCCGCGCCGTGGACCTCGACAGCACCTACGCCGCCGCGCGCTATCGCAAGGCGCAGATCCTCGATGCGCTCGGACAAGCCCCAGCCGCGCGCGCCGAGTACGTCGCCGCCCGCGAGATGGACGCCGTGCCCTTCCGCGCGCCCGCGGCGATCGGGCGGGTGATTCGCGAGGTCGCGGCCGCGGAGCGGGTGCCGCTGGTCGCGGTCGATTCGATCCTCGCGCTCGGCTCCCCGGGCGCGATCGTGGGGAGCCAGTTCTTCCTCGAGCACCTGCACTTCAACCTGCACGGCAACAGTTGGGTCGCGCGGGCGATCGCGACGCGCATGTACGATGAGAACCTCGTCGCGCCGCACGGGCAGTGGCGTTGGGCGCAGGAGCTGCGCCCGGTCGAGTACGCGCAGCGCGCCGGGGTGACCGAGCTCGACCTCGAAATCGGCGACCAGCGCGTGCACATGCTCAAGCAGAAATGGCCCTACCTGCGCGCCGGGGAGACGCCTGCCCCGTACAATTCCACGCGGGACCCCAAGATCGTCGAGCTGGCGAGCGCGTTCATCGCGAAGGACATCGAGCTCAACGAAGCGCACAACACGCTGGGCGCCTATTACAAGGAGCAGGGAGAGTTCTGGCGGGCGCTCTCGGAGTATCTGTCCTCGTTCCGCATGTTCCCGCTCGACCCGAACCCGGCCGTCGAGGCGGGGGAACTGTGGCTGCGTCTCGGAGACCCGGGGGAAGCGGGGATGATCCTCGTTCGCGCGCTGGAGCTGCAGCCCGATTCGGAGCGCTCGCTGCTGCTCCTCGCCCACGCGCTGTACGCCACCGGCAGCACCGAGCGGGCGAGCGCGCTCCTCGAGCGGGTGCTCCGCACGAATCCGCAGTCGCCCGGCGCGCTGGCCTTGCGCGACACGATCGCGGTTAGAACAACGCGTAGATGAACGGGGCGAGCGCGGAGCCCTCGGCGAACACGATCAGCAGGCTGAGCAGCACGAGGATCAGGATCACGGGCGCAAGCCACCACTTCTTGCGCTCCTTGATGAAGTCCCACAGCTCGAGAAGAATGCTCGCCTTGCCCATGACCCGCTCCTGCCCGGCCTGATCCCGGCGCTCCTTGAACGCCCGGATTCTAGCGGATGGAATCGGGCGTTGGCCACGCGGAATCTCACGGCCGAGGCGCCGGCGTGATCCGTGATCCCGAGGAGGATTTGGACGCGGGCCAGCGCAGGATCGCGACCGACAACCCGGCGGCCACCTCGCCCGCCACGCCGAAGCCGGAGTGCTCCTTGCCATCGCTGCCGAGAGCGGTCGCCGTGACGAAGCCGATGCCGCCGATGAGGCCGAGCAGCGCGTGGGTGTTGTAGAGCGAGAAGCCTTCCCCGAGGTCGATGTACGGCGCGTTCCCGACGATCCCGGTCGCGATCGCGAGCAGGGCGAGACCCGAGGTGGCATAAGCGGCCGCCTCGTGGAAATCGCGCGACGAGCTGGAGAGGGCGGTCACCGCGCCGGCGGCAAGGGCGGCGTAGCCGAAGTACTTGTGGGTCGAGCCGATGTCGCTCGACGAGACGCCGGAGAACAGCATCGGCGGCCACTCGTCGGCCGGATGGATGGTGCTGGCTTGGCGCAGGGGCGTGGGCGCGCGCAGAGGCGGGTGCTGTGCCGCGAAGGCCGGATGGATAGTGCCGTTCTGGCTCAGGGACGCAGGCGCGCGAAAGGACAGGTGCGGCGCCCCGAGGAACGACGGGTCCTGCGCCCCGAAAAACGACGGGTCCTGCTCCCCGAAAGCGGGGAGGATGGTCCCGGCCAGGCAGCTTGCGAAGAGCACGCACGCCAGTCCCACGGATGCGCGTCGCATGGCTTTTCTCCTCTCATGCGGGAGGCTCGGGCGCATCGCTCGATCAGGCCTCGATTCGCGAACGCGGCTTTCGGACTCCGAAATCCGCCGCGCGCGCAACTCCCGCCGCATCCCCGATCGATTCGGGTACTATGCTACTCCCGGCTCGGCAAGGCCGGGAACCGGAAACGGGACAGAGGCCGGCCGCGCGAGGACGTCCGCCTGCCGGCCGGCGCGGCGTGAACCGTGATGGGAGGTTTCCCGTGAGCGTTCTCTCCCCGATCCTCTCGGCGGGCTTCTCTCGGATCTTGTCCGCGCGCGCGATCGGGCGGTTGCGTGCCGCCTCCGGGCTCGCGGTTGCCGTGGCGCTCACGCTCGGCTTCACCCTTTCGCTCGCCGCCTGCTCGCGCGCGACCCGCCCGCCGGCCGGGCCCGCCGCTGCGGTTCCCGCGCCTGAGCGCGATCCGGATCTCGCGACTCTGGCCGCCTGGATGACCGGCTCCTTCAGCAGCGCGAGACAAGCCGCGGCGGACACCAGCTTCGCCGACATCCGCCTGCGCACGGTCCGCATCTGGCCGGGGCGGGAGGACCTCTTCTGGCTCTACGTCGAGCAGTCCGTCGCCGGGGACGAGACCCGTCCCTATCGCCAACGCGTCTATCGCCTGACGAAGACGGGTGAGAACCTCTTCGAGAGCGCGGTCTTCCAGCTTCCCGATCCCGCGCGTTTCGTCGGCGCATGGCGCGATCCCGCGATTCTGAGCGCGCTCACGCCCGACTCCCTCGAGGCACGCACGGGCTGCGACATCCGTCTCCGGCGGATGGGCGATCGCTTCGTGGGCGCCACGGACGGGCAAGGCTGCGAGAGCCGCCTGCGCGGAGCGAGCTACGCGACCTCCGAAGTGGTGATCACCGAGAACGCGATGACGACCTGGGACCGCGGCTTCGACGCCGGTGGCCGCCAGGTGTGGGGCTCCGAGACGGGCGGCTACGTGTTCGACAAGATCTCGGATGACGCGAGCGCCGAGTAGGGTCGAATGCTCCCTGCCAGGCGCTCGGCGCAAGCCGGCCGTGGGTGCGCGTGGGCGCCCCGGCGGTGAGCGTGCACGGGTCGGCCGGGAGGCAACCGTGGGCGCCCCGGCGGTGAGCGTGCGCGGGTCCGCCGGCAAGCGCCCGCGGGCACCCTGGCGACCATGTCCGAAAATGGCTAGTCTTCCTCGACGGACGCGCCTACCATCTCCCGCATGGAACCACAGCCCGCATCCCGATTGAGCCGCGACGACATCTTCTACCGGGCCGTCCTCGCCCGGGACTCGCGCTTCGACGGCAAGTTCTTCGTCGGCGTCAAAACGACGGGCGTCTACTGCCGGCCGATCTGCCCCGCGCGTCCCAAGCGCGAGAACGTGGAGTTCTTCGCGAGCGCGTTCACCGCCGAGAAAGCCGGGTACCGCCCGTGCCTGCGTTGCCGCCCCGAGAGCGCCCCGCTCTCGCCCGCGTGGGTCGGGCGGAGCGCCGTCGTCCGGCGAGCCCTGCGGCTCATCTGCACGCGGCCGGAGGAGCGCTTCAAGGAAGACGAGTTCGCCGCGCAGTTCGGGATGACGGCGCGGCATCTGCGACGGCTGTTCGAGGACGAGGTGGGCCGGACGCCGAAGCGGATCGCGGACGGCATCCGGCTCGACTTCGCCCGCAAGCTGATCGTCGAGACGAAGCTGCCGGTTACCGAGATCGCGTTCCTCTCCGGGTTCCGCTCGGTGAGAAGATTCAACAGCGCGATGTTGGCGAGGTTTCGTCGGTCTCCGTCGGAGATGCGAGGAACGAGGGCCGCGCCTCCGCGTGCGAAACCACGGGCCCGGCCTGCCAGGCGGAGTCACGAACCCGGCGACGCGGAAAGCGAGCCACACCCCGGTGTCCTGCTCACTCTGGCCTACCGGCCGCCCCTCGATTGGGACGCGCTGCTCGACTTCTACCGGGTGCACCACGTTCCGGGCGCCGAGCGGGTGTCCGCGACGGCGTATGAGCGGGCATTTGTCATCGACGACTCGCCCGGCTGGGTGAGGGCGATGAACGACGCGGATGGATCGCGGATCGTGCTGCGCATCGCGGCGGAGAACCCTCGCTGCCTGTTCCACGTCGCGCAGCGCATGCGGCTCATGTTCGACCTCGATGCGGACCCGGTCGTCGTCGCCAATGCGTTCGCGGATGTCCCGGAGCTCGCCCGACTCGTCCGCAAGCGCCCCGGGCTGCGCATCGCGCGGGCGTGGGACGCCTACGAGATGGCCGTCTGCACGATCCTCGGCCAACTCATCTCGACGGCGCACGCGCGGCAGCTGGCCGGGCGCGTCGTCGAGGAGTATGGCGAGGTGATGTCTGCCCCGGGAAGGTGGGACGAGCCCGTGGATCTTGCGGAGACGCAAAGGAGCTGGCGGCAGTTTCCGTCCCCTGAACGCCTTGCGGCATCGCGACTTGCCCGCATCGGCACGACTCACGCCAAGAAGATGGCGATCCGGGAGCTGTCTCGCCTGGTAGCGGGCGGCAAGGTGTCTCTGGGGGCGCAGCAGGACCTCGACGACTTCCGCCGTGCCCTGCTGGGCATCAAGGGAATCGGGCCGTGGACGGCGGAGTACATCGCTCTCCGCGCGCTGGGAGACGCGGACGCCTTCCCCGGGCAGGATCTCGTCCTGAGGCAGGCCGCGGCGCGACACCCCGAGATGGATCTCGACGCGGTGCGCCCGTGGCGCGGATACGCCGCGGTGCATTTGTGGAGGGAGTACGCGGGCCGGAATCGTGCGGCCGAGAGAGGAGAGGACTGAAACAATGGCAGTGATTGCGAGGAAAGAGATGGCAACGCTCTCGAAGAGGATCAAGTCGCCCCTGGGAGCGCTGACGCTGGTCGCGGACGAGAAGGCGTTGAAGGCGGTGCTGTTCGAGCGAGACGGCTCGGAGCGGCCGCGCTCGTCATCCGGGGAAGCGCGATCGCAGACGCAGCCCAAGAGGCAATCGCAGAGGGAACCGCAGGAGCGATCCTCTCCGGCTGCCGCGCGCATCCTCGATCGGGCCGAGGCCCAGCTCGGCGAGTACTTCCGAGGATCGCGCACCAGCTTCGCTCTGCCGCTTGCGTTCGAGGGGACCGCGTTCCAGGAGCGCGTGTGGCGGGAGTTGACGCGCATCCCATTCGGCGAGACGGCTTCCTATGCCGAGATCGCGAAGAGGATCGGTTCCCCGAGCGCCTGCCGGGCGGTGGGTGCGGCCAACGGCCGGAATCCGATCTCGATCGTGGTGCCCTGCCATCGCGTCATCGGCGCGCGGGGCGAGCTGACGGGATTCGGGGGAGGGATCGAGGCGAAGGCGTACCTGCTCCGGCACGAAGCGCGGGTCATGGAGGCGGCGGGCAGGTGCGAGGCCGGGCAGGTGCAGATGGCGTTCGAGGAGACGCCCGCGAAGCTGGGGCGTCATGGACGGCGTGCCGGCGGAAGAGCCTGAGCCGTGCGCGCGAGCGACCTCGTCCGGCTCCTCGTGCTCGCTGCCATCTGGGGCAGCTCGTATCTCTTCATTCGCATCCTCGCGCCCGCGATCGGGCCGATGCTGACCGTGGAGACGCGGGTCGCGATCGCGGGAGTCGCGATCCTCGTCTACTGCGCCGCGATCGGCCTGCGGATCGAGTGGCGGCGCTTCGGAAGGCACTATCTCGCGCTCGGGATCATAAACACCGCCGTCCCGTTCATGCTCTACGCCTTCGCGGCGCTCTACCTGCCGGCGTCGTACTCGGTCATCCAGTTGGGCCTGCGGCTTGGCCGTCCTCTCTCGCTCAGGAAGCCAGGAACTTCTGCATGTCGAAGGCTCTCTGCCTGAGGAGCATGGAACAGACCGTGCGCCCGAGACGATGAGCGATGATCGAGAGCGCTTTCGCCTTGTCGTGCTTGTGCTCGAGCCGTTGTCCATGGCGCATGCCCTCGGGGTTGGCGCGGAGAAAGAGGCTGGCCGCTTCGGAGAAGGCCCACTTCGGATGCGCATTGCCGATCTTGCCCCCGGAACTGCCCAGGCGCTTGCCGGCGGACTCCATGACGCACTTGACGAGCCGGGTCCAGGAGACGAAGTCGCCCACGGTCGGCAAGCGGCGGATGTCTTGGATCTCGCAGAGGATCACGAGCGAGAGGGCGGCACCGATTCCGTGGACGGTTCGCAGAAGGTAGAGCGCCTGGAGATCGTGGAGCCGGGCATGGTGCTGGAGGTAGGTTTCGAGTTCGCTGATCAGACGGTCGTAATGGTCGATCAGCTCGAGATCGATCTCGATGCTGCGACGGACGACGGGATCGGGAAACTGCTCGGCGGACCCGACGCAATGAACCTTGTGGACGATCTTGCGGCCGAACTCGCGCAACTTGTATTGGCTGTTGGCGTCTTGGATGTGACGCAGCAGGTCGGCGCGCTGGCGGACGAGATAGACCCAGCCGTGGTTTGTCAATCGCCATCCTTACCTCACGCGCAGAAGACGCTTGGCAACAGTCTGCCCACTGACGGAGAGGCGATAGAAGTACACCCCATTCTCCACCGCCCGATCTCGCTCGTCAGTCCCATCCCAAGAGGCCTCGTACCGGCTCGCAACGAGCGTCTCGTCCATCAAGGTTCGAATCTGCCGGCCTCCCGCGTCATAGATCTCCAAGCGCACACGCGAATTCGCGAGGGTGGAGGGGATGGTGAAGCCGATGCGACTGCCCGCTCCGGATGGGTTCGGTGCGATATCCTCAAGAAGGGGAATCGTGAGCGATTGCACGGGAAGATCCGGTGCAACCGTTGGGGTGCAGGGATCCGGATGACAGCTCGAGATTCCCGCCAGCCAGGATCCTCCGGCCGCGCAGCATTGCTCCTCTGTGAAAAGCCGGCAGCTGCTTCCCGTGCAGCAAGCGGCGACCGGCCGCGCGGTTGGATGGCATTCCGTGCCCTCGGCGTAGATGCCGAGAGCGCCATAGCAATCGATCGGGAACGCCGATCCTTGACCATCGACGAATCCACTCTGGCCCTCGTACTCATGGGCGCATAGCGGTACTTGCCCTTGTCCATAGGCATAGCCCGCGAACCAATAGACAGGCTGGTAGTTTCCGGACCAGCGATCTCCGTGTATGACCGCCGTGGCGGCGCCCGGGCTAGGCCATCCTGGCGAGCTGGACTCCACGCCATCGCCATTGCACGGTCCCCAGTCGGCGAACAAGTAGATGGCGGAATCATACGCCCCGATTCCGAAGTTCGTCTGGCGCCATTCCTTCTCGCTCACCCAGGCCGCGAGCACGTACCACACTGTGTCCACCTCCGGACTGGCCGGGTCGATGCGACTCACCTGTTCATGGCTGTCGGTGATCGAGAATTCGCTCACGTATCGTCCGCAGTAGTCTTCGCCGGAAGAGTACACTAGGCCGGCGGGGGCATGCGCGATCAGCGCGCCACCAGAGAGGTCGCCCGGGCAGGGGCTGGGATCGCAGCTCGCCACGCCGGGGAGCCACACTCCCATGACCGCGGTGCAATCCACGCCCCTGAGCACTTCGCACGTCATCCCGGTGCAGCACGCGCCGATTGCGCATGGGTTTGGATCGCACGACCACGTCGAGGGGAACCACTCGCCCCCCGCGGAAGAACATGCTGCGGCATCGAGCAGTTGGCACTCGCTGCCCAGGCAGCATGCCGCCGGTCCGCACTGCGTGGGCAGAATCCGGAGACCGAAGCTGCCGTCCGCGACGCAGACGTAGGTTCCCCAGACGGCCACACCGTAGGGATTGCCCGGCGTTTCCACGCTGCCTCCGACCTGAAGCAGGGGCCATGCGGGATCGCTGACGTCGATCACCTGAAGACTGGAGTAGTCCGCGATGTACGCGGAAGTGCCCGAAATGGCGACACCCGAGGCAAAGTCCGGCGTGACTGCTCCGGTGCCCATGTCCCAGGGGCGGGCGGGATCTGTGATGTCAATCAGCGCGAGACCCGAATTGCCGTCCGCGATATAGGCGATCGATCCCGAGACGGCCACGCCCTCGGCCATCCCCAGCGTGTTGACGCTGGCGACGACTTGGGGACTCATGGGATTCGTGATGTCGATCACCTGAAGACCGGAAGATCCGTCAGCGACATAAGCGTGGGTTCCCGCAACGGTGACGCCTAAAGCCTCGCCCGGCGTGTCGGCACTGCCGACGATCCGCGGGCTCGAAGGGAGCGCGATGTCGATCACTTGGAGGCCGGCGATGTCATCTGCGACAAAGGCCTCGGTCCCGGAGACGGCCACATCCCAGGCCCATCCCGGCGTATCCACGCTGCCCACGATCCGGGGACTCGCGGGATCCGTGATGTCGATCACCTGGAGACCCGAATAGCTGTCTGCGACGTAGGCGTGGCTCGCCGTGACCGCCACAGCGTAGGCCCAACTCGGCGTGTCCACGCTGCCCAGGATTTGGAGGCTCGCGGGATTCGTGATGTCGATCACCTGGAGGCCCGAATAGCTGTCCGCCACATAGGCGTAGGTCGCCGTGACCGCCACGTCATAGGCATAACCCGGCGTGTCTACGCTGCCCAAGGGCTCAGGACTCGCGGGATCCGTGATGTCGATCACTTGGAGACCCGCTTCCCAATCCGCAACGCAGGCGTGGGTTTCCGACATGGCCACGTTGTAGGCATGGCCCGACGTGTCCACTCGGCCCACGATCTGCGGGCTCGCGGGATTCGTGATGTCGATCACCTGGACACCGCAATCGTAGTCCGCGACGAAAGCGTGGGTACCGGAGACGGCCACGCCGTAGGCATGGCCCCGCGTATCCACATCGCCGACGATTCGAGGACTCTGGGGATTCGTGATATCGATCACTTGGAGGCCCCCAGTACCAGCCGCGACATAGGCGTGCGTGCCCAAGACGGCCACACCGCGCGCATAGCCCGCAGTCGCTACGCCGCCCACGACCTGCGGGCTCGCCGGAGTAATGATGTCGATCACCTGGAGACCGGCAGAACCGTCCGCGACATAGGCGTGGCTGCCTATGACGGCCACGCTTCTGGCATTACCCGGCGTGGTCACGCTGGCCACGATCTGAGGACTCGCGGAATTCGTGATATCGATCACCCGGAGATCGGAATAGAAGTCCGCGACATAGGCGTAAGTCCCCGCAACGGCTACGCCCTCGGCCAAGCCCGGCGTGTCTACGCTGCCCACGATCTGGGGACTCGCGGGATCCGTGATGTCGATCACCTGGAGTCCCGCTCCCCCGTCCCCGACGTAGGCGTAGGTGCCCGACATCGCAATACCACTGGCCCAGCCCTGGGTATTCACACTGCCCACGATCCGGGGACTCGCGGGAGTTGCCAGGTCGATCGCCAGAAGACCGGACTCGCCGTCCGCGACAAAGGCACAACTTCCCGAGACGGCGATGCCACAGGCCGTGTTCGGCGTATCCACATTGCCCACCCAATGCAGGTAGTCCGCGTAATCGACGCACTGTGCACCGGCGGGTCCGGTCGATACAACCGCGGCGAACGTGAGCAGGACCATGGCCGGCAGGAATCGCGCCGACGAGAATCGCCGGCCTCGAAAGGAAGTCGCGCTCCAGCATCTTCTGAACACGGCCGTGCGAGCCGGCGGGCTGACTTCTGCCTGCATCGTCAAACCTCCCGGGTAGCCCAAGAAGGCGGTATCGCGCTGACTGCCGCGTCACCTAGTCATCACGAACCGGGCTGTGGCACTTCCCTCAGGCATCGACACCCGAATGAGATAGACCCCCGCCGGTGCCACGCGGCCGTTTTCGTCAAGTCCATCCCAGAGAAGATCGTGGCCGCCGGTGCCGAGAATGCAGTCGGACAATCCACGGATGCGGCGCCCCGCGAGGTCGTAGACGGTCGCCAGGACATCACCGCCATGACTGGTTCTGAAGTGAATCGAGGTCTGAGAGGACGGATTCGGGTACATTCTCAAGTCCAGCTTGGAAGCAACCCGCTCGTCGTCCGCGACATCAACCGCCAGGGCGCACTGCGCCGGCAGAATCTGAAGACCGGAGGACTCGTTCGCCACATAGGCGAACTCCCCCGAGACGGCTACGCCATAGGCATAGCCCGGCGTATTCGCGCTGCCGATGATCCGGGGATTCGCGGGGTTCGCAACGTCGATCACCTGAAGGCCATTCCAGCCGGTGCCTACATAGACATGAGTCCCGGAGACGGCCACGCGAGAGGCTGGTCCCAGCGTCTCCACGCCGCCGACGATCACAGGATTGCGCGGATCGGCGATGTCGACCACCAGGAGACCGCACACGTCGGCGGCGACATATGCGCATGACCCGGAGACGGCTACATCCTCAGCCATGCCCGGCGTCATCACGCTGCCGACGATCTCCGGGGACCCGGGATTCGTGATGTCGATCACCCGAAGTCCAGCACCGCAGTTCGCGACATAGGCATGGTCGCCCGCAACGGCAACACCATGAACAAAGCTCCACTGGCTCAGGGTCACGGTGCCCACAAGCCAAGGATTCGCGGGATTGCCGATATCGATGACTTCGAGACCACCCTTGAAAAGGCCGCCGGTGACATACGCATAGGTGCCCGAGACGGTCACGCCCTGGTCGAAGTAGAAGGACGGAGGCACGCTGGCCACAAGGCGGGGATCTGCGGGATGGGTGATGTCGATCACCTGAAGACCATGATCGCCGGCAGTCACGTAGGCGTGGGTGCCTCGGACGGCCACCCCACTGGTCGGGCCCTTCGTGTCGACGCTGCCCACGATCTGCAGGCTTGCTGGATTCGAGACATCGATGACCTGGAAATCGTCGTCCGTGACATAGGCGTGAGTTCCTGAGACGGCCACGCCATGGGCAGACCCCAGTGTCGCCACGCTGCCCAGGATCGGAGGATTGGCGGGATTCGTGACATCGATCACCTGGAAACCGTATTCGAAGTGCGCGACATAAGCATGCGTCCCCGAGACGGCCAGGCACGAGCCCGGTGCAAAAACTCCGCCCACGGTCTGGGGACTCGCGGGATTCGTAATGTCGATCACCTGCAAGACGCCACGCGCGACATAGGCATGCATTCCCGAGACGGCCACATCCTCCGAGCACTGCAAGGCCAGGCTGCCCACGACCCGTGGGCTCTCGGGATTCGTGACTTCGATGACCCGCAGACCGCAATCGTAGTCCGCGACATAGACATGCCTGCCCGAGACAGTCACAGCTCTGGGTCTCCCCTGCGAATCCAGGCTGCCCACGATTTGAGGCCGCGCAGGGAATGCGATATCGAGCACGCGTAGATAGGGATAGCTCGTGCTTACGACATAAGCGTAAGCCCCCGAAACGGCCACATCGGAAACGCCCGCCTCAAGACTGCCCACGATCACAGGGCTGGCGGGATCCCTGATGTTGACCACGACGAGGGCCGCGCCGTCCCCGACGAAAGCGTAGTCCCCAGCGATGGCCACACAAGCGGCATAGCCCGGCGTATCCACGCTGCCCACGATCTGGGGGCTCGCGGGATCCGTGATATCGATCACCTGGAGACCCGAGGAGCGATCCGCGATGTAAGCGTGGGTGCCGGAGACCGCCACACTCCATGCTTCGCCCGGCGTATCCACGCTGCCCACGAGTTTGGGACCCGCGGGATTCGAGATGTCGATCACCTGGAAGCCGGAGAGGCCGTCCGCTATGTAGGCATGATCGTCTGACACAGCGACATCATACCCAGACCCGGGTGTCTCCACCCTGCCCGCCCGATGAAGGTAGTCTTCGTAGTCGATGCACTGGGCGCCGGCCAATCCGGTCGAGAGGAATGCCGCGGCGGCAGCCAGAGCAAGGGCCGGCACCGTTCGGGCGTGCGGGAAGATCCGGCGCCGGGCGGAGGTGCGACCCAAGAGGATCTTGGATACGGCCGCACGCACCTTGGAGCTGATACGTACCTGCACGGTCTTGCCCTCCCGGAAGATCGAAGCGTTCGCGCGGACCGGCATCCATGGCATCGCAAGGTCCGGGGGCGAAGGTATCGGAGGTCATCTGCATGGTGCCCGCTTGTGCCCCCCGGGGAGCCTCTCCACCCGTGCGCACCCGGCGTCCCTATCTACACGGCGGGCGAACCGAGGTTGGAGACATACTTGCGGTAATCGCTTGCGAAGCTTCCCATCCGCCCGTTCCCTGGCCTCGAGCGAGATTCGAGGATCGGGCCTGAGCGGTAGGCCGGACCCGAAATCGATGTTGACGGGGAGGCCGGGGAGGCGCTTCTCTCAGAGTCATGACGTTCCCATCGAGCACGTGCTCATCGGGCAAGCCAGGAAGCACATGCGCGATGAGACATGCTCCCCGCCTGTTCGGCCTCACGCCGAGGGTGCGCTATGTGTCCGTCTCCTCCGACCTCGCCCGACGCTTCGGAATCGAGTAAGGCGGCGGCCGAAGCGGATGGAGAGCGACAGGGCGAACCCGCCGGGCACGGTCGGGAACCGCCTCTTTCCGGCGCACCCCCCCGGGGCGCCACCCAAGATCCCCTCCAACCTCCTTCCGCCGCCCGTGTAGATCCGGATGCCGGCCTGGAGGGCGCACTCGTGCGCCGGGCTCAAGCAGGCGACACGGGAGCTTTCGACGAGTTGGTGGGAATCTACGGCTCCCGTATCTACAACGTGATCTTACGCATGGTAGGGAACCGGGAGGACGCGCGGGACCTCACTCAGACAACCTTCCTCAATGTCTGGAGGAGCATCGGCCGCCTCGACCCCGGGCGCCCGGTTTCCTGCTGGATCTACCGCGTGGCGCTCAACCAGGCGCGCAACGCGATCCGCGATCGCAAGCCGCGGGTGGCACTGAGCGAGAGACTTGCCGATCCCGGGCCTTCACCGGAAGAGAGCGCCGGACGGGCGCAGCGCAGACGGATCCTGCTAGAAGGGCTGCAGGCGCTGGGGGAGGCGGATAGGGGTCTTTTGGTTCTCCGGTACTTCGGGCAACTCGGGCTCGACGAGATGAGTCGAGTGCTCGAGGTGCGTGAGGAAACGGTCAAGTCGAGGTTGTTCTCCGCCCGGCGGAAGCTCGGACGCGAGCTCATCAAGCGGGGACTCCAGAGCGCATGAGACGGACAGAGAAAGAACGGCTGTTGAGCAGGGCGGTCGAGGGCGTGGCCGATCCTGATGACAAGACTCGCCTCGTAGAGTTGCTCGCGGCCGACCCGGCCCTCCGGGAGGCGTACGAGGAGGCGCGGACCGGCCATCAGGCCCTGCTGGACGCCGGGACCGAGCCGATGTCCGAGCAACTGCGGGAAGAGATCAGGCGGGCCGTGGAACGAGAATCGCGTGCGCAGACGCACCCCGCCGCCCGCTCGCTCGCCGGCCGGTTCGGCGTCTGGGCCGCGACGATACTGGGCAATCTCGTTTCCAAGACCGAGGTGGTCCTTCCTCGAGGCAGCATGGCTGCACCCGCACGCCTGAAGATGATTCCAGTTGCCGCAGGCGTCCTTTTCGCCGGAGTTCTCGCCATCGCGATCTGGCAGCTCATCCCCGAAAGCGTCTCGGCCCGGCGATCGATCGCGGTCATGGGCTTCCGGAACGAGACCGGAGAAAGCGAGTTCGATTATCTCCAGGAGACGATCCCCAACTTGCTGATCGCGAGCCTGGAGCAGTCGGGCAGCTTCCAGGTGACGACGATGGAGAGGTTCAACGACCTGGTTCGCCAGGCCGGTGGGGATGCGGGCAAGCCCCTGCTTGATGAGAAGACGGCCTTCGAGGTCTGCCGGCGCGAGGGAATCGAGGCGATCGCTGTCGGCTCGTACACCCGGATGGGCGACACGTTCGTCGTGCAAGTGAGAATCCTGGAGACGGCGAGCGGCCAGTCTCTGAAGGCGGCGCAGTCCCGGGGGGAGGGCCCGGCCAGCATCCTCGAGAACCAAGTCGACGCAATCAGCCGCGCCGTCACACGGGGCGTGGGGGATCCTTCCCTCATGACCGAGAGGCCCCCATCACGAGTTGTTGAAGCGACGACCACCTCTCTGGAAGCGTACAACCTCTACCTGCGGGGTCGCGACGAGCTCGAGAGATACCTCTACGCCGACGCACGGCGATCGCTCGAGCAGGCGGTTGCGATCGACTCCACCTTCGCCGTCGCCCACCTCTACCTCGCCGATGCCTGCGGTTCCCTGCGGGAGTACGCCGCCCTCGAGGCGGCGGTGAAGAAGGCGAAGCGCTTCGCGGCGAAGGCCACGGAGAGGGAGAGTCTCTATATCGAGGCCGGCTACGCGTCCGCCATCGAGAATGACGGGGAGAAGCGCTACCGGATCCTGCGGAACCTGGTCGAGAAGTACCCGGCGGAGAAGCGCGCCTACCTCTACTTGGGAGGGTACTACAGCAGCCACGATCTGCCCGCCGAGGCCCTGGCCGCACTCCAGAAGGCCGTTGCCCTGGATCCGGGGTTCGGACCGGCAATCAACCAGATCGCCTACACGTACCTCAGGCTCGGGCAATACGAGGAGGCCTTGGCCTACTTCGAGCGCTATGCCTCCATCCAGCCCGGCGACCCCAATCCCATCGACTCGATCGCCGAATTGAACTTGCGGATGGGCAGACTCGAGGAATCGGCCGCGAAGTACCGCGAAGTGCTCGCCGTGCACCCGGACTACCTCACTTCATGGTCGGCTCTCGCCTATGTCTCGGCCCTGCAGGAAGACTACGCCGAAGTGTCCCGGTGCGTGGAGGAGTTCACCGCCCGCGCGCAATCGGCGGGCAAGGAGGCGGAAGGTCGCTGGCTTCAGGCCTACTACGACTATCTTCTCGGACGTTGGGATCGATCCCTGGACGAATATCGGTCGCTGCGCAGCGACATGGCCGGCGTCCCCTATTTCGTGGCCGCCACTGACTACATCCTCGGGTACCTCTATGCAGACCGCGGAGAGTATGACCTGGCCCTGGAGGCATTCGACGCCTGGGCCTCCTTCCTGGAAAGCGTGGATCCCTCGAACACGGCCTACAATCTCGTCGCCCGGGCTCTCACCCATTGCCACGTGGACCTCATGCGGGGACGGTTGGATGACGCTCGCAAGTCGCTGGCCGAGATCGAGCGTTTCCTCCCGGGTATCCGAGGTCCGGAATATGAGTTCAAGACCTTCCTGTTCCACTTCTTCTCCGCGGAGGAGGCTCTCTCGCGCGACTCGATCGATGATGCCGTTTCGTTCGCGGAGCGCATGGTCCCCCGGATTCCGTCCATGAACACCCCGGCCGTCGTCGCGGCGAACAGCCCCCTTCTGGGGGACGTCCTCGCTCGGGCCTACTGGAAGAAGGGGGATCTCGACCGCGCTGTGGAGGAATTCGAAAGGCTCACCTGGCAGGCGAGCGCTTCCCCGGACAGGCCTTCGCTCCGCCTCATCCACCCGCTTTACCATTACCGACTCGGCCGCGTGCTGGAGGAGAAGGGAGATTGGAGCCGGGCGCGGGCCGAGTACGAGAAGTTCCTGGAGTTCTGGAAGGACGCCGATACGCGCCACCCGGAACTGGCGGACGCACGCAAGCGGCTTGCCGAGCGTCCCCCGGGAAGCTGAGCCTCACCCCTTCCATTCCCGTCCGACCATAGGCTGCACCCTGTCTCTGCCCCCATGCTGGCTTCTTCGAAATCCACCTCAGTGCCCACGGCTCCCCAAGAGGCGGCGCGAGCGGTACAAGGAGAAACCCTCCAACCGCGGGGCGCCCGTCGTGTAGAGAGTGAGCCGGACCCAGACGGGCGGGGGGGCCGCCCGCGGCGCGGGCACCGGCGGGCAACTGAATCACACAGGAGGAAATGGTCATGAAACGCGTGTTTGAGTGGGTGGCATTGGGTCTGATCTTTTGTGCGGTGTTCACGGTTGCGGTGCCCGGCGCGAGGAGCGGAGAGAGACAGCCGTACGACTACCGCGCCAGCGAGACCATTGTGATCAATCTGACGACCGGCCAGGCAGTCTACTCCGGTTCCGGTGTGGCAAGCCATGTGGGACACTTCGAAAACGAAGCCACCGGTCAGGTGGAACCCACAACCATGTCCTTTCAAGCCGCGGGAACCCTCACTGCCGCCGACGGCGATCAGATCTACTGGACGGCGAGCGGAGTGCTGGGCGGTGACATGCTCATCGTTCTCGACAATGGAACGGGCCGGTTTCTGAACGTCAGCGGAGAGCTCTCCTCCTGGGAGACGACCAACCTGGTCACGAAACAGGAGAATGGTTTCTTGACTCTCACATATGATTCTGCGGCGACCGGCTGGATCAGCTACTGAGCCGATCGAGGCGCCGTCCCGGCCTTTACCCCGGGCGACCACGGACATGCGCAGCACGGCACCAATCGGGATAGAGAGCGGCGGTTCACCCGTCGCTCCCCTCCCACACCACCGGACATGCGGGTCCGCATCCGGCGGTTCGAGAAATTGAGGTTACGCGCCCGGACGAGGAAGCCCCGTCCGGTCGAACAGGCGGTTCGGAAGGGCGATGTGAAGGGCCATTGCGGCGTTCTTCCACCATCAGCGAGTGTTCGCGGCGACCTGCGCAGCCGGGTCAATGCCAAAGTCAGTTGAAATGTCGAACGGCTCATCTTCCGTTGCGCCGCTCTCTGCTGAGAGCGAGTGGACTCTTCGATCTTGAGCTCTCGCTGCAGCGCCACGCGCAGAGCGGGAAGATGCTTGCACCCCATGACTCTGCGTAGCCGCGGCTCGATGTCCATCAAGGCCGTTGCCAGCCAGCGGTGACGCTGGTTCGAGTTCCTCCAGCAATCCACCTTCGCGCAGCGTTCCTCGACCAAGCTGTTCACGTTCTCCAGGCAGTTCGTCGTCTTCAAGGAGCGCCCGAGGACGGCGAAGAGCCCGAGGCGGTGCAGCGTCAGCACCTCCTCGAGTCCTTCCCGCAGGCTCGCCGCCGCCGACTGGTTGATCTCCTCGAGCTCGGCCGCCAACTCGGCCAGCCGTGCCCGCGCTTCCTTCTCCGTCGGCCGGCTCATCGCCGCCTGCAGCCGTTTCCGCCAGCTCGCCTGCTCCCGGACCGGCAGGTGGCTGACCACGTTCTCCCGCTTGTGCCACATGCACCGCTGCACGACCGCCCGCTTCGTGAAGGCCCGGCGCACCGCCGCCCGCAGCCCCTTGCCCCCGTCGATCACCACCAGGATCCCTTGGCTGAGATCCAGCCCCCGTGCGAGCAGCGACCGCAAGAACACGGTCAGCACCTTCTCGTTCTCCGTGTCCGTCTCGATCAAGCCCAGGAAATGCTTCTCGCCCTGCATCGTCACACCCAAAGCGACGACCATCGTCGCCTCCGCGAACGTCTTGCCATCCAGGAACATGGCCACGTAGTCACCGGCGGAGAGATCCCGTTCCTGAAAGGAGCGCAACTGCGCCGCACTCGCCGCGACGAACGAGCGCGACACCGAAGAGCCCGACAGTCCGATCGCTCCCGGAAGGGCTTGCGCGGCCCGTTCGCAGTCGCGGCACGAGATTCCGTAGAGCAGGTGCCGCAGCAGCCCCTCGTTCACCTCTCCGCCGCCCGCGTGCAGCGCCCGGTAGCCGCGTAGCGCCATCTCGCCCCGCGGCCCTCGCACGCGCGGAACATCGATCGCCATGCGCTGGCCGCCCAGCTTGACGCTCCCCGGGTTCGCCCCGTGGCGTCGCCCCGGCTCCCCGGCACCCTTGCGCGCGTGCCTCTCGCCCGCCAGCTCTCGGACTTCCTCCGCCAGGACCTCGCTGACCCCGGCCGTGCTTGACTGACGCCTCGGCGGGGAGTGGAATCCCTAGGCGGTTTGGGTCTGTCCCGCACTCTCGAGCGACCGATGTCTCGTGCGGCCGAGCGACTGATTGTGGCGGGTGCGATGCGGACAGCTTGCCGTTGGTGCGCTGTTCCGCCCCGGGCTGGCTGCATGCCTGCTTTTCCCATTCATCGTCCCACGCTTCTGCAACTGATCACCCAGTCGTTCACCCGCGCCCCGGCCCATTCGCTAGCGATGCGTGGGAATTGGCGTCGCAGGCCGCAGGGAAGGCGGCCGGGGCGCGGAAATACGGAGACACCGAAGACAGATCGCTCACCGCATGCAGGTCCCGAAAAGCCGGCGCGGCGAAAGGAGTACGCATGAGGAATCAGACCATGATCATCAAGCACGTTTCACTCTCCAGTTTCCCGAGGCTCAGCCGTTGGCGGTCACTGATTGGCCCGCCATTCCGGGCCGTGAGAAGGAGATGAGATGAAACCCTCATATGTCCTGGTGATCCTTGGGATGGCCGTGATGGTGGCCCCGACTCCTGCCGTGGCGTCGGGTGCGGGCCATCCACCCTGCTTGTTTGTTGAAAACCAGGGGCAGTGGAATGCAAAGACGAAGTTCGTTGCCGATCGTGGTGGTGTGCTGGAGCGGATCGAGCACGATGCGTTCGCGCTCGATCTTCCGAGTGGGCGGGACGGTACGCAGGGGGCCTGAGTCTGCGCTTCGCGTTCGAGGGCGCGGCGTCCGGGGCGACGGTGGTCGGCGAGGATCAGTCGCGCGCAGTGGCGAACTTCCTCATTGGGAACGATCCGACGCGCTGGCGCCGGGGCGTGTCTTCGTACCACCGGGTCGTCTACCCGGGACTCTATCCGGGGGTGAACGTGCGGGTCCGCGATGACTCAGGACGCCTGAAGCACGACGTGCTGGTGTCGCCGGGAGCAGATCTCGCGCCGGTAGTGATTCGGTGCGAGGGAGTGGCCGTGCTTGGTCTCACCTCTGACGGCTCGCTCGAGATGGAGACGGCGGCGGGGACACTGCGCCAGGCGCCTCCGGTGACCTGGCAGGAACTGCCTTCCGGCGGCCGGATGACGGTCGAGTGCAGCTACCGGCCCCTGGGCGGAAGCCGCTATGGGTTCGCAGTGCCGGGGCGTGACCCGGAGCTTCCACTCGTCATCGACCCCGAAATCGAAGTACCGGACCTAGTCTGGTCAACGTTCCTCGGGACAACAGGAGTCGATGCCGCGTGGGCCGTCGCCTTCGGGACTGGCGGCGAGGTGATCGCGGCTGGCTTCACGGACAGTCCGGCATTCCCGACCACCTCGGAGGCGTATGACACGACGTTCAACGGTGGCGCTTGGGATGCCTGGGTCGCCTGCTTCAATCCTGGGCAGAGCGGGGACGATCAACTCGTGTGGTGCACTTATCTCGGGGGAGCTGGGAATGACTTCGCCATGGATGTTGCTCCTGACGCAAACGACGGGTCGATTCTGGTCGTCGGACTCACCTCTTCGAATGACCTCCCAACCGCGAACGGTTACGACCAGAGCTGCAACGGGAGTGACGACGCCTTCGTGGCGCGACTCAGTCACGACGGCAGGAACCTCGCATGCGCGACGTATCTGGGTGGCACGGGAGCGGACTGGGCGGTGAACGTAGATCTGGGCGGCGTATCAGGCGTGACGGTCTCCGGATACACGAACTCATCCTGCTTCCCGACCACGTCGGAGGCGTGCGACCCGATACACAACGGGGGCTACGACGCATTTGTGACCCGCTTTGACCCATCCCTTAGCACCCTGGTCTTCTCAACCTTCCTCGGAGGCAGCGGAAACGAGGTATCCGCGACCCAATGGCCGACGTACCCCGACAGAGGTATCGGTGGTCTTGCCGTCAGCGCCTCCGGTTCGACGACGGTTAGCGGAACGACCTCATCGAACGACTTCCCGGCCACGCCGGGCGCCTATCAGACTCAGCTTCGCGGGAGTCACGACGCGTTTCTCGCTCGGCTCTTCCCCGAAGGGAGCGCGCTGCAGTTCGCGACATGCTTCGGAGGCAGCGGCGGTGACGGGGGACCGGATCTGGCGATCCGGGGGTCCGGGGAGATCGCGATGGCGGGCTACACGACCTCCGAGGATCTGCCAACCAGCCCAGGCGCCTACGATACGACCTTCAATGGGGCTGCCGGTTTCATCGACGGGTTCATTGCCCGCTTCGATTCCACTGGGAGCGCGCTTCGCTACTCGACCTATCTGGGTGGAACCGAGGACGACCAGCTGCTGGGGGGCGTGGCGCTCGATGCCCTGGGTGATGTCATTGTGAGCGGCACCTGTGGCGCCGGGTTTCCTTTCACCCCCGATGCGTACGACTCTACGTACGACGGCAGCGGAGGAGACGCGTTTCTCGTTTGGCTAAGGCCTCTGGGCAACGGTGGCGCTGATCTCCAGTACACCCCATTCCTGGGCGGCACCCTCCGAGATGCCACGTGGGCGATGGCGCTCCCGGCAGATGGGTCAATTCTGGATCCGGTGGTTCTGGCCGGCAGCACGCGTTCAAGTGACTTTCCCACGACTGCGGGCGCCTTCAATACCGGATTGAACGCTGTCCTGGACGCCTGGATCGCGCTCCTTGTCTCCGTCGGAGCGGCGGATGTCGAGGAGCCTCCTATGGCGGGGATCACACCGGCATCACTGCGCCTGGGCGCGCCGCACCCGAACCCGAGCAGCGGAGCGATTGAGTTTGCGATCGACCTTCCGGAACGGGCTCGCGTGAGTGTGAGTGTCCACGACTTGAACGGGCGTCGCGTGGAAGTGCTGCTGGATCGCGAGGTGGCATCCGGCCGCCATCAACTGAGCTGGGACCCGGAGGCTTTGCGTGCAGGAGTGATGCCCGGCATCTACTTCGTGCGCCTCGATGCCAACGGCAAGCAAGAGTCGCAGAAAGTGGTGATCAGCCCGTAGGGGCTGCAGCAATGGCCCGGAGGGTACGGTGAGCAGCGGAGTACTCCGCAAGAGGTCCATTGTGGTGCCTGTCGGACCGATCCCGGCTTTCCGAAGCCGGATATCAGGAGACGGAAGCCGCGGACGAAGCCGTTTTGCGTCCCGAATACGTCATCTGCACGTTCCGCTGCGCGATGTGCGCGGACGCGATGCCCCGGCCAGCGAGCGTCCAGCTTTCTGCAGACGGATCTTGCACTGGACGCACTCGAGCAGGCGCTTTGGGCTCGTCCCGACACGCACAAGCCGATCCATCACAGCGACCGGGGCAGTACCCGTCGATCAACTACACCGGACGCTTGGCAGAAGTCGGGTTCGAGCCAAGGGTGGGAAGCGTCGGCGACTCGTACGACAACGCTCTTGCCGAGTCGGCCATCGGGCTCTACGAGACGGAGGTGATCCGCACGCGCGGCCTCTGGCGCAGTCTGGAGGCCGTCGCGTACGCCACTCTCGAATGGATCGATTGGTTCGACACGCGCAGGCTGCTCGAGCCGATCGGGAACATTCCCCGGGTCGGGTTCGAAGAAGTGCACTATCAAGCGAGGGGAACCCCAGCCATGGTGGCTGGACTCAACTAACGGAGGCTCCGGAAAAGCGGGGCGGTTCACTTGGGAGTCCTCGTGCTTTGCGGAGTTCTTCACATCGGGAAGGAGCGAAAGGCCTGGCCCCAGCTTGAGTAATCATGCTGCCGGGCGTCAGGCGAGAGCAAGCACCACCCCATCTTCCTTCCAGGCGCCTCCACCGCATCGGGAGGCGATTCCGTCGCACTTCAAGCCACCAAGGTCCCCCACCCTGCGTCCATACTGGCGTGCGGGGCGGCGGAAAGTCCCAGGGGCCTGCGGAATTTCCCGGAGAACGCCCCCGAGAGAAGTTCAGGCAGACAATGAGGAGACCTTCATGACCCCTTCCAGAATCCTGGCGGCCGTGCTGCTGCTCCTTGCCGCAGCCCCCAACCCCGCTCCAGCCCAAGACTCCGCCGACCCCCAGATCCAGACCACGAGGCTCGGAGAGAAGGCGATCATCGTGAGCGATGGCGGCATGGGTTCCGAGCTCGCGATCGACTCCGAGAGGGGCATCGTCGTCTTCGACACGGGGTGGTGCACGCGCATCGCGAAAGCGCTACGCCGTCAGATCGAGAAGGAATTCGGGCGCGACGATATCGCTGCGGTCGTCCTGACCAACCAGCGGCTCGATTTCGTCGGCGGCAGCCGCGCCTACGAAGGGGCGGAGATCATCGCCCACGAGCGCGTGCGCGAAGTGCTGGCCCGGCAGAAGGCGGATCTCCGCCCGCACCTTCAACCGCTGATCGACATGTGGCGCTGGAAGGAAGACGTCTCGCGCAAGCGTCTGCCCACGCATGCGGCCGGCTCGCAGGAAGCCAGGAGTGAAGAGAACTGGATGAACACCTGCAAGCGCATGGCCGACGACCTGAGCTTCGACTACGAATTGGTGCTGCCGACGAAGACCTTCGACGATCAACTGTCCATCGACCTCGGCGACATGACCCTCGAGCTCGAGTACTTCGGCGCCGGTTCACGCGGGGAGGCTGGTCTCGTGGCCCGCATCCCTGAGCTCGAGCTCGTGCTGTTCGGCCGGCTGCTCTTCCACGAACAGCACATGCTGCCCTATCTCAACGCCATGCCGTGGGAGGATCTCGAGATCCCCCATACCCTCCGAGTGCTGGACGAGATCATCGCCGACGAGGCGAACATCGAGACCGTGATCGTCACCTCCGGACCCTGGCCGCTGGCGGAGATCAAGGCGCGCAGACGCTACATGGGGGACCTGTGGCGCGAGGTTCAGGAGGCGACAGTGCGCGGAGCGAGCCTGGGCCGGATGCAGCAGGAGCTTACGATCGATGGTCGTTTCCCCTATATCATGGACTGGGACGTGTGGAAGAACCAGGGCGCCGAGTGGTGCACCGAGGAGCACATGGGTAACGTCGCGCACTTCTGGGGTCAGTTCCAGAAGTTCGGCGCGCGTGAGATCCTCCGGGCGTGTCAGGAGTCGGGCACCGAGAAGGCCCTGGCGAAGTACGACGAGTTGACCGGCGGCAAGTCGGACGAGTACATCGTCGACGCTCTGTCCATGGACGCCTTGGCCGGGATCCTGTTCATCGAGGGACATATGGAGGCCGCCGAGGCTGTCGCCAGGCGGAACGTACAGTCCTTCCCGGATGCGTGGCAGGTTCACTTCACCATGGGGGAGGGGCTGTTGGCACGGGGTGACAACGCCGGAGCACGGGCGGCCTTCGGCAAGGTGCTCGAGCTCGATCCCGAGAACGCCCGCGCGAAGCAGAGGATCGAGAAGTTGCGGTGAAGTGCGACACCTCACTCCTGCACTCCTGCGCGTGCCTTCCGGGTGAGAAGATTGCGCCAACAGGCGAGCCAGTCGCCCCCGCGGGCAGGATGCTCACCCACGGGCAAGACGACGGAATCAGGCCTCCGCCGGTTGCCCGCCCACGAAGATTCCGCGCAACCATCGCCCGGTTCCCGCCGTCATAAGGACGTCCCCCACTTAGACGGCGCTCGTCTGGTCATGTGCCTCGGGGAGGTATGCCGTGAGTCCCTGTCACCGTGCCGTTTGCGGACTGGTCCTGCTGCCAGTCCTGGTTCTGCTCGGGCCTGCCGCCGCCGCCCTGGAGGGGTTCGATCCGCACGGGTCCGGGCCCGGCTATCCGGCCTGCGCCAACGGGCGCACCACTGAGCCACCCTCGCTGCCGGCGCATCGCATCGCCCGTGGGGCCATCCATATCGACGGATGCCTCACCGAGGCCGATTGGATCGCGGCCCCGGCGGCGACGGGCTTCACCCAGTTCGAGCCCGACCGTCGCGGCGAGCCGTGCACGGAGACGGTCTTCAAGGTCCTCTACGACGAGGACGCGATCTACTTCGGCGTGGCCTGCTATCGGAAGAGCGGCGAGGCGGTGACGAGCTGTCTCTCGCGGCGCGACAACATCCTCTCCTCCGATCTCCTCCGGATCTACATCAGCCCCTATCACGACATGGTCACCGGCTACCACTTCCGCATCAATCCCAGCGGCGTGATGGAGGACTACTACAACTACGGCGACCTCTACCATGACGTCTCGTGGGACACCGTCTGGGAGGCCGACACGCAGATCGACTCCGAGGGCTGGTATGCCGAGCTGCGCATCCCGTTCTCCTCGATCCGCTACCGGCCGGGCGAATCGATGACCTGGGGCTGCAACGTCTTCCAGCACGTCTACGATCGCGCGCAGCGCACCGCCTGGTCGAACTGGGACCGTGACCAGAACGGGTTCATGAGCCGCTCGGGCACGATCACCGGCCTGTCCGGCATTCGCGCGGCCCGGCAGCTCGAGGTCACCCCTTACATCGTCAGCGGGGTGACCGATCCCAGCGATCCCGGCCGGCACGGCTTCCACGACGAGGAGTGGGACGACGCGGGCAACTTCGGGGCGGACCTCAAGTACGGGATCACGCCCGACCTCACCCTCAACGCCACCTTCCAGCCCGACTTCGGCCAGGTCGAGGCCGACCCCGCGCTGCTGAACCTCTCGCCGTACGAGACCTACTACGATGAGAAGCGTCCCTTCTTCATCGAGGGCGCCCAGTTCTTCTATGCGCCCGACAACGTCGTCTTCTACTCGCGGCGCATCGGCACCGGCAGCCCGAACTCGCGCATCCGCTTCGCCGGCAAGCTGACCGGCAAGATGGCCGGCGACGTCTCGACTGCCGTGATGGTGGCCGCCACCGACGAAACGGCGGACGGCATGATGCACAACGCCCTGCGCAATGGCCGCAACAAGGCCGTCTACACGATCGGCCGCTTCGGGAAGCAGTTCGGCGGCGGCATGCACAGCTTCAATCTGATGCAGACGGCGGTCGTGCGCGACGGGGACTCCTTTGCCGGCCCGACCCGCAACGGCTACGTGACCGGGGCCGACTTCGAGCTCAATTTCAAGGACCGCATGTACCAGGCAACCGGGTCGTTCGTCGGCAGTGTCATCGACGAACTGGCCGATCCGACCTCGCCCGATCGTGACCCCGATCCGGTTTACGGGACCGGCACGCGCTTCGAGATCGAGAAGATGAGCGGCGACTGGCGTTTCGCCTTGACGACTCGTCACGAAAGCGAAGGGCTGGACATCAACGACCTCGGCTACATCAACGACGCCGATCACTACGCCGTGCAGGGCTGGGTGACGCGCGTCTTCAACGCCGACGACGCCGGCCGGAGCTGGTGGACCGACCATGCCTGGCACCTGCGCTACTACCGGAGCTGGATCTACGCCGACCGCGCCTTCGCCGATCCGGACGATCCCGCGCGCGCCCTCTGGTCCTATGACCGCGGCCACGATCTGAGGCAGAACTGGCACTTCGACGGGTATCTGAACACGCGCGGCTGCTGGGGCTTCTCCGGAAGCATCGACTACCAGCCCGTGCAGACCGACCTGTACGTCACGCGCCGGACGCCCGACGGCCGCGAGCGCGGGCCGCTGATGTCGGTGCCCGCCGCGTACCAGGCGGTGGTCGGATTCAATACCGACACGCGCAAGAGCGCCACCCTGGCGAGCAACATCGCCTGGAACGAGGACACCGAGGGCAGCCACGGGATCAGATGCGAACTCGGACTCAACTGGGTCCCGAGCGGGCGGCTGACCCAGGGGGCGACTCTGTCGATGTCCGACAACCACTACGATGCCCAGTGGCTCGGCAACTTCGCAAATCCCGCGGGCGGAATCGGCGGCGCCAGCTACGTCTTCGGCGAACTTGACCAGCAAACGTGGGACCTGACGCTGCGCAGCAGTTATCTCTTCAGTCGTCATGCCTCCCTGGAACTCTACCTTCAGCCGTTCCTCACGGTCGGCGGATACACGAACCCGCGCGAACTGGTGCGCCCCGATAGCTACGATCTGCGGCCCTATGACTACGACGCTGCCGGGCGCGACTTCGCCTTCGGGGCCGTCAATCTGAACATGGTCTACCGCTGGGAATACCGTCCAGGGTCCACGCTCTACGTCGTGTGGACCCACACGCGTGAGGACTTCGACCAGCGCGCCGGGCATAGCGGAACGGACGACTTCCGCAACGACTTCCACAGTGCTCCGTTGCTGGAGAACGAGGCCGAGAACCGCTTCATGGTGAAGGTGAGCTACTGGATCCCGGTCTGAGGCGGATGGTGAAGCCGAGCACCTCGATTCCGGTCTGAGGCGGGAGGCTGCTGCCGGCGATGCCGCTCCTGCGCCGCGCCGACCCATCGAAGTGCTATTCCATCGCGCGAGGTATCCAGCATATCGAACGTCCGGCCTTCTGATGCCACGCCGGGCGATTCAGCCTACAATGCCTCTGGGGCGGAGGACTCCATCATCGCCCCGCTTGCCGGAGCCGTGGCCATCGTGCGCCGCCGGGCTCGGCCGCTCTCGTGCCGATGAAGGCTTGCGCTGGACGGCTGCCCGCGGGCAGCCGGAGGAGGTCGTGGTGAGTCGGGGAAGCGTCTGGGTGACGTTGCTGCTGTTGTCTCTGCTGGCGGCGTGGGTTCCGGCCGCATCGGCGGAGGGGGAGAATGAGCTCGACCTCAGGCCGGTGCTCCTCGTGGTGGACGTGCAGAACGCCTACCTGCCACATATGGCTCAGGCGGACAAGGATTCGGCAGCCGCGCCGATCAACGAGGCCATCGCCCTCTTTCGGAAGTCGGGCAATCCGGTCATCGTCGTGCAGCACACGGATCCGAAGCGCGGTCCCGAGCCGGGCTCGGAACCGTCTCAGTTCGCCGATTGGGTGAACGTGACCGCCGGCGATCCGCACATCGTGAAGATGCATCCGAGTGCCTTCACCCATACGGATCTCGATTCCCTGCTGAAGAGCATGGACCGGAACTCCGTGTTCCTGTGCGGACTCAGTGCCGTGGGCTGCGTGCTTGCCACGTACTTCGGGGCGCTGGACCGTGACTACATGACGTTCATGGTCGAGGGGGCGCTGATCAGTCACGATGCCACCTACACGGATGTCGTCGAGGACATCTGCTACAGTGTGTCGATCGAGGAGCTGGCGACCGCCCTCAAGCTGACGCAATAGCGGGCCGCGCGCCCGCTCTCCGCGGGGCGGCCGACAAAGGGAATCGTCGACGGATCCCCCCTCGGGGTCTGAGAGGAAAGGGACGCCGATGCAGGAGAAGAGCGGGTGGGAAGCATTCTTCGATGAACATGCCCCGGTCTACGAGGAGAACGTATTCACGAAGAACACGATCCCGGAGGTCGATTTCCTGCTCAGGGAGTTGTCGCTGCGAGCGGGCGATTCGATCCTGGATGTCGGCTGCGGGACGGGACGTCACTCCATTGAGCTGGCCAGGCGCGGCTATGCCGTCACCGGACTCGATCTGTCCTCGGAGATGCTCTCCACGGCCGCGAATGCGGCCAAGGCCGCGGGGGTCCGTGTCGAGTGGACTCGCGCAGATGCCACGCGATTCTCGCTCCCCGCGAAATACGATGGCGCCATTTGCCTCTGCGAGGGGGCGCTGGGGCTGCTTGGCCGGACGGACGATCCGATCGGCCAGCCGCTCTCCATCCTCAGCAACATCTCGCGAGCGCTGAAGCCCCGGGCGAAGGCGCTCTTCACCGTCCTCAACGCGACGGCCATGCTTCGCCGGTGCACGAATGAGAATGTGGCGCAGGGGCGCTTCGACCCGCTGACGCTGGTCGAGTCGTCGCAGTGTCCGCCGCGGGAAGGGCTGCCTCCCGTTCCGGTCCGCGAGCGGGCTTTCGTATCCACGGAGATCATTCTGCTCTGCCGTCTCGCCGGCATGACGGTGCTCTACATCTGGGGCGGAACCGCGGGGAACTGGGGAAGAAGGGCCATCGATCTGGATGAGATGGAGATCATGATCGTGGCTCAGAAGACGGCCGAGCCATCGGCGCTGGGCGACGCCTGGACCGCGACGACGTCCTCTCGATAGGGAATGACGGCGGACGGTCACGGGCACCGGAGTCTGGGGATGCGCTCAACCCCGGACGACCTCTCCGAAGGAGATGGCGGTGAAGGTCATCGAGACCGAGCTGGAGATGAGGGCGACTCCCGAGCGCGTATGGTCCGTTCTCACCGAGTTCGGGCGATATCCCATCTGGAATCCGTTCATTCGGGAGATCACGGGGGAGCTGATCCTGGACGCGAGATTGAGCGTTCGCATTGCGCTGCCCGGGGGGCGGCCGATGACGTTCCGTCCAAAGCTCACCCGCGTGTCGCCCGCGGAGGAACTCTGTTGGCTGGGTCGCTTGATCCTCCCCGGCCTGTTCGATGGCGAGCACCGGTTCCGGCTGAGCGCGGGACCGGACGGCACCGTGCGCTTCAGCCAGGCCGAACGCTTTCGGGGTGTCCTGGTGGGGCTGCTTCCCGGGTCGTTCTATGCAAGAACCAGACGGGGATTCGAGGCGATGAACCAAGCCCTCAAACGGGAGGCGGAGAAACGAGGATAGGTCCTGCTGCTCCCGCAGCCGCGTTCGATGCGGGCTGCTGACGACCGAGGGAGGACCGTGCCCATGCCACGGAAATCGGTAATCGCGTGGTTGATCGTCATTTCGACTACGGGGTGTTCCCACGCACGCACGCCGGATACCCGTCAGCTCGCCGCCCTCGAGGGTTGCTGGGAAGTCGGTCAAGTGACGAGGCTCAACCGGCCGCCTTCCGAGTGGCGCCTCTTCTCCTGGACGCCGGATAGCTCTCTCGCGCAATCGCTGATCTACGAGGTCGGGCCGCGTAGCCGCGTCTGGACCACGGACGTCGAAGTGTCGGTGGAGGACGGCAGCCTGTCCTGGAACGGCATGACGGGCGTTCTCAACGCGACCCGCGACACCATGATGGTGTCGGGAGAAGTTGAGGGGCAAGAAGTCCTCTGGCGGTTCGTGCGCCACCGACCCGCTGATTCGCTCATGACGCAATTGCGCTCGTATCCGGAGCGGCCCTACGTCTATCGCCCTCCGGAGACGAGGGAGGACGGCTGGCAGTGCGACGATATGGCCGCGGCCGGGATCGCCGGCGCGAAGATCGCGGAGCTGATCGAGCAAATCAAAGACGGCAGGCACGGCGACATCCATAGCTTCTTGATCGCCAAAGACGGCCGGCTCGTCGTGGAGGAGTATTTCGCGGAAGATGGCGCGAAGCACGGCCCGCTCATCACCGATCTCTTTCGCGACCGGGTCCACCATCTGGCCTCCACGACGAAGAGCGTGACGTCTCTGCTCGTCGGCATCGCCATCGATCGGGGATTCATTCACGGCGTCGAGGACCCGATCTCGCAGTACCTGCCGGACTATGCGTCGCTGTTCACGGAAGGCAGGGAGCGAATCACGATCAGCCACATGCTGACGATGACCCCCGGCTTCCAGTGGCGCCAGTTCCGCGTGAGCGACGACCGCAACGACGGCATGCTCATGTGGCGGACGGACGACGTCATCCGCTTCGTCCTCGAGAAGCCGCTCGAGAGTGAGCCGGGGATGACGTTCAACTACACCAACGGCGTCCCGACCGTCACCGGTGCGATCATCAAGAACGCCACCGGGATGGAAGTGACGGCCTTCGCGGAGAAGGAATTGTTCCACCCGTTGGGCATCACGAACTACATCTGGACGAGCTATCCCGACGGCTCATTGGAGACGGACGGCGGGCTGGCGCTTCGCTCCCGGGATCTCGCGAAGATCGGTCAACTGTGCCTGAACGGCGGTACGTGGGAAGGTCAAAGGATCGTGTCCGAGGAGTGGATTCGCGAATCGACGAAGGAGCGGCTGAGATTCGGGATGGGCAAGCGCTGGGGCTACGGCTATCACTGGACGCAGAGCGGGTTGCGCGTCAGGGATCAAGTCGTGCAATCGTGCTTCGTGCCCGGCGACGGAAGCCAGATCCTGGCGGTCTTTCCGGATCAGCGGATGGTGGTCGTCTTCACGGCGGGCAACTACGGCGTGGACCCCAATCCCGTCTATTATTCCCTGTTCGGGGAGTTCATACTTCCGGCGGTCATGGCGGGACAGTAGGGCAGGATGCCCGTGGCGGAAGGGGATGCCGGCGCGGCCGCCGGCCAGGCAGGGGACATGGCGACCTCGCAGATCTACGTTGTCGTGGCAGTCATCGCTCTGGCCATCGTCGTGGTTCTCGTTTTCCTGGTCGGCAGGCGAAAGAACCAGAACCGGCTCTCGCCGTTGGCGGGTCTCGCCTTTGCCTTCATCCTGGCGTCGATCCTGTTTGGAGAGGAGAAGACCGTCGGTTATGGTTTGATCGGGATCGGCGTGATCCTTGCGGTCGTCGACATCTTCTATCGGTCGAGAAGAGCAGCCAGGCCGTCGGCCGGCGGATCCGACCATCCCCCCATCGAGTAGTTGCGCCGCAACGCCGGGAGGCGGGACATGAGCGAGGGCACGGCACCGCGCATCATCCGCCGGCGCGGATTTCACCTGGTCGGCGTTCCGCTCTTCGGCAACCCCTTGCATGACGATTTCGCCAAGGCCTGGGAGCTGTTCGGTCAAATCGTGAACGAGACGCCCGGTCTGCGGCGGCGGCAGCGGCTCTACGGACTGCAGATCTACCCGCCTGCCTATCCGCAGCCATTCGAGTTCGTCTACCTCGCCGGTGTGCAAGTGGGCGCGGGCGTCGCGACACCGCTACGTTGCCTGCGCAAGGAGCTGCCCCCTTCCGCCTACGCGGTGTTCGACGTCATCGGCGGCCCCAAGGGCATCGACAATGCCTACCGGCGCGCGTACAAGAACTGGCTGCCGTCGTCCGACTACGTGCAGGCGTTCCCCTACGATTTCGAGCAGTACGACGCGCCGGCGGGCGCGGAGAAGGATTCCTCGCGGATCAGCGTCTGGGTACCGATCAGGCGGCGCACGTGAGCGGGCGATCTCTCCACTTCTGATTCGAGAGTGCATATCCAGCCGACTGCCAGATCTCCGCGTGATAGACTGCGGCCCGAGTCCGCGGACGAGGACTGACAGGGGGATCTGCATATGGACATCCTCCAGGCCATCGGAAGCACCTCCATGGTGCGCCTTCGCCGGCTTCCGTCGCCCAACTGCGCGGCCGTTTTCGCAAAGCTCGAATGGGAGAATCCGACCGGAAGTCTGAAGGACCGCATGGCGCACGCGGTCATCTCTCGCGCGGAAGAGGACGGCCGGTTGAAGCCGGGAGATGCGATCGTCGAGTACACGGGCGGCAGCACGGGCGCCTCGCTGGCGTTGGTCTGCGCGGCGAAGGGCTATCCGATCCGCATCGTCACCTCCGACGCCTTCAGCCCCGAGAAGCTGAATCAGATGCGCGCGCTGGGAGCCGAGCTCACTCTCGTCCCCAGCGAAGGCGGGCTCACCACCAAGAAGCTGATCCTCGACATGATCGCGACCGCACGCACTCTGAGCCGGGAGCCGCACACCTACTGGACCGATCAGCTGAACAACCATGACAGCATCGCGGGCTATTTCCCTCTCGGCGAGGAGATCTGGAGCCAGACGAATGGGGAGATCGACGCCTTCGTGCACTCCGTCGGCACGGCGGCCTCGCTGCGAGGCGTGGCGACCGTGCTGAGGCGGCACAAGCCGAGCGTCGAGATCGTCGCGGTCGAGCCGGCCGAATCGGCGGTGTTGTCGGGCGGGCCGCCGGGGCCGCACAAGATCGAGGGTGTCGGGATCGGTTACGCGCCTCCCCTGTGGGACCCGGCCCTCGTCGACCGCATCATCGCCGTCGCGACCGACGATGCGAAGGAGATGGCGAGACGACTTGCTCGCGAGGAGGCCCTCTTCGCGGGGACGTCATCCGGAGCGAACGTCGTGGCAGCCCTTCAAGTGGCGGCGCGGCTCGGGCCCAAGGCGAAGGTCGTCACGTTGATGGTCGACTCGGGGCTGAAGTATCTGAACACCGACGTGTATCGAAGGGCCTGAGATCCTGCGTTACGGCAAGGTCCGAGATCCGGGCTTGCGGCAGGGCCGGAGATCCGTCGTCGAGCCCCGGCTTTGGCCCCGGCGTTGTCGCCGGCTCCGGGATCCGGCGTCACCCGAGTCCATCGCTATCATTGCTCGAGCCCGACCCGCACGTCCATCGCGCACGCGCCCTCGCGCTCGGCGAACACCGCCAGAGGGTTCACCTCGATGTCCGCGATTTCCGGGCACGCTTCGAGCAACGAGGCCAGCCGGATCACGCAGTCCACGGCCGCTCCGACGTCGCGCGCCTTCTCCCCGCGCACTCCGAGCAGCAGGCGGTGGGCGCGCGTCTCGCGCATCATCTTCAGGATCTCCGCCCGCGTCACCGGCACCGAACGGAAGGCCACATCCCCGATCAACTCCACGTACACCCCGCCCAGCCCGAACATGATGATCGGCCCGAGCGAAGGGTCGCGCCGCGCGCCGACGATCACTTCGGCGCCGGGCGGCACCATCTTCGTCACCTCGACGCCCAGGATGCGCGCGCCCGGACGCCGCTGGCGGCTGTTGCGCATGATCGCCTCGTAGCCGGCGATGGCCTCTGCGCGGTTCTGGAGATCGAGCGCCACCCCTCCGACGTCGCTCTTGTGCAGGATGTCGGGGGACAGCACCTTGAAGACGACCGGATAGCCCATCCCGCCCGCCTGCACGAGCGCCTGCTCGAGCGTGCGCGCGATGTGCGTTTCCGGGGTGGGCACGCCGATCAGCTCGAGGAGCGCGTAGCCTTCCGGCGCGAGGAGGTAGCGGCGGCCCTCCGTGCGGGCGGACGCGAGGAGGTGGTCGACCGCCACGCGATCGATCGGGATGCGGGCCGGTTCCTCGAACGGGCTTGCGAGACGCCGGGCGTGGACATGCAAAGCGCCCAGGCAGGAGACGGCGGTGTAGATCTCGCCGTAGGCAGGGACGCCCGCCTGCTTCAACGTCCCGAGAGCGCGGCCCGCTGCCGGGCCGCCGAGAAGGCAGAAGACGACGGGCTTGCCCCCCTTCCCGTACTCGGCATGGATCGCCTCGATCTCGGGGGCGATCTGGTCGAAGGCGAGGAGCGCGGTCTCGCAATAGACGGCGACCACGGAGTGACAGGAGGATTCGCGCAGCGCGGCTCTGAGCGCGGCGGCATACTCGGCGACGCCCGCCTGGCCGGTGAAGTCGATCGGGTTCTTGGTCGATCCGAGCTCCGGCGTGACCGGCGCGAAGACGCGTGCGAGGGTAGCCGGATCGTCCTGCAGCGCGAGGCCGAACTTCTCGGCCGCGTCGGCGGCGGCGACGCCGGCTCCGCCGCCGTTCGTCAGCACGACCACGTTCTCGCCCCCGGGCAGCGGCGCGTCCATCAGGAACCGGCACCAGACGAGGGCATCCTCGAGCGTTTCTGCGCGCAGCACCCCGCATTGCCGCATGAGGTCGTCGAACACCTCGTCCGCGCCCGCCAGCGCGCCCGTGTGAGAGGCAGCCGCGAGGGCGCCTCGCCGCGAACGGCCCGTCTTTACGACGATGACGGGCTTGCGCCGCGTCGTCGCATCCAACGCGCGGATCAGGCGCGCGCCCTGCTTCACGCCCTCCATGTAGATGAGGATGATCTCGGTGTCCGGATCGTCGCGCAGGGTGTCGAGAAGATCGGCCTCGTCGATGTCCGCTTTGTTGCCGAGCGGGATGATCGCGGAGAGCCCGATTCCCTCGGCGGCGGTCTTGCCGATCATCGCTCCGCCCATCGCGCCGCTCTGGGTGATGATCGCCATGTGTCCCGGGCGGATGTCCCGCGGGCCAAAGCCGGCGTTGAGCGAAGCGCGCGCCGAATAGAGACCGAACACGTTCGGCCCGAGGATGCGCATGCCGTGCTCGCGCGCATAGGAGACGATGCGCCGTTCCTCCTCGACGCGGCCGATCTCCGAGAAGCCCGAGGTGATGATCGTCACGAAGGGCACCTGCGCGCGCGCGCACTCGACGACGGCGTCGAAGACGCGCGCGGCGGGAATGGAGATGATGGCCAGGTCGAGCGGGGCGGGCACCTCGGCCAGCGACCGGCTGACGGGCAGACCGCAGATCTCGCCGCCTCTGGGATTGACCGGATGGATGCGCGCCCGGCTGCCCGAGGCGACCATGTTGGCGACGATCTTGTAGCCGATCTTCTCGGGATCGCGCGAGGCGCCGATGACCGCGACCGCGCGCGGGTCGAAGAGCCGGGTCATGGGGGGCGCCCCGTTCACCGCCGCTCTCCGAAGCTCATCTGCAGGTGCACCGTGCCGGCCGCGACGTGCCGGCGGATCTCGAAGCCGCTGTGCTCGAACATGTGGAGCATCGAGCGGTTCTCGATCGACACTTGCGCGGTGAAGGCGAAGAGGCCGCGCAGCTTTGCCAGATAGGTCAGCCGGCTGAGCAGCTCGCGGCCGACGCCGCGGTTCTGGTAATCGTCGCGCACGACAAGCCCGACCTCGGCGACGTGCGCATCCTCGGCGACGCGATACTGCCCGATCCCGACCACTTCCTCCTGGCCCTCGCGCTCGATCACCGCAAGCAGGACCATGTTCTCGAAGTAGTCGACGACGGTCAATTCCAGGAGACGCTCGTGGGGCATCTCCGTGCGCACCGACATGAACCGCTTGTGCAGCGTATCATCGGAGACCTGACGGAAGAAATTCTGGAGCTCGTCCTCGTCGCTGATCTTGACCGGACGGATGAGCACTTCCACGCCGCCTTTCGTCGTCCGGCGGGTCTCCATGTGTTCGGGGTATTCGCCGGCGACTCCCACGACGAAGGCCTGGTCGGGATAGATGAGCTTCAGCTTCTTCGCCTCCTCGATCAGCCAGGGACGGAACTTCGGATGCGCGATCGCGATCAGGTCCATCGCCCGCGTGCGCAGGTTCTTGCCGTGCACGTAGGCGATGCCGTACTCGGTGACGACGTAGCGGGCATCCGTGCGCGTCAACGAGACGCCCGCGCCGGCGGGCAGCAGCGGGACGATGCGCGAGATCGTCTCGCTGGCCGCGGTCGACTGCATGGAGAGGATCGTCTTGCCGCCGGGCGCGAGCGCGGCCCCGCGCATGAAGTCCGACTGCCCGCCCACGCCGCTGTAGAAATCGGTCCCGATCGACTCGGCCGTCGCCTGGCCGGTGAGGTCGATGGCGAGCGCCGTGTTGATCGCGACCATGTTCTCCTGGCGGGCGATCAGGAGGGGATCGTTCGTGTAGGAGGTCGTCCGGAAGGCGAAGCCGGGATTGTCGTGCAGGTAGCGGTAGGTGTCGTGACTGCCCATGCAGAAGGTCGCCACCGTGCGTCCGCGGTCGAGCGACTTGCGGCTGTTGTCGATCACGCCGCGGCGGATGAGGTCGACGATGCCGTCGGTGAGCAATTCCGTGTGCACGCCCAGGTGCTGCTTCTCGCCGAGATTCGCGAGGATCGCGTTGGGGATGTTCCCGTAGCCCACTTGGATCGTGTCGCCGTCCCGGATGATGCGCGCGGCGAAGCGGCCGATGCGTTCGGCGATCTCGTCGGAGACCGCGCCGCCGTACTCGAGGAGCGGCTCGTCGCAGGGGACGATGAAGTCGAGATCGGCGACCGGAAGGAAGGTGTCGCCGAGGACGCGCGGCATCTCCCGGTTCACCTGGGCGATCACCGTATCCGCCTTCTCGGTCGCGGCCTTCACGATGTCGACGCTGATCCCCAGGCTGACGTATCCGTGGCGGTCGGGCAGCGAGGTCTGGATGAGGGCGACGTCGATCGGCACGGTTCCCGCGAGGATCAGGTTCACGACCTGCGAGAGGGCGATGGGCGTGTAGTCGGCATTGCCTTCGTTCACCGCCTTGCGGGTGCTCGTTCCGATGAAGAAGGAGTTGTGGCGGAAGTTGCGCTTGAACTTGATGTCGGCATAGGGCGCGACGCCGAGGCTCCAGACGTGGAGGATCTCGGTGTCGAAGAACGCGAGCGGGTGGCTGTCGACGTAGTGGATGAGCTGGCTGACCAGGTATTGCGGCTCGCCGCAGCCGGTGCCGATGAAGATGCGGTCGCCGCGATGGATGTGCGAGAAGATCTCCTCGTTCGAGGCGAACTTCCGCGGGTAACGCTCGCGCCATGGCGCGAGGGGATCCGGGGGGCTGGCTGTGTCCATGAGCCTGCGTGTTCCTTCCGTCGCGCGCGCCCGCGAGCCGGCCGTTCGCCGCTGGCGGACGCGCGCCGTCGTGTCTGCCGGTTCTTTGGTCCGCCCGGGAGTCTAGTCGGTCGGGGAGGCCGCCTCAAGGCCGGCCCGTCCGGTGCGTTCCACCTGTAGCCGTCCGGGCCGGTCGAGACCCGCCGGGCTCCCGTCCGTCGCCCGCGCGCCCGCAAACCTGGATCTGGCCATCCGTGCGGCGTCCCGGCATAATGGGCGGCGGTTCATTCGCTCACGGCGCGACGGCCTAGCTACCGGGCGGCACGGGGTCCGCTCACGGAGCGTGAAGCGCCGCGGCGTGGCGGCGGATCTCAAGTCGACTCGAGTTTCCAAGTCTTGCGGCGCGGAGGACCGTATGATTCGCCTGCTTCTGCTCGCTGTCGTCTCCCTTGCAGTCGCCGCGCAGGTTCCGGCCGCAACCAGCGGCTACTATCGCCAGCCGGCGCTCTGCGGTGACACGCTGATCTTCGTCTCCGAAGGCGATCTCTGGAAGGTCCCCCGCGAAGGCGGAGTGGCGACGCGATTGACGAGCCATCCGGCGACGGAGACCCGGCCGGTGATCTCGTTCGACGGCTCGACCGTCGCCTTCGTCGGGCAATACGAAGGTCCGGCGGAGATCTACACCATGCCCGCGGGCGGCGGCCTGCCCACGCGCTGGACGTATGACGCAGCGCGGTGCATGACGGGCGCGTTCCTCCCCGACGGCCGGCTCATGTACATGACCCGGCGCTATGCGGGGTTGCCGAACTACGAAGCGCTCATCGTCGATCCGCGCGATGGGGCGCGCGAGCGCGTGCCGCTCGCCCAAGCTGCGGAGGCAGTCTATTCCGACGACGGCGCGAGCCTTTTCTTCGTGCGCTTTCCCTTCCAGGGAAGTCACACGCGCCGCTACCAGGGCGGAGCCGCGCAGGACATCTGGCGGTTCGACGCGGCCGGCGGCCAAGAGGCGGGCTGTCTCACGGGCGATCACCCCGGCACGGACCGCAACCCGATGTTCTGGGAGGGGCGCGTCTACTTCCTCTCGGATCGCGACGGCACGATCAATCTCTGGTCGATGGCGCCCGACGGGTCGGACAAGCGCCAGCACACGCATCATCTCGACTGGGACATTCGCGGCGCCTCGCTCTCGGCCGGCCGCGTCGCCTATCAACTCGGCGGCGCGATCCGCCTGCTCGATCTCGCTTCCGGCAGGGACGAGGAGATCCCGATCGAGCTCGCGACCGATCTCGACCAGTCGCGCGAGAAGTGGATCGTGGAGCCGTGGAAGTGGCTCACCGCGGCGCATCTCTCGCCGGACGGCGACCGCGTCGCCCTGACCGCTCGCGGGCGGGTGTTCGTCGCGCCGCTGGGGCCGGGCCGGCTGGTCGAGGTCACGCGCGACCCCGGCATCCGCTACCGCGATGCGCGCTTCCTTCCCGACGGCAGCGCGCTCCTGGCGCTCTCCGATGAGTCGGGCGAGGTCGAGTTCTGGCGCCTGCCTTCCGATGGCACGGGCGATCGCGCCCAGGTCACGCGCGATGCGGTCGTCCTGCGGTGGGGCGGAATCGTCTCGCCGGACGGCAAGTACCTGGCGCATCACGACAAGAACCGCGTCCTCTGGCTGACCGCGCTCGCGAGCGGGGCGACCGTGCGCGTCGATCAGAACGAGGTGGAGGATCTCGCCGATCTCACCTGGTCGCCGGACAGCCGCTGGCTGGCCTACGTGGCGTTCGCCGAGAATCTCCAGCGCACGATTCGCATCTACGACGTCGAGAAGAAGGCGATGCTCGCGGCGACGACCGACCGCTTCGAGAGCTATTCGCCGGCCTGGAGCGCGGACGGCAAGCGGCTCTACTTCCTCTCCGACCGCAATCTCCGCTCGCTCGTCCACGATCCGTGGGGAGCGCGCGCGCCCGATCCGTACTACGAGCGGACGACCAGGATCTACGAGCTCGCGCTCGCGCCCGGGCTCCGCTCGCCGTTTCAGCCGGACGACGAGCTGGCGGAGGTGGCGAAGGAGGGCCCGGACGGCGGCAAGGGTGCGGGCGAAAAGGACGAAGACGGCAAGCCGCCGCGCGTGACGATCCAGGCCGACGGACTGGCGGCGCGGTTGCGCGAGGTGCCGGTCGAGCCGGGCGACTACTCGAATCTCTTCACGACGGGCGAGCGGCTCTACTGGCTTTCGCTGCCCCACCGGCGCACGACGAAGCGCAGTCTGCGGAGCGCGCCGATCGCCTCGCAGGACGTCGAGGTGATCACGCTCGCCGACAGCCTGCAGGCGGCCGAGCTGTCGGCGGACGGCAAGAAGATCCTCGTGCGCACCGACGATGCCGTGCACATCATCGACGCGGGGGGCGAAGCGCCGCCCGAGCTTGGGCCGAAGACGCAAGTCGATCTCGCTTCGTGGGCCTTCTCGCTCGATCCGCGCGAGGAATGGCGCCAGATGTTCGTCGAAGCCTGGCGCCTCGAGCGCGACTACTTCTACGATCCGGACATGCACCGCGTCGACTGGCCGGCGATCCGCGAGAAGTATCTCCCGCTCGTCGACCGCGTGAACGAGCGCGGAGAGCTGGCCGACATCCTCTCGCAGATGATCGCCGAGTTGAGCGCGCTGCACATGTACGTCTACGGGGGCGATTTCCGCAGCGGCACCGACGACATCCAGCCAGCCGACCTCGGCGGCGTGCTCGCGCGCGATCCGGCCGCCGGCGGCTACCGCGTCGAGCGCGTCTACCTCTCCGATCCCGACCGCCCGGAGCTGGCCTCGCCGCTCGCGCGCGCGGACGTCAACATCCACGCGGGGGATGTGATCGTCGCGGTGAACGGCGCTCCGGCGCTCGAGCCTCCCGATCTCGGCGCTCTGCTGCGCCACCAGGCGGGGCGCCAGGTGTTGCTCGAAGTCCGGCCGGAGGGAGAGGAGCAGACCCGCCGCGTGGTCGTCACCCCGCTCACGCCGGCTCAGTCGAGCGACCGGCGCTATCATGAGTGGGAGTACACGCGCCGCCTGATGGTCGAGAAGCTGAGCGGCGGGAGGATCGGCTACGTGCATTTGCGCGCGATGGGCAGCGACGACATCGATCAGTGGACGCGCGAGTTCTTCCCCGTCTTCAACAAGGAAGGCCTGATCGTCGACGTGCGCCACAACAACGGCGGCAACATCGACTCCTGGATCATCGGCGCGCTCATGCGCAAGCCCTGGTTCTGGTGGCAGCCGCGCGTGGGGCTGCCGACGTCGAACATGCAGCTTGCGTTCCAGGGCCATCAGGCCGTGCTCTGCGACGAGGGCACCGCTTCGGACGGTGAAGCGTTCGCCGAAGGCATCCGCCGCTTGGGGCTCGGCAAGATCATCGGGACGCGCACCTGGGGCGGCGAGATCTGGCTGAGCAGCTCGAACGTGCTCGTCGACCAGGGCATTGCCACGGCGGCGGAATTCGGTGTCTACGGCCCGGAGGGCGCGTGGTTGATCGAGGGCCACGGCGTGGATCCCGACATCGTCGTCGACAACCTGCCGCATGAGACCTTCGGCGGCAAGGACGCGCAGCTCGAGGCGGCGGTCGCGTATCTGCTCGAGCGGATCGCGGCCGAGCCGGTGGCCGTGCCGCAGGCGCCCCCGTATCCGGACAAGTCGGGTGTGAATAAGTAGAGCGCCGAGGGCCGGCTCGAGGAAGCAGGGGTGACGGGAACCGAACCGTCGGCGTTTGCCGGGAGGGTGCGATGGCGAAGACGGCGATCGATTCGAATACGTTCCTCTATCCGATGCCCGTGGCGCTCGTCGGCAGCCTGGTCGCTGGGCGGCCGAACTTCCTGGCGGTCGGGTGGGCGAGCCGGGTGAACTACCAACCGCCGCTCATCGCCATCGCCCTCGGCAAAACGCACTACACGAACAAAGGCATCCATGCCTCGGGCGCCTTCACGGTCAATATCCCGAGCGTGGATCTGATGGCGAAGGTGGACTATTGCGGACTCGCTTCGGGGAAGACGAAGGACAAGGCGGGCCTGTTCAAGGTCGTGCCCGGCCAGGTCACGGGATCGCCGATGATCGACGATTGCCCGCTGTGCATGGAATGTAGGCTGTTCAAGGTCGTCGAACTGCCGAGCAATGATCTCTTCATCGGTGAAATCGTCGGCGCGTATGTCGACGCGGACTGCTGCACGGAGGGCCAGCCGGACATCGCGAAGATCCGGCCGTTCACGCTGAGCATGCCCGACAACCGGTACTGGGCGATGGGCGCGAGCATCGGAAAGGCCTGGAGCGTGGGGAGGAAGGTGGCGCGCTGAGCAACGTCGCCGCGCTTCACTTGCGCCGATAGCGCTGCGCCTCCTGAAAGAACGTGATGTCGGCGTACCCGGCGAAGATCCGGGCCGCGTGCGGGGTTCCCGCGGGAATCGAGTACATGTCGCCCCGCTGGAAGACCTGCGTCTTCCCTCCGGCGGTCAGCTCGATCCTGCCCTGCAAGACGAAGCCGACTTGCGCCGCATGGGAGTGCTCGCCGACGCTCGCGTCCTTCGCGAAGTGCATGAAGACGATCTGATGGTCGGCAGACTGCGACAGATAGGCGCTGAGCCCCTCGAAAGGGATGTCCGCGTGTGGCAAGGCGCGAATCGCTTCCGGGAAGAAATGACCGTCCATGAATCCTCCTCGCTCGTTCGCGAATCCTCCTCGATTTCCGCCGCGTTCCTCGACTATCCTACCGGGAGCGGAGCGCCTGAACAACCACAGCGGCCGCGTCGCGGAGGGTAACGGATGATCCTCGACTTCGAAATCCTCAGCGTCTTTTCGCGCGAGCGCTACGAAGGAAACCTCCTCGGCGTGTTCCTGCCCTCCAGCGCGCAACCGCCCGACTCCCTCTCCGCCGATCAAGCGCTCGCCGTCGCCCGCGAACTCGACTTCTCCGAGATCGTCTTCGCCTGGCCGCCTGTCGCCGGACGCGCGACCGTCCGCATCTTCTCACCCGGGCGCGAACTCGCCTTCGCGGGCCACCCCTGTCTCGGGGCGGCGGACGCGCTCTCGCGGCGCGCAGGGCAGCCATTCGATGCCGTCGTTCTCGAAACGGGCGCCGGCGCCGTTCCGGTCCGGCGGACGCGAGCCGGCCGCGGGTCTTCCGGAAACGAGTTCTTCATGGATCAGCGCCCGCCCGTCTTCGGCCGGAAGGTCGCGGCCGCCGAGGCAGCGCGGGTGCTCGCTCTCGCGCGGTCGGCCATCGACGCGCGGTTCGATCCGCGCGAGGTGAGCACGGGGCTTCCGCACGTTCTCGTTCCGCTGCGCGATCGAGCCTCGGTCGATGCATGCGGAATCGATGCCTGCGCCTATGGAGCCTGGCTGCGAGACGGACTTCCGCCCAACATCCTCGTCTTCGCGCCGGGGGCCGAGGATGCCGACTGGTCGGTGCGCATGTTCGCGCCGGGTATCGGGATTCCGGAGGATCCGGCGACCGGGAGCGGCGCGGGATGCCTCGCCGCCTGGATGCTCGAGTCCGGCTATGCGCCGGGCGACACGCTGCGCGGCAGGATCGAGCAGGGACGCGTCATGGGACGGGCGTCCTACCTCTCGATCGTCGCGAAGCGAACCGGGGAGGGGATCGCGGTGAGCGTCGGAGGACAGGTGACTCTCGTCGCCGAGGGGAGATACCGGTTGTGAGCGTCTACTTCTGCGCCTTCATCCGCGTCCATGACGACGCCCTCTACGCGCGCTATCTCGAAGGCACCGACGCGGCCCTCGCGGGCACGGGCGGAGAGGTGCTGGCCGTCGATCCCGCGCCCGTCGTCCTCGAAGGGGCGCCCTGCGGCGGGCGAGCGGTCCTCGTCCGCTTTCCGGATGAAGCGGCCTTTCGCGGATGGTATGAGTCGGAGGTGTACCGGAGGATCGCGGCGATTCGCTACGCGGCTTCGGAAGGCGACGCCCTTCTCGTGAAGGGCCGGCCTGGACCGGAGGAGCAGGAGCGATGATCGGCAAGACGATCGCGCAGTACCGAATCCTGGAGAAGCTCGGTGCTGGCGGACTCGGTGTCGTCTATCGCGCCGAGGACACGAAGCTCCAGCGCATCGTCGCGCTCAAATTCCTGCGCCCCGAGATCCTGGGCAAGGAGGAGCACCGCGCCCGCTTCCTGCGCGAGGCGCGCGCCGCGGCGGCCCTCGACCATCCCAACATCTGCACGATCTACGAGATCGGCGAGTTCGAGGGCGAAGTCTTCATCGCCATGGCCTTCATCGACGGGATCGGGCTCGAGGAAAAGACCGCCGCCGGACCGCTGCCGGTCGGCGAGGCGGTCACGATCGCGGTCCAGATCGCCGAAGCCCTGCGGGCGGCGCATGAGCGTGGGCTCGTCCACCGGGACGTGAAGAGCGCGAACGTGCGCATCACCTCGCGCGGCCAGGCGAAGCTCCTCGACTTCGGGCTCGCCAAACGCGCCGGCGAGGCGGAGATGACCCAGGCGGGCACGCTCATGGGCACGGTCGCCTGCATGTCGCCCGAGCAGGCGCGGGGCGAGCGGGCCGATCAGCGCACCGACATCTGGTCGCTCGGCGTCATGCTCTACGAGATGCTCGCCGGCCGGCTGCCGTTCCGCGCCGACAATCCGGTCGCCGTCCTGCATGCGGTGCTGCATGAAGTGCCCGAACGGTTGACCTTCCTCCGCCCGGAAGTTCCGGAAGCGCTCGAGCGGATCGTCGCGCGCGCGCTCGCGAAGAACCCCGACGAGCGGTATCCGGACGTCGATCAGATGCTCGAGGACCTGCGCCTGCTGATGTCCGCGGACGAGCGCGCCAGGATGGCCACGGTGATCATGCCGGCGGCAACCGGGGCGGCCGGCGTGAGCAGAGCGGGCGGCGGGAGCGGAGCGGACGGCGGGAGCAGAGCGATGGACGGGAGTGGGGGGGCCGCCCAGGAGTCGCCGTGGCGGAGGCTCTGGGCGTCTTGCGTGCTCCAGACCGTGGGCCTCTACGCCGTGGCATCCGCCGCCGTGGTCTTCGCGCTGCGGGAGATGGTCGAACGGTATCCGATCTCGCCGAAGCTTCCCCAGTTCGTCCTCGTCCTCCTCGCGTGCCTGGTGCCCTCGGTCGCGCTGATCGCGGCGGGCCGATCGCGACGGCATGCCGCGGCGCGGAGAGGGACTGCCTTGCCCGGACCGAGCCTCCGGACGCGGGTCGCCGGCATCGCCGTGAACGCGGTGGCGGCGGCCGTCCTGCTCGCGGTTCTCTTCCAAGGCCAGCAACTCGGCGCGGCGACGACCAAGGTCGCGCTCCTGACCGAAGACGGGCGGACGATCACGCGCGAAGTCCCGAAGGCCGAGTTCCTGAAACGCGTTGCGGTCTTTCTCTTTGACAACGAAGGGACGGACCGCGAGGCGGACTGGCTGGCGAGCGCGATCGACATCGCCATCGAGGCGGATCTCTCCCAGGATCCCTATCTCTACTTGAACAGCGAATTCTACGCGGCGATGAGGGAGGCCGGTTTTCCGGACGGAGTGCGGGTCCCCTGGGGGCTCAAGCGGAACATCGCCGCGAAGGCGCACTATCCCTACTTTCTCTGCGGCACCTACCGCCTCACGAACGACACCCTGCGGATCGAGCCGGTGCTCTACGAGACCGCGTCCGGCAAGCTCGTCGAACGTCACGCGCTGCGCGGGCCGCTGGAATTGAGCCTGATCGACTCGCTCACCGTGCAGCTCAAGCGTGATCTGGGCATTCCCGGCTATCACATCGCCCGGACCGAGGATCTTCCGCTGACGACGCTGCTCACCGAATCGATCGACGCGCTGCGGGAGACCGCGTTGGCCTTGTTCGTCTGGCTGGTCACGAACGACTACGCGGCGGCGGCGCAGCACCTCGAACGCGCGGTCGCGATCGATCCGACCTTCGCCTATGCGCACCTGTTTCTGGCGGTCGCGTACACGGGCATGGGCCGCCAGGCGGAAGCGCAGACAGCCTACAGCCAGGCGTTCAAGCACGAATACAAGTTGTCGGAGATGCAACGGTTCCTGCTGCGCGCCCAATATCACTACGCCCGGCAGGACTTCCGGGCCGGGCTCGCGGCGGCGAAGAGCTGGGTGCGCCTGCAGCCGCAGTCGATCAGCGCGCATCAAGTCCTGTCGGCGGGATACGTCTACGCCAATCTGCCCGATTCGGCCATTGCGGAGTTGAAAACCATTCTGGTGCTCGATCCGGAGCAGCAGGACGTCCTGCAGCGGATCGGATCGCTCTGCCAAGGGGTGGGGCGTCTCGACGAGGCGCTCGGCTACTACCAGCAGTACGCCGCGCGCTTTCCCAACGACGCGGAATCATACACGGCGATCGCGGCGCTCTATCGGGCGAAAGGGAAGTACGACGAGGCGAAGCGCTACTACGAGCAGGCGCGTGTCCTCGAGCCCGGCAAGATCTCGACCTTGCGCCGACTGGCCGAGCTCGACATGTTCCAGGGCGATTGCGAGGCGGCCGAGCGGCAATTGCTGTCGGCCCTCGAGCGAGGGGAAACGGTCGAGGAGCGCAGCCAGATCCACCAGTCGCTCGCGCAGCTCTACATCCGCCGCGGGCAGATCGGCAAGGCGATCGCGAGCAGCGAGGAGTACATTGAAGGATTCAAGGCGGTCGGCGCGCCGGCCCAGGCGACGGCGCTGCGCATGACCGTGCCGCTCTTGCGGGCCCAGCTCGGTCAGGCGGCTCCGGCCATGGCCGAGCTGCGCGCCCTCGGGCAAGAGGATGTCTTCGCAAGCACGGGTTTCCACTGGGTGCTCTCCCTCGGCGTTCTGGGAATCTTCACGACCCTCGAGGATCCGGCGTACCTGGACGAGGCGCATGCGGCGCTCGAAGAGGCCCGCCGGGGCGTCGAGGCGACGGGCATCGAGATGGCCGCCATGCCGGTCATCATGGCGGCCGGGCAGATCCTCATGATCGAGGGAGACTACGCGCGCGCGATCCCTGAGCTCGAGCGCAGCATCACGATCGCGTATCCCGACGAGGAAGCTTACCGAGGGGCCTACCTGGCTCTCGCACGATGCTACCGCGAACTGGGGAAGCCGGACGAGGCCGAGAGCTGGGTGCGTCGGATCCTCGATGTCGATCCTCTCGAGCCGCGTGGGCTCGACGAGGCGGCGCGCATCGCCTGGGCGCGAGGCGACCACGAGACCGCGCGCGCGACCATGCGCCGGGCGCTCGAGGTCTGGGAAGCGGCCGATCCGGGATTCATCTTCGCCGCGCGGGCGAGGCAGACCCTGGCCGAGTGGGAAGCGGGCGTCTAGCGCGCGGGCCCCGTTGCGCGGGCGATGAGGGCGTGGCTGATGCCGAAGGTCAACTCGAGCGTGCGCTCGTGGAGGAAGCCGTGCCGTGTCATGAGCGCCGCCAGCGCGGGAGCGTCCGGATAGGCCTCGACCGATGCGGCCAGATAGGCGAAGGGTTCGCGATGGCCGAAGCTCCAGCCGGCCACCCGCGGCATGAGCCGGTGGAAATACCAGCGAAAGAGACCGCGTAGAACTGGTGACCTGGGCAGGCCGAATTCGAGGACGAGCAACTTCCCATCGGGATCGAGGACGCGGCGGAATTCGTCCAGCGCCCTCTCGCTGTCCGCAGTGTTGCGCAGTCCGTACGCGATCATGACCGCGTCGAAGGAGCCGTCGGGAAAGGGCAGCCGGAGCGCGTCGCCTGCCGCCGGCACGAACGCGGGCGACGGACGCGCAGGGTCCCCGATCGGCATGGCGGCGAGCTTGTCCCGGCCGCGGCGCAACATCTCGAGGGCGAAGTCGAGTCCGACGACCTGCGCGCCCGGAGCCATGTCGAGCGCGACACGGGCCAGCTCGCCCGTTCCCGTGGCGACATCGAGCACGCGGTCGCCCGGGCGGAGTCCGAGCGCGCGCACGGCCTTTCTGCGCCAGACCCCGTCGAGTCCCAACGAGAAGAGCCGGTCGAGAAGATCGTAACGTCCGGCCAGGCCATCGAACATGGAACGGATGCGCGCGCTGCTCTTGTCGAGCGATGCGCGCTCGGTGCGAGCGCCGGACGCCGGCAAAGCCGGTCCGGGTTCTCCGGTGGGGCCTGCGGTGCAGGCCGGGATGCGATTGCGGCGCGAGGTCATCGAAGCGTCCGCTGTGCTGGCGCCCGCGGTGATGGCGCGGTGGAAGCGCGGCCGACCAAAGGGCGAGGGAGCCGCTCGGGAACCGGCCGCGACGCGAAGGCGCATACAGCCGGGGGAAGACTGCGGAGAGGGTGGGATTCGAACCCACGAGACCCGATGGGCCTACGCGCTTTCGAGGCGCGCTCCTTCGACCACTCGGACACCTCTCCGGCCGAATGCATCGTTACTGAACGAGCGACCCAAATGGATACCATAACGCCGGCCGAGGAGTCCACTTCGGAGTGGCCGGCCGGCGGGCTGCGTCCGGCTCTCGCCCGGCGGGCCGGAAGCTCAAGGGCTCCCGGCCCACCGGGCGCGTTCGTATCAGGCTCCGGAGAATTGCAGCTCGTCGAAGCGCAGGCTGGGAGCGCGCACCGAGGACTTCTCCCAGACATCGGCGCCGCTTTCGACCAGGTGCTTCCACACCTCGAGATGATTGCCCGAGAGATTCATCTCCGCCAGCGGCTGCACGCGCCGGCCGCTCTCGATCCAGTGGCCGCGGATGCCGATCGAGAAATCGCCCGTCGTGCTGTTCGAATTGCCGCCCATGAACCCGGTGATGAGCACGCCCGTGCCCATCGCCTGAAGCAGGCCTTCGAGATCGCGCTCGCCGCTCTCGAAGACGAGATTGGTCTGCCCGCCGGTCGTGGGCGGGAGTCCGAGCTTGGCGGCGTAGTAGGTGTCGAGGTAGTAGTTCCGCAACACGCCTTGTTCGATCACCGGCATCCGCTGCGCGGTCATGCCTTCCTCGTCGAAGAGGCACGAGCCGAGACCCAGGACGACGTGAGGGTCGTCGACGACCGTCAGCTTGGGGCTCGCGATCGTCTCGCCGATCCTGTTCGCCAGGAACGAGCGCTGCTGTTGGATCGCGCTGCCGCTCAGGGCCGCGAAGAGCCCGCCCAGCGCGCGTCCGACGATCCGGTTCTCGAGCACGCACGGATACCGGCCGCTCGACCGCGGCTTCTCGCCCAGACCCTCGAGGGCGCGGGAGAGCGCGAGCCGCCCGATCGTCTCCACCGGTTCCATGCGGTCGCGGCGTAACGCGAACGAGTACCAGTCGCCCTGCGGCTTGCGATCGCCCTCGTCGCGCACGGTGGCCCCGGCGCTCCAGAAGAAGCTCGTCCGCCGGTCGGTGCCCTCCATGCCGTTCGAGTTGACCATCGCCGATTCGCCCACTCCGTTGCCGCAGGCGGCTTCGACGGAGATCACCTTGTCCGCTCCCGGCGCGGAGCGCACGGCCTCCTCGAGCGCCTGCGCGATCCGCCTCCGCTCGATGCCGGTGATGGCGGCGCTCCCCTGCGGGTCGTACAGCTGGAGGTCGCCCGCAAACTGGCCGCCGTAGCGCGAAGGGTCGGGGAGCCGGCGGTGAGGATCCTCGGCCAGCAGACGCGTCATCGCCACGGCTTCGCGGATGAACCCCTCGAGCGCCTCCGGGCGCAGGTCGCTCGTGCCGTGAGTGGAATAGCGGCCGTTGACGTAGAGGCTCATCCCGACGCCCATCGTCGTCGATTGCTGCAGCCGGTCGAGCTGGCCGTCGCGCCATTCGACGGAGCTGTCCTGTTCGCGATAGACCGCAGCGCGTGCCTGCTCGGCTCCAGCCGCACGGGCCATGCGGATGATGTCATGCGCGGTCTTCAACAATTCCTGGCTCATGCGCTCCTCCCTCCGATCGAGATGGCCCCCGCGCGCACGGTCGGCATGCCGAAGCCGACCGGGACTCCCTGGCCGTCCTTGCCGCAGGTGCCGCCGCTGCTGAAGAAGGTCAGGTCACTGCCGACGAGATCGATGCTCTCCAGCACCTTCGGTCCGTTGCCGATCAGGTTGGCGTCCTTGACTGTGGCCGTCAGCTTGCCGTTCTCGATCAACCGGCCCTTGAGCAGGTAGAAGGTGAAATCGCCCGCGCCGATGTTCACCTGGCCGTTGGAATAGACTTCCGCGTAGAGGCCCTTCTTGACCGACGAGATGATCTCGCGCGGGTCGTGCGGGCCGCCCAGCATGTAGGTGTTGCGCATGCGGGGCACCGGCGGAAAGCGGAAGGATTGCCGCCGTCCCGACCCGGTCGGGGCCACGCCGTAGTGCTTCGCCGAGATGTGGTCGTGCAGGTACGAGCGCAGAATGCCCTGGTCGACGAGCGCCGTGCGCTGACCTTCGGTGCCCTCGTCATCGACGTTGATCGAGCCGCGCATGTGCGGAATCGTCCCGTCATCGATGATCGTCACGTGCTCGCAGGCGATCCTCTGGCCGATGCGGTTGGCGTAGATGGAGATCCCCTTGCGGCTGAAGTCGGCCTCCATCGGGTGGCCCATCGCCTCGTGCAGCAGGATGCCCGAGTGGCCGGCGGCGAGCACGACGGGCAACTCGCCCACCGGTGGAGCCACCGCCTCGAACAGCGAATCGAGCGTCGCGACCACGTCGCGGGCGTGCTGGTCCAGGCGCTCGGCACTGAGGTAGCCGATGTCGTTGCGCTGGGAGATCGATTGCGCGAACGTCTCGACGCGCCCGTTCTTGTTGGCCGCGCAGGTGAGGGTGACGAGCGCCATGGGCCGGTGGTCTTCGACCAGGCGGCCATCGGAATTGACGATCAACACGTGGCTGCTCTCGTCCCGCATCGAGACCGAGACCTTGGTGAGATGCGGGCTGCACGCGCGCGCGGATGACTCGACCCTCTGGATGAGGGGCAGCTTGCGATCGATGCCCACCTCGTCCCAGGGCACGTCGACCGGATAGAAGTCCGGCGTCTTCGCGACCGCGATCGGACGGGCGCGCGCGCCCGCCCCGGAATCGGCCACCGCCGCGGCGGTTTCGGCAGCCGCGAGGAGGGCCTCCGCGCTCAGGTCCTCGCAGTACGCGAATCCCGTCGCGTCACCCTTGAGCACGCGAATGCCCGCCCCGAGGTCGACCGCGCCCGAGGCGCGATTGACCTGGCCGTCTTCGAGCGTGGCCGCGTGGCTGATCCTGTGCTCGAGGTAGAGGTCGCAGAAGTCGCCGCCCCGCGAGAGCCCCTTTTCGAGCACCTTCGAGTACGTCGGCGAGTCCACGCCGAAGCGCTCGAAGTAGTGGCCACTCGATGGTTCGGCGCCCGGATGGGCGCAAGTCTCGAACATCCCCTCCCTCCATCGGCAACCGGCAATCGCGGGCACCGCGAACACCGCGGCTCCCGCGCCCGCCCACTTCAGGAAGTCTCGTCGTCGGATCGGCCTGTCCATGCGTCCTCCCTGGCTGGGTGCTGATCTCATGCCCGGCCGACAGCTCGGCCGTGGTCCGGATTACCGGCACTTTTCAACCATAGGCAGATGTCGGCCCGTCACTCCATCCCGAGAGCGGATTTAGGGACGAGCCGGGAATCATCATCGAAAAGGACCGGGAAAGGAAGAGACCGAGAGGCGATTCCTGTTCCTGAGATCCCGCGATCCCTCCATCCTGGCGACCACGGCCCATGGTCTTCGGACAAAGGCGACTACGTGACCGGACGGCTCTCAGTTGCGGGAGGGGAACGGCGATATGGGCGGGCTTTGGAGGATGGGGACCAGGGGGCATGGTGGGAGGACTGCGGGCTTCACCAAAGGACAAGCTGTCTGGTATCATCTTGATTGTGGTCTCACGATTGAGGATTCTGGCTGCCAACGAGTTATAAATATGGCACTTACGCAGACCATGCATGCCGAAGAGGCAATTGCGGATGAATTCGAGCGTAACGTGCCAAATAGAAATAAGTTACATATCATCCATCCAAGTCTTCGCACCACAATCTTCGGGCTGGCGGGCTTGCTTTTCGTCGGTCCTTCCCAAGCCCAGCTCCAGCTACTCGAGGTCCAGCCGCTCCCAAACCAGGCGAATGTGACCTGGGACCCAGTCGTTTCCGCCCTGTTCGACCAGGCGGTCGATCCGGCGAGCGTCGATGGGGGTTCGTTCGTCATCCGCGGGCGCCAGACGGGACCGGTCCCGGGAGACTTCCGCTTCTCGCCCGATGCACGGACGGTCGAGTTCCTGCCCTTCGACTCGCCCTACGGCCGGTTCGAGGCAGGGGAGCTGGTCGAGGTCACGCTGACGACCGGGCTCCGTTCCGCGCTCGGCGAGGGTCTCGATCCGCCCGCCTCCTGGCAGTTCCGACTCTTGGAGCGGGGTGGGGACGGGTCCTTCGAGCGCTCCCAGGATCTCTTCCTCGGATTCGCGGGTGTCGCGGTCGAGGCGGGGCATCTCGACGCGGACGAGCTCATCGATCTCGTCGCGGTGCGGCTGGACCACGGACTCGAGATCTTCCACAACACCACGCCTCCCGGCGCGGACACGCTCTCCTTCGATCGACGCACCTACACGATCGGAAGCGGCTACAGCTCGGTGCTCCTTCGCGACTTCACGGGCGACGGCCTGCTCGACATCGCGGCGGCCGACCAGGATTCGAATCGGGTCTACCTCGGCCGGAACGCGGGAGACGGCTGGACCTTCATCTGGCACAGCTTGAGCACCTGCGACCATCCGCAGCGGCTGCGCAGCGGCGACTTGAACGGCGACGGGTTCGAGGACCTGATCTACCCCTGCCAGTACGCCAGCCAGGTGCAGGTGCGTCTGGCGCTCGGCAGCGGCTTCTTCGCGCCGCCCGCGACCTACGGCGTCGGCGACTGGCCGATCGACCTCGACGTGCGGGATCTCGATCTCGACGGTGACCTGGACATCGTCGTGAGCAACGAGCTGTCGGAAGGGATCTCGATCCTGCGCAATCTCGATTCCGGGGCGCCGGCCGCGCAGATGTTCGAAGTGCTTCCGGCCATTCCTCTGGCGATGCCGAAGGGGATCCTCGTCGAGGACGTGACCGAGGACCGCTTGCCCGATATCGTCGTCGCCACCGAAGCGAATGCCAACGTGGTCGTCCTCCCCATGCTGCCGGGCTGCGCGACGGACGCCCCGCGCTACTACGCGACGGGATTTCCCCTGACCGACAAGCTGCGCGGCGTCGCGGGCCTCGACTATGACGGCGACGGCGATCTCGACCTCGCGGTCACCGATTCCGACGCGAATCGCTGGGTACTCATGGAGAACGACGGCGCGGGCGGATTCGCCCCGGTCAACGTCTGGCGCACCCTCGCCCGGCCGATCCTGCCCGTCACGGCCGATCTCGATCGCGACGGCACCGCCGATCTGGTCGTCCCCTGCCGCCTGAACAACTACTTGCGGATCTTCCGCGATGGCGTCGCGCCGGCCTTGGTTCAGGAGCCGGACGGATTCGCGGCGCCCGTCCTCGACCTGCGCGTCGTCCCCAATCCCTCGCGCGGGCCGGTGCATCTACTGTTCTCGAACTCAGGGCAGGTGCGAATGGGAGGCATCGCGGGCGAGTCGAGCTCGCCCGGTTCGGCCTGGCGCAGGGTGCGGATCGTCGATTCGGCCGGGCGGCTGGTCGGGCGGATCACTCCGCTCCAGACGGCGAACGGAACGGCTTCAGCCTTCTGGGATGGTGCGGACATGCGGGGGCGTCGCGTCGGGCCGGGCGCCTACTTCGTCTTTCCGGAAGGGCACGCCCAGTGCCTGGGACGCATTCTGCGAATCGAGTGATTTCGGCCTGCCCGACCTTTCTCTCAGAACATGCGCTCCATGCTCTCCGGCGGCCGCTTGCCGGCCGCGCGGGGAATCCAATAGCTGGCCGCGCGCCGGTCGATCGAGAGCGACAGTGGATCGCGGCCGAAGAGACGCATGCCGAGGCCGATCGGGGTGAAGACGAGGAAGAAGACGAGGGTCAGGATCACGCGGGTCATCACCCAGCCCATGACCCTCGCGACCTTCATCCATACGCGCTCGACGGGACGCAACCACCGGGGGAGGGCGAGGCCGAGCAGGATACCGAGCGCGCCGAGGCCGCCGGCGTAGGGCCAGGCGGGGCGCTGCTTCCAGAGGAGGAAGGCGGCGAGCACGATGAGCGCACCGCCGACCGTGAGACCGAAGGCGCGCAGACGCCGGCCTTCGGCTCGCGCCAGGCGGGCGGCCGCATCCGGCGAATCAGCGTGGGTTGCGCGCGCGGCCGCGTCCGGCGAATCGGGGGGTGTGGCCCGCGCCGCCCCATCCGGCGAATCAGGACTCATGGCCCGCTTCAAGACGCCTCCCGGGTGCCCGGCTAATCGGGCTCGAAGCGCTGCTCCCAATTCAGCTCGGCATGGGTCCGCGGCTGCCGGCGCTTGTCGAGCAGCAGCGTCCCCATGAGCAGGTAATCCATCTCGGTCCGCATGAAGCATTTGAAGGCGTCTTCGGGCGAGCAGACGATCGGCTCGCCCCGCACGTTGAAGGACGTGTTGATGACGAGCCCGATCCCCGTCCGGCGGCGAAAGGCCTCGATCGTATCGTAGTAGAGCGGGTTGTCCTCCCGGGCGACCGTCTGCAGCCGGGCCGTGTAGTCGATGTGCGTGACGGCCGGGATGTCGGAGCGCGGCACGTTCAGCTTCTCGATCCCGAAGAGCATTTGCTGATCCGCGGACATCGGGATGCGTCGCTCCTCGCGCACCGGCGCGACGAGGAGCATGTAGGGGCTCGCCCGGTCGATCGCGAAGTACTCGTGCGCGCGGTCGGCGAGCGCCGAAGGGGCGAAGGGCCGGAACGATTCGCGGAACTTGATCTTCAAGTTCATCACCGACTGCATGCGCGGCGAGCGGGGATCGCCGAGGATGCTGCGCGCGCCGAGAGCGCGCGGGCCGTATTCCATGCGGCCCTGGAACCAACCGACGACGTTGTGCCCCTCGATGAGGCGTGCGATGCGGTCGGGGATCTCGGAAGACGAGAGGCGCTCGTACGGCAGCGAGTAGCGGTCGAGGAAGGCCGCGATCTCATCGTCCGTGTAGCCCGGCCCGAGATAGCTCGCGCGCTGGCCGTCCCGGTGGCCGTCGGCACGCCGGGGCTTGCCCAGATAGCGATGCCAGGCGAGGAGGGCCGCCCCCACCGCTCCGCCCGCGTCTCCCGCGGCGGGTTGGATCCAGAGGTCGGCGAAGGGCCCTTCGCGCAGCAGGCGGCCGTTGGCGACGCAGTTGAGCGCGACCCCGCCGGCGAGACAGAGCTGCCGTTCGCCCGTGCGCGCGTGGAGATGGCGCGCCATCCGCAGGACCGCCTCCTCGGTGACCGCCTGCACGGAACGGGCGAGGTCCATCTCGCGCTGGGTGAGCGGCTCCTCGGGCCGGCGCGGCGGGCCGCCGAAGAGCCGCTCGAAGCGGCGCGAGGTCATGCGCAGGCCGGCGCAGTAGTCGAAGAAGGCCATGTTCATGCGGAAGGAGCCGTCCTCCTTCAGGTCCATCAGCTCGGTCAGGATCGCGTCGACGTAGCGCGGTTCTCCGTAGGGCGCGAGTCCCATGACCTTGTACTCGGCCGAATTCACTTTGAAGCCGGTGAAGTAGGTGAAGGCCGAGTAGAGCAGGCCGAGCGAATGCGGGAAGTGCAGTTCGGCGAGGATCTCGACCTGGCTGTCCGCTCCGCGGCCGATCGTCGTCGTCGTCCATTCCCCGGCCCCGTCCACCGTGAGAATCGCCGCGTGGGAGAAGGGCGAGGGGAAGAAGGCCGAGGCCGCGTGGGATTCGTGGTGCTCGGGGAAGAGGAGCTTGCCCGCGAAGCCGGGGAGCGCATCCTGGATGATCTGCTTCATCCAGAGCTTCTGCTTGAGCCAGAGCGGCATCGCCATGAGGAAAGGCGCGAGCCCCCGCGGCGCGAAGGCGAGTCCGGTTTCCAGGATGCGTTCGAACTTGACGAAGGGCTTCTCATAGAAGGCGACGGCATCCAGGTCCGCCGGCGTCAGGCCGCCTTCCTCCAGGCAATAGCGCAGGGCGTGGACCGGGAAGCCCGGGTCGTGCTTCTTGCGCGTGAAGCGCTCCTCCTGGGCGGCGGCGGCGATCTCGCCGTCGCGCACGAGCGCGGCCGCGCTGTCATGGTAGAAGCACGACAGACCGAGAAGATGGGTCCGGCCGTTACGCATCGAGGCTCCGCTTCCGATTCCGGATTGCGATTACGTGCCAGTATGGAGGAGCGGGGCTTCGGCTGTCCACCGGCACGCGGAGCGAGGGGTGGAGGCGGGCGGGGAGATCGCGCGCTGGGCAGGCGCCGCGCGGCCTCATCCGATGCCGAGCACCGCGCGCATGAAGGCGTCCCCCTCCAGCGTGCCCAGCGCTCCGCGGCGCGCGGCTTCCTCGTCGAAACGCTCCGTCGCATCGGGCGCCTGACCGGGGGTGAGAATCGCGACCGGCACCGGATCGCGGCCGTGCTGCCCCGTTTCCACCGGCGTCGGATGATCGGGAAGCACCGCGATCGAAGCCTGGATGCCGCGGGCCTCCAGGCCGGCGAGGATGGGCCGCACCAGACGTTCGTCCAGATACTCGATGCAGCGGATCTTGAGCGCGAGGTCGCGCGCGTGGGCCGCCTCGTCGGACGCCTCCACGTGCACGTAGACCAGATCGTGGCCGGCGAGCGCGTCGAGGCAGGCTTGCGCTTTTCCCTCGTAGTTCGTGTCGTGCAGCCCGGTCGCGCCGGGCACTTCGATCACGTCCATGCCCGCGTAGACGCCCAGGCCCTTGATGAGATCGACGGCGGAGATGACGGCGGACGTCACCCCGAAACGCTCGGCCAGCGTGCGCATGGCCGGACGCATGCCGGGCGACCAGGTCCAGATGGCATCGGCGGCATCGCGGCCCGCTTCGCGCCGGGCGCGGTTCACCGGATGGCCGGCGAGAATCACCCGCGCCCGCTCGTAGAGCTCGACGAGACGCGCGGCCGTGCGTTGCGCTGCCTCGCTCGGTTGGCGAGCGGCCTCGTTCGGCTGGAGTGCGGCCGCGTTCGGCTGCATCGCGGTCTGGCTCGGGCGGGGTGTGGTTTCGCTCGGGCGGCCACCGGCGTCCGGGTCTTGATCGGGCCGGACGATCGCGCGCGGAAGGAGATCGGCCACGCGTTCGCCGACATGATCGTGCGGCGGTGCGCAGGCCACATCGGGCGAGGCCCAGCCGCCGCGGAAGACGAGCAGGTGCCGGTAACTGACTCCCGCGTGGAAGTGCGCGGGCAGCGGCCCGCGGCCCGAACCCAACTCGCGATCGAGAACGCCGATCAGCTCGGCCGCCTCCGCGCTCGTGATGTGGCCGGCCGAGTGGTTCTTGATGCGCGGATCGGCCGGATCGCCTTCGAGGGCGATCAGGTTGCAGCGCAGCGCGACGTCGCCCTGCTCGATCGCGACGCCCATGCTCGCCGCCTCGAGCACCGCCCGCCCCTGCGAGACCTTCGCCGCGTCGTAGCCGAGGACGGCGAGATTGGCGACCGCGGAGTCGGCGGGCCCGGACTCTCGAATCGTGCGCACGAGTCCCATGCGCCCTTCGCGCGCGATGCGGTCGATGTGCGGCTTGCGCGCGACCATGAGCGGGGTCTTGCCGCCGAGAGCCGCGACGGGACGATCGGACATCCCGTCGCCGATCACGATGATCGACTTCCTGCGCTGCGCCGCGGCCATTGACTCGTCCCTCGATGACGATGCGTGTGAGCAGGCGCCCGGAGGGCGCCTCATTCCGGCGAACCGGCGAAGGATCCTACCACGCTGCGCCGCCTCATTCCTCCGCACCGGCGAAGGATCCTACCACGATCCGCCACCGCCTCCTCCGCCGCCCCCTCCCGAGAATCCCCCGCCTCCCACGCCGCTCGAGCCGCTCGAGCGGGGGGCCGCGGTCATGGTGGTTCCCGTCTGCTGCATGGCCGAGGACAGCGACTGGTGGAACGCGGTCGCCGAGAAGACGGCTCCCGGCGACGGGCCTTGGAACCACGCCGGCGGGCGATCATACACGCCTTCGAAGCGCCGCGCCCAGCGCGAAGCGATGCCGAGCGCCATGGCGTACGGCAGCAGTCCCTCGAAGACGTTGCGCGCCCGGTCGCGCTCGAGCTGTTCGCCTTCCACGCGTTCCACGAACTCCTCGAACCCGAGCGCCCAGGCGCGCAGGCGGACGCCGCTCGCCGTGCGCCGGGGCATCGCCGGAGCGAAGACGAAGAATGGGATCGCGCTCAGCGTGCCCGCGATCAGGGGAACGATCAGCGCGTGAGGGAAGATGCCGCCGCGCGCTTTCGCCCAGAGCATGCCGGCGATGAAGACGAGCAGCCAGGCGGCGATGCCCGACACGACCGTCGTCCGGCGGACCGTCTCGGGATGCGAGCGGAAATGGCCTTGGGTGACGAGGCGCGCATAGAGCGCGCTGCGGATGCCCGGCAGGTGCAAGTAGAACTTCTGCCTGAGAGCTGACGCTTCCACGACGTCTCCGGACGCGAAGAGGCCCGTGAGGAGCGCGCTCTCGTGCGCGAGCAGATCTGAGCGGTCCTTGCCGGTCGACTCGAAGATGGTCTCGCTGCGATGGCCGAGGCCGAAGAGCATCTCGCGCCGCTCGATGCGGATCACGAGGTAGCCGCGGACCGCGAGGTCGACGAGCGTCGCGGTGACGTCGCGCAAGTCGACGCGCTCGTCGACGAGGGTCCCGATCTCGCCCGGCGTCACCCCCGGCGGCGGCTCGTAGCGCACGACGACCGCTTCGGGTCCGCGCGGATCGCGGCCGCGGCGCCGGTAGATCGTCCAGAGGCCGATCAGGACGGCGAGGGGAGCGAGGAGCACCCAGTTGTCGCCCAGGAACCGGAGCGCGCGGCGACCGGAGCTCGGAGCGGCGACGTGGCCGCGCGGCCAGGCGACGGCCACGGTCAGCCCTTCGAGTTCCTGCAGCGCCCGCGGTGAGGTGAAACGAACGACGCCCGGCTCGAGCACCGCGCTCGTTCCCGGCTCGCGCTGGGCGAAGCGACCGATGAACGCATCCACCTGGAGGGAATCCGCCGGCAGACGCGCGGGAAGGCGGACCGTCGCCGAGGCGCGCCGGATCGGGGCATTCCATTCGTTGCCCGTCGCGTTCCAGTAGATCTCGTCGTGCTCGGCGAAATGCCCCAGCGCGTTACGGGCCCGGTAACGCAACGTGTAGTGCACGGTGCCGTGCACGGTGCGGTTCGCGTCGCCGATGCGGATGTTGATGTAGCGGCCCTGGTGGGAAACGGCCAGGGGCACACGCCTGCCTTCGCCGTCCGTCACCTCCAGCACGCGGATGTTCAGGGAGTAGAGGTAGCCGCGCGGATCGGTGTAGCGGATGGGAATCGCGCGGTAGATGCCATGGCGGGGCTCGAGGAAGTCGACCGTGATCCGCTCCTCGACGAGGAGGTCGGCATCCGCCTGGACGGTGAGATCGGTCTCGAAATCGGCGAGCACGAAGCCGCCGAGATCGGCGCGGGCGGGGAGAGGCAGGAGCGCGAAGAGGGCGAGCAGCGCTAGGGGCACGGCGAGCCCGAGGCCGGGCGTGATGAGCGCAACACTATGCGCGGCAGCCGAGGCGCCGCCTGGCGCGTGGCGCGGGCGCAGGCCCATCCTTCTCATCGGTTTGCACCTCCATCCAGATCGACCGGCGGGGCGGCTGCCTCGGCGATGCTCTCCAAGGCGAAGAACTGCCTCTCGCGAAAGCTGAACAAGCGGGCAACGAGCAGGCCCGGGAAGGACTGGATGCGGATGTTCAGATCGCGCACGACCGCGTTGTAGTAGCGGCGCGCGTTCTGGATCCCGTCCTCGAGCTCGATCAGGGCGCGCTGGAGATTCAGGAAGTGCTCGCTCGCCTTGATCTGCGGATAGTTCTCGACGAGGGCGAAGAGCTGGCGGACGTCGTCGGTCAGCCGCCCCTCGGCTTCGCCGGCGCGGGCCGGCTCACCCCGATCGAGAGCTTCCGCCGCCCGGCCGCGCGCGGCGCTCACGCGCTCGAGGGTCAGGCGCTCGAACTGCGCATAGCCCGCGACCGTCTCCACCAGGTTGCCGACGAGATCGTGCCGGCGCTTGAGCTGGACGTCGATGTCGGACCAGGCGGCCGCGGCGGCGTTGCGCAGGCGGATCAGGCGGTTGAAGAGGATCGCGGCGCCTCCCACGAGGAGGGCCAGGGCGGCCAAGAGAAGGATCGTCATTACGACCTCACGTTTGGGGGAAGACAGGTTCCCGAGCCCCCTGGTCACGGAAACCGTTTGCGCAACCATCATCCGGGGAAAGGGGGGAGTGTCAAGTGCGACTCTGGGACCGGGGGGGGACTCAGGGGCCGTCGTCTTCGCCGCGCATCCGCCTGCCGGCTTCCGAGACACCCGGGTCATGTCGCTCAATGCGATCTCGCCATCTGCCCATGGGCACTGGCCTGTCATCGGCAGCCGGCTGGGGTGAGCCTCACCGAGGTATTCAGCTAATGAATCGGCCGGGCGACCGGCCTATGCTTCCACTGCCTGAGTCGTTCAAGCAGTCGGTCGACCGTTCCACCACGGCGATATCGGCGAGCGCTTGGAGGACCAGATGAGAATCAGTCAGTCGCTTTGCCTGCTCGGCCTCTTCTGTCTGCCTGTCGCTCTGCTCACCTGCGGGGACGACTCGACCAAGCCGTCCGACACCCCCTCGCCATTCCTGAGCAGGACCTCGCCCGAGAACCTGCTCCACAATCTCTTGGAGGCATACGAGCATCGATCGGTTGCCGAGTACGAAAGTCTGCTGGCCAGGAATTTCACGTTCATTCTCTCCGGAGAGGACCCGGACCGACCGGGAGTGCCCGGTGAATGGGAGCGCGAATCCGAGATCCGGCTGCATGACTGCATGTTCGCCGCCTCGACGGAATTGCTTCATCTCGATTTCGCACCTGGTACGTGCGCATGGGATTCGGCCGCAGCGGCCTGGGCGATCCTCGCCACGAAGGTGGATCTCCATCTATATGGAGTGATTCCCGGCCGGGAGTCGGATGGACCGCAGCTCTTTGTCATCGAGAATACGTGGTCGCGGTTCTGGTTTGCCGAGACCGGTCCGGCGACCGGAGACCTGGCGGGCTGGCTGGCGCCGGGCACGAACGATCCGGTCTGGAAGATCATCAAGTGGAAAGACAATCCGATCGCCAAGGAAGGCGGCGACAAGCCGGACGTGCCTGCCAGTTGGGGGTGGTTGAAGGGCTTCTACCTGCATTGCCCGGAGAAGTCCTAGGGCGCAAAGCCGCCGGTTCGTGCTCACATCCCGAGCAGCCTCCGCACGCTGTTCGCCACGACCTCGGGGCGCAGCTCCCAGAACAGCGACGTCTCGATCGCCGTGCAATCCGTGCAGCGGGAGCAGGAGGCGCATTCGGAAGCCAGCCGTCGTGCCGCCGGGCCGTTCAGCAGGGCATCCAGGCTGTCCGCATAGACGTTTCCGAGCGGCGCCTCGGGATGCAGGCAGTTCATGGCCGTCCCATCGGGAGCGACGCGCAGGCAGAGCTGCGGCAGGTGGCAGTGATAGCTAGGCGTGCCGCGGGCGAAGGACTCCAGATACGTTCGCGAGTTGTTGATCGGCTCTCCGGCCGCCTTGCGGCGCGCGATCTCGGCGAAGGCTGCACGTTCCTGCTCGGGCGCGAGACGCGTGCGGATCTCTTCCGTGCTCACGCGGAAGCGGGGCAACCCCTCGTCGGGAACCTCGAAGCTGACGGATGCCTCGAGCCGGGCGGCCAGAGAGGCGACCTCGAGCACCTGCGGATAGGTGTGACGGCTGACGACGGCGTTCAGCAGGACCTTCAGCCGGGGATTGTCCGCCCGGGCGGCCGCGATGCCCTCGAGCGCGCGGGCGAAGAGACCGGGCACTCCGCGCAGACGATCGTGCTCCTCGTTGGGAAGATCCAGCGAGACGACGAGATGATGCAGCCAGGGGGCGACCTCGCCGGCGCGCGCGGGCAGCAGGTAGCCGTTCGTGACCATGCTCGTCACGAACCCCATCTGCCGGCAGCCGCGAAGGATCACGGCCAGGTCCTCGCGGAGAAGCGGCTCGCCGCCCCAGAAATTCGCGGCCACGAAGCCAGTAGCCCGAGCGCGCCGGTAGAAATCGAGGATCCTCTCGGTCGACATCTCCTCGGGAGCGGTTCCGCGCCACAGACACGTCGGGCAGCTCGCGAAGCAGCGCGCGGTGAGCAGATGCGACAGGAAGACCGGCCGCGCGCGGCCGAAGCGAGCGCGGAGCACGCCGGCGAGAGCGCGAGCGACAGCGGGTACCCGGCGCGCGGTTCCGGATGCACGGCCGCCGGCGCGTCGCGATCGGGCGGACGCAATCCTCTCCATGGAAGCCTCGGGCAAGCCGGACGACGATGAGGCGGTCTCAGAAGCGAAGCACGAGATAGGCCGCCGCGGTCAGGCTGGTTTCGATGTCGTAGGATCGGCTCCAGTCCTCGTTGCGCCGGAAGATGTAATCGGTCGATCTCTCCTCGTCGGTCACGGTCTTCGTCCAGTGATGGACGTAACGCAGGGGCACGAGCGCCGCGGCCGCGCTGACGTGGCGGAGCAGCTCCACTTCCGCCCCGCAGGTGAGAGCCAGGCCCGCGTCCAGGGTTTCCCGATCGTAGGCGGCCGTTACCTGTTCCGGGATGCCGTCAACGACCTGGCGGAAATCCCGATCCCGGTCGGCGCGTCCGTATCCCAGGCTGAACCGCAATCCGAGCCACGAAGAGACCTTCGGCGAAAGGAACTTCCACCGCCGCGTCTCGGCATGGAGCCAGACGTGGAAGTCGTCCTGGTCGTTGACGGTCTTGGGGTCCCGGCCGTCCGTTGGATAGACGGAGGACTCATCCACTTCGTGGTCGCTGTTGAAGTCCGCGTCCAACTGCAGGCCGACGTCGGAACGCGGGCCGATCCGGCGATTGACGGAGAGCACGGGGCTGGCGGACAGATCGTAGCCGAACGCCCGCATATAGATCATCCATCTGGAGAGGCCCGGGGCGCGGGCCTCGGTCCGCGGTTCGGTCTCCTGCCTCTGTCCGAAAGCGGAACTCGACAGGGCGGCCATCAGGAGCGCGGTCGCGACGACAGGCCAGCCGGAATGCCGCACGTTCATGCACATCCTCCCTTCGCCTCCCTCGGAAACGGACAGCTCGATGCATCGCACGGGACCGGGCAACCGGAAATCCAGAATGGCCCAGAATTGTTGAGGATTCGGAGACTGCAATCAACCGAAAGCTTGCACAATGCTCTGCGCAAGCGTGGGTGTGGCTGAGCGCGGCGATGCGGCCGAGCTTCGGCGGTGCGATCTGGTGCGGCGGTGGGATCGAGCGGCGGGACGGCCGGGCGCGGGGATGCGAGCGGGAAGGTCCTCGCCCGGGAAGAAGCGTCCGGATCGCTCCGGGCTCATCGCCGGAGCAGGCGACGCCGCACGCGCCCGACTTCAGGAATGCCCGCCCAGGCGGTAAGGGCCAGGTAGATCGCGCCGAAGGGTGCGAGAGCCATGCCCGCCGCAAGAATCGGGTGAAGCGCGGGGGCGGGCGTTCCCGGTGCGCCTGGCGCGATGGCGTGGGGCAGCGAGCCGCTCGCGAGCCGGACCGCCCAGGCGGCGGCCGCGCCCGCGAGCGAGGCGCCCAGAATGAGGGCGAAGGTGCGCGCGGCGAAACCGCTCGCGCCGATCCGAACGGAGAGCGCGCGGCGAAGCAGCCCGAACTCCAGCCAGCCGGCCAGGGCGGAGGCGAGGGCGATCCCGGCGACGCCCCAGCGGGGATCGAGGCCGAGCGCGCGCGGGGCGTGCAGCGCGAACACGAATCCGAGCCCGATGCCGAGCGCCACGCGCACGATCGCGAACCTGAGCGGCGTGCGGGTGTCCCCGAGCGCGTAGAAGGTCGAGGAGTAGAGCCGCCCCATCGTCGTCGCGACGAGGCCGACCGCGTAGGCGGCGAGGATGCCCCAGATCCAGACCGAATGGCCCTGGGTGAAACGCCCCGTCTGGTAGAGCGCGCCGGCGATGAGATCCCCGAGCGTCAGCAACGCGACCGCGGAGGGCACGACGAAGAAGGCGATCCGGCGGAGACCCGTCGCGAGGCGCGCCCGCAGCTCTTCCGCGATGCGCTCGCCGATCCCGACCGCGCCCGACATGGCCGGCAGCTCGGCGGCCGACACCGACATGCCGAAGAGACTCACCGGCAACATGTAGAGCAGCTGCGCATAGACGAGCGAGGCGACGGATCCGGTTGGAAGCAGAGTGGCCAGGAGCTCGTCGACGTACGCGCTGATCTGCACGACGCCCCGGCCGATGAAGACCGGGACGAAATTGCGGGCGACCGTGCGCACGCCGCCCGAAAGGCGGTCCTTCACCGAGGGGCCTGAGGAACCCGGGGCTGGCACCGCGCCGGCCCTCGCGCGAAGCAGCCGCAGGACGACCGGCGCCTGCACGGCGATCTGCAGCAGCGATCCGGCGACCGCGGCCCAGGCGAGGATGACGGCCAGTTCCTCCGCCCGCTCGCCGCCGAAGGCGATCATGCTCGTGATCATCGCGGCATTCCAGACGACCGGCGCGACGTACGAGAGGAAGAAGCGGCGGTGGCTGTTCAGCACGCCGAGGCACCAGGCCGAGAGCACCAGGAGCCCCGTACTCGGGAACAGGATGCGCACGAGGCGGATGGTCAGCTCCCGCACACTACCTGCGAAGCCCGGAGCGATCAGCGTGACGAGGACCGGCGCGAAGAGAACGCCCAGCAGGACGAGCACCGCCATGAGGAGACCGAGGAGCGCGAAGACCCCGCGCGCGACGCGATCGGCCGCCTGCTTGTCGCCGCGGGCGAGAAGGCCGGCGTAGACGGGAATGAACGACGCCGAGAGCACGCCTTCGCCGAAGAGATTCTGGAGGACGTTCGGAATCCGGAAGGCGGCGGCGAAAGCGTCGGCCGCGGCCGAGGCGCCGAAGAAGTGGGCGAAGACGCGCTGGCGGATGAGACCCGCGATGCGGCTGAGCAGGATGCCGGCGCCGACGAGCATCGCGTGGCGGCCGCTGCCGGCGAAGGTCGTTCCGGGTCGTGGCCCTTGCCGTTCCTCGGTCGGGTCCCGTCCGGCTGTCATTGCGCGCCCCGCATGGGATTCATGAACCGTGCGCCCGGCGACCACGTCAACTGCAGCCGGGGGACACCTCGTCGCCGGAAGGCGGGCGATTCCCCGCAGGCTTGCCCCGATCCGCAGCGAGGGCTTCCTCCAGGCTGGCGTAATGAGGCAGCAGGTCCCAGAGCAGGAGAATCTTCAACAGCTTGCGCAGCGGCTCAGGGACCGCGATCAGGGCCAGTCCGGCGTGCGCGCAGGTGGCCGTCGTGTAGATGGCCGCAAGAATGCCGACTCCGGGGCTGCTCATGCGCTCGAGCCCCGACAGGTCGAGGATCACGAGGCGCCCCTGGTCATGAATGAACTCGCGGGCGGCGTCGAGGAACTCATAGCACTCGCGCGTTCCAGTCATCTTGCCGGACAGGCGGAAGACCGCGGTAGCAGGGTCGCCAGAGGGTTCTCGACGGAATTCCAGACTGGGCTTCACCCCCATTCCATCACCTCCTGCGCGAATGGCCCGTTCGGCACCCGCACGTGGGTGCGTTTTCCCTGTGCCCGTCGCGGTGCCGCAACCACCGTCTCAGAGGTTCGCGGGAGAGTCTACCGAAACTTGCTCACCAGATAGTCCTTGAAGGCCCGGTAGTCGGTTTCCATCTCGTCATAGTGCTCGCGCTTCGCGTCCAGCCCCTGAAGGCTGGGCGGCAACGCCGGATCGAGATTCACCAGCTCGCGGATCTCTTCCGGGAACTTGGCCGGATGCGCGGTTTCCAGCGAGACGGCCGTCGTCCCGCCGTGCTCGGGGTGGCGTTCGAGGAAGCGCTGCAGGCCTGCCCAGCCGACCGCGCCGTGCGGCTCGAGGAGCGCGCGATGCCGCCGGTGCGTTTCGACGATCGTCGCCCGCGTCTCAGCATCGTCGATGCTCACGCCGAAGAGGTCGCGATTCATCGCGTCCATCTCGGGCGCCTCGTGGATCTCGCCCCGCTCGTCCATCCAGCCTCCGTACAGATCGACCACGCGGGCGAGATTGGAGGGATGGCCGACGTTCATCGCGTTCGAGATGCACTTCCTCGACGGCACGATCTTTTCGTAGCGGCCGGTCTCGAGGAAGCGCGGCACCTCGTCGTTCGCGTTCGTGGCGACGACGAAGCGGTGCACCGGGAGGCCGGAGCGGAAGGCGAGGAGGCCGCCCATCAGGTCGCCGAAGTTACCCGACGGCACCGAGAAGACGACCTGCTCACCGCGGCCGATGTCCGCCAGGCGCGAGGCGGCATAGATGTAATAGACCGACTGCGGCAGCAGGCGGCCGATGTTGATCGAGTTCGCCGACGTGAGGTTCAGGCTGGCGAGATCGGGATCGGCGAAGGCCTGTTTGACGAGGGCCTGGCAATCGTCGAACTTGCTGTCGAGCGCGATGGTCGAGATGTTCTCGCCGAGGGTCGTCATCTGGCGCCGCTGGCGATCGCTCACCTCGTGGATGGGGAAGAGCACGACCGCCCGGATGCCCGGGACGCCGAGGAACGCGTGCGCGATCGCGGAACCGGTGTCGCCCGAAGTCGCGGTGAGGACGAGCAGCCCGCGCCCGCGCTGCTTCACCAGCCGCCCGAGCGCGCGGCCCATGAAGCGCGCGGCGAAGTCTTTGAAGGAGGCGGTCGGCCCCTGGTCGAGACGCATCAGGTGACGCGGGCCGTCGACTCGTTCGAGGGGCACGGGGTAGTCGTAGGCGTCGCGGCAGATCTCGACCAGCTCGTCGCGCGAGAAGACGCCCTCGGCATAGGGCGCGAGGATCGCGGCCGCGAGCCCGGGATAGTCCATCCCGCGCGCGCCCGCGAGGAGGTCCGCGCCCATGCGCGGAATGGGCCGGGGGAGGAAGAGGCCGCGGTCGCCGGCCTGTCCCTGGAGGAGCGCTCGCGCGAGATCGACCTCGGGCACGCGTCGATTGGTGCTGGAGTAGCGGATCATCGACCCTCCGCCTGCCCGGGGCTCTCGTGCGACGCGCCGCCGAAGGAGAATTCCGGCGCTCCGGCCACCGTCACGCGTCCGCGCGCCATGCGGAGCGCCTGATCGAGGTCCGCGATCACGTCGTCGGGATGCTCCGCCCCGACGCACAGGCGGATGAGATTGTCGGGGATGCAGGCCATCGCCCGGCACTCCTCGCCCTGCTGGGAGTGGGTCGAGATGCAGGGGATCGTCGCGACGGACTTCACCCGCCCGAGATCGGTGGCCCGCCAGATGCGCTGGAAGGCATCGAACACGCGGCGGGTCGGCTCGGCTCCGCCCTTCACGCGGAACGACATGAGATGGCCGTAGCGGTTGACCGGCCGGCCGTACTGCGCGTCGTGCTCGGCATCGACCAGGAAGAGGTAGCGCTTGGCGAGCGAGTGGAGCGGATGGTTCTCCAGCCCGAGGTACTCGACCCCCTCGATCTGCGGGTGCGTGGCCAGGAACTCCGCGACGCGCTGCGTATTGCGGCTGAAGAGATCGACCTTCGAGCGCAGCGTGCGCATGTCGTTCAGGGAGAGGATCGCGTTCATCGGGGAGAGGTTCGGGCCGTGGTCGCGGTTCGGGAGCTGCTTCAGGTACCCGGCGAAGTCGGGCCGCGCTTCGTCGGGCAGGTGGCGCACCTTCATGTTCTTCCGCGCGATGACCGCGCCCGCGATGCCGAAGCCGGAGGAGGTGAGCGTCTTCGTCACCGATTGGATGACGATGTCCGCGCCGTGGCAAAGCGGGCGCAGCAGGGCAGGCGTCGCCACGGTGTTGTCGATGATGAGCGGCAGGTTGTGCTCGTGGGCGATGCGCGCGACGGCGGCGAGATCGAAGAAGGCCTGCCCCGGGTTCGAAGGCAGCTCGCCGTAGAGGAAGCGCGTGTTCTCGTCGATCTTCGACCGCCACTCGTCGAGATTCGTCGAGTTGACGACCCAGCGGCACTCGATCCCTCGCTCGCGGTCGCGCCGCACGCTGAACTGCTGGAACGTGCCCCCGTAGACCTGGCAGGTGGCGACGAAGTTCAGCGGGCGCCCGGGATGCGCGGGGTCGCGGACCAGGAAGGGCTCGGTCGCGCTGGCGATGGCCGCCATGCCCGAGGACGTCGCGCAGCAGGAAGTCTCATCCGCGCAGCCG
>Ga0316622_100000013_pt1 | contig 67109 bp, 67 predicted proteins | sample OWC_Aug_OW2_C1_D_FD_207646 | JGI IMG/M metagenome (GOLD analysis project Ga0316622, IMG submission 207646) | Wetland soil microbial communities from Old Woman Creek delta, Ohio, United States - OWC_Aug_OW2_C1_D5_C | ecosystem: Environmental > Terrestrial > Soil > Wetlands | place: USA: Ohio... | reverse complement strand
TCCTCGGCGTCCTCGGCCTCGAGGGGAACGGTCGAGTAGTCCGCCGCCAGCGGGCTTCCGAGGAGCTCGTCGAGCGCCCGGCGCACGCTCTCCGGGGTGATCCCGTGCTCCCGGTTGTAGCGCTCCTGGATCCTCCGGCGCCGCGCCGTTTCCTCCAGGGCCCGGCGCATCGACTCCGTGGTCCGCTCCGCGTACAGGATGGCGCGCCCGTGGAGGTTGCGCGCGGCCCTGCCGATGGTCTGGATCAGCGAGCCTTCCGAGCGCAGGTAGCCCTCCTTGTCCGCGTCCAGGATCGCCACCAGCGACACCTCCGGAAGATCCAGCCCCTCGCGCAGCAGGTTGACCCCCACGAGGACGTCGAAGACTCCCCGGCGCAGGTCCCGCAGGATCCGGACCCGGTCCAGGGTCTCGATGTCCGAGTGCAAGTATTCCACCTTCACGCCCAGCTCGCGATAATACTCCGTCAGGTCCTCGGCCATGCGCTTGGTGAGGGTCGTGACCAGGACCCGCTCCTGGCGCCCGACGCAATCCCGGATCTCGCCGAGGAGGTCGTCGACCTGGCCGTCCACCGGCCGGACCACGACCTCGGGATCGAGCAGCCCTGTAGGGCGGACCACTTGCTCGACGACCTGCCCCCCGGCGGCCCTCAGCTCGTACGCTGCGGGAGTCGCGGACGCGTAGATCGCCTGTCCGCGCCGGGCCTCGAACTCCTCGAAGGTGAGCGGGCGGTTGTCCAGCGCGGAGGGGAGCCGGAAGCCGTAGGACACCAGGGTCTCCTTGCGTGAGCGGTCCCCGAAATACATGCCGCGCAGCTGCGGGATCGTCACGTGGCTCTCGTCGACGACGAGCAGCGCGTCCTTGGGGAAGTAGTCCATGAGCGTCGGTGGCGGCTCCCCCGCCTGCCGCCCGGTCAGGTGGCGCGAGTAGTTCTCGATCCCGTGGCAGTACCCGACCTCGCGCAGCATTTCCAGATCGAACATCGTCTTCTGCTGGAGGCGCTGCGCCTCGAGGAGCTTCCCCTGAGCCGTGAGCTCCGCGAGCCGGACCGCGAGCTCCGCCTCGATCCCCTCCATGGCGCGCACCAGAGTCTCGTGCGGGGCCACGTAGTGGGAGTTCGGGTAGACCGGAGCCCTGGCCAGGGCCTCCAGCGTCTTGCCGCGGAGCGGATCGATGCGCGCGAGACTTTCCACCTGGTCGCCCCAGAACTCCACACGCAGCGCCTCTTCGGCGTAGGACGGCCAGATCTCCACACTGTCGCCGCGCACCCGGAACGCGCCGCGGCGCAGGTCGGCCGAGGTGCGCTCGTACTGGATCTCCACGAGCTTGCGCAGGGCCGCGTCGCGGTCGATGCGCATCCCGCGCTCGAGCAGCAGCATCATGCCGTGGTAGGCCTCGGGCGATCCGAGCCCGTAGATGCAGGAGACGCTGGCGACGATGAGCACGTCGCGGCGCTCGAAGAGGGCACGGGTCGCGGAGTGACGCATGCGGTCGATCTCCTCGTTGATCGTGGCCTCTTTCTCGATGTACGTGTCGGATTGCGGCACGTACGCCTCGGGCTGGTAGTAGTCGTAGTAGGAGACGAAGTACTCCACGGCGTTCTGCGGGAACAGCCGCCGGAACTCCTGGTAGAGCTGGGCGGCCAGCGTCTTGTTGTGGGCGAGCACGAGGGTCGGGCGGTTGGCGCGCGCCACGACGTGGGCCACGGCGAACGTCTTCCCTGACCCGGTCACGCCCAGGAGGACCTGGTCCCGCGCTCCCTCCTCGAGCCCGCGTGAGAGGGCGGAGATCGCCTGTGGCTGGGCTCCGGTCGGGCAGTAGTCGGATACGATCCGGAAGCTCTGCACGCCGCCATTCTAGACCCCGCCGCGTCCCGCCGTGGAACACGCGCTGTGTTACCCTCGACGGCGAGGATGTCGGACCTGGATGCGCCCCCCACGCCGCGCCGCCGCGGCCGTTTCCTGCTCGCGGGGACCCTGTTCCTCGTCCTTTCCGCCCTGGGCGGCGCGGCGCTCGGCTATTTCCTGAAGCTCGACCTGCCCGATGTCCGCGCCCTCGAGGACTATTCTCCGCCGCTCATGGCCCGGGTCGTCGCCGCCGACGGCTCGCAGGTGGGGAGCTTCGCGGAGCAGCGCCGCATCCTCGTCGCCTACCGCGATATTCCCGAGGTATTCCTCAAGGCGCTCATCGCGGTCGAGGACTCGAAGTTCAGCCGGCACGCCGGAATCGATTACGCCGGTGTCCTGCGCGCCGCGTGGAACGACCTGATCCACCTGCGGGCGGCCCAGGGGGCGAGCACCCTGACCCAGCAGCTCGCGCGCAATCTCTTCCTGCACCCGGACAAGACGCTGCGCCGCAAGCTCCAGGAGGCGGTGCTGGCGGTCGAGATCGAGCGCAGCTTCACGAAGGAGGAGATCCTCCGCTTCTACTGCAATCAGGTCTACATGGGGCACGGCCGGTACGGCGTCGAGGCCGCCTCGCGCTTCTACTTCGGCAGGCCCGCGAAGGAGCTGCAGCTGTCCGAGGCGGCGCTGCTCGCAGGGATCATCCAGCGTCCGGAGAGCCTGTCCCCTCTGAAGAATCCGGAGCGCGCGCGAGGCCGCCGCAACTACGTGCTGTCCCGGATGCTCGAGGAAGGCTGGATCACGCCCGCCCAGGCGGCCGCCGCGCGCGAGGCGCCCCTGGGCACCTCCGCTCGCGCCGAGGCGCTCAACGTCGCGCCCTACTTCGTCGAGGAGGTTCGCCGCCAGCTCCAGGCCAAGTACGGGGAAGCGGGGATCTACCAGTCCGGGATGGAGATCCGCACGACCCTCGACCCGCATCTGCAGCAAATCGCCAACCGTGCCCTCGACCTAGGCCTCCGAGAGCTCGACAAGCGCCGGGGTTGGCGGGGCGCGCTCGGACGCGTTCCGCCCGCCGAGGACCCCGAGCGCTGGCAGTCCCCGGCCTGGAAGGACGGGATCAGGCCCGGAGAGGTCACGGAGGGCGTCGTGACCGGAGTCTCGCGGGGCAAGGCGGTGGTGCAGGTCAAGGACGTCGTGGGTAGCCTCGGGAGCGAGGAGGTGGCCTGGACCCTGCGCCGGGATCCGGCTTCCATGCTGCGCCGGGGGGACATCATCCGCGTGCGGGTCCTGGAGGTCGACCAGAACGGACAGGCGCGCATCGCGCTCGAGCAGGACCCCCAGGCCGAAGCCGCGCTGGTCGCCATCGAGCCGGCGAGCGGCGAGATCAAGGCGCTCGTGGGAGGCTTCGATTACGAGCGCAGTCAGTTCGACCGGGCGATCCAGGCGCGCCGCCAGACCGGCTCGGCCTTCAAGCCGTTCGTTTACGCGGCGGCACTCTCGCGCGGGATGTCTCTGGCCGACCGCATCCTCGACGAGCCCACGGTGTTCTTCGATCCCACAACGCGCGTCCCATACCAGCCGGAGAACTACAGCGGAGGCTACTACGGCCTCCAGACGCTGCGCGAGGCTCTGGAAAAGTCCGCGAACATCGCGACGGTAAAGCTCCTGATCCAGCTCGGTTTCGAGGACGTGATCGGCATGGCGCGCAAGCTCGGGATCCAGGCCGACCTCAGGCCGTATCCCTCCCTGGCCCTGGGCGCCTTCGAGGTTTCCCTGCTGGAGCTGACCAGCGCGTACGGGACCTTCGCCAACCAGGGCGTTCGCGTCGCCCCCCACCTCGTGCGCGAGGTGCGGAGCTCCGACGGCTCGCTCCTCGAGCGCTTCGACCCGCAGGTGGAGGAGGCGCTGTCTCCGCAGATTGCTTACCTCATGACTCGCGCTCTGGAGGGGGTCGTGTCCGACGGCACGGGCGCCGCGGCCTCGAGCCTCGGCAGGCCTCTGGCCGGCAAGACCGGCACGACCGACGATTTCACCGATGCCTGGTTCGTCGGCTACGCCCCCGATCTCGTGGTCGGAGTCTGGGTCGGCTTCGACGTCAAGAGAAGCCTGGGCTCGCGCGAGACGGGCGCCCTGGCCGCACTTCCGATCTGGAAGACCTTCATGGAGGACGCCTACCGGGACAGACCTCCGGAGGAGTTCCCGATCCCGGCGGGAATCTCGACGCTGACCGTGGACCGTCGCACCGGGCTCCGGGCCAACCCGACCGCGGGCTGCACGAGCCTCTTCGCGGAGGCGTTCGCCGAGGGAACGGAACCGACCTTGTACTGCTCCGGCGCGGAGCACGCGCTGCTCCTGCTGCCCTACCCTCTCCAGCGCTACGCCCTGAACGACCGGGGACGCCTCGCCGTTCCGGGAAACGAGCTGGACGCGATCCTGGCCAGCGAGCCCTCGGTCTTTCTCGCGGCAGATGGCTCGCGCATCGAGGGACGCACGGAGGGCGGCCCGGTGTCTCTGCCCATCGAGAGGCTGCCCGAGGCGCTGCCCGAGCCGGTCCTGCCCGAGGGGGCGGAGGGGGCGTCGGACCCCGAGTCGTGGAAGGGAAAGGACGGCCGGAAGGCACGCGTCATCGTGCTGCGCTAGATGGTGCTGCACCCGCGTGCGGCGCCCTTCCCTCCAGCACCCATTCCCTCGTCTCGTGCTTGGCCCGACGCAGCCAGTCGGCGCGCACGCGCTCCGCGTCGCTCAGATCGCCGCGACGAAGCTCGGCCGCGAAGATCGTCTCGAACCCCGAGACCACGGCGCGGTCCACCTCCTCGAGCGCCACGGCGCGTCCCAGCAGATCCTCGAGCCCGGCGAAGCGAGCGCTCGCGGCCGCTGCGGCCGCGGCCCTCGCGGCGCGCTCCGGGTGAGCTCGCAGCAGGATCGATCCGTGCTGGAGGAACGCCCCGCGCCTGCGAAGCTGAGCCGAGCCCACGAGCTTCGTCGCTCCGACCGCGATCTCGTGCTGGGACACCTCCGCGAAACACAGCGTGCTTCGGGCCGCGCCCGGAGCCTGCGCCGTCGGCTGCGCGCTCCGCGCGTCGATTCCGAGGCGGCGCAGCGCAGACACCAGCGCACTCGCGATGAGCCGGTACGTGTCGAGGACTCCTCCCGGGAACGGTTCCTCGCGCAGCCGTCCCACGACCGAATACGTTCGCTCGTGCTCGTGCAGGACCGCCGCCCCGCCGCTCGGCCTGCGCACGAGATCGATCCCCTCGGCTCGCAGGAAGACAGCATCGTGCGCTGTTCGCGCATCCTGGCCCCGACCCAGGGAGAGCGCCGGAGGTGCCCAGCCGTAGAGGCGCACGGTCGGCGGGCGTGACGGACCCGCGGCGTAGCCATCGAGCAGGGCCTCGTCGAGCGCCATGTTCCACGCGGGGCTCCCCGCCCCGTCCAAGAGCAAGCGCCAGGTTCGCTCGGCCGACGCGTGCGTCAGACCTGATCCCGACGCGGAGGCAGCGCGCGCTCCATCTTCCGGTAATCGGAGGAGTGCAGGTCGTGCTTGCGCAGAAGCCTCTGCAGCGCCGAGCGCAGCATCCCGGCCTGCGCCGCGGCCGCGGTGACGTTCCCACGGTGCCAGGCCAGGATCTCCGCGAGGTAGCTGCGCTCGAAGGAATCCACGACGCGCCGCTTGGCCTCGCGGAAGCGGCGCGGGGAGCGACCGGGGCCGACATCGGCCAGGGCGCCGCCCTTGCGCACCGCCTCGGGAAGGTGCTCCGGCTGGAGGACGCCCTGGGTCGCGAGGGTCACGGCACGCTCCACCGCATCCCTCAGCTCCCCGACGTTGCCGGGCCAGCGGTAGCGCTCCATGAGCGCCAGCGCGGCCGGAGAGAGATGGATCGGCGCCAGCTCGTTCGCCTTTCCGATCGCGTCGATGAAGTGCCGCGAGATCGGTAGGACGTCTCCTCCGCGGACCCGCAGCGGCGGGACGCTGACGACCTCCGCGGCGAGCAGGCGCGCAAGCGCCGGATCGAAGCGGGCCTCCGCAGCCAGGGCGCCCAGCTCGTGCGCGGAGCTGCACAGGACGCGCGCCGACGAGCTTTCCGGAAGCACGGCGGCGAGATCCGCCTGCGCAGGGACACTCAGCCGGTCCACGTTGCGCAGGAACAACACTCCCTCCAGGCTTTCCTCGAGCAGATTCGCGAGCCGCTCCCGGAAACCGGCCACGCGCTCGATCCCCGGAGCCGCGCATTCCAACTCCACGAACGGCTCGCCGCGCCGCCCGGAGAGCGCGTGGAGCGTCGCGGCCGCCAGCCGCCGTCCGCTACCCGCCTCCCCGACAAATGCTACCCACGATTCCTGGGAAGCCAGCAGCGCAACGCGCTCTCGCAGGATCCCCATGGCCTCGCTGCGGCCGATCATCGGCGAAACGGGGGCCTGTCGCATTGCCTCTCCCTCCGTGGGGCAGCCCCGAACCGACGGAATGGCGAGACAAGTATAACCCGAAAGGTTAGGAATGATCCCCGGTTTTTAGCCGGAGGATTCGTGCTTCCACATCCCGGTAGGATGGGTCGGCCTCGCGGACTTGCCCGAACATCTCGAGCGCCCCTCGCACGTCCCCGCACCCCAGGAGTACCTCGGCCAGGTCGTAGCGTAGGCCCTTGAGACTCGACGTCTCCTCGCCGGGCGCCTCGAGGGCCGAGCGATACCAGCGTGCCGCCTCGTGCAGCTCTCCGCGCTCGCGGTGGCACAGGCCGAGCATGCTGCAGGCGTCGCGAAAGAACTCGGGGGAGCGGCTCGCCGTCTCGAACTCGCCGACGGCGTCGTCCAGGAGCCCCATCTCCTTGTAGGCGATCCCGAGCTCGTAATGGGTCCGCGCGTCCGAGTGATCCACCTCGCTCGCGATCTGCTCCTTGAAGGCCCGGAACACCTCCTCGACGCTCTGTTCCGAGCCGCTCTCCGCCTGAACTTCCGCGAGTTCACCCTCGGGCACGTCGAGGGTGTCGGAGATTCCCGACAGATCCTCGTCGTCGAGCGCGCTTCCACTCGGAGGGGCCGAGGCCCGCCGCTCCAGATCGTCGAGCTCCTCGCTCGCGTAACCTGCACGGCGCAGGGTCCCGATCCGCTCCATGGCGTCCCAGTGCATTCCCTGGGTCAGGAAGAACACGATCTCCTCCACCGCGTCGCCGGGCGGCGGGTTACCGGAGGAGATCCGATCAGCAGCGCTTGGCCCCACCTCGCTCTGCGCTTGTGTGCCGTCGAAGACGATCTCGACCTCTCCCGCCTCGGAGACCGACGCCTGCACGGCGGGCTGAGACGACGAGACACGCAGGCCCGCTCGCTCCAGCGACGCAAGAGCCGCCTGGGGCAGGGGCCCCAGATCGAGCGCCAGCCGCGCGGCGTCCCCCGCCCCCGCAGCGTCGCCGGCCGCGCCCCGCGCCAGGGCCAGGTCCACGAGCGCGAGGCGGAGTCCCTCGCGGTCCTTGCGTCCCCGCAGCACATCCACGAGGCGCTCCGCCGCCACGACGTGTCCCGGGAAGCGGGCGACGACCTCGCGGATCTCCTGCAACGCCTGGTCGAGGAGGCTGTACTTCTGGAACACCTCGGCCTGCGTGAGGCGAGTGATCGCGAACTCCTTGTCGGCGTTCGTCTCCGGAACCGTCATCGGCGGGGCAGGTGCTGCTCCGGGACGAGGGACCGGCGCGCGCGCCGGCGCAGGATCGCTGGCCGCAGCCGCGCGCGGCCCCTGCTGGCGCGCGATCGACTCGGCGATCAGCGGCGAGCGCGGCGCGATCCTCTTGAGCTCGTCGATCGCCGCGGAAGCCTGAGGTTGCATCGAGCGCACCCAGTAGCCGCGGACCAGCCTCTCCAGGGTGCGCACGCGGCCCTCGATTTCCCCGGCCGCCCTCTGGGCACGGTAGAGCCGCTCCAGGGCCGGCACGTCCTGCCCCTCGATCTGGGCCAGGCGTCCGAGCAGGACCTGAAGCCGATCGACCTGGCCCCTGCCCTGCCAGCGATCGAGCAGCACGTCCAGCCGGTTCCAGGCCTGGGCGGCGCCGCCGCCGTCCGCGTGGAGCCGTAGCACGCGCTCGATCGCGGAGTCGGTCAGGGCGTCGGAACGCTCCTCGCCGAGAAAGCGCAGCGTTTCCTCTGTCCGACCGACCTGCTCCTGCAGGACGAACAGCTCCTCGGACAGGCTCGCTTCCACGCCGGGCTTGCGCGCCATCTCCTCCAGGAAACGGATCGCCTCCTCGGCACGGTCCTGCAGAGCGAGCGCCCTCGCGATCCCGGAGATCGTCTCCGGACGCTGGGGACCGAGCTCCGCTGCCCTGCGGTACGTCCTCTCGGCGTCCGATGCCTTGCCGGCCCGTGCCAGCTCATCCGCGGCATGGAGCAGGTCGTCGCAGGCCCCCGCGGCGTCCCCCAGGACCGCCTTCGATTCCGCCAGACGGATTCGGTGGAGGGGCTCCTTCGGCTCCAGCGCGACGAGCTTCTCGTAGGCCTGCCGGGCCTTCGGGGTCTCGCGACCTCGCAGAAAGCGCTCCGCGGAGGCGAGCAGGTGCCGCCTGCCTTCCCCGGGGAGGTTGTGCCTCGCGTAGGCGTCTCCCAGAAGCAGAACCGCCGGCAGGTGGCCCGGCTGCAGCCTCAGGGTCTTCTTGAGGACCGCGATGGCCCGCGGGTAGAACCCGTTCCGGAAAAGCTCCTCGGCGATCCGGTCGTACAGCCGGATCGCCTCCTCCTTCTGCCCGATGCGCGCGAGGAGATCTCCCACGCGGTTCAGGATGAGCGGATCCTTGCGGACATCCTCGGAGATCACGCGCAGCTCACGCGACGCCGCGGCGCTCCTCCCCTGGCGGTAGAGCCGCTCGACCTCCTGGAAGCGCTTTTCCAGGTCACGCGCCATGGCGCCACCCCGCCAGTCCCGCGCTGCCCATGGAGACTACCGCTCCTGGCGCTCTCGGATCCGGGCCTTCTTCCCCGTGAGGTCCCGCAGATAGTAGAGCTTTGCGCGCCGGACGCGTCCCAGCCGGACCACTTCGATCCTCTCGACGATCGGGGAGTGCAGCGGGAAGATCCTCTCCACGCCGACCCCACCGGAGTTCTTGCGCACCGTGAAGGTGGCATTGGAGCTGGTCCCACCCCTGCGCCCCAGGACGTCGCCCTCGAAGATCTGGATGCGCGACTTGTCTCCCTCGACGACGCGCACGTGAACCCGCACGCGATCTCCGGGTCGGAATGCGGGGAGCCCGCTTTTCTGGCCTTGAGCGTTGACCGAACGGATCAGGTCCATGGCTAACCTCGAGCGCGCCGCTCGGGCGCGAGACTGGCGCTTGGTGAGAGCAGGTCCGGGCGCTTCTCGCGCGTGATCTCTTCCGCCCGCTGCGCGCGCCAAGCGGCGACGGCGGCATGGTCTCCGGACAGCAGGACGTCCGGAACCGCGAGATCGCGGTACCGGGCCGGGCGTGTGTAATGGGGATGATCCAGGGTCCTGCGGGCGAAGGAGTCGTTCTCGGTCGCGCTCTCCTGTCCCAGCACACCGGGAACGAAGCGCGACACGGCGTCCACCACAACCATCGCGGGGATCTCGCCCCCGGTGAGGACGACGTCTCCGATGCTCAACTCCTCGTCGGCGACCGCCTCCCGGACCCGTTCGTCCACCCCCTCGTACCGGCCGCAGATCAGGATCACCCTTTCGTGCTCCGCCAGGCTTCGGGCCACGGCGTGGCCCAGACGCAGCCCCTGGGGGGACAGCAGGACGACCCGGTCCCGCTCCACCGGGTATCTCTGACGGATCCACTCCACGGCTTCAAAGATAGGTTCCGGACGGAGGATCATGCCGCCCCCCCCGCCGTAGGGGGCATCGTCGACCTGGCGGTGAGGCCCCTGGCCCCAGCGCCTCAGGTCGTGGATCCGGATCAGGACGCGGCCCTGGCGGCGCGCCCGGGCCAGCATCCCGTCCTGGAATGCCCCCACGAACATCCCGGGGAAAATCGTGACCAGATCGAACGTCACGCTCGCTCTCCCGGCCCTCGGTTCAGATCGCGCAGATCTTTCGGGAGCCTCACGCGCACGCAACCTCCGGCGGCATCCACGGAAGACACGAATTCCGCGGCCAGGGGCACCAGGATCTCCCCTCCGTCCTCCCCTTCCACGACCAGAAGGTCCGTTCCGCCCGTCGCCGACACGTCCGCCACCTTCCCCAACGTCACGCCCCGCTCGTCGATCACCCGCAGGCCCACGATCCGCTCCACGAAGTGAACCCCGGCGGGAAGTTCGGGAACCTCTTCCGCGGGCACGAGTGCGATCCACCCTTTGAGCGCCTCCGCGGCGCCGGCGTCGTCCACCCCGCGCAGCTTCAGGACGAGACGGTCGCGGTATCCTCGCGCCCGCTCGACCTCGTATCGCCTCGGCTCCTTCGAGCCATCCGTCCCGGACAGGAGCACGTTCTTCAGTCCGACCCAGCGGGTCGCCTCCCCCGACGCGACCCGCACCGTCATCTCTCCGGCGTTCCCCCGGAACCCGAGCACTCGACCCAGGGGCAGCGGGTCCAACTCCCTACTCCACGATCTCGAGGACGACGCGCTTGCCGGCCCTCGTTCCCGCCGCGCTCAAGAGCGTCCTGATCGAGCGGGCCGTCCGCCCCTGTTTGCCGATGACCTTCCCGAGATCCCCGCGTCCGACCCTGAGCTCGAGCACCAGCGCCTGCCGACCGTCGATCTCCGCAACCGCCACCTCGTCCGGCTCGTCGACCAGCGCTCTCACGATCCGCAGCAGCAGTTCTTTCATGCGCGCCCTCGCCGCGGTTGTCGGCCGGATTCCGGAACGGGGACCGAGAATCAGGCCCCGGGACGCCTGGCCTTCCCGAGCAGGCTCTTCACGGTCGCGGAGGGCTTGGCCCCCTTCTTGATCCACTTCTCGGCACGGGCCACATCGATGCGGATCGTGGCCGGCTCCGTCCCAGGATCGTAGGTCCCCAGATTCTCCACGAAGCTCCCCTGCGGGGTAAGCGTGGACTCGGACACCACCATCCGGTACGACGGAGCGTGCCGCGATCCGGTTCTTCGCAGGCGGATCGTCAACACTCCTCTACCCTCCAGGCGCACTCGCGCTCAGGCTGCACAATATAGCCTATCGCCCGAAAAAGGGCAGCTTCCCGCCCTTCCGGACCTTGGCGGTCTGCAGGGTCCTCATCATCCGCCGCAGCTGGGCGAACTGCTTGAGGAGGCGGTTGATCTCCTGCACGCTCTGGCCCGATCCCCGGGCGATCCGGCGCTTCCGGCTCCCGTTCAGGACCTGGGGCTGGCCGCGCTCCTTGGGGGTCATCGAGTCGAGCACTGCCAGGGCCCGCACCATGGCCTCCGAATCGAGGTCCGATTCGCGGATGTTGCCCATCCCCGGCAGCAGGGAGACGATCCCCGAGAGTGGGCCCATCTTGCGCACCATCCGGATCTGATCTCGGAAGGTCTCCAGGGTGAATTGCTCCTTGCGGAGCTTCTTCTCCAGGGCCGCCGCCTGCTCCTGGTCGAAGACCTCTTCCGCCTTCTCGATCAGGCCCAGGAGATCGCCCATTCCGAGGATTCGCCCGACGAGACGGTCGGGGTGGAAGGGTTCGAACTCCGAGGGCCGCTCGCCGGTTCCGAGGAACTTCAGAGGTACGCCGGTCACGTGGCCGATCGACAGCGCCGCCCCACCGCGGGAGTCGCCGTCGATCTTCGTCAGCACGACCCCGGTCAGATCCACGGCTCGGTGGAACTCTCCCGCCGAGCGGACCGCGTCTTGGCCGGTCATGGCATCCGCGACGAACAGGATCTCCGCGGGTGCGAGCCTGCCCTTCAGGGCGCGCAGCTCGTCCATGAGCTGGGCGTCGATGTGAAGCCGCCCTGCGGTGTCCAGCACCACGCTGTCGTACCCGGAGTTCCTGGCTTCGAGCGCCGCACGATCCGCGATCTCCAGGGGCGTCTCCCCTGCCTTCGGCTCGTGCACCGTCAGGCCGGCCGTCTTTCCCACCCGGATCAGCTGCTCGATCGCCGCGGGTCTGTAGACGTCGGCAGGGACCAGGTAGGGATAGTGGCCCGCCTTCTTCAGCCACAGGCCGAGCTTCGCGGCGGTCGTGGTCTTCCCGGAGCCCTGGAGCCCCACGAGCATGAACACCGAAGGAGGCCGCGAAGCGAAGCGCAGGGGCGAGGGGGTCGGGCCGCCGAGGATCTGCTCCAGCTCGTCCCGGACGATGCGCACGACCTGCTGCCCCGGGGTGAGGCTCTTGAGGACCTCCTGGCCCAGAGCCTTGGCACGCACGCCGTCGAGCAGGGCCCGGACCACCCCCACGTGCACGTCGGCCTCGAGCAGGGCCATCCGCAGCTCCCGGAGGGTGGAGTTGAGGACGGCCTCGGAGATCCTGGCCTCACCCTTGAGCGTGCGCAGGACGTTCTGGAGCTTTCCGGAGAGGCTGTCGAACACGCAGGCACCCCGCGGCGGGAATCCCGCGCGCAGCTACACGGACTTCAGGAGATGGCCCATCTTCCGCTTCTTCGTCCGCAGGTACTCCAGGTTGGCCTGAACGGGCGGGAGCTCGAGCGGAACGCGCTCCACGATCTCGAGGCCGTACCCCTCCATGGCCACGTACTTCCCCATGTTGTTCGTCATCAGCCGCAGCCTGCGAATCCCGAGGTCGTAGAGGATCTGCGCGCCGACCCCGTAGTCGCGGTGATCCGCCCGAAACCCCAGCGCGAGATTGGCCTCGACCGTGTCCTTGCGGTGCCGGTCCTGGATCTCGTAGGCGCGCAGCTTGTTGGCGAGCCCGATCCCGCGTCCCTCCTGGCGCAGGTAGAGAATCGCTCCCTTCTTCTCCGCGGCGATCAGCGACATCGCCTTCTCGAGCTGCGCCCCGCAGTCACAGCGCGTGGAGCCGAACACGTCCCCCGTGAGGCACTCGGAATGGACGCGCACGAGCACCGGCTCGTCGGGCCCGGGATCGCCCATGACCAGCGCCACGTGGGTCTGGTCTTCCAGCTCGTAGTGGAAGGCGTGGATCTTCCAGACGCCGTCGCGCGTCGGAAGGTCAGGGGAGGCGACGCGGGTCACGAGCCGCTCGGTGCGCATGCGGTGACGGATCAGATCGGCGATCGTCACCATCTTGAGCCCGTGCTGGCGTGCGAAGTCGCGCAGCTGCGCGAGCCGTGCCATGGACCCGTCCGGGTTCATGATCTCGCAGATCACACCCGCGGGGCGCAGGCCCGCCAGCCGGCACAGGTCCACGATCGCCTCGGTATGGCCGGCCCTCTTGAGCACGCCCCCGGGCTGGGCCTTGAGTGGGAACACGTGCCCCGGCCGCACCAGGTCGCCTGGGCGGGCCTCTGGGTCGACCGCGGTGCGGATGGTGCGCGCGCGATCCGCCGCAGAGATCCCGGTGGTGACGTCGCGCCGCGCCTCGACGGAGACGCAGAAGGCCGTTCCGCGGATCGCGCCCGAGTCCTGGACCATCAGGGGGATCTGGAGCTCCTCGAGCCGCTCCGAGGTCATCGGCAGGCAGATCAGCCCCCGGCCGTGGGTGGCCATGAAATTGACGATCTCGGGCGTGACACACTCAGCGGCGCAGGCCAGATCGCCCTCGTTCTCGCGGTCCTCGTCGTCCAGGATGACGACCATCCCGCCGCGGCGAAGCTCGTCGAGGGCGTCTCCGATCGCGGAGAACCCGGACGCCGCCGCTCCATCCTCGCTCATCGCGACTCCTTTCGCAGGGCTGCGCGCGCGGGCCGCGTGCGCGCCTTCCCGGCGGAAGACTCGGCCAGTCTCTCAAGATACCGCGCGAGCACGTCCACCTCCACATGCAGCCGGTCGCCCGCGCGGATCCTGCCCAGGGTCGTGCCCGAACGAGTGGCCGGAATCAGAGCCACCTCGAAGGCGTCCTCGCTCAACCCGGACACGGTGAGGGACACGCCGTGGAGCGCGATCGACCCCTTCTCGGCGACGAAGCGACGGATCCCTTGTGGAAGCGCGACCCGGAGGCGATAGTCCGCGCCGCTACGGAGGACTCCGAGTACCGGGGCCACGGCGTCCACGTGACCCTGAACCATGTGGCCGCCGAGCCGATCTCCCGCACGCAGCGCCCGCTCGAGATTGACCCGGTCCCCGGGACGCAGATCGCCCAGGGTCGTCCGCGACAGGGTCTCCGGGATCACGTCGGCGTGGAACCGGTCCCTCGCGCGGGACACGACGGTGAGGCACACGCCGTCGACGCAGATGCTGTCTCCGTCCCTGATTTCCCGCAGCGGAAGGCGGGACGCCACTCCCAGCCGCAGCGTCCCGCCCCGTCGCGCCGCGAGCGCCACCGTGCCCACCCCCTCGATGATTCCCGTGAACATCGCCGTCACCCGCCCAGGCCGGCAAGGATCGACCCGAGCACGAGCAGGTCCTCGCCGAGGGGGATCGTGTGACGGGGCTCGACGCGCAGCGCCCGTGCCGCAGAGACCGCGCTGTGCAGGTCGATCATGGGCGTGCCTCCGCGGGCCCCGAGCAGCTTCGGCGCGAGGAACAGCGCCACGCGATCCGCGAGCCCCTGCGCGAGAAAGGCCGCCAGCGTCTTTCCGCCTCCCTCCACCAGGACCGACTGGATCCCGCGCCGGCCCAGATCCTCGAGCACCTGCGAGAGCGCGAGCCGTCCCGAGGGCGCGCCGACGCGCACGATCTCGGCGCGCTCCGACAGATCGTCGCGCGCCGCCGCAGCGTGCGCCGCGTACACGAGGGTGAGCGGAGCGCCAGGCTGCCGCTCGAACACCTTCGCGGCCGCGGGGACATCGAGGCCAGGAGCCAGCACCACGCGCTGGCGCACGACCTCGGCCCCCGGAAGGCGCACCGTCAGTCGCGGGTCGTCGCGGCGCACGGTCCCCGCGCCCGCCAGCACTGCGTCGTGACGCAGCCGCAGGCGGTGCGCGAAGCGCCGCGCCGCCTCTCCGGTGATCCAGCGCGCGTCCCCGCCCGCCGCGGAGATCATCCCGTCGAGGGAGGCCGCGGCCTTCAGCGTCACGAGCGGCCGCCCCGTGGCGTGCCAGTGCAGGAACGGCTCGTTCGCCAGCCTGGCCTGCTCCGCGAGAAGCCCGAATTCCACCGGGATCCCCGCGGCCGCGAGCCGCCTCGCACCCCGGCCGTTGACCCGGGGGTTGGGATCGATCAGGGACGCAACGACTCGGCGCACGCCGCGCGCCACCAGCAGATCGGCGCACGGCGGAGTGCGTCCGTGGTGGGCGCATGGCTCGAGGTTCACGTACAGCGTCGCGCCTCGCGCCCGCGCTCCCGCCTGCCGCACGGCGCGGGCCTCGGCGTGGCTCTCGCCGGCCGCAGCGTGATAGCCCCAGCCCACGACCCGGTTCTCGCGAACCAGGACGCAACCGACCCGTGGGTTGGGAGATGTGGAGCCCTCGCCGAGCACGGCCAGGGCCAGTGCCTGCTCCATGAACGAGCGCTCCGGATCGCTCCCTTTTCGCCGCGCCGCCACGCGCTAGCCTCCTTCGACGAGCGCGGTCACGAAGGCGTCGGGATCGAACTCCAGCAGATCGTCCACCCCTTCCCCGACCCCCACGTAGCGGACCGCGACACCCAGCTCCCTGCGGATCCCGAGCGCCACCCCTCCCTTCGCGGTACCGTCGAGCTTGGTGAGGACGATCCCGCTGACCGCCAGCGCCCGCGTGAACTCCCGCGCCTGATTGAGTCCATTCTGGCCGGTGGTCGCGTCGAGGACCAGAAGCACCTCGTGAGGGGCCCCTTCCGCCTCGCGCGCGGCGACGCGAGCCATCTTGCCCAGCTCGGCCATGAGGTTGGTCTTGGTGTGCAGGCGACCGGCCGTGTCCACGAGCACGGTGTCGACATCCCGGGAGCGCGCCGCGCGCAGGGCGTCGAAGACCACGGCAGCCGGGTCCGCGCCATCGGCCTGGCGCAGAAGGGAGGCGCCCGCGCGCTCCGTCCAGCGCTCGAGCTGGTCGACGGCCGCGGCCCGGAAGGTGTCGGCGGCGACCACGAGGACCCGGCGGCCCAGCTGGCGCTCCCGCGCGGCGAGCTTCCCCACGGTCGTGGTCTTCCCTCCTCCGTTCACGCCGACGACGAACACCACCCAGGGACGGCGGTCCCGCGCGGGCGGCGGCGCGGGGTCTGCGCCGAGCGCGGCCCCGAGCGCCTCTGCTACTGCCCTGCGCAAGCCCGCCGCGTCCAGCGCCTCGCGCCGCGAGCGCCGCCGCACGGACTCGATCACCTCTTCCGTCAGGGATGGACCGAGATCCGCGGCGAGGAGCCCCGCCTCGAGCTCCTCGATCGCGGCCTCGTCCACGCTCCCCGTTCCCAGGACCTGCTGGATCGCGCCCGTGAGGGCCTCGCGGGTGCGGGTCAGTCCGCTGATGAATTTCCCCAGAGAGCCGAAGACCATCTCAGCGCACCATCTTCAGGAGATCGTCGGCGCGAGCGGCGTTCTCGCTGCCGGGTGCCACGTCCAGGACCTTGCGCAGGTGCTCCTGGGCCTTCACCTTGTTTCCCAAGCGCAGATAGGCGAACCCCAGGCGGTAGTGGTATTCCCCGGACATCTTGTAGTCGGGAGCGGCGACCTCGTACTCCCGCGCCGCTTCCTCGAGCTTTCCGACGGTATCGAGCCGGACCGCGAGCTCGTAGTGGGCCGAGTAGTACTTGGGGTCGATCTCCACCGCCTTCCGGAGCTCCCGGATCGCCTCCTGGTCGCGGCCCTCGGACGCGTAGAGCATTCCCAGGTTCAGGTGCACCTTCTCCGGGGTCGGGTAGGACGGATCGGCGAGCGCGGCGCGGAACTGCTCCTCCGCCTCCGCCTTCCGTCCCATGCGGTGGTAGAGCGCGCCCAGATTGTTGTGGACGTCGGTCAGGTAGGGGTCGGCCTGCAGCGCCTTCTTGAACGCCGCCTCGGATTGCGGGTAGCGTCCCGCCAGGAGCAAGACCTGCCCGTAGAAGTTCGCGATCTCCGCGTTGGCCGGCGCCAGTGTCGTGGCGCGCTCCGCCTCCGCGATCGCCTCCTGGATCCTCCCCGCGCCGAGCACCGACTGGGCCATGCGGTAGTGGACCATCGCCTCGTTCTGGGGATCGCGCTCCTCGGGCTTCTTCTTTCCACCCCCGCATCCCGCGAGCAGGAGCAATCCCAGCAAGACCGCCGTGCTCGGGCGCAGTGCGAACCGTGCGTTCATGGGGTTCATCCTCTCCTCCGCTGCCGCGCGGATTTCAGGAACCATCGCTTCTCCCGCCCAGGCCCAGCCACCGGGCCAGCCCCCCTCGCCGCCTCGGCGGTTCGTCGTCCGGCGCGGGCAGATCCGGCTCTTCCCCGCGCAGGAGCGTCGCGGGGACGTCGGTCACCATGCGCAGCGCCCGCTCCTCCCCGACCACCGCGGCGACCGCGGCGACGGCCGCGCTCAGAACGGGGCGGCGGCCGCGCAGGTTGTGGGAGTCGGAGGCGAGGACGTGGACCAGGCCTCGCTTGAGCATCCACTCGCTGAGCCGCGTCGCCTCCGTGCCGAACGTCCCCAAAATGCTGCCCGTGGTCAACTGTCCGAAGGCGCCGAGCCGGACGAGCGCCTCGTAGCGCGCCGGCTCCTCCTGGAAGTAGCGGATCCGCTCCGGGTGGGCGAACAGCGTGAGGACCCCCCCGAGCTTCAGATGGAACACAAGGTTCTCGAGCCCGGGCGGGTGCTGGGTCAGCGACAGTTCCAGAAGCAGGGTCTTGCCGTTGTCTCCGAGGGTGGGCGCGCGCCCGTCCCGGACTCGGTCCAGGAGGTCGGCACAGAGATGGACCTCCGCCCCGGGCAGCAGCTCGACGTCCACCCGTTCGGCGTCGAGCCTCCGACGCAGGTGCTCCACGGCGGCCAGCACCGCTAGGCGGTCGTTCACGAAGAAGCCATCCTTGCAGTGGGGCGTGGCGACGATGGTCTTCACGCCGTCCTCCCGGGCGACGCGCGCAAACTCGACCGCCTCGTCCTCGGACTTCACCCCGTCGTCCACGCCGGGGAGGATATGCGTGTGCAGGTCGATCACTCGACCGACTCCTGCGTCGCGGGCTCCTCCGCCGTGGGAGGACGCGCCATCAGCCTGGCGACCGCGTCGCGCGGCGCGCCGTCCTCGTAGAGCACGCGATGGACCTCCTCCACGATCGGCATCTCGATCCCGCGGCGGCGCGCCAGTTCGCGCGCGGAGCGCGTGGTGGTCACCCCTTCGGCGACTGCCGCCATGTGCTCGAGGACGTCCTCGAGCCGCTCGCCTCTTCCGAGCGCCTGTCCGACCTTGCGGTTCCTCGAGAGGTCTCCGGTGGCGGTCAGCACCAGGTCCCCGAGGCCCGCCAGCCCGCTGAAGGTCGCGGGCTTCCCGCCCAGGGCAACGCCCAGCCGGCGGATCTCGGCCAGCCCCCGGGTGATGAGCGCCGCGACGGTGCTGTGTCCCATGCCGAGCCCATCCGCGATACCGGCGGCGATGGCGATGACGTTCTTGAGGCCGGCCGCGACCTGGACGCCGATCGGGTCGTCGTTCGTGTACACCCTGAGGCGGCTGCCCAGGAACAGGCCCTGCACGCGGCGTGCGAGGAGCGCATCGTTGGCGGCGACGACGACGGCGGTGGGGAGCCCGCGCGCCACCTCGGGCGCGAACGACGGCCCCGAGAGAATGGCGAGCGGACGCTCTCCCAGCGTCTCCTCCGCCACCTCTGCGGGAAGGGCGAGTGTGCGCTCCTCGAGCCCCTTCGTGGCGATCACGACCGGGATCGGCCGGGGCATCCACCGGAGAGCCTGCGCGTACACGCGGCGCGCGAACGGCGAAGGGATCACGGCGAGGACGAGCTCCGCGCCGTCCAGCGCTTCCCCGAGATCGCCCCAGGGGGCAACCTCCGTCGGGATCGCCACACCCGGAAGGAAGACCGGGTTGTCGCGCCGCTCGCGCATGCGCGAGAGCAGGTCCTGCTCCCGGACCCAGAGCCGGACCGTTCTCCCGGTGCCCGCCAGGACCACCGAGAGCGCGGTGCCCCAGCCTCCCGCACCGAGAACGGCGATCTTCCCGTCCCTCACCTGCTCTCTTCCCTCGTCCGGCGGCGAGCGCCGCGAAAGAGAGGCAACTTCGCCTCCGTGCCCAACGCGAGCCGCCTCATGTTCTCCCGGTGCGTCCAAAGGATCAAGAGCGCGGCGGCGAGCGCGAGCGCCAGCTCCGCTCCCCGCGCTCCGCGCCAGGCCGCCAGGGCCGGGTAGGCGAGCACCGCGGCCAGGGACCCGACGGAGACCCAGCGCGAGATCCCGACCCCCGCCGCGAAGGCGATCAACGCCCCCAGCATCGGATACGGATGGAGCAGGCCGAAAGCCCCGCAGGCCGTGGCGACCCCCTTTCCGCCCCTGAATCCGAGCCACGGAGGGTACACGTGGCCCAGGACCGCTGCCAGCGCCACGGCATCCGCGAAGGGAGTGCGCCCGGCCGCGAGGCGGTGGGCCAGACCCGACGCCAACGCCCCCTTGCTCGCATCGAGAAGCAGCGTGACCGCGCCCAGCGCGAAGCCCGTCCCGCGGAGCACGTTGCTGGCCCCGATGTTCCCGCTGCCTTCGAGGCGGATGTCCCGGGAGTGACGCCAGCGTACGAGCAGCAGGCCCGAGGGCACGCTCCCGAGAAGGTACCCGGCCAGGAGCAGCGCGCCCGCGGCCGCGAGTTCCGCCATCACTCGCGCCCGCCACCGGCGAGCGGATACGCTTCCAGGAGCGTGTAGCGGGCTCCGGCGGGAGCGAGCTCGCTGCGCAGGAGCAGCACCGCGGCGCATTCCACGACGCTCTGCAGCTCCGGAATCGGCTCCCGGGGCGCCGTGGCGCGCATCTCCCTGCGGGCGCGAGCCAGGGTCAGGTGAGGATGGAATGGGCGCTCTTCGGGAGGGAAACCCGCGCCGCGGGCGGCGCTCTCGAGCGCCCGTGCCAGCCCCTCGATCCTCCCGCCCGGTGGGTCCTCCCGCACGCCGATCCACAGCACGCGCGGTCGCGCGGCACCGGGGAAGACACCCGCGCCACCCAGTCGGAAACGGAGCGGTGGAAACCCCTGGACCGCGTCCCTCCAAACTCCGCGCAGCTCCAGGTCCCGCGCCGCGTCGACCTCCCCCAGAAAGCGAAGGGTGAGGTGCATCCCCGCGGGATCCAAATGGCGCCAGCCATGGAGCGATCGAGCGAGAAGCGCCTGGACACGCGCCAACTCGGCGCGTGCCTGCTCGGAAAGATCCAGGGCGAGGAACTGTCTCACGGCGGACCCAGGATGCGGCGCCGCAGTCGGTCGAGCGCCAGGGACACCGCCCTGCGCCGCACCAGGTCCCGGTCCCCGGGGAGGAGCAGGCGGAAATCCACGATCCCCCTCGCGTCGGCCACGGCCACGTACACGAGCCCCACGGGCTTGTCCGGCGTCCCGCCCGTCGGCCCAGCGATCCCGGTGATCCCGATACCGTAGTCCGCCCCGAGCCGCTCCCGCGCTCCGCGCGCCAACTCGCGGGCCGTCTCCGCGCTGACCGCGCCGCTGCGGCTGAGGGTCTCCAAGGCCACCCCCGCCAGGGCGTTCTTCAGGTCGTTCGCGTAGGTCACGAGCCCGCCCCGATACCACGCCGAGGCCCCCGGGACCTCGGTGAGCGTGGCGGCCAGCAGCCCCGCGGTGCACGACTCCGCCGTCGCGAGCGTGCTCGCGCGCGCGCCGAGCGCCGCGCCGACGACCGAAGCCAGAGTGTCGTCATCGCGGCCGAACAGGTCATCCGCGAGCCGCGCGGAGATCTCCTCGTCCAGCGTCTGAAGGCGAGACGCGGCGTCCCCGCGCGTCGCGCCCTCCACGCGGAGCACGAGCTCGATGCCCGTGGAGCGCGCGAGGATCGTCAGCTCCGCGTTCGGGGTCGCGTAGAGGTCGCGGATCTGCCGGTCGACCGAGGACTCGGTGCGCCCTGCGACCTTCAGCACCCGCCGCAGCAGGACCGGACCGCCTGCGGAGCGAAGCACCGGTTCCACGCAGGAATCGAACATCTCCTTCATCTCGGCGGGCACGCCGGGCACCGCGAACAGCAGCGCACTCCGCGTGCGGACCACGAGGCCGGGAGCGATCCCGCGCCGGTTCTCGAGGAACTCGGCGCCGCGCGGCCGCAGGGCCTGCCGGAGCTGGTCGTCGTCCGGAGTGCGGCCGCGCCCGCGAAGCCATTCCTCGATCCGCTCGGCCATGCGCGCGTCGGGCTCGAGCGGCTCGCCGAGCGCGCGCGACAGCGCGGCTCGCGTGCGGTCGTCTTCGGTCGGGCCCAGGCCCCCAGTGAGGATCACCAGGTCGGCACGCCGCAGGCCATCGCTCACGAGCGCCGCGATCCCCGCTTCCTCGTCGCCGACGAGCGAGATCTGACGCACGCGGATGCCGATCCGGCCCAGCCTCTCGGCGAGCCAGCCCGTGTTGGTGTCCGGGAATCCCTGGAGCAGCTCGCTGCCGACGGCGATCAGGTGAGCGTCCATGGGTCGACACTCACAGCCGTTCCCCGAGATCCACCGCGATCGCGAACTTGTAGAAGTAGTCGAAGGCCGAGACCGTGGCCAGGACCGCCACGACCCACAGTGCCGCCACCCCGAGGAACCCGAATTCCCCCCAGCGCTCCAGGGTCGTGGTGAGGATCAGCAGCGTGATCGCCACGACCTGACTCCCGGTCTTGAACTTCCCCCACGGGGATGCGGCGATGATCATCCCCCGCGACGCCGCCACGCTGCGCATCCCGCTGACCGCGAACTCGCGTCCCACGATGAGGACGACCATCCAGGCCGGCGCCACCCCGAGCTCGACGAGGGAAATGAAGGCGGAGACGGTCAGCAGCTTGTCCGCGATCGGATCGAGCAGCGTGCCGAGGGTCGTCACCTCACCGCGCCGGCGGGCCAGAAACCCGTCCAGCCAGTCGGTGGCGGCGGCGGTCAGGAAGATCGCCACGGCCACCAGCTCGCGCCACTCGGCGAACCACGAGACGACCGAGCCGAGCCAGGATACGTAGCTCGTCTCGGCGAGGTGCGTGGCGATCCGCGCAGTGGCCCACGGCGGGGTCAACAGGACGACGACGAGGAGAGGGACGAGGAAGATCCGGATCAGGGTCAATGAGTTGGGAACGTTGAGCGGCATCGCCTTCTCGCGGCGCGAAAATACCATGCGGCCCGATCCCCATCAATCCGGAGCCGCGGTCCGCCTTCGAGCGCGCGTATCTCTCAAGTCCCCGCGGGCCCACGGCGGGGTGCCGGCGGACGTTCTGCGCGCGGCGCTCAGGGGGCCTAGCGGGGACCCTTGCGCATGGAGGCCTGCCCCACCGGGTCGAGATCGTCGGTGATCGTGGCCGGCAGGGCCAGGAGCACGACTCGCGTCTCCGGACCTTGCGGCGTGTCGAACTCGACGCGCACGCTCCCGTCCTCCTGCACGCCGAGGCGGGGATTCCGGCTATCCACCTCCGGATCGGAGACGAGGAGCGGCGGCATCCAGCGGGTGACGAGGAACAAGGACAGGTAGACGCGACCGACGCCGTCCTCGTCGCGCCACCAGGTCAGTAGCGGTCGGCCGGTGCCGTCGAAGACCAGCCGCGGACCGAGATCGTCCCCCGGGGCGAGGAGATCGTCCACGCGCCGGATCGGAGTCCACGCGCCCGGGAGCCAGCGCGACCAGGCGAGGTCGTAGTCGGTGCCGTTGAAGCGGCTCCACACGACCCAGGGAAGGTTGCCGTCCACGGGATTCTCGGCGATCACAGGAGCCAGGTCGCCGTTGCGGTCTCCCTCCGGATTCAACGCGTAAACCCCGGCGACGTGGTGGCGCAGCACCTTCCAGACCCGGAGATGGCGCACCGACGACTGCGTGAGAACCGTCGTCCGCACGTAGTTCCCGTAGGCATCCGTCTCCGCGGCGACCTCGGCCCGACTGGACGGGGCGAGGAACATCGCCAGCGCGAGTGCGGCGGCACTCACCAAGCTATGACGAGTGAACATGCTTCCTCCTCACGGACTCCACGTAGCGGTCGAACTCCTCCACCTCGGGAAAGCGTCGCTCGATGAGCGAGCGCAGGTGGCGGAGCCTTCCGAATGCGATCTTCTCCCGGGTGTCGTTGCCTTCCGTCCGTGCGAGCGCCCAGCGCCGGAACGCATTCAGGAAAAGAATGTCGTGATACGCCTCCTCGGGGCGCGCGGCCAGGGCGTCGGAGCCCGCGAAGCTCTCCCGGGCCGGGCCGCGCTCTCCGTGCTGGAGCTGGGCCTCGCCGAGCCGGGTCAAGGCCAGGGCCGCGACGCGCCGGTACCCGCGCTCGACGGCCGTTGCGTGGGCCTCGCGGATCAGCGCGACCCCCTCGTCGTAGCGCTCGAGGGCAACCAGGCAGCCACCCAGGTTCGTGAGCACCGTGGCGCGCAGCTCGTCGCGGCTTCCGATGCGGGCGAGGATCTGCTGGGCCTGCCGGTAGTAGCCGGCCGCCTTCTCAAAGTCCTGCTCGTCGTGGTGGATGTTGCCGAGGGTGTTGAGCACGCCGGCCTGAATCTCGGGATCCCCTTCCTGGACGGCGAGCTCGAGACACTCGCGGGCCATCACCGCCGCCAGGTACAGATCTCCCAACTCGCGGTGCACGTAGCTCAGCTGCAGCAAGGTGCGCATGCTGGTCCGGGCGCCGAGCCGGCGGCGCTCCTTCAGGATCCTGCGCAGCTCCTGCTCCGTCATGGAGAGCTTCCCCAGGGCCTTGAGCGCGGCGGCCATGCGCCAGCGGGCCTCGACCGCACGCTCCCCGAACGGATCGCCGGCGTCCCTCGCCTCGGCGACCTCCGCCGCGCGCTCGAAGGTCACGAAGGCGCGGCCGTGCTCTCCCTGCGCGAAATGTGCCGCGCCCGCGCGCAGCAGGTCGTCGTAGTCTTCCGACGTCGGCCGGAACGTCTCGTATTCCTCGAGATCGAGGATGTCCGAGAAGTTCTGCACCGACACGTTGAAGATCCGGGCCAGCGCCCTCAGCTTCTCGAACGACGGGACCGCCTTGCCCTTCTCGAAGCGTGAGAGCTGGGAATTGTCGATGGGCTCCCCCAGGGCGAGCGACTGCTCCTCCACCTTGCGAAGGGTGTAGCCGTATCCCTCTCGCAGGCGGCGAAGGTAGCTACCGAGACGGGCCGACGAGCCCGTTCCTGGGTCCCCCTCCTCGTACCCGAGTCTGTTCGGCTGCGGTCTGGGCTCGTTCATCCGTTCCCCCACTCGCCCGTAACACCACCCCAATCCACGAACCGTCTGGTCAACTTCCTATCCCAGGAGCACCCGGCTGTCAATCCCCCGGACCGGCGCGCGACGAAGCCTGCGGACGGCAGGTCCGCACGAATCCGCTGCCGCCGGTCCTGGCGGCAACCCCGGGTCGCTTCAGTTGCTGATCGAGATCGAGCCGTCCGCGGACCGCTGCACGACCGGCGGCGCCGCCTCCCGTGGGGCCTCCGGTGCCGGATGCCTCGTGGCGCGACCGAGCTTCGCGGTGACCTTGCGAACGTAGTCCCGGGTCTCCGGATAGGCCGGAATCCCGCCCGAGCGCCGGACCGCCCCCGCGCCGGCGTTGTAGGCGGCGAGGGCGAGCGGCAGGTCCCCCTGGAACTCCGCCAGCAGGTCCCTCAGGTGCCGGGTGCCAGCGTAGAGGTTCTGGTAAGGGTCGTGGGGGTCCCGCACACCGTAGCGGCGCGCCGTCGCGGGCATGAGCTGCATGAGCCCCTTGGCGCCCTTCGGGGAGACCGCCCGAGGATTGAAGCCGGATTCGACCAGGGCGACCGCCTTGATGAGCGATGGGTCGAGCCCCTGCTCGGAGGCCACGCGTTGGATGAACGGGTCGTAGGGCGTGTTCGGAAGACCGGACGGCAGCGAGAGTTTGATCGCCTCGAGTCCGGGGACGACGCGGACGTCCGGCCGGCTCGGCGTGTTCGTGAACACGATCTGCCCGTTCTCGACGTAGTAGAGGATCCCGTCGCCGCCCTGGGCGGTCAGTGCGGCAACCACGATCAGCGCCGCCGTGAGGGTGACCGGGATCCGCCGCGAGTTCACGCCGAGGCTCCGGCGCGGCGCGCGACGATCGCGGGCGCCAAGCGCAGCGCCTCGTCCAGCCGCGACACGTCCTTCCCGCCCGCCTCGGCGATGTCGCTGCGTCCTCCCCCGCCTCCGCCGACGATGCGGGCCAGCTCCCGAACCAGATCACCCGCGGGGACCTGTCCCTTGCGATCCTCCGTGACGGCGACCAGGAGCGCGACCTTTCCCTCCTCCGCGCGGCCGAGAATCACGACGCCCGAGCCCAGCTTGCGGCGGAGAGAGTCGGCGAGAGTCCGGGTCTCGGCGGCGGAGAGCCCGTCCACGCGCTGCGCCAGGATCTTGATCCCTGCCACTGCCTCGGGGGCTTCGGCCTTGAGAGCGAGCGCCTGTTGGACTGAGCGGAGCCGCTCGCGCTCCAGCTCTCGCTGCAGCATCCTTGCCTGCTCGAGGCGCCTGGTCACGTCCTGGAGTAGCTCGGCCCTCGGGACCGACAGCATCTCTTCCAGCGACCGCACCAGCTCGTGTTCCTCGCGAAAGCGCGCCAGCGATCCCTCGCCGGTGACCGCCTCCACGCGCCGCACCCCGGACGCGACCCCCTTCTCCTGTATCAGTTTCAGAAGCCCGATCTCTCCGGTGCGGGAGCAGTGGGTCCCGCCGCACAACTCGAGGGAGAAATCGCCGATGCGCACCGTCCGAACCCGGTCCCCGTACTTCTCCCCGAACAGCGCCATGGCGCCCAGGCGCAGTGCCTCGCTCAGATCCTCTTCGGCGGTCCGCACCTCCTGGTCCGCGAGGACCTCGCGGTTGACGAGCGCCTCGATGTCCGCGAGCGCCCGCTCCGGGAGGCCAGCGAAGTGGCTGAAGTCGAAGCGGAGCCGGTCCGGGGCGACGAGGGAGCCGGCCTGCTTCACGTGCGTACCCACGACCTCCCGCAGCGCGGCGTGGAGCAGGTGCGTCGCGGTGTGGTTGCGGGCGATGGCGCGGCGCCGGGGCTCGTCCACCTCGGCCCGCACGACGTCACGCACCGCGACGTGCCCTTGCTCCACCTGGACGTCGTGGACCACGATCCCCTCCGCCGGGCGTCGCGTGTTGCGCACGCGCGCCCTCCCGGAAGGTGCAATGATCCAGCCAGTGTCGCCGACTTGCCCCCCTGCTTCCGCGTAGAAAGGCGTTGCCGCGAGGACCAATTCCCCCTCGTCACCCTCCGCGAGGGAGTCCAGCGCGCCCGCCGCCCCGCGCAGGTTACGAACCGGTACTCCGTCTAACCGGGTCGTCACGTAACCCTCGAACGCCGTGCGCGTCGTGCCCACGAGGTTCGCCCACGCCGAACCGGACTCGGCCGCCTTCCCGCCCTTCCACGAGGCCTGGGCGCGCGCCCGCTGCTTGGCCATCTCCGCCTCGAATCCGGCCTCGTCGAGGCGGATTCCGCGCTCGTCCGCGATGTCCCGCGCCAGGTCGAGGGGAAACCCGAAGGTGTCGTACAGGCGGAACAGCTCGCGTCCCGGGAGTACGCGCTCCGCTTGGGGCAGGTCCGCGATCCTCTGCTCGAGCAGCTCCAGGCCCGCGGCCAGGGTATCGGAGAAGCGCTCCTCCTCCCGGCGCCCCACTTCAAGGATCGCGTCGCGCGCGGCGGCGAGCTCCGGGTATTCCCCACCCAGGACGTCGATCACGCGGGGGGTAACCTCGTGCAGGAAGGGCTCCGCGATCCCGAGCTTGCGCCCGTGCCGGATCGCGCGCCGCAGGATGCGCCGCAGCACGTAGCCGCGCTTGTCGTTGGACGGGACGACCCCATCGGCCACCAGGAAGCACAGCGCGCGGGAGTGGTCGGCGATCACGCGCAGCGAGACGTCGGCTTCCTCGTCGTGGCCGTAGGCCCTTCCAGCCCGCGCCGCGGCGGCGGCGAGAATCGGCTGGAACAGGTCGGTATCGTAGTTGCTGCGCTTCCCCTGGAGGACGGCGGCGATGCGCTCCAGTCCCATCCCGGTGTCGATGCTCGGGGCGGGGAGCGTCAGGAGCCTTCCGTCCGCCTGCTGGTCGAACTGCATGAACACCAGGTTCCAGATCTCGACGTAGCGCCGCGAGTCGGTCGCGGGCGTGGACTTCCCCGGGACCGATGTGAGGTCCTCGCCCAGGTCGTAATGAATCTCGCTGCAGGGGCCGCACGGTCCCGTCTCCCCCATGCGCCAGAAATTGTCCTCTGCGCCCAGGCGCAGGATCCTCTCGGAAGGTACGCCGGCCCGCTCCCGCCAGACCGCGATCGCCTCCTCGTCGGGGCCCACGCCCTCTGCGCCACCGAACACCGTCACCCACAGGCGCGCCCGATCGATCCCGAAGACGTCCGTCACCAGGGACCAGGCGAACTCGATCGCGTCTTTCTTGAAGTAGTCCCCGAAGGAGAAGTTGCCCAGCATCTCGAAGAAGGTGTGATGCCGGGGGGTCCGTCCGACCATCTCCAGATCGTTGTGCTTCCCGGAGACCCTCAGGCACTTCTGGGAGGACGCGGCGCGTGCGTAGTCGCGCGTCTCGCGCCCCGTGAACACGTCCTTGAACTGGTTCATCCCCGCGTTGGCGAAGAGCAGGGTCGGGTCGCCGGCGAGAACCAGGGGAGAACTGGGCACGACCCGGTGGCCGCGCGCGGCGAAGAACTCCAGAAAAGTGCGTCGGATCTCACCGGCGGTCATGATCGGTCTCGTCGAGAGGGCAGCGGACCCCCGGGAGCGGGGGCGGTCCCGGGATCCGGGACCGGCAGGACCGCGCCCCTCGGGAACGCGGCATTATACACACGCGCCCCGACTGCCCTCGCGACGGCCCGCCCGCGTCAGCCCTGGGAGAACTCGAACGGAGAGTCCGGGCCGCGCGGGTTGGTGGCAGCAGCCTCCTCGTGTCTCGTGAGAGACGCCTCCATCTGCTCCAGCGCCAGATCCGCGGCGGACTGGATCCCGGAGACCTTGAGCTTGAACTCGTCGGCGTTGGTCGCCTGGCGGAGCGCCTCGTCGAACGAGATGAGCTCCGAACGGTACAGCCGGTACAGCGATTGATCGAACGTCTGCATGCCGTACTCGGAGGTCCCCTGGGCGATCGCCTCGCGGATGGCCTTCGTCTTCTCCTTGTTCTCGACGCAGTCGCGGATGTAGGCGGTGGAACGCATCACCTCGACCGCGGGAACGCGCCCGTTGCCGTCGGCGCGCGGGACCAGGCGCTGCGAGATCACCGCCTTGAGTACCGATGCCAGCTGGAGGCGAATCTGCTTCTGGTGGTGGGGCGGGAACACCGAGATGATCCGGTTGACCGACTCCGTGGCATCGAGCGTGTGCAAGGTCGCGAGCACGAGGTGCCCGGTCTCCGCCGCCAGCAGCGCCGTCTCGATCGTCTCGTAGTCGCGCATCTCCCCCACCAGGATCACGTCCGGGTCCTGGCGCAGGGCCGAGCGCAGCGCCAGGGCGAAGGAGCGCGTGTCCACGTCGATCTCGCGCTGGTTGACCAGGCTCTTCTTGTCGCGGTGCAGGAACTCGATGGGGTCCTCGATCGTCATGATGTGGCAGGTGCGGATCGCGTTGATGTGATCGATCATCGCCGCCAGGGTGGTGGACTTCCCCGAGCCGGTGGTCCCCGTGACGAGGATCAGCCCGCGCCGCTCGGCGGCGATCTGCTCCAGAACCGTGGGCAGGAGCAGGTCGCGGATGGTGCGGATCTGCACCGGGATCACGCGCAGCACCAGGCCCACGGTCCCACGCTGCTGGAAGACGCTGCAGCGGAAGCGCCCCAGCCCCGGCACCGAGTACGCCATGTCCAGCTCGAAGCTTTCCTTGAACTTCTGCTTCTGCCGGGCGTTCATCACGCTGAACGCGATGGCGACCGTGTCCTCCGCCATCAGCCGCTTCTGATCGGCCATCGGCTCGAGCCGACCGTCGATGCGAATCACGGGGTAGCTTCCCGCCTTGAGGTGCAGGTCCGACGCACCCCGTTCCGTCGCGAGCTTCAGGAGATCGTTGACGTGCACGGGCAACCTCTCGTCCCGGTTTGGCTGGAGAACGCAGGCTCCGGGGTCAGGGCTGAAATCTAGGAATCGGCGGCGGCTCCGTCAACCGGGATGCGCCGCTCACGAAAGCGTAATGGGCCTCAGATCCGGCCCAGGTCCCCCCAGGCGTGGAGGACGAGAGCGCAGGCCACGACCCCGGCGGTCTCGGTCCGCAGCGTGCGAGGCCCGAGGCTCGCGCCGCGCCAGCCACCCTCGAGCAGCGCTGTCACTTCCTCGGGCTCGAGGCCCCCCTCGGGTCCCACGAGCAGCCACGCGGCGCGCGGGGCCGGAGGTGCGGCGGCGGCCGGGGGAGGAGCGGAGAGCGAGGGAGCGAACAGCAGCCCGAGGATCCCGGCCGGTACCGCGGCCGGCGGCGCGGCGGGCTCCCCGACCCGGGGCACGCTGCGGCGGCCGCTTTGCTTGGCCGCCTCGCGCGCGATTCTCCGCCAACGCACCAGGCGCTCCGGCGAGGGCGGGCGCTCGTCGCCACGCCGGGTGAGGACGGGCTGCACGGCGCAGGCGCCGATCTCGGTGGCCTTCTGGATCACCCACTCCATCCGGTCCGGCCGGCACAGCCCCTGGTAGAGCGTGACCGCAAGCTGCGGCTCGACGCGGTCGGCACGCGGCTCGCCGACGAGGATCTCGACCCCTTCCCGTCCCGCAGTCCGGACCGTCGCATCCCACTCCTCGCCGCGCCCGTCGAAGACCGAGAGCGCCTCCCCGGGGCGCAGGCGCAGCACGTGCGCGACGTGGTGCGCCTCCTCCGGCTCCAGACGCACCAGCGCTCCCGGTCCGGCGACGCTTTCGTGGTACACGCGACGCAGGCGCGTCACCGCGAGGCACGCCCCGGCGCGCCGTACCGCGCCACCAGAAGCACCCATTCTTCCTGATGCCGCACATCGATCACGCGCAGGCCCGCAGCGCCGAGCGCCCCCTCGAGTGCCGGGAGATCCTCGCGCAGGAATCCGGAAGCCAGCAGGACTCCCCCATCGCGCAGGGTCGCCGCGACCTCTCCCGCCGCCGCGAGAAAGTAGGCGGATGCGATGTTCGCCACGACCCCATCGAGGCCAGCACCCGCCAGATCCGCTGCCGAACCCACCGTCACACGCACCCCGGGGGCTTCGTTTCTCTTCAGGACTTCCCGTGCGACGTCCACCGCCTCGGGATCCGTGTCGCGGGCCTCCACGGCCCGCGCACCGAGATGCAGGGCAACCAGAGACAGGATCCCGCTGCCGCAGCCCAGATCGAGCCAGCGGGATCCCGGCCGGACCCACAGCTCGAGGGCCCGCACGCACAGCTGCGTCGTGGGATGCTCGCCCGTGCCGAACGCCCTTCCGGGCACGAGCGCGAGGGGAACGCGTCCGGACGCCCGCGGGGCCCGGCCGTCCGGCACAACGAGGAAGCGCTCTCCCACCGCAAACGGCCGCAATGACCGCTGGTAGCGCTCGGCCCAGCGCAGGTCCTCGACCGGCACGACCGCGGCCGAGCACCGCTCCGGCGTGAGATCGAGAGCCCGCAGCGGGACTTCCAGACGCGCCTTGAGGCGCTCCGCCTGCGCGCGCGAGGCGACGTATACCTTCATGCGGCAGCGATCCCCGCCGATCGGCAGCGTCTCGACCCCCAGGCTTTCCTGCCCCAGGACCCCCGCCAGTTCCTCCTCGAGCGAGCACGGAAGCTCCAGGACCAGGGCGGCCCAAGCTGCCTCAGTCACCGAAGATATCCCGAACCCGATCGATGAGGCCCCGCTCGGAGACCTCCTTCCCTTCCAGGCGCGCCAGCTCCTCGAAGAGCTCGCGCTGCCTCTGTCCGAGACGACGTGGCGTGCGCACCTGGACGCGGATCACTTGGTCGCCACGCCGCCCGCCGTTCAGGCTCGGCACACCCTTGCCGCGCAGGCGGAACTGCGCGCCGGACTGCGTCCCCTGCGGAACCTCCAGAGGTTCCTCGCCGTCGAGCGTGGGAACCTTGAGGCGCGTGCCCAGCGCTGCCTGGGCGAACGAGAGCGGGATCTCGCAGAACAGGTCGTCGCCTTCGCGGTGGAAGAACTCGTGCTCGGCCACCTCGAGCACGACGTACAGATCCCCCGCAGGCCCGCCCTCGGCGCTGGCCTCTCCCTCGCCCCCGACCCGGAGCTGAACCCCGGTCACGACGCCCGGGGGGATGCGCACGGTGATCGAGCGCTCGACGCGTACCCGGCCGTTTCCCCCGCAGCCGGAGCAGGGGCGCGCGATGATTCGACCGGTCCCGCCGCAGCGGCCGCAGGTGCGCGCGATCGTGAAGAACCCCTGCTGGTACGCCACCTGGCCGCGGCCCCGGCACTGGGAGCAGGTCTCGACGTCCTTCTCGCTGCGGGCCCCTCGGCCGTCGCACGCGCCGCAGCGCTCGAGCCGCGGCACACGAATCTCCTTCTCCGTGCCGCGCACCGCTTCCTCGAACGTCACAGGGAGGTCGTAGCGCAGGTCGTGGCCGCGGCGGGGCCGGCGGCGCCGGCCCGACCCTCCGAAGATCCCGCCGAACCCGAACAGGTCCCCCAGAACGTCGGCGAAGTCCCCGAAGATCTCCGGGTCGAACCCGGAGAATCCGCCCTGGGACCCGAGTCCGGCGCGCCCGTACTGATCGTAGATCCGGCGCTTCTCGGGGTCGGAAAGGACCGCGTAGGCCTCCGCGGCCTCCTTGAAGCGCTCCTCGGCCTCCTTGTTCCCGGGATTCTTGTCCGGGTGGTGCTGCAGCGCGAGGCGGCGGTACGCCTTCTTGATCGAGGCGGCGTCCGCGTCCCGGGCGACACCCAAGATCTCGTAATAGTCGCGACCGGGCACGCGTCAGGTCTCCTGGACGGATTCCTCCTCCGCCTCCCCTTCCTGCGCCGAGAAACTGGCCGGATCGTACAGGATCACTTCGGAGAGGATCCCGCCCACCTCCGCGATCCGCTCGAGCGCCGTCGTGCACTCCGCCGCGCTCCCGCTCGCGAGCGCGCGCCGCGCCTCTTCGAGGATCTTGCGCACGCTCTGCTGCTGCTCGGGGGTGAGCAGCGCGCCGAACTCCGTGAAGGTGCGCTGGCTGCTGTCGACGAGCCCCTCGAGCCGGGAGCGGGCGCGGATGAACTCCGCGCGCCGGTGATCCTCATCCGCGTGCTTCTGCGCATCCTCGATGATCGCGCCGATCTCTGCCTCGCTGAGCCCTCCCGAGGGGGTCACCATCACCTTCTGTTCGCGGTTGGTCGCCAGGTCCCTCGCGCTCACGCTCACGATTCCGTTGGAGTCGATGTCGAAGGTGACCTCGATCTGTGGAACCCCGCGCGGCCCGGGAGGGATCCCGACCAGGTCGAATCTCCCCAGCGACTTGTTGTGCGCCCCGATCTCCCGCTCGCCCTGCAGGACGTGCACCTCGACCTTGGATTGGTTGTCCGCGACGGTGGTGAAGATCCGCGACTTGCGCGTGGGGATCGTGGCGTTGCGCTCGATGATCTTCGTGAACATGCCGCCGCGGGTCTCGATCCCGAGCGACAGTGGCGTGACGTCCAGGAGGACCATATCCTTCACGTCCCCCTTCAGGATCCCGGCCTGGATCGCGGCGCCGATCCCCACGACCTCGTCCGGGTTGATCTCCCGGTTCGGCTCGCGGGCGAAGATCTCGCGCACCACCTCGACCACGCGCGGCGTGCGCGTCTGGCCTCCGACGAGAATCACCTCGTCGATGTCGCGGGCATGGAGCCCCGCCATGCGCAGCGCCTCCTCGCAGGGCCTGCGCGTCTTCTCGACCAGATCCTCGACAAGATCCTCGAATTTCTCCCGGGTGAGCAGCGTGTGCAGATGGCGCGCCCCCCCCTCGTCGGCGCTGATGAACGGTAGATTGATCTCCGCCTGGGTCTCGCGCGAGAGCTCGCATTTGGCCTTCTCGGCCGCCTCCTTGAGGCGCTGCAAGGCGAGGCGGTCGCTGCGCAGGTCGATCCCCGTTTCCTCGCGGAAGATCCCCACGAGCCAGTCGACGATCCTCTGGTCGAAATCCTCTCCTCCCAGAAACGTGTCGCCGGAAGTGGACTTGACCTCGAACACGCCGTCACCGAGCTGCAGGATGGAGACGTCGAACGTTCCCCCGCCCAGGTCGTACACCGCCACCTTGCGCGGCGCGGTCCCCTCGTCCAGGCCGTAGGCCAGCGCCGCAGCGGTGGGCTCGTTGACGATGCGCAGCACGCCCAGGCCCGCGATCCGGCCGGCGTCCTTCGTGGCCTGGCGCTGGGAATCGTCGAAGTAGGCGGGGACGGTGATCACCGCCTCGCTCACCTCGCTGCCCAGGTAGTCCTCGGCCATCTCTTTGAGCCGGGACAGCAGGAACGCCGAGATCTCCGGGGGCGAATAGTCCTTCTCCCGCGCGCGAATCCGCGCGTCGCCGTTGTCGGAGGAGACGATGTCGTAGGGAACGATCTGCCGGGCCTTGGCCACCTCGGGAGAGTCGAACTTGCGCCCGATCAGGCGCTTCACGGCATAGATCGTGTTCTGGGGGTTCGTGAGGGCCTGACGCTTGGCGATCTGCCCCACCAGGCGCTCACCGCGCGTGGTGAAGGCGACGATCGAAGGCGTGGTGCGGCTCCCCTCCCGGCTCGCGATGACGCGGGGCTTCCCGCCCTCGAGGATCGCGATGCACGAGTTCGTGGTGCCCAGATCGATCCCGATCACGTTAGCCATCGGCCTCTCCGGACTCCCCCCGATCAGCGGCGCCGACTGCCCCGACCGCGACCCGCACCAGGGCGGGCCGCAGCAGCCGATCGCCGAAATAGTAACCGCGCTGGAACTCCTCGACCACCGTATTGGGCGCCGCACCGCCGCTTGGCGCGGCGGCGACCGCCTCGTGAACCTCCGGGTCGAACGGCCTGCCCAGCGCCTCCACGGGCGTGAGCCCCTCCCGGCGCAGCTCCTCCACGAGCTGGCGCTGGGTCAGCGCCACGCCCTCGGCCAGGGAATCGGCGCTCGCGCCGGGTCGCACGCTGGCCAGGGCCCGCTCCAGATTGTCGAGCACGGGCAGAAGCCGCTCGACGAGCGCGGCGGTGGCGTAACGGCTGTGCTCCGCGCGCTCCCGCTCGATGCGCTTCCGGAAGTTCTCGAAATCCGCGCGCAGGCGCAGCAAGCGCTCCTCCGCCTCGCGCGTCGCCGCGTCTGCGGACGGGCCCTCCGCCGCGCTCTCCGAAAGCCCGGCAGCGTCATCGCCCGCGGCGGGCGCGGGGGCCTCGTCGCTCATCCCGACGATCTCCAGGATCTCGACGTCGTCGGGCTGCGTGGGCTCGCCGGACACGGAATTCGGCTCTGGCTTCTGCTGCACCGGTTCCAAGGCTCACTCCCGGGGGACGGAAAGAAGTCGTGTGAGCACCTGCGCCAGGTGCTCGACCAGGGCGATCGCGCGCGCGTACTCCATGCGCCGGGGCCCCATGATCCCCACGGCTCCCACGATCTGATCGCCCGAGCTGTAGGTGGAGGCCACCAGCGAGCAGTCGGTCAGGGGGGCGACCGGATTCTCCTTCCCGATCACGACCTGAACCCCTCGCCCCTCCAGGACGCGGCTCAGCAGGTCGATCAGCTGGTTGCGCTCCTCCAGGGTCCGCAGCAGCCCCTTCATGCGCTCGAGGCTCGCGAACTCCGGCTCGCCGAGCAGGTTGGACGCCCCTTCCACGAACACCTCTGCGGACGACGTCTCCGCCTCGATGGCACGCCGCCCGAACTCCAGGCTCTGGCTCACCAGAAGGTCGTAGGCCGCGGCTTCCTCGGCCATCCGCTCGAGCAGGATCTGCCTCATCTCGAGTAGGGTCTTGCCGTTGAATTGCTCCGAGAGATAGCGGCCGATCCGGTCCAGTTCTCCCTGCTCCCTGGGCTCCGCGGCGTCCAGGATGCGGTTGTGCACGACTCCCGAGCGCCCGACCAGAACCGCCACGACGCGTCGGGGATCCAGGCGTACGAACTCCAGGTGCTCGACGACGATGCGCCGGATCTCGGGGCCCGACACCACCCCCACCTGCCGGGAGAAGTGCGAGAGCTGGCGCGATGCCTCCGCCAGGAGCTCCGGGACCTCGTTGCGGCTGCGGAGCAACGCTTCGTCGATCGCCTGGGCCTGGTGGGATTCCATGCGCGGCGGTGACATCAGGTGATCGACGTACAGCCGATACGCCATGTCCGTCGGCACGCGTCCGGCCGACGTGTGGGGGTGCGTGAGCAGGCCCCGCGCCTCGAGGTCCGCCATCGTGCTGCGGATCGCGGCCGGAGAGAGATCGAGCCGGATCGCGCGCGACAGGCTGTGCGAGCCCACGGGTTGTCCCGTGAGGATGTGGCTGCGGATCACCGTGCGCAGGATCTCGGTCTCGCGGGGATCCAGCGAGAGCTCGCTGCGCGGAGTGGAGTGCTTGCTCCTCAAGTCCGGGATCCCCTTCAAGCCGAGGCGGCTGGCGAGGAGCGGTCCGCCCGCTCCGCGGCCAGGGCCGAGCGGATGAACCCGTCCAGGTCGCCGTCCAGGACCCGGTCGGCGTCGCCGACCTCGTGACCGGAGCGATGGTCCTTCACCAACCGGTAGGGCGCCAGCACGTAGGACCGGATCTGGCTCCCCCATTCGATCTTCTTCTTCTCCCCGACTTCCCGGGCCAGCTTGGCATCGGCCTCCTGGCGGGCCAGGTCGTAGAGCTTGGCGCGCAGCACTTGCATCGCCACGTCCCGGTTTCGGTGCTGGGAGCGCTCGTTCTGGCACGTGACCACGATCCCGGTCGGGAGGTGGGTGATGCGCACCGCGGAGTCCGTCACGTTCACGTGCTGCCCGCCGGCTCCGGAGGAACGAAACGTGTCCACCCGCAGTTCCTTCTCCTCGATCACGATGTCCGCGAGCTCGGCGGTCTCGGGAAGCACGTCCACGGACGCGAAGGAGGTGTGGCGACGGCCCTGCGCGTCGAACGGCGAGATCCGGACCAGGCGGTGGACGCCTCGTTCCGCGCGCAGGTAGCCGTAGGCGTTGGTCCCGGACACTCCGAGCGTGACGCTCTTGATCCCGGCCTCGTCCCCGGTCTGATAGTCGAGGGTCTCGACTTTGAAGTGGTGGCGCTCCGCCCAGCGCGTGTACATGCGCAGGAGCATCGCGGCCCAGTCCTGAGACTCCGTCCCACCCGCACCCGGGTGGATCTCGAGGATCGCGTCCGCCGCATCGTGCTCTCCCACGAGCAGCGTGGCGAGCTCGATCTCCTCCGCGCGCGCGCCGAGCGCCGCCACGGTCTCTTCCAGCTCGGTCCCCACGTCCTCCCCTTCCCGCGCGAGCTCCAGGAGGGTTCGCGCGTCGTCGAGCAGACGACCCAGATCCTCTCCGCGCTCCACCGACTCCTGGAGGCGGGAGCGGCGCTGCTGCAGCTCCCGCGAGCGCTTCGGGTCGCCCCAGACCTCGGGGAGTGCGAGTTCGTCCTCGAGGCGGCTCAGCCGTTCGCGGTTGCCCTCGACATCAAAGGAACCTCCGCAGCGCGCCCACCTTGCCGGCAAGCGCCTCGATCCGATCCGCCAGATCCTGTGCGTCAAGCTTCGCCACTTCGAGACTCCCCTTCTTCGAGAATCTAGGCCCGCTGCGGAGGACCGCAAGGCAGGCCTTTCAAAATAACACAGGGGATTCGCGACCGGCCGGGGCCCGGGGCTAGCGCACCTGGGTGACCCAGGCGCCGCTCTCGCCCTCTTTCTTCAGGCGCTCCGCAGCCGCGCGCGCCTCGTCCTGGGTGACGTAGCCCCCCACCCGCACTTTGTACAGGGTATCCGCCCCCTCGCGGGACGTGTCCACCCGCACGCGGTAGCCCCGCTCCGTGACGCTCTTGACCACGGCGTCCGCGGTGCTGCGGTCGCGGCCCGCAAAGACCTGCACGAAGTAGGTTCCGGGGGAGGCAGCGGGAGGCGAGGCCTCCCCCGCCAACCCGACCACGGAACGGGGCGGCGGCGATACCTGGCGCTGAGGCTCGGCGGACTTCTCGGTACCCTGGACCCTGTCGAAGTAGTTTCCCGGAGGAGCCGCCTCGGGAGCCGGCTCCACGGCGCCCTCCGGCGCCGCGCCGAGAGCGGTCGTGGAGGAGCCGGGCGAGGTAGATCGGCCGACCCAAACGCCGCCGAAAAAGGCCGCCCCCATGAGAACGACAACGGCGCCCACCAGAACCAGCAGGCCGACGCCCTCCACGCGGATCTCCCGCGCGGGGGTCTCTTGCCTTTCGTCAGGGCTCACGGTCTTCCCGAACGATCTCGGCGATCGCGATCGAGTTCTTGGTTCCGGCCTTGATCCGCTGCATGGCGCGGTCGGCCCTCTGCACCAGATCTTCCTTGGCCCGCGCGTGCAGCGGGAACGAGGCGATCCCGAAGGATGCCGTCATCCGCACTCCCGACTGTCCGGCGGTTTGGGTGGTCAGGAACGGCTTCGCGGCGATCGACTCGCGCACGCGCTCGGCGACCTCGAGCGCGCCGTGCCAGTCGGTCATGGGCAGCACGATGCAGAACTCGTCGCCGCCGAAGCGAAACAGCTTGTCGAACTTGCGGATGCGGGCGCGCACCCGCACGGAGATTTCGTACAGCGAGCGGCTGCCCATGGCGTGGCCCAGGCGGCTGTTGACCTCCTTGAGGTTGTCCATGTCGAAGAAGATGAGGGACAGCGGCGCCTGGAAACGGCTCGCCCGCGCGATCTCCTCGAGCAGGAAGTCCTCGAAGTAGCGGCGGTTGAAGCATTCCGCGGTGTCGTCCTTGATCACCAGCTCCTGGACGGCACGCACGTGGATCGCATTCGCGACCCCGCGCCGGGTCAGATGCATCAGGCGCCGGACCCTCTCGCGGGCCGCCACTCCGGGTGGCGCCGGACCGAGGAGCAGGACAAGCCCCACCGGCTCCGCCGAGCGAGCCTCCACGCGCAGCGCGATGCCGTGCGACGGGAGGAGCTTCTGCAGCGGCTCGTCGAGGGGGACGAGCGCGCTGAGATCCGAGAACAGCGTCTCCTCGCCGGACACGCGCTCCCAGACCGGAGCCGGATCGAGCCGCTGCAGGCCGGTCCGGCGCCGATCGCTGAGCGCCAGGGTGCTCGCGCGACACACCAGGGCCCCGCTCTCATCGTCCGTGAGGAACGCGAACCCCATCTCCCCCGCTCCCCAGGCGACACCGTGCCCCAGAAGCTCCCGCAGCTGATCCACGAGCTCCAGATGGGAACACACGTCGAGCGCCGCGCGCAGCACTTCGGCCTCCTCCCCGGCGTCCGCGCGCGCCTCGAGGTTGTCCGCTGAATCCGGGCTCAAGGTCTGGCCCCCCCTTCACTTCAGGAACGGCTTGAGCAGGTCGATCGGCAGCGGAAAGACCAGGGTCGAGTTCTTCTCCGAGGCGACCTCGGTGAGCGTCTGGAGATAGCGGAGCTGGAGCGTGGTGGGATTCCGGCCGAGCTCCTCTGCGGCCTTGGCCAGGTTCGTGGCCGCCTGGAACTCGCCCTCGGCGTGGATGATCTTCGCGCGCTTCTCGCGCTCCGCCTCGGCCTGCTTGGCCATCGCCCGCTGCATCTCCACCGGAAGGTCGACGTGCTTGACCTCCACGGCCGAGACCTTGATCCCCCAGGGATCGGTGTGCTTGTCCAGGATCGTCTGCAGCTCCTGGTTCACTTTGTCGCGCTCGGCGAGCAGCCCGTCCAGCTCGACCTGTCCGAGCACGGAGCGCAGAGTGGTCTGGGAGAGCTGCGAGGTGGCGTAGTGATAGTTCTCGACCTCCACGACCGCCTTGCGAGGGTTCATCACGCGGAAGTAGACGACCGCGTTGACCTTGATCGAGACGTTGTCCCGGGTGATGACGTCCTGCGGCGGGACGTCGTGGACCACCGTCCGCAAGGAGACCCGCACCATGCGGTCCACGACGGGGATGAGGAAGAACAGCCCGGGCCCATAGTCGTACTCGCGCAGACGGCCGAGCCGGAAGACCACCCCCCGCTCGTACTCGGGGAGGATCTTGATGGAGTTCACGATGAACAGCAACAGGATCACCAGCGCGGCGATCAGCCCACCCGACAGCCCGAGAATCATGCGTCCTCCCTCCCCGCCGGCCCTGTGCCGACCGTCTCCACCACGAGCCGCATGTTGTCCACCCGCACCACGCGCACGCGCTGGCCCGCGCGCGCCACGCCCGATTGCAGGGTCGCGTCCCACAGCTCGCCGTGCACGAACACCTTGCCCTCGGGAACCAGGTCCTGGGTCACTTCCGCGACCTCTCCCACGAGCCCCTCCACGCCCGTTCCCACCGCCGCCCGCTGCGCGCGCACGGCGAGCCTCACGGCGACCGCGCACAGCGCGGCCAGGGCCAGGGCCGGGGGAAGCGCCACAGAGATCGGCAAGCGCAGCTCCGGAATCGGCCCCCGGAACAGCATGAGCGAGCCGATCACGAGGCACACGGTCCCGCCGACGGTCAGCATCCCGTAGGAGGCAACCTTGATCTCCAGGATAAACATCACGACCGCGAGCAGGATCAGCAGTAGACCCACGGTGGATACCGGCAGGACCCGCGAGGCCAGCGCGAACAGCAGCAGGCACAGCACGCCGACCACCCCCGGAAACACCAGCCCGGGGTGGGTCAGCTCCACGTACAGCCCCCCGAGCCCGAGGATCAGGAGCAGATAGGCCATGACCGGCGACGCGACGAACTCGATGAATTTCTGCTGGAGATGGGTCTCGGTCTGGACGAATCGCGCGCCGGCCGTGCGCAGGACGGCGACCGATCCGTCGAAGCGGTGGATCGCCTTCCCGTCCAGCTGGCCGAGCAGATCGTCCCTGTCCTTCGCCACCAGATCCACGATCCCGCTCTCGAGCGCGATCTTGTCCGTGTACGCGTCGGCGGCGAAGACCGCCTTCTCGCACGCCTCCACGTTCCGTCCGCGGTGCTCCGCGATCGTGCGCACCAGGGCCGCCGCGTCCTGGTTCGCCTTCTTGAGCAGCACGTCCCCCTCTTCGCTCTTCCCCGCTCCGAAGACGACGGAGGCGGCCCCGGCCCGGGTCCCCGGAGCCATCGCGGCCACGTCCGCGGCGATGAGGATGAAGAACCCCGCCGAGCCCGCCCGCGCGCCCGAAGGGCCGACCCAGACGACGATCGGGGTCTTGGCCGCGAGCATCCTCTTCACGATGGTCTCCATGGAGGAAACCATCCCACCCGGCGTGTCCAGCTGGACCACGACCAGGTCGTTCGCCTCCCGGTCCGCATCGTCGATGGCCCGGATGATCCGGTCCTCGAACCCCGGCAGGACGTACTTGTCCTCGAAATCGACCCAGCGGATCACCGGCTCGGCGCCGAGCGCCGCGGCATGAAGAAGGACTGCGAGGGCACACGCCGCCACGGTGGAGGGTCGCATGGGCCGAGTATAGGATTCCGGCGCGAAACGGGTCAAGGAGAAGCGGCGGGCTCGATCAGCGTCCGCGCGCCCCCATCGAGCAGCCAGCCTCGCGCCGCGGGCCCCACGATCTCCCGGACGATTCGCAGCGCCTGCTCCAGGTCCGCGGCGGGCTCCGCCCCCAGGGAGCGCACCAGATCCGCAGGCAGCCCCGAGACCAGGATCAAGGGGTGCGATCTCGTCTTCCGGAGCCAGGACAGGGCCGTCTGCCCGTACACCTGGAAGTTGCGCTTGAGCTCGCGGACGAGCTCCGGCTCGCTGCGGAACCGGAACCACGGGAGGAAGTCGGGATGCCCCGCGCCCTTCCTGCAGCGCGCGACCAGGATCACCGGCCCCCCCGGGCGTACCGCTCCAACGGCCGCCTCGTAGGCCTTGTGCGCCTGGATCAGATCGATGTCGGCCGGCTCGCCCCCGGCCGAGGCCAGCACGAAGTCGCGCGGCTCGACCCGCAGCACGCGCGTGGCGCGCAGATAGCGGCACGCCGCCTCGTGGGCACGCCTCCAGTGCCCGGCGAAGACCGCCTCGCAGGCGCCCTGCTCGTCGAGCACGGTGTTGAGCAGGAAATCCGCGGACACGAGGGCAGCCCCTTCCACCATGTCGCGGTGCACCGGATTGCGCGCCAGTCTTCCGGCCCGCGCCCCGGGGGCGCGGGCTCCCGTCGCGCTCAGCGCCCGGAGGTGATTGCGCGTGACGGTGTCCCGCGCGGCCAGTCCCGGGACCAGTGCCTTGCGTCCGCCGGAGAACCCCGCGTAGTAGTGGAACCCGGCGCCGCCGGTCAGGATCACTCGATCGTGCTCGCGAAGCGCCGCGTTGACGCGCACCAGCGTCCCGCTGCGGGTCGTCCCGACGGGGACCAGGCGGCGCGTATCGTCCGGATCGTGCCGGAGCGCTGGGAAACGCGCGGCGAGCGCCGGCGACAGGATCGCCTCGATCTCGGCGTCCGTCGGAGGCCGGTGGATCCCGCTCGCCACCAGGAACGTGATGCTCGCACCCCCGGCGCGCCGGATGCGCTCCACGAGCGGCGGGAGGAAGAGAGCGGACCCCGTGGAGCGGGTGGCGTCGGAGACGACCACGAGGACCTTGCGGGCTCCCCGCACGACCTCCTCCAGCGCAGCGCTGCCGATCGGCCGGGACAGGGCCGCTTCCAGCGAGGCCGCGGCCGCACCGCGACGGGCGGGGCACCGGGCCGGAATCCGATCCAGAGGCATCGGGGTCGGCGGCAGCTCGAGAGACGCATCACCGTAGAGGACCGCGGTTCGCGGTCTTCCGCTCATGCGCCGTCGTTTCGGCGCAGCAGGTCCGCGCGCTCGGCGAGCGCGCGCGCCACCACGGGCGGCACGAGCCCGTCGAGCTTCCCGCCCAGTCGCGCCACCTCGCGCACGAGCCGGCTCGAGAGGTAGGAGTAAGCCTCGTTCGGCATGAGGAACACGGTCTCGATCCGGGGGGAGAGGCGCCGGTTCATCAGGGCCATCTGCAGCTCGTACTCGAAGTCGGAGACGGCGCGCAGCCCGCGCAGGATCACCGACGCCCCCGCCCGCGCCGCGTAGTCGACCAGGAGCCCCTCGAACGAGTCCACGGACACGTCCGCCCAGGCGGAGACCGCCTCCTTCAGGAAGCCCATCCGCTCCTCGACCGTGAACATCGGCTCCTTGTCCTCGTTGCGGAGAATGGCGAGGACGAGCTTCTCGAAGTGCCGGCGCCCGCGCTCGACCAGATCCAGATGTCCGTTGGTGACGGGATCGAAGGTGCCGGGATAGACGGCGATGCGGGTCATGCCGGGCCTCCCAGCTGCGCGTCGCGCGAGCCGCTCGCCTCGCGCAGCAGGACCCGGGCGTTGCGCCGGGACGCGTCGGTGATCCCCTTGCCGCCCAGCATGCGCGCCAGCTCGTCCACTCGCTCGTCCCCCGAGAGCGCGCGCACCTCCGCGCGGGTGCGCCCGCTCACCGTCCGCTTGTGCACATGGTAGTGCCGGTCGGCATGTGCGGCCACCTGCGGCAGGTGCGTGACACACAGCACCTGGTTGCGCAGGGCGAGCTGCGAGAGCCGCGCTCCGACCGCGTCGGCCACCGCGCCGCCGATCCCCGCGTCCACCTCGTCGAACACCAGGACCCGCCCCTGCCCCGCACCGTCCAGCACCGCGTGCAGAGCCAGCATGACCCGGGACAGCTCTCCGCCCGAGGCGACCTTCGAGAGCGGGCGCGCCGGCTCGCCGGGGTTCGCCGCGAGCAGGAACTCGACGCGCTCGGACCCCCGCGGGTGCAGCACCGTGTCCCCCGCAGCCCTCAGCTCCAGGCTCCGGCCGCGGGCCGGCGTGAAGGCCACGTCCAGGCGGGCCTTGGGGAGAGCGAGCGAGGCCAGCTGCATCTCGATCCGCGGCTTGAGGCGCCGTCCCGCCGCCCCCCGCGCCTTGCTCAGCGCGGACGCGGCTCGGCGGTATTCTTCCTCCGCTCCCGCCAGCTCCGCGGCAAGCCGCTCCATCTCCGCGTCGACGTTCTCGATCTGGGCGAGCTCGCGGGCCGCTTCCTCGCGGGAGCGCAGGACCGCCTCCTCGTCCGGCCCGTAGTGCAGCCTCAGCCGGTCGAGCGCGGCCAGTCGGGAGGTCGCCGACTCGAGACGATCGGGATCGAAGTCCGTCCGGTCCTTGTAGTCCCTGAGCGTCGCGCCGGCGTCCTCCAGCTCGAGCCGCGCCGTCTCCAGACGGCGCGCGAGGTCCTCGAGGGCCGGGTCGATCTGCGCCAACTCGGCCACCCGGCGCGCCGCCGCGGCGCCCAGCGCGGCCGCGGCCGGCTCCCCGTCGTACAGCGCCGCGATCGCCTCGTCCAGGAGCTCCGCGAGCCGCCCCGCATTCTTGAGGATGCGGCGCTCGGTCTCGAGGGACTCGTACTCCCCCGCTCGCGGCGACACCGCATCGATCTCGCGGATCCTACGGGCCAGATCTTCGGCCCGCCCACCGCGCTCCGCCTTGCGCTCCTCCAGCCTCGCCTTGTTCCGAACGATTTCGAGGACCCGCTCGTGCGCCGCGCCGACCCGCGCCAGGATCTCCTCGTGCTCCCCGAAGCGGTCCAGGAGCTCCTGGTGCCGCTCCACCGACAGCAGACTCTGATGCTCGTGCTGGCCGTGAAGCTCCACGAGCAGCTCTCCGATCTCCCGCACCACGGCGAGCGCGCAGGGGCTGCCGTTGAGGTAGATCCGGCCCGCTCCTTCCGCGGCGACCTCGCGGCGCACGACGATCTCGGAGGTGCTCCCGTCGATCCCCCGCTCCTCGAGCAGCCGGCTCCAGTCCCCGCCCGGGGGAGGCGCGAACACCGCCTCGACGACCGCACGGGAGGCGCCGGAGCGCACCAGGCGGGCGTCCGCTCGCTCTCCCGCGGCGAGAGCCAGCGCGTCCACTACGATCGACTTCCCCGCCCCGGTCTCCCCCGTCAGGACGTTGAGACCGGGGCCGAACTCCACGACCAGATCCTCGATGATCGCGATGTCGCGGACGCGGAGTGTGGTGAGCATCGGGTCTCCGCCCGCCGGCGGCGGCTCCGGGAGGCGCGCGCGGATGCTAGCACCCGGCTCGAATCAGGGTCAACGACGCCCCCAGACGCTGGTTTTTTTGACGCCCCACCGACTGCTGGGCTAGCATAGCCCTCGCGGCGACGACGACACGATCCGGGCGCCGCACATCCTCGGAGGAACGATGTCCCCCTTGCTGCTCGCGGCCGCTCCCAGCGGTCTGGACGTGTGGTCGCTGGTCATGGATGCGGGGCCCATGGCCAAGTTCGTCCTCTTCGTCTTGGTCGCGTTCTCCGTCCTCTCCTGGGGGGTCATGTCGGAGAGGCTGCGCACCTTCCGCCGGGCGGAGCGCCAGTCCGACGCGTTCCTGATGCGCTTCTACCAGGGAGGTGCGCTCGCGACGATCCAGGCGGACGCGCAGGCCCTTTCCCGGAGCCCCGTCGCCGACGTGTTCCGCGCGGGATACCGGGAGATCACGCTCAACCCGCGCCCCGAGGGGGCGGCCCTCGAGGGCGCGCACCTCGAGGCGCTGGACCGGATGCTGCGCAAGAGCGCCTCCACGCAGGTCACGCGCCTGGAGCGCAGCCTCGGGTTCCTCGCCACCACCGCCAGCGCCACGCCGTTCATCGGACTGTTCGGCACCGTCTGGGGGATCATGAACGCATTCCGCGGCATCGGGATGGCTGGGACGGCCTCTCTCGCGGCCTATGCGCCCGGGATCGCGGAGGCGCTGGTCGCCACCGCCGCCGGGCTCGCCGCCGCCATCCCCGCGGTGATCGGCTACAACCACTTCCTGGGACGGTTGCGCGCCATGGAGGCGCGGATCGAAGAGTTCATCGCCGACTTCGTGCACCGCGTCGAGGGCCGGAGGACCTGAGGCGGTGGGCGCGGTGCTGGGGAACGGCGGCAGCGGACGCGGGCGGCGCCAGCGTGCGCTGGCCGAGATCAACGTCACTCCGCTCGTGGATGTGATGCTCGTCCTGCTCATCATCTCCATGCTCGCCGCTCCCATGCTCGAGCGAGGGATCCCCCTGGAGCTGCCGGCGACGGAGACCGCGAAGGACATCGAGCAAGCGCAGGTCGTGGTGTCCCTGGACCGGGACGGCCGGATCCGCATCAACGACCGCCCTGTCCATCCGGACCTGCTCGAGGACCGGATGCGCGCCCTGGCCCGCACGCGACCGAGCGAGACGGTGTTCCTGCGCGCGGACAGGCTGATTCCCTACGGCGAGGTCCTGTTCCTCATGGACCACATCCGCAAGGCGGGCGTCACGCGGGTCGCTCTCGTCACGGTGCCCCTGAAGACGGAGGCCCGCTCCCCGTGAAGGCCAGGCGCCTGGTGGTGGTGCTGCCCCTGGGGCCGCGCGGCGAATCGGGGGCTTTCTTCTCCTTCTCGCTGCTCGCTCACCTGCTCTTTCTGGCGTTTCTCGTCCTGACGCCGACGTTCCGGAGACAAGGTCCGTCGCTGGGGGATGCGCTGGTTGTGGAGCTGGCGGGCGGCATCCCCGGCCCGCCGGCCGGGTCCGTCTCCGAGGTCCGGCCTCCGGCGCCGCCTCCGGCGGCCCCGACCCAGGCCGAGGAGCGTGCCGTCGCTGTTCCCGATCCCGCGAAGAAGAAGCGCGACAAGAACCGCAAGGACGAGAAGGAGAAGAAGAAGGAGCCGCCCAAGGAGACCGCACCGAGCTCCGGCTCCGGGCCGGCGTCTCCCCAGGCTGCGGCCCCCGCGAGCGGCACGGGCGCCGCGGCGGCCGCCCCCGGGGGCGCGGGCGGGATCACCTCTCTCGACGGAGCGGACGTGGAGTTCGCCTGGTACCGTGCGCTCGTGACCTCCGCTCTGAAGAGCCGCTGGGTGCGTCCGGTGCTCGAGGGAAGCGAGCCCGTCTCGGCAACGGTGGCGTTCGAGATCCGCCGCGACGGCAGCGTGCAGGACGTGCGCGTCGAGACACCGAGCGGTGTGAGCGTGATGGACCGCTCCGTGCTGCGCGCCGTGATCGAGTCCTCGCCGCTTCCGCCGCTCCCCCCGACCTGGCGCGAACCCACGCTGTCCGCGCGCTTCGAGTTCCGCTGGCGTCCCGGAGACGCCGAGTGATCCGCGCGTCCTGAGGAGATCCCCATGCTGCAAAGGGTGGTCCGGAACCTGGGAATGCTCGCCGTGCTCTGGGCGGCCGCCGCGGGGAGCGAGGCCCAGCAGCCCCCTCCGCGGGAGATCCGCGGGACCGTGGAGGGGCAGGGCTTCACCCGGATCAAGATCGCCCTTCCCGATCCCGAAGCGGCCTCCGGCGACCGGGCCGCGGCGTCCGAGATCATCGCAACGGTTCGAGCCGACCTGGAGTTCAGCGGCTACTTCGACGTGGTGGATCCGGTGCTGTACGCGAAGGTCCCGCCTTCCTCCAAGGACGCGGTCCGACACGACGACTGGCTGGCCATCGGCGCTGACGCGCTGGTCCTGACGCGGCTCACCGTCCGCTCCGATCGGATCGACCTCGGCGCCCGCCTGTACGACAACCCGAGCCGTAAGATGACGTTCAACCGCCGCTACGGCGGGGACGTCGAGATCCTGCGCCGCGTCGCCCACCAGCTCGCCGACGACCTGGTCCAGCATTACACGGGAAGCCCGGGCATCGCGCTGAGCCGCATCGCGTTCGTGTCCAAGTATGGGAAGGGGAAAGAGATCTATCTGATGGATTACGACGGTCAGCGTGTCCGGCGCCTGACCACGACCGGAACGATCAACCTGTTCCCGGTGTGGTCCCCGGACGGCGGCCGCCTCGCGTTCGTGTCCTGGAGGGGAAGACAGCCCGGCCTCTACGTCATGGACAGCGATGGGCACCTCGGGAGCGTGCCGGCCCTGCGGGGCGAGCTGAACTCCACGCCGGAGTGGTCGCCCGACGGCAGCAGCCTCGTGTTCAGCTCGGACATGAACGGGAACTCGGACCTCTATGTGCTGACGCTCGCGAGTGCCCGGGTGAACCGGCTCACCTACCATCCGGCCATCGACACATCCCCCGATTTCTCCCCCAACGGGCGCGAGGTCGCATTCACCTCGGACCGCTCCGGCACCCCCCAGATCTACATCACCGGCGTCGACGGCCTGAACGTGCGCCGCGTGTCCTCGGATGGGAACTACAGCGACTCGCCCTCCTGGTCCCCGCGCGGCGACAAGATCGCGTACGCGTCCCGCATCGACGGCCACTTCCAGATCGTGCTCCTGGACCTGGCCACGAACGCGCTCAGCGTTGTCACCCGCGGAAAGCACAACAACGAGGACCCGCGCTGGTCCCCGGACGGCCGGCACCTGGTGTTCTCCTCGAACCGCGAGGGGACCTACGACATCTGGGTGATGCGCGCCGACGGGAGCGACCTCAGGCGCCTGACTCGGGGTGTCGATTCGTACACGCCGGACTGGTCGCGCTGACGCGCCGGCTTCCGGAAGTTCCCGAATCCTTGCAGACTCGGGCGGAACCTCTATAATCGCAACTCACGTGCCCGGAGGCGCGCAGCAGAGCCTCCCTTCCTGGAGGAGGACCCGACGCATGCAGAACCGAGCCCTGGTCATGATCTTCCTGACCGCGATCTGCCTCACGGCCGCCTGTAAGAAGCCCCCGGTCGTCACCCCGCAGCCGCCCGCGCCCGCGGAGGTCCCCGCCGCTCCCAAGCCCACGCCTCCTCCGGAGCCGCCGGTGAAGGAAGTCCCTCCGGAGACGTTCCGGCAACCGACCGTGGAGACACGCGAGGAATCCGTGGAGGAGATCAACCAGAGCGGCGTGCTGCAGACGATCCACTTCGACTACGACCAGTCCGAGATTCGCGAAGAGGATCGCGTGATCCTGCAGGGGAACGCCGCGTGGCTGAAGAGCAACCCGAAGTGGAAGGTCCGCATCGAGGCCCACTGCGACGAGCGCGGCACGCTCAAGTACAACCTCGCCCTGGGCGAGCGCAGGGCCGACGCCACGCGCTCCTACTTGGCGAGTCTGGGGATCGACTCGTCCAGAATGCGCATCGTGAGCTTCGGCGAGGAGCGTCCCGCCGACGCCGGACACAACGAGGAGGCCTGGGCAAGGAACCGCCGCGCCGAGTTCTTCGTGGAGCCCTGAGCGCGGTCGGGAGAGTCGAGCATGTCCTCAGCGAACTCCGTCCTCCTGCCGATCCGCGTCCTGGCGGCCGCTGCGAGCGCCGTATTCGTCGTGGGGTGCGTCCTCCCGGACCAGCTGGCGCAGCAGGCAAAGGACATCGCCGATGTCCGCCAGCAACTGGTCGCGCTGCAGAAGGAACAGGCGGGTATGCGCGAGTCTCTCGCGAAGATCGAGAGCAAGGTCGACGCGGGCGGCGAGGTGAAGCGCAGCGAGTTCGCCGATCTCAAGACGGAGCTGGACCAGCTGCGCGGCGATGTGTCCGCGCTCTCCGAGCGTAACGGCGAGGTGCAGAGGCGCATGGACCGGCTCTCCGAGGAGGCGGCGCGCGCCCGCGCGTCGGGCCGCGTCCCCTCCGAGATGCCGCCCGCCACCGCTGCGCCGGGAGCCCCGGACGCCGCACCGGGGGCGGCTCCCGTCGTGCCGCCGGGGGCGGCGGGTGTGACCGCCGCCCCGGACGCGCTTTACAACCAGGCCTACGCCGACTTCTCGAAGGGGAACTACGCGCTGGCGATCTCCGGATTCGAGGAGTACGCCACCGGGTTCCCGACCAGCAGCCTCGCGGACAACGCGATCTACTGGGTGGGCGAGTGCCATTTCGCGCAGGGCAGGTTCGACATCGCCGTCGAGGCATTCGACCGGATGCTCGAGAAGTACCCGGACGGCGACCGCGCCGCAGCGGCCAACCTCAAGAAGGGACTGGCCTACCTCGAGGAGAACGACGTCAAGCTCGCGATCCTGCAGCTTCGCTACGTGAGCACGACCTACCCCTCCAGCGACGAGGCCAAGGTGGCCCGCGAGAAGCTGCAGAGCCTGGGCGCCGCCCCTTGACGCTCCGCGGCCCCTGCTCTACCATCCCTGGGCTCTCAGGCTAGAGGAGGTCGAGGTTTCATGGCTTCGCACGAATCCGCGCTCAAGGCCCACCGGCAGGCGCTCAAGCGCCGCGCGCGCAACCGCGTCCACCGCTCCCGTCTGCGCTCGAAGGTGAAGAGCCTGCGCGCCGCCATCCGCTCCGGAAGGACGGAGGCGGCTCAGGGCGCGCTGCGCGAGACCCTCTCCCTCGTGGACCGCTCGGTGAAGCACGGCGTCCTGCACCGGAACGCGGCTGCGCGGACCAAGTCGCGGCTTTCGCGCGCGGTGGCCCTCCTCGCCGCCACGAGCCGGGGCTGAGCGCCTCCGAGCCCTCCTAGCTCTCCGTCGACACCTCGCGCGGGGAGGCGACCGCGCGCCGCTCGCCCGGTGGCTCGGAGCACGCCCGCTGGCAGCCGATCAGCGCCAGTGCCAGCATGCCGAGGTTCTCGAGAACCTTGGCGAGGCCGACCCGCGAACCGCTGGCGGTCCCGAAGCAGCCGCACTCGACGTTCAGCCCGCGTGCGAGCGCGGCGACGACCGCCAGGGTGAACACGCCGAGGAGCGCCGCGCTGACCACGGAGCCCGCCCGCGGGCGGACTCCGAGAATCAGGGACAGCGCCGCCAGGATCTCGATCCACGGCAGGACCATCGCCGCCAGGTTCTCGCCGAACTCGAAGAAGGGGTAGATCCGGAAGTTGTGGATCTGCTGTGCGAAGGCAGGTAGGTCCGAGAGCTTTGCCAGCGCTGCCCAGGCCATCAGGAGGCCGATGGCGATCTGCGCCGCGCGGATCAGCACAGGATGCCGCAGAAGGGCGCTCATCGCTCCGCCCCCGTCTTCCCCGGATAGCCCTGCGCCACCCACTCCGGCCAGCCACCCTCGTAGACCAGCACTCGCCGCTTCCCCGCCTGATAGATCAGGGCTTCGGCAATATGCATGGATGCCTCGCACGCCCCGCCCCCGCAGTACACGATGATCGGGCGGCCGCCGGGGTCCAGGGCTTCGAGGCGCGCCGGATCGCTCAGCGCCTGTTCGGACGGCAGATTCAGGGCTCCGGGAATGTGGCCCTGGGCGTAGTCCTCGGCGTCCCGCGCGTCCACGATCATCGCTGCGCCCGCGTCGTAGAAACGCTTGACCGTGGAGACGTCCACACGCAGCGGCTGTCCCAGATCCGGGACCTCCGGAAGGCTCCCGTCCTCGCCGGCCGCGACCACCCCGCCCAGCGGATCGTCGAGATTCGCCGCCGGCGCGCCCCCCCGCTCCTGGGCCCCGCCCAGCCCTTCGAGACTCGGGAGTTCCGTCTTCCTCTCGGCGATCCACGCCATCCCGCGTGGCGGGCTGCCCATCCGGCCCAGTTGGTTGAAGGCGAGGCCCAGCAGCACCCCCACGATCACGATCCCCGCCACGCCCCGCAGGACGCACTCCGGGTCCCGGCCCGTCGACTCCACGAGCAGCCTCTCTTGCATGGATGACCTCGGGAGCACCGCCCCGCCCCCAGGACGGCGTCCGCGGCCATTGTAGCCGCGGCATTCGCCCGCGGCTACCCGCCCGGGGGGCCCTCTAGCGGCCCGCGGCGGCCTTCTTCTGCCGCCCCGCGACGGCCCGGGACGCCGCGCGCGCGGCGGGCTTCGCCTTGTGCCGGGAGGAGGCGAGCACGGGGCTTGCGAAGACCCGAAGCACGTCGAGAGCGGAGATGATCCCTGCCACCTTGCGCCCCCGGCGCACGATCACGCGGTGGATGTGCTTGCGGGTCATGAGGCGGGCGATCGCATCGACGGAGGCGCCCTCGGAGACCGCATGGACCACGGGGGTCATCACGTCGGCGACGCGACCGGTGTTCGTGTCCTCGATCTGGAACCCCGCGGGGACGTGCCGGCCTTCCATGCGCACGCGATGGTAGAAGTCGGAGTCGAGGACCAGCTCGTCGTCGCGCGTGAGGCTGTAATACAGGAGATCGCGCTGGGAGATGACCCCCACGAGATCTCCCTTCGCGTCCACGACCGGAGCCCCGGTGATCCCGCGGTCCAGAAACAGCTTCGCCAGGTCGCGAAGGTCCATGTCGCTGCGAACGGAGATCACGTCGCGCACCATGACATCGGCTGCCTTGCACATCGTCCCGCCCCTCCTCGCCGGCGAACTCCCGTGCGCCTTCATGGTATCACCGCTCCCCCGCGCGCGGCCTCGGCGAGCTTATCCCTTGATCACGCCGAGCGGAACCAGCCTCGCGACCTTGCGGGAGAGCCCGGCGCCATGGACCACCTCCACGACGTCCGCGACATTCTTGTACGCCTCGGGCATCTCCTCGGCCACGGTGGCGAGCCCCGCGGAGCGCACGGTGACCCCCCGATCCTCGAGCTCTCGGACCAGGGCGCGCCCCCGTGCCGCCCGCTTGGCTGCGGTACGGCTCATCACCCTTCCGGCGCCGTGGCAGGTGCTCCCGAAGGACTCGGCCATCGCGCCGGGCGCGCCGACCAGAACGTAGGAGTAGCGGCCCATGTCGCCGGGAATGAGCACCGGCTGACCGATCTCCCTGTAAGCGACGGGAAGGTCCGGGTGGCCGGGCGGGAAGGCCCGCGTGGCGCCCTTGCGATGCACGCAGACGCGCCGCTCCTTGCCCGCGACATGGTGGGTCTCGAACTTCGCGATGTTGTGGCAGACGTCGTAGACGGTGTGCAAACCGTGTTCGCGCGGGCCCATGCCGAACACCCTCTGGAATGCCTCTCGCACGCCGTGGGCCATGCGCTGGCGGTTCGCGAACGCGTAGTTCGCGGCGCACGCCATCGCCGCGAGGTAGGAGCGCGCCTCGGGGGAGGAAAGCGGCGCGCAGCACAGCTGGCGGTCGGGGAGGCGGATCCCGTAGCGGGCGGACGCGCGCACCATCTCCTTCACCGCGTCGTCGCAGATCTGGTAACCGAAGCCGCGCGAGCCCGAGTGGATGAGCACGGTCACCGCGCCGGGCCGCAAGCCGAGGACCTCGGCGACGGCCGTATCGTAGACCTCCTCGACGAAGCCGACTTCGACGAAGTGATTTCCGCTGCCCACCGTTCCGAGCTGCCGGCGTCCCCGCTCCATGGCGCGCTCGGACACCGCGTCGGGGTCGGCGCCGGACAGCCTTCCGGCCTCCTCGATGACCTCCAAGTCCGAGGCCCAGCCCTGTCCTCTCTCCACCACCCAACGTGCGCCCTGGGTGAGCAGCGCCCGCTCTTCCTTCTCGGAGAGCGATTCGTCGCGGCGGTGCGCTCCGACCCCGGTCGGGATCCCGGAGAAGAGCGCGTCGACCAGAGCCTGCATGCGCGGCACGAGCGCCTCGCGCTCGAGATTCGAGCGCAGCAAGCGCACGCCGCAGTTGATGTCGTAGCCCACGCCTCCGGGCGAGACCACGCCGTCCTCGGCGTCGAACCCGGCCACGCCCCCGATCGGGAACCCATATCCCCAGTGGGCGTCGGGCATCGCCAGGGACTCACCCAGGATCCCGGGCAGGCAGGCGACGTTGGCCACTTGCTCCAGCGTCGGATCCCCGCGCAGATCCTGCATGAGACGATCGCTCGCGAACACGAGCCCATCCACGTTCATCGCGCCCTGGCGGGGGATGCGCCAGCGCCAGTCGTCGATCCGCTCCGCGTTCGGGATGCCCACGAGATTCCTCCTCGCAGATGGTTGCAGCGCAACCGCAGGATCCGCTTGCCCTTTCACAGATCCAGAACCAGCCGGGCCGACCAGCCGTCGCGGTCCTGGCTCAGCAGCAGATGATGGTAGGTCACCGCCTTCACCTGCCGCAGGATCGCGTGACGTCGCGGATCGAAGCTCTCTCCCAGTGCCTCGCCTTCCAGCCGTTCGTCGGCCAGATCGTCCACGCGAAAGGCGTGAAAGACCCAGCCGCGTGCGTCGTGCAGGAACAGAAGCTCCGACAGGAAGCGCACCAGGAGGTCCTCCCGGTCCGCCGCTCCGCGCACGCGCACCGGGACCCCTTCGCGGGGCTCCACGCTGTGGATGTCCAGGATCACGTCGAACAGCGCCCGGGCGGCGGTCGCGTACAGCTCCGCGAGCGTCGGCGCGCGGATCAGGAGCGCGAGATCTCCCGTGTGATCGATGAGCCGGTACCAGGACTCCTCCGCCGTCATCTCCTGCCGCGCCGGCGCGCGCCTCCCCTGTTCCGCCCTCGGCCGCGGGTGCCGCGCCCACGCCGGCCGGCCTCCTCTTGCGCGGCGCGCGGTTCCGGGCGCGGGCCCGGAAGACTGGACAGCGACAAGTCGACGCGGCGCAGGATCCGGTCCACGCGGTCCAGGACCACCTTCAGCCGATCGCCCAGCCGGAAGGCCCGGCCCGAGCGCGCTCCCCGAAGCTCTTGCCGCCCCTCGTGGAACTCGAAGCGGTCGTCGCCCAGGCGCGCGACGTGAAGCAGCCCCTCCACCAGGCTCTCCTCGAGCCGGACGAAGAGGCCGAAGCGCGCCACGCCGGTCACGACCCCCTCGAGCGTCTCCCCTTCCCGGGCCCGCACATACGCGATCTTCTTCCACTCGAGGAGCTCGCGCTCGGCCGTCTCCGCCTCGCGCTCGAGCCGCGAGCAGCTTTCCGAGAGCTCCTCGAGACCCTCTCCGAGCCGCTCTTGCGCCTCGAGGCTCCCGCTGCGCGCCGCCCGGAGCAGACGGTGGGCCACGAGGTCCGGGTAGCGACGGATGGGAGACGTGAAGTGCGTGTACACCGGTGCGGCCAGACCGAAGTGGCCGGCGTTCTCGGGAGCGTAGCGCGCCTGCTTCAGCGAGCGCAGGGTCATCTGCGCGAGGATCGCGTATTCCGGCCGATCCGCTGCGGACTCCAGGAACCGCTGCAGGTCGCGGGGCCGGACCGCTTCGGTGTCGACGGCGAGACTGAGCCCGACGCCGGCCGCGAACGAGGCCAGTGCCTCGATCTTCCCAGGATCCGGGCGCTCGTGGATCCGGTACAGGCTGGGCCCGCCGGTGGCGGCCAGGTGCGAGGCCACAGCCTCGTTGGCCAGGATCATGAACTCTTCGATCATGCGGTGCGCGTGGTTTCTGGGCTCGATGACGATCCCCGTCATCGCTCCTTCCACGTCGAGCAGGATCCGCGGCTCCGGGAGGTCGAAATCCAGGCTTCCCCGGGCGCGGTGCCGGGCTTCGAGGACGCCTCGCAGCCGGTCGGCGAGCCGAAGCATCGGGATCAGGGACTCCGGGACCCCCGCACGTCGCCTCCCGCCCTCGACCACGGCGCCCACCTGGGAGTAGGTCAGGCGCGCGGCGGAGCGGATCACGCCGTCGGCGAAGCGCACCCCGTGCAGCACGCCGCTGCGGTCCAGGTCCAGGATCACCGATTGCACGAGCCGATCCTCCCCGGGCCGCAGGGAACAGAGGTCGTTCGAGAGCCGCTCGGGGAACATCGGAATCACCGTGTCGGGGAAGTACACGCTGGTCCCCCGGCGCCGAGCCTCCCGGTCGAGCGCGCCTGCCGGACGCACGAAATGGCCGACGTCCGCGATGTGCACGAAGAGGCGGTAGCCGCCCCGGGGGAGCTCCGCCACCGCGATCGCGTCGTCGAAGTCCCGCGCCGTCTCGCCGTCGATTGTCACCGCAGGCGGTTCGTCGAACCGCTCCCGCCGTCCGAGCTCCCGCTCCGGGATCCGGGCGGGAATGCGCCCCGCTTCCCGCAGCACCGGGTCGGGGAACTCGGCGGCGAGGCCGTGGCGCCGGGACACGACCCGCACGTCCACACCCGGCTGGTCCATCCGGCCCAGCACTTCCACGACCCGCGCATGCGCGGATCGCGCTCCGCGCGCCGCGGGATCGACCTCGACCACGACGGCGTCCTCGTCCGAGCCGCCCATGCGCGCGCCGGGATGAACGTGGATCGGATGGGAGATCCCCGGATCGAAGGGCGCGAGGAGCCAGCGTCCCCCCTGGTGGCGAAGGACCCCGACGTAGCGAGCCGCCGCGGGTGGAGCGTGGGATTCGGCCTCCGGCGGCTCGCGGCGCACAACCGCGGGCCGAGACACGACCCGCTCTCGGGTGTGGCGTGGCTCACGACGGCGCATCGATCCCTCCTCCCTCGCGCGGCACCCGCACACCGCGCCGCGGCACACTCCCGCGCGCCGGTCGCCTTGACACCAGTGGCGAGGGGTTGTTAGTGTACCGGTTCTTCCGCAGCCGAAGTGGCGGAATTGGTAGACGCGCTAGATTCAGGGTCTAGTAGGCGCAAGCCTGTCGGGGTTCGAGTCCCCGCTTCGGCACCATCTTTTTCCGGGTCGCGGTCCGGCGCGAGTCAGGCGCCGACGCCAGCCTTGAACGCGACGATTTCCCGCATTTGATTGCGCTGCAGGTGAATCCCCTGGATCGAGAAGCCGGCCAGGGCGCGCTCGATCTCGCGGGTGGGGTGCACCCAGCGGCGGCGCGGCAGTTGCTCGCAGGTCTCCCGCACCAGGAGATCGTCCGCGAGCAGGCGGTAGCGCGAGAGCGGCTCTTCGCGCGGAGATGGCATGGCCGCCTGCGAGAGCAAAAGCAGCCAGCCTCCGTCGCGGGTCACGCGTCTGAGCTCCCTCCCGAACTCGAGCAGGCGCTCGGGGGGGACGAAATCGAGGAGCTCCCAGGCCAGAATCAGGTGGAATTTCCCGTCGGAGTGGTCCAGCACCACCGGCGCGGGCACGACCGGGATCTCGCCGGGCTGGCGGGGCGGAATCGGGGAGGGGGGCTCGAAATCCTCCACGGTCACGCGGGCCCCCCGCCCCGCCAGATACACGACGGATTCCCCACACAGGGGGCCCAGATTCAGGATCTCCGGCTTGGGCTCCCGGAGCACGCGTCCGAGAGCCCTCGCCAGTCCGACGCACGCCGTTCCCGCGGGAACCTGTTTCTGGGTTCCTGTCCGCTCGGAGGCCGTTTCGGGCTCGACGGCCTCCTGGGTGCGACGCCCGAACAGCAACGGCAACCTAGTCTCCGACGCCGGCCTTGGCCATGACCGGGCGCGTCATCTCGGCGACCGACTTGCCGGGAACCGCCATGCCCGGCATCTGCTTGCGCTCCATGTCGATCGAGCCCTTGAACCGGGCACCGTCGGCGAGGACCACGCGGGGGGAGGAGATGTCGCCCTTCATCGACCCCGTGGGGGCCACCTCGACCTTGTCGTCGGCAGTGATGTTGCCGACCACCTCGCCCACAACCACCACGGTCTTCGCATGGATCTCCGCGGTGATGCGGCCATTGGCGCCGATGGTCAGGTTGTGGTCCTTGAGAATGATCTTCCCGTCGACCTTCCCCTCGATGGTGAGGTCTTCGTTCCCCGTGAGCTCACCCTTGATCTGAATCGACTGCCCAATGTTCACGAGCTTTTCCACCATGGTCCTCTCCCGAGTCTGGACGGGTCCCGGGACCTCCGGGGCCCGAAAAGGTTCCGCCGGATGCGGATCCGGATCCGGTTTCTGTTTGAGCCATGTCATAGGCCTAGCCTCTCTTCAGTTTTTGGATCGCCACGTACGCTTCCCTCCGCAACACATCCATCCCTTCCACGTCGAGCGCTTCCTCCAGGCGAGGTACGTCGCTCTCCTCGCCGACATCCCCCAGCGCCGCTGCCGCCGCCGCGCGGACCTCTTGCGTCCCGGTCCGCAGCAGGTCCCGGATCCGATCGACATGCGATCGATCCCCCATCCGGGCCAGGGACCACGCCAGATCCACTTGCACCAGCTCCACCCTCTCGAGCGCGAGCCGCTGCGTCAGCGCGGCCTGAACTCCCGCGTCATCCGGCGCCAGATCCACGAGGGCGTGGGCCGCCTCGCAGCGCACACGATCGAACGCGTCATCGAGCGCCGCGATCAGGGCGGGGAGAAGCCGCCGCTCACCCATCTCCCCGATTACCCGGGCCGCGTTGGCCCGGATCGGGTCGGGTCCGCCGCGCAGCGACTCCTCGACGATCTGGACTGCGCGTGTCCCGTCCACCCCGTCCAGAAGGTCGTGCGCATCGTTGCGCAGCGCATCGTTCTCGTCGCGCACCATGGCCCGAACGAGTGCCTCGGTCGATGCCTCGCCCGGAATCGCGGCGAGAGCGCGCGCGGCCGCCAGCCGAACCGCCTCGTTCGCCGCGCCGTCCCGGAGGAGACGTCCCAGGGCCGGGACCGCCCGCGGGTCCGCGAGCTGGCCCAAGGCCCGGCACAGCGCCACCCGCACGCGCTCGTCGGAATCGGAGGCGCTCTCGATCAGGGCTGGAACGGCCCGAGGCTCGCCGATCTCCCCGAGCGCGCGGATCGCGGAGATGCGGACGCTCTGCTCCGGGTCGGAGAGCAGGGTCAGGAGGGGATCCACGGCGTCCTTCGCCCGGGCTTGGCCGAGGCGGACCGCGCTGTCGGCGCGCACCTGCGCATCCGGGTCCGACAGATCCCGAAAGGGTGTGTTGGGACGTCGATCGCAGGCGATGGTCAAGCACACACCGGCCAGGGTCATGCTTCCGATCGCCTGCCCTACACTTCGGTGCATCCCGTCTCCGCGCAGCTGCACCCGACCTCCCGACCGCACGTCGCCTTTCCTCCCCACCCCCGGTCAGAGGCCATGTGCGACCGCGCCGTGGAGCACCGGCGGGCTCACGCGGGCCGCATTATACTCCCTCCTCCCGGAGCCAGGGGGGAATGTAGTGCCGGACCGAGCCAGGTCAAGCACCTCCATGAAGTTCCGCGCGGGAACGATCGCTTCGCTGTCGCTCGCGGCGGCCCTCGCCGGGTTCCACGCGAGGGCGAAGACCCAGCCCTCGCGCCTCGATCCAAAGGAGTGGATCGAGGGGCCCGTGCGCTATCTCGCCACCGTGGACGAGACCAGGGTTTACAAGGCGCTGACCACGGACCAGGAGCGCGCGGCGTTCATCGACACCTTCTGGCGCCGCAGGGACCCCGTCCCCGAGACCGAGGAGAACGAGTACCGGCGGCTGTTCCATGCCCGCGTGCGGGAGGCGAACCAGAACTTTACCGAGACCGCGGCCCCGGGGTGGAAGACGGATCGGGGACGGATCCACATCCTGTGCGGCCCTCCCTCACGGATCGAGGATGAGCCGAACGCCGACGTCACGGACAGCTCGCCCACTGCGGGGCACGGCCTGCTGCGCTGGATCTACGAGGGGCGGCCGTGCGGACGGACCGACATGGGGCCGGTCGTGATCGTCCCCTTCGTGCGCACGGTGAGCGGCGCGTACCGGCTCTCCTTCGATCCCAGGTTCTCCGCCATCGCCTTCAACCCGTACGACCTGACCGACCCGTCGCAGGTCGCCCTGGATCGCTGGCTCGGGATGGTTGCGCCGGCAGAACGCTCGGCGCTGGGCGTGATGATGGACATGGGGAAGCTCCAGGAGTCGCCCCACCCGGAGGAGCTCCTGCTCGACCGCGTGGAGACGGTCGAGACCTACGGCTCCCATCCGCTCCAGGTCGATCTGAGCCGCTTCCAGCATCCGAAGGGCGGGACAGTGCTCGTGATGACCGTCCGCTTCCCGGACGGCTCGTCCGGAACCCCATCGCTGATGGCCCGCCTCGCCCCGCGCGACGCCACGCGCCAGCGCCGCTTCCTGACCGAGGAGTCGTTCCGGTTCGAGGAGGCGGACGGCGAGCGGCTCGCCCAGGCGCGCGTGGTCCTGGACCGCGGCACCTGGGACGTCACGCTGCTCTCCGCCGAGCCGGGGATCACGACGAGCGGTGTGTTCCGCGGGGTCGTGGAGGTCCCGGAGCCGGGAGAGGGGCTTCGCTTGAGCGACGTGGTGCTCGCGCGCCGCCTCGAGCCTCTCGCCTACGCCTCGCTGTTCTCGTACGACGAGCCATACTTGCTCGGCGGGTTCCGGGTGATCCCTCGCGCCGGCATGCCCCTGCGCCGCCAGGAAACGCTGATCCTGTTCTTCGAGATCTACGCGGGGACCGGTCCGTTCCGGACCTCGTTCCAGCTCGAGGGAAAAGAGGACGACGGCCGCTGGAAGAAGCTCGGCGCGCCCTTTCCGCAGGAGCAGCCGGATCCCGCGCACGGATGGTCGATCCCGATCGGGCCCAGCTGGCCGCTGGGGGACTACCGGGTGCAGATCGTCGCCGAGGATTCCGCGGGGCGGTCGGAGCGTGCGACGGTCCCGTTCGTCGTGAAGCCGTAGGGCGGCGTGCGAGAGGGGATGGCGGCCCGCCGCTTCGCGTCGCTCGCGCTCGCGGCCTGTTGCCTCGGGACACCGGGCGCACGGGCCGAAGCCGGGTCGGAGCAAACCCCCTCCCCGCCTCTCCCGATCTCCGCGGGGGGCCGGCTGGGCTGGATCTTCTCGAACGACCTGGACCTGCTCGGCGGCCTCTGGGTCGACATCCCCCGGCCGCTCACGCGCGGCGGGACGAGCATCTACCTGGCGCTCGAGACGACTACCGCGATCCGCCGGGCGCAGAGCTTCACCTTCGACGTGCGCGACCTGGAGTACGTGGGCGAGCTGGGGCTCCGCGCCCCGCGCGCCCACGTGGTCGTCTCCGGCTTCGTCCAGCAGTGGGGGAAGGAGTACGCGGACAACCCCGGTGAGCCCTTCGCGCGCTCCCTCGGATTGGGGCTCGAGACTCCCGGGTACCACCGGCGCGAGCGGAACGAGGGCGTGGAGGGGCGGGCCAAGCTCGGGGCCGTGGTCGGACACCGCGCGCTCGACGCTGCCGGCGTCTTTGACGGCGACCTGCGCTACGCCTTTTCCGGAAGCAGCCGCGTCGGTGTATCCCTCGAGGCGCGCGTCCAGGCACTCGCGGGGAGCGGCTCCTCGAGCGCGGACTTCGAGCTCGGACCTCGGCTCGACCTCTTCCTCGCGCCAGAGCGCCGGGCCTCGTTCTTCCTCCACTACTACCGCGGCGGGACCCCCCTGGGGCTCGAGACCTCCGGCTTTATCCTCGGCTACGACGACAGCGAGGGACCCGGACTGGGCGGCGGATCGGCGCCGGACGTCCGCGGTATCGTCGCGGCGGGTGTGGGCGAGGCCGGAGGAATGGGTCGCCTGGTGCTGTCCTTTCTCTCCCCACCGTTCACGCGTGCGCCCCTCTGGGTGCGGGGCGATTTCGACCTCAACGTCCTGACGGCAGAGGACAGCGGGGATCTCTACTACGTGTACCGGATCGGCGTCGAGACCTCTCAAGGCGGTGCGACGGAGGGAGTCTACTTCCACCATCGCTCTAACCACGCTCTGGCGCGCCACGGGACGGTGACGAGCATCGACGTGCTCGAAGCCGGGATCTCGACGCCGGGCTGGTCGCAGCCGCAGGAGATTCGGGAGCCGGGGCGCTTCGGCGCGCTCGATGCCGCGGTCCGCGTCGGTGTCCTGCTGGAGACGAGCTTCGGGAAGAGCGGGAGGCCGCACGCGGCCGCGGGAATCCGCTGGATCCTTCCCGTCGACCCGCAGGCCCGGTTCCTCCCCTACGCGCTCGTGGAGGTCGAGGACGGACAGGTGGGAAGCCGTCTTTACGGCATCGGGGCGCTTCAGCGTGGGGGTCTCGACCTGCGCCTGGAATACCTCAGCGACGAGCAGCTCCAAAATCCCGACGAGGCGCTCGTGCTGGCGGTGGCCGGGCTAAGTTTCTGATGCCGCCTCGTCCGGGCCTTCGGGAACGCAAGCCGGGCGCGCGAGTTCCCCCGCCACCCGCACGCGCAGCTTCTTGACCCCGAGCTCGGGAAACTCCCGCGCGAGCCGGCCGGCGATCTTCGGGACGTAGGGAACGAGCTCCTTCGCCCACAGAGGCTCGCTCACGTCGATCTCCAGAACGCCTCGCTCGATCCCTACGGCACGTGCGCGCCGCGCGATGATCTCGCCTGCCACGCGAACCCAGGCGTGCTCCAGGAGCAGCTGCCGCGCCTGCCGCCGCGGCAGCCCCGTGGCTTCCACGCCGACCCGGCCGAGCCGCTCAAACCCGCCGCTCCGTCGCTTCTGCATCGGGCGGAGTGTAGCCCATGTGTCCGGGCGCCGCTTTCCGCGCTACAATCCCCGCGCTCAAGCGCAAGCGCGGGAGGCGATCCGTGGACCACTGCACGTTCCGGACGAGCTACGGCGGCGCCCTGTTCTGCCAGGACCCGGTCTATCTCGAGGGGTTCTGCCGCTTCCACTTCGACGCCCTGATGAAGGGGGAGATCAACGAGCGCGGGATCATCAACGAACGGCTCTCCGACCAGGATCGCAGGCGGGAGATCAACTTCCACGGGATCCGGCTGCCGGCCGAGCGCTATCTGGAAGACCGCCCGTAGAGCCGCCAGACCCGCACCGCCCTCTCGTGCGAGGCCAGGTCCTTCGAGAACCGGTGCCCCCCGCCGGGAGCCGCCACGAAGTAGAGCTCGTCCCCCGGAGCCGGGTTTACCGCCGCGAGCAGGCTCGCCTGGCCGGGGCTGCAGATCGGCCCGGGAGGCAGCCCCGGAGCAAGGTACGTGTTCCAGGAAGACGGGAACTTGAGATCCGCCTGCAGCAGGCGCGTCACCATGCGGCCGGATCTGCGGATGGCGTAGGCCACTGTGGGATCGCACTGCAGGAGCATGCCGCGCGCGAGACGGTTGTGGAACACGCGCGAGACCAGGGCCCTCTCCTCGGGGATGCCGGTTTCCTTCTCGATCAGCGATGCGAGGGTCACGGCCTGACGGACGCTCAGTCCGTGCGCGCGCGCCCTCTCCGCATAGCCCGGCCCCGTCACTTCCGCGAACCTGCGCAGCATCGCGTCCACGATCGCCTCCGGCCGCTCTCCCCGCGGAAACGCGTAGGTGTCCGGGAATAGGTAGCCTTCCAGGTCGGTCGCGCCGGGCGCGGGATGCGGGAGGCGGGAGGTGTCACGGAAGGCGGCCAGGAGATCCTCGAGCGTCGCGAACCCGGCCTCCGCGACCTTCTGCGCGACCTCGCCGACCGTCAGCCCCTCGGGAACGGTCACCGCGTGCAGCAGCACGTCCCCGCGCCGCAGCCTGTCGAGGATCTCGAGAATCGAGGCGGCACGCTCGAACCGGTACTCACCCGCCTTGAGCTCGCGGTCCCAGCCGCGGAGCGAGACGTAAGCCCGCGCCAGGGCTGGATGACGGACCACGCCGGCGCGGCCGAGCCGCTCGAGCATCGTTCCCGCGGGCAGATCTCGAGGGAGATCGACGGTGACGCTCCCCCCCTGCCAGTCCCGGTGCGGCGCGCGCAGCGCGCGCCAAGCCCAGGCCCCGGCGGCGGCCGCGCCGAGCAGCAGCGATGCCGCCGCGACTGCCGCGAGCAGGACCGGACGCGGGCACCTCCACGCGCTCACGGGGTCTCGCCCTCATTCCGCCCGCTTTCCAGGTAGCCCTGCAGGATGAGAACCGCGGCCAGCGCGTCCACGACCTCCTTCCTGCGCTGCCGCCGCACGTTTCCGGAAACGAGGACCCGGGTCGCCTCCCGAGTGCTGAGACGCTCGTCCCACGTTTCCACCTCCACCCCGGCAAGCGCGCCGCGCAGCTCGTCGGCGAAGCGCAAGGCGTCGCGCGCCCGTGCCCCGACCTCGCCCGACAGCAAGAGGGGAAGCCCGACGATCACCTTCGCCACCTCGTGCGCGCGGACCAGATCGGCGATCGCGGCCACGCCGCCGTGCGCGCGGCCGCGGGGTACGGAGCCGAGGGGCTGGGCCGTGATCCCCAGCGGGTCCGACAGCGCCAGTCCGATGCGGACGGAGCCCAGGTCGATGGCCAGAACCCGTCTCCGAGCCGCGGTCACTGTTCCGACCGGACCCCGTGCGCCACCTTGGGGAGGTAGGTGTAGTAGTCGAAGCGCGGAGAGTTCTGGCGGTTGTGGCAGCCGATGCACGTCGCCAGCTCGGTCTTTCCGTAGCCTCGTGCGGGCCGGGCCGCGTGATCCCGTCCCGGCCCGTGACAGCTCTCGCAGGTGACCCCGAGCAGCTCGGGCGACGCTTCCGGATCCCGGAATCCGCCCTCCTCCCCCGCACCGGTCACGTGACAGGTCAGGCAGGCCAGGTCCCGCTCCTTCTTCGGCTTGAGCAGCGAATCGAAGGCGCGCGCGTGGGCCGTGCCCTTCCACTGCTCGTGCTCGGCGGCGTGACACGTGCCGCAGGCCGCGGGCCCGGCGTAGGGACTGCGTGCGGCCGACGCCCGGATCTCCTCGGAGCCCTGGCGCCGGGCCGCGGTTTGTTCGTTGAGGCGCACCGCGACCTCGTTGCTGAACTGGAGCATCGCCTCGTCGTCCGGGTAGCGCGCCGAGAGATGGTGCACGTAGGACACGGAATGCGCGACCTTCCCCCCGTCGAAGAACAGGCGCGTTTCACCCAGCTCCTTGCCCTGGTTTCCCGAATACAGGATCGTCGTGGAGCCCTCGGGCGCATCTGCGCTGCTCGTGTATCCGCCGTAGGCCCCCAGGATGAAGTCGATCCCCGGCATGTCCCGGGCCAAGAGACGGGCGTCGTCCTGGTGGATGGCGGCCAGGAGCACCACCACGTCCGAGCGACGGCGCACCTCCGGCAGGTAGCGCTTGACCATCTCTTTCGGCGAGGCGATCACCAGGTTCGAGCGGTCCGGTCCCGATTTCAGGAACAGCGGATTGAAGCGCACCACACCGAGCACACCGATCCGGAGCGGCGACCTGTCCGCGCCGCGCTGGACTTCGAGGACCACGAAGGGCTTGAAGACCGGCTCCTTCGTGTCCTGGCGCACAAGATTCGTGGACACGAACGGGAACGGGACGCCGGCCGTCTTGCGCGCGAAGTCGTCGTAGCCCATGAGGAGTTCGCGCTCCCCGACGTTCACCGCCCCGTAGCCCAGGCGGCCCATCGCCTCGAGGAGCGCGCGCGTCTTGATCTCGCCCGGCGCCGTGGGGTTGTCCGAGAAGTTGCCGCTGTCCAGGAGGACCTGGGGCGACTGTGGATAGACGCTGCGGAGCTGTTGAGCGACCCACGCCCTCCGGGCGAGACCCCCTGCGGGGTTCTTCGGTCAGCCGCAGGGGTCGACGAAGCCCAGGACGTCGCCCGTGAACAACAGGAACAGATCCGGCGCCTTCCCGGGGGCGATCAGCGCGCCCTGGGGCGGCTGAAAACTCTGCCCGATCGTCTGGCTCTCCGGTGGGGGCGCCTGCGCCAGCGCCAGGCAGCTCGCTCCGATCGCGAGCGCCGCCAGGCCAACCCTGGACCATCGCTTCCGTCGCTGCATCGGGCCGGATTATAGGGTCGTCGCTCGGCACCCGCCACACGGGGATTGTCCCTCGCTTTCGCATCCGCTAGAGTCTGCGGCGTGCCGCATCCCGGACTCGTCCTGGCCTCGACCTCCCCGCGCCGTGCCGAGCTGCTCCGCGCTCTGGGCCTGCGGGCGCGGGTCGTGGCACCGCGGGTCGACGAGAACGGGCGACGCGACGAGTCGCCGGACGAGCACGTCCTGCGGCTCGCCGAGGCAAAGGCGAGAGCGGCTGCCGCGGGTCTCGCCGCGGCCCCGGGAGATGTCGTCCTCGGCGCCGATACGGTGGTCGTCAAGGGCTCCACGGTCCTGGGGAAACCCGCGGATGCGGCCGACGCCGAGCGCATGCTGCGGCTGCTGCGGGGCTCCACGCACGAGGTTCTCACCGCGGTCTGCCTGGTGCGCACCGACGATCGCCGCTCGGCTCGCGCCCTCGAGCGCAGCCGGGTCCGCTTCCGCGCCTACGACGACGAGACGATCCGGCGCTACGTCTCGAGCGGCGAAGCGCGCGACAAGGCGGGCGCCTACGCGATCCAGGGGTTGGGCGCACTGCTGTCGCTGGGGATCGAGGGCTCCTGGAGCAACGTGGTCGGCCTGCCCCTCGAGATTCTGCCCGAGCTGTTCGCAGCCGTCGGGGTCGATCTGTGGGACCTGATCGAGCCTGGCCCCGGGAAGCCGAACGGATGAGCAACAACCTGCCTGTCGATCCCGAGCTCGACCGCCTCGTGCGCGCGCTGAACGCGAGTGCCAGGAGCGCGGATCGGGACCCCAGCGCCGGAGCGGGAGCGGCTCCGGAGCGACCGTTCCCGGAACCGGCCGCGGCGAGCCGTGCCGACTGGTCGCTCCCCGGGCCCATTCCCGAGGCCCGGGAAGGTCTGGCGCGCCTCCTGCGCCGGGCCCGCGAGGCCGTGGCCTCCGATCTGCTTCTCGTCGCGGGCGCCCCACCGGCCGCGCGCGTCAACGGCCGGATCGTTCCGCTGTCGGACGAGCTGCTCGCGCCTTCGGACACGGCCGCGCTGTGCGCGGCCCTCGTGCCCCGCGAGCGCCGCGAGGGGATCGCGCGCACCGGGTCGGTCGATTTCTCGTTCACCGTCCCGCAGGCGGGTGCCTTCCGCTGCAACGTCCACCGCGAGCGCGGACACTGGTCGGCCGCGATCCGCCTTTTCCCTCTCGCAGCACCCGAGCTCGAGCAGCTGAACCTACCCCCGGTTCTCGATCGGCTCGCCGACCTCGAGCACGGGCTCGTGCTCGTCACGGGTCCGACCGGCTCCGGCAAGACGACGACCCTCGCCGCCCTCATGAAGCGAATCCTGGCCCGGCGGTCGGTCCACGTGATCACGATCGAGGACCCGGTGGAGTACGAACACCCCCACGGAGCGTCGCTCGTGGAGCACGTGGAGATCGGACGCGACGCGACCTCCTTCGCGCAGGCGCTGCGCGCGGCCCTGCGCCAGAACCCGGACGTGCTGCTGGTGGGGGAGATGCGGGACCGCGAATCGATCTCGATCACCGTGACGGCCGCGGAGACCGGTCATCTCGTGCTCTCGACGCTGCACACGGGCGATGCGCCCCAGACCGTGAGCCGCATCCTCGACACCTATCCCGCAGGACAGCTCGAGGCGGTGCGCGCGCAGCTGGCGGCGTCGCTGGCCGCCGTCGTCTCCCAGCAGCTCCTCCCCCGCCCCGACGGCCAGGGCCGCGTTCCTGCGGTGGAGCTCTTGTGGGGGACGCACGGGGTCAGGAACCTGATCCGCCAGGGAAAGCTCGAACGCCTGCGCGCCCAGATCTCGCTGGAGCAGGCGTCCGGGATGCTGAGCCTCGATCAGTCCCTGGCGCAGCTCGCCGCGAGCGGACTGGTCGGCCGGGAGGAGGCGCAGTCCCGCGCGCGCGATCCGAAGGAGTTCGAGGCCTTGCTGCGAAAGTCTCGCTAGGGTAGACGGGACGGCCTCAGTCCTCGGCCTCGAGGTCCGGCGGCAGGAGCCCCGACCCCTCCAGATACCCGGAGCCGCTGCGCTGCGCGTAGACCGCGCACTCGCGGATCTTCTTGAGGACGAGCGCCGCCGCCGCCCCCTGGCCGTGGCGCGAGGCCGCGCGGATGATCCTCGCGCCCTGCGTGGTCAGGAAATCGATCAGGTCGGCGACGCTCTCGGGCGCCACGAAGCCGCCCAGGGCGCGCGGCCCCTCGATCTCCGGCTGCAGCGAACCGGCCACTTCCGATGCCATCGAGCCGGCGCCCAGGAACAGCCTGGCCGCCGTGGTCAGAAACGCCGGCGGTGCGATCTCCGTCGCGCGGCACATCGTCGCGAGCCCGTCCACGTCCCGCGCCAGCCAGAACGGTGCAGCCCGGGCATGGGCGCGCAGCGCCATCCACGGCACCTCGCTGCGCAGGGCGTCCAGCGCGGAGCGCGGCTCGCCCGCGGGCGAGGTCCAGGACTTGCCCTTGCGGACCGCATCCGTGATCTCCGAGATCCCGCGCACCTCCCGGGACACCTCGCCCCGGTACTCGAGATCCACGCACAAGGGCGCGTCCCGCGGCTCGAGCGCTGCGAGCTTCGGACTCAGGACGATGAGCTGCTCGGTGGCCAGGTTGTCGAGCGCGGTCGCGCTGTGCGCCTCCCGGTAGCGCCGCACGAGGTCGGCGACCGCGCCCGGAGCGCTCTCCGTGATCAGGTAGGGACGCCCGAAGAGGTGGAGCTCGGGCTCCACCTTCTCGAGGACGATCCTGGAGATCTCGTCGAGCCGCCGATCGAACTGGTCGAGGCGCGTCTTGATCCCCTGGAGCACCGTGCGCGGGGAGCGCAGGAGCCCCACCGAGGTCCGAACGAGATCCGCCGCGGAGCTCGGCTTCGGCACGATCGGCTCGATCCGGGGCGGCCGGGCCGCCTCGAGGATCGCCTCCAGCGCGCGCGTGAAGCGGCGTGCCCGCGCGGCGGCGCGGCGCGCGGCGATGGCTCGGTCCAAGAAAGGATCGAGATCGACGTTACCGTCGCGAATCAGGGGCGCGATGGTCTCGTTGAAGAAGTCCAGGCCCACCGGATGGAACGACACGACGCCTCTCATGGTGCGCAGAATGTAACCCCGTTCCTCCCCCGGCGTCCACGGGGGATTCATGACCCCGTCCTTTCCATAGTGGTTCCGAGAATGTCCACGTTTCTGGGGCGGTCAAGCGAGTCCTACCGGGTGATCGCGGACGCGGGAGATCTCTCTGCGGTGCTTTGGGGTCCTAGTAGGCCAGCTTGA
>Ga0316622_100000012_pt1 | contig 67667 bp, 109 predicted proteins | sample OWC_Aug_OW2_C1_D_FD_207646 | JGI IMG/M metagenome (GOLD analysis project Ga0316622, IMG submission 207646) | Wetland soil microbial communities from Old Woman Creek delta, Ohio, United States - OWC_Aug_OW2_C1_D5_C | ecosystem: Environmental > Terrestrial > Soil > Wetlands | place: USA: Ohio... | reverse complement strand
AGATCCGCTCCCACGAGATCCGCGCCCCTGAGGTCCGCGCCCCTGAGGTCCGCCCTCACGAGATCCGCTCCCACGAGATCCGCGCCCCTGAGGTCCGCGCCCCTGAGGTTCGCGCCCCTGAGGTCCGCGCCCCTGAGGTTCGCGTCCCTGAGATACGCGTCCCTGAGGTACGCGTCCCTGAGGTACGCGTCCCTGAGGTCCGCGTCCACAAGGTTCGCTCCCCTGAGGTCCTCTTCCCTGAGGTCCGCACCCCTGAGGTACGCGCCACTGAGGTCCGCGCGTTCTCCAGTTGAGGCGTCTTCTAACCACAATCGGTGTAACCTGAGTACTTCTGCTAGATCCTTGCTGTCCATACTTTCCTCCTTAGATCGGTTTCATGCCATCTTGTGTCACGACACGTCCACAGGCGCCCAGCTCGCCCAGAGCTGGTAGTGAAACGTGCGCGACCCAACCTTGCGGCACATGCCGTACCGCTTGGTGGCATTCCCGAAGCGACACCCTGTCTTCTCGTCTGAACACTCCAGGAGTACGGCCTCGGGATGCTCCGCAAGCACGGCCCGGTAGGTCGCGAGCTGTCCGGCTCTCCGGTGCTGTGGATCGGCTGCTACCATCTCCTCAAGCTCTGCCAGAGTTATACGACTCATCATATCCTCCCTCGCGGCTCCCCGCCGCTCCCGCTGCGCCCCATTCCAGGGGAACACCGGGAGGGGCAGGCGCCCCTCAGACTCACTACAAACTCATGCCGTACCACTTCAGCACCCCTCGAAAGCGCTCCACTTCTTTTTCCGGCAGGATCTCGAGCAACTCCTTCGTTGCGCATTCCACGTTTTTGGCTTTTTCGATGCGATTCTCCTCCATCAGGAAGTCCCTCTCATTCACGACCGCACGGCAGATCGCTTCAACCGATTCCCGCGTCATGACTCACTCCTTCGACTTGCGTGGTCCGCGCTTCTGACCCTTGTCGCTGCGCTCCTTGCGCGCAGATCGACCCGCCAGCAAGCTGTCGATTCCATGCTGGACCTTCTCCATGCGCTTCGCCACTGCCGCTACGATCTTAGGCTCGAACTCTGCCCGGACCTGTGCCTCGATCGAATCACGATACTCTTCGATGTCCATAATGTCCTCCTCATATCGGGTTCATGCCACCGGGAACCGCCCGATGCGGATACAATGCCTCATTCCCCGTTGATATCCGCATGTCTGTACTCAGATATCAGTCTCTCACCCTCGTGTGCCGACCCCTGTGTGCGATATACCCGCACGATGTCCTCCTCGGAAGCCTCATCCCATGTGATACTCACCCGGCACCCCACGTGCCAACCGTCTGCTCGAACCTCCAATCCGGAGCGCTTGCTCCCCAGTCTCGACGCCATTCCACGCTGACCATTCACCGTTCCTCTGTACTGTGCCATGACTCAACCTCCCTACGCGATCCATTCCGCCAAGTAGTCGTCGAACTCAGATCGGGTCGGCTCCATCACAAGCACGGTTTCGAGCGGCTCTGCCCAATCCTCCTCGAGCACGGCCCGCACCGCTTGCTCCGCGGCTGTCGCCGCCCTGCCCGGGTCGAGATGTCCCGCAGCTGAGAGAACGTTGAATGTGTGACCCCAAACGCTGTCTAGGATGGACTTGATGATCATGGTGCCTCCCATGTATCCCTAATCCAACAGTACGATCCGTCGGGAAGGGAACCCCCGAGTAGCTCGTACGGTGAAACCTCTTCCCCCAGCTTGCGCGCCAGTTTCCACGCGGCTCTGCAATGGTTTGGCTCAACATCAAGCCTATAGTCCCACGGTACCACCACCGAACCGCCGTAACAGACCGCCTTTACTCTCTGACCCTTGGTGTTTGTCGCTGGTAGACGGTACGTGCGAATCGCTTGTTGCATCGTGTCCTCCTCCTCGCGGACCCCGCAACGCCCCTCAGGGAGCTGCGGGAGGGGCGGGCGCCCCTCAAGACTATTCAATCTCGCCCCTGATCCATTACTCAGCCGTGTTTGCGTCCTCGTCCTCGTCACCATCACAGTGGGGGCAGCCCATAGACTCCGTGTCGTACTCGCACAGGGCCATCACCTCTCCCACGCGATCCCATTCCTCACCCTCGGGAATATCCTCCGGGTCGAGGTTGTAGCGCTCCTCCCAGCTGTCTCCGCAGCGGGTGCACGTCACCTCAATCACAGTGTCAAGGGTCCCGTCGTCGAGCAGGGTGTACTCAAAGTCGCTCATGAGCGTCCTCCGATCAGGGATATGGGTTATCAGTCGGCCACTCCACATGCTTCCATAATCGGCTCTGGGTCACGGTTTGTCAATGCCAGAATGGCACGGATTGTAATAGTACTGTCACAAGTGCAGTATCTTGCGTGATGCCGTGTTTGTCTCGCGCGCGGTAAGAAAAGTGAGGGTAATGGGGCGTGAGAGTGAAAAAGTTCCCCTATAGGGGTTTATGGGCGGAGCGGGTGTACCTGGGCTGTGGTGGGGGTGGGTGTTGGGTCGGGCGGGAGTACTCTAGCTGTGAGGCGCTGGGTCGCCGGGGCCGAGCGGCCAGAGTAAGAGGAAGTCTGTACAGTTAGGGTGTAGTAACAGTGTAATAGAGAGGGTAAGATCACAGAGATACGAAAGCTGAAAAGAGCTAAGCGCAGGGGTTGTGCGACCAGAGTAAGAGGAAGTTTGTGCAGTTAGTATGTGGTAACAGTGTAAGAGAGAGGGTAGTGTCTCACACTGTCTCAAAAGTGTCTCACTACTAATGAGACACTTTGATGCAAATTGCACCACTGGGAAAATTCATTCCTCCGTCCAGTCTCCACCTAACTAACCGGTTGGTTGACATTGGTTGTATAGCGTACGTTATATGTCCCCCAACCCCGCCCCTTCCCCCTTCCGCAGTGTCTCATGTGCCCAGTCTCAACGTCATCATGAGAAATAATCACGCCATCCTGAGACCAGCTAGCTAGTGACGCCATGTCTAGGTTGACAGAATGAGAGTTATCGGACGCTGCGCTGCGGCATGGGGCCTGACAAGATGCGTCAAGGCAGGGGAGAAACGTACAGGACCCAGCCCCTTAGGCCCACCGTTGCCCCCTTCGATTCGCTCTTCAGAGACGGAATCCCCCTCTCCAAGTTCCCCACATTTTTCAAAATCGTCCTCTAGCCAGTGTCCCATCCTCTTGACACCTCCACCTTCAAGCATTATCCTATTGTGTGTGCAAGAGCGACCCGGGGGTCCTGCTCCACGTGGTAGATCAAGGGGCCGGACAGGCCCGCTCCCATCAGGCCACTAACCAATAGGGAGCGGGCCTTACTTTTTTCTTACGCCTCAAATTACACTCTCCACCCCCCTTGACACACCCATCTTCAAGCCCTATCCTAGTAGGTGTGGGCATGATTCCAACGACCAGGAGCATAGTATGAATGTTGCGGTTTATTTCCGTTACGGTGATTGGACTCAGCAAGAAGAGCTTAATGCAGCACGGCATTATTTTGTAGTTGAATCCGATAGAATGGCAATACCGGTACAACATCTTGTCATTCCTCGTTATTCTATGTTGCCTTTTCCAGAAGAACTAGAAAGAGACGTTACTCGGTATCTGGGGGGTTGCCTGATTAATTCATGTGCGCAGCACCGTTTTGTAGCTGATATTTGGCAGTGGTACCCAGTAATTAAAGACTTAACTCCCCGCACTTGGAATAATTGGGCAAATCTTACGGATGGGTCTTATGTAGTAAAGGGAGTGACTAATTCTCGTAAACATGAATGGAATCGGCGGATGTTTTGTCCTACCGTCGGGGATATACCAGGTGTGGCCAGCAGTTTACTGGATGACTGTTTGATTAAGGATCAAGGGATTGTTGTACGGGAATATGTACCTCTTGAGCAATTCGGAGTTGGGATTAACGGATTGCCCATCACGAACGAGTGGCGTTTTTTCTGTTATAGAGGACAGGTTCTTTGTGGTGGTTATTATTGGTCGGATCATCCAGAGCACAAACCAGCTTACAGTGATCCTCCGGATCGCGCCAATAGACTTGCCAAGAAAGTTGCACAGCGGTTGAATGGGTTAGGTAAGACGCCATTCTTTGTTGTTGACATTGCAAAGACTGAGAAAGGTAAGTGGATTGTTATTGAGCTTAATGACGGATCGATGTCAGGATTGTCTTCAATCGATCCCGAGGAGTTTTATAGAAAGTTGCGCTTGGCATTAAGTTAGTTACCATATGTTGAGCACCAACTTCCGCCTCCTCCCCCTTGACACCCTCATCTCCAAGCCCTATCCTAGTAGGTGTGGGCATGATCTCAAGCGGCTGGGGCATGGGGCTCGGTGTAGTGGGGTCGCAACTCACGCTACGGAAGATCCGTGCCGATGGGGTTCGAGTCCCCACCCAGCCTACCTTGATTCATCCCCCATGGAGGACCCATGACTAAGCGCACCGTAAGTGTTAAGTGGTTGACCGCCAACGACGCGTGTGAGCCGCAGATTGAGCTGTTCCGGGCAACGTTTGGGAAGAGCGTACGGGTAACCAAGTCATCGCTTCTCAGGGCTGCGGAGGCGGGTCTTGACCTGCTTTGGTTTGCGTCTTACAATGATTTATGGCCTGAGGTGTCAGAGATAAATGGCAGACTTGCTGCGGCAATTAATTCGATTTGGGAACGGTATGAAGTGGATTTAGGTCCAATCTACAACCAGCGACAAGAGGAGTACAATGTAGTGTGGGAAAGATTTTACACTAGAAAAAATGGCGATGTTTGTTCCATCCCAGATAGCGAGTGTGATCGAGAGTTCGGATCAGTAGACGCGAAGTACAATCCATTACTTGCCCCCATCCTGCTTAGAGCCGATGCCGAGATCCAGCTAGCGAAGATTCCGTTTTACACTGAAGCGGCTGGTGTGATCTGGAAAGCGCTGAAGGACCGGTCTTGACCCGTACCAGAGCGTACCGTAGGCAGCAGCGCAGGAGGGCGTTTCAGCGCGCTAAGAGAGTCGTAGAGAGTTGGGGGTGCCCAAGTGATGAAGACTGGTGCTTGAGTCTCATTCGGATGATGGCTAAGTCATCTATTGGTTGTATCTTTAGAGAGGATTGTTCGCGTCGAACATCTGAGATACGCAGGATGATGCGATGTGAGGAGGATGAGTAACATGACCCCTCAAGAAGCACATACCCTCCAGGAGGCCCACGTCCATTCCCGCCTGAACCTGACCGAGGTTCTTGCCAGCGAGTTGTGCGGATGTTTTTACTGTGGCTCGCTGTTCAAGCCGGCGAAGATCAAGGAGTGGGTGGACGCAGGTCAGACCGCGGTATGCCCCAGGTGCGGCATAGACGCTGTGATAGGAGATGATTCCGGGGTGTCGCTATCCCCGGAGTTCTTGGCGAAAATGGAAGAGTACTGGTTTGGGGAGTTGGAATTATGAGCTTCTACTGCCAGCTGGTCCCCTCTGATGTGGTTCATCTCAAGGCCATCACTCCAGGCAGGATTAGGTACTGGCTCATCATCCTGTGGTTTAGGGTGCTGCGACTCTTGTGGCCTGGCGAGGTCTCGATCAGCTGGATGGATCGGGATACGTACGATGAGTTAGTTACTAGTTATATTAAGTGGAGACATGATGATACTCAATGTCAATCCACGTATAATAACTACATAATGGTTAAAAACAATCCTGCTTACGTTTCAGGAATGTACTGGATGATGAATAATGTACCACACGAGTAAGGAGTTAACGCGTGTGTGACTGCTACGATGCCGAGTGTTCTTACCCCGGTTGTTCCATCTTGATGCCGGTACACATCGCAGACTTCTGCATGGAGCGCGATGAGATTGAGGTATTTTGCTGGAATCATCTGCCAGAACCAGGACCAAACGTCATCGTTTATCGGGCCGATCAAAACATTGGTGAGTATGATTGGTGGGATAGGGATTGGGATGACACGTACGATCCTGACCACTGCACACCAACAACCAGGGATCAATGGGCCATGGGGGTTCGGTACTTGGTAGATCCCCCAGGTGGAGATTTAGAGTGTGTGTGTGCTAATGCTGCGTTTGCTACGATTCCGGTAGGAAGCGGATGATCCCTGACGACAGCATCATCTGGGCAGACGCCAGCGACGAGGTGTTGGCTTCCATGCGCCTTGGACGCAGGCAGTACGTGCTCACCGGCACGTCCGATGACACCGGACCAGGCATCCTGGACATGCCGTCACGACCCGGCTGGTCCGTGGTTGTGCTCTGCGCGGTGGAGCTGCTGCGTCGCGGCCACGGTCCGGTGCTCCTCGGGCCGCTGACGGAGGAGGAGACAGCCGTGGTGTCTGGTAAGTTCTATGAGAGATTCCAGCTTGCCAGGGGCTGGAGCTACCGCCGCGGGTTCGAGCATCGGCTCTTGCTGTGGCTCCCGCTTGCCTGGTGGGTCGACTCGTTCGTGCATGACATAACGGGGAGAGTGCAATGATGTATGATGGGATTGACCACGATGAGGAGTGCGAGAAGTACAGTGAGAGGTGCGGGTGCGAGAGTCGAGCTAGGCTCAGGGAGCAGATAGAGCTGCTGAAGAAGGAAATTGAAGACATCAGGGTTGCGGAGATTCAGGAAAGATTAGACAAGACAACTTCCGGTCCGTGGATTGTTAGTTATCGGGAAGAGTACGGTAAACGAAGAGTATACAAAATATCTACTGAAGAAGGACTTAATGAAGACCATTGTTATGAAAAAGACCAGGGAGTAATAGTTGAAACAGACGGTGGATACTACCCTCCTCGAGAGAACGATGCCGAGTTCATCGCTCATGCCAGGTCTGATGTTCCTTGGCTCCTGGAGACAGTTAGGTACATGTCTAGGCTGATAGAGGGGATGAAGGAGAAGTAGCATGATTACTGGCCCTCAGGAGTTCTGCGACTACGTCAACACCAGGCTCTCGTTGAGCCTGAAGTTTCGTCCATACATTGACATTACAGGGGAAAGACATTCAGAGTTTCTATCAACGGATCATCCAAAAATAGACGTTGTAACTTACGGTATAAGTCCTAGATTCGCTTGGCCTGAGTATTACTTATCAGAAGAAATGGATAATGAATGGAAATGGTTTATTCATTACGAACTTCATAGGCTTCTTACATTCAAATGTAGCGCAGTTTGGGATGGGAGCGACATCCTGGCGGAAAGAACAGCAACTGGACTATCTGCTGCAGCCAACAAGCTCATCGATTCTCTGAAGCCTCCGGTTTTTCTACGAAAACCGTTTGAGCTGATATACCGAGATGTCTTTGAGAGTATCTCCACCGAGTTCGTTTGTACCGGCCGCTACGGAACACTGGAGAACCCAGAGTGACCGGTCCCATCTGGCTCTGCCGCTGCCCAGGGTGCCCGCGAGGCCACTGCTACGTCGTCTCGTCGTGCCTCTCAGAGGCTCGTAAGAAGGCCGCTCAGCTGTGCCCGTCAGGCTCCGCTCCGTGTGACGTGCGCTACGCTGGGTACTCCCAGGAGCCGTGGACCACAGTTCGTCCCAAGGGCATGACGCAGCGCAGGATCAAGCGATTCTCGGGGCGAGACCTGGACATGTCCGAGCTGACCCGGCGTGTGCGGTACCTGATCGAGATGTACCAGGAGGCGAGGGAGTCAGGGTCGATCAGGAGTGAGGCTGCGATCAGGGATTTTCTGGCTGACGTCGGTGCCGCGATCGAGCGCACATCGGACGAAAAATCTCTGGTCGAGGCTCTTGACGGTGAGGATGACACCGCTAGGGTCGCGTCGTTCTGCACCATGACGATCCTGATGGAGAACGGGTACACGCACGAAGAGGCTAAGAAGTTCGTAGAGAAGTCGCGGATGGTGCATGCTCGGTTCTGGGGAGGAAAATGAAGCTACTCATACCAACGGAGGTGGTCATAGACGGTAAAATCGAGCCGCGCGGAGCGTACTCAGAGAGCCTTGGCGGGTGGCTAATCGACGTGGAGTACGGGTACGGTAGCTTCCTGCTGGGGTCTGGACTCGCGGTGGTGGTTCCGGGGAACTCCAGCTGGGTATGTGAGTATGATTCTAAGATAGCCGGGATGCAGAAAGATATGGGGTGGAAGGATGAGTGATGTAGAGCTTACAGTAAGTAGTGGGTGGCCAAAGCTTGGGAGGTGGTACGCTCCTCCGGTGTGTTGCGATTCTCATGAGAGCGTAGTAACAACAGAAGATACAATGTTTTTGTGCGTTAATCATTACTCAATGAAAAATGAAGTAGCTCACTCCCAGATTGAGGTGTGTAGAAAGTGTGGATCTCTATTCGTTGTAAGGTTTAACGATGATACTATTGGTAAGTTTGTAGAGGAACAGGAAAAGAACCAATTTGGGGTGGAAGGATGAGTGAGTCAACTGGTAGAACTAAATACAAGACGGATCTAGACTTTGTTGATCTTCTTACTCTTTTGTTCATAGCACTAAAGCTAACCGGAGAGATTACTTGGTCGTGGTGGTGGGTACTTGCTCCGATTTGGATCTCTGCGGTTTGTATCTTTGCCACTAAAATCTCTGAGGAACGGAAAGGTAAGAAGGAAACAGAATGAAGCTAATCGGTACACTAAGCTGCCCTAGGTGTAAATCAAAGATAGTTGCAGTACAAACAGATGACACTCCTCCAATGACTGTGCTAGTAGATTCTGACGGTCCGTACCCAGGTGTGGCTGCGTACCCGGCCGTGTCCAACCCAATAGATCATACCGTGGAGGGATTGGTAGAGAGGTCGAAGTGGAAGCGTGGTCCGGTATTTTTGCAACACGAGTGTCAGAAATCTACCGATGAGGGCTTGACAAACACATAACCATAGAGTTATATTGTAGTAGAGCGTTAGCGGAGCTGTCTTCGCTGCGACCCGCCCCCTCGTTGGGGGCTTTAGCATTTTAGGGGGTGACGATGCGATTTCATGCTTCTCCAGTGTTTCTAATCAATGAAGAGGCAATTGAGCAGGACGAAACAAAGACCGGTGCGTGGGTCAAGATGAAGGTTGGGGAATCGTTCAACATCCTGTGGAAGATGACATCGGATGCGTCACCGAGCATTACCATCGACTGTGATGTAACTCCATTCGATCCTGATACGTACGTTAACACGGTACACGATCCAAATAGTACTACGTATACTAACTACAGGCGTATTACCCTGGGTAGCGGACTAACTACGCAGGACGCGCTTCAACACATTGATACCCCAGCCGAGATGTTATACCCATTTGTGGCTGCCCGACTGGTAGTCACTGAGGCCAATGTCGGAGCCATCACCACGTTCTCTGGTCTATTTTGCACCAACGTAGTGGGGTAACACATGGGTTGGCTCAGAAACTCCTGGATCGACGAGTCGTGGATCGGAGAAGGTTGGGAGTCGTCCGCATGGGACGGACCGGGACCGGACTTGGGTGGATATGCGGATGTGCTTGCCGGTGAGGGGGACATTCTTGCCGGAGAGGTTGACACGCTTGCGAGTGGCGAATGATGAATGAACAAGGACCTGGAGCGAGCCAAGAATGCTGACAATGACGTTGACAGGCTCGTCATATGGTTCACTCGTATCTACTACAGACCTCCCGGGAATCACACGAATAAGTACGGTAGGCGCATTCTTGGTACAGTTGGCGGGCACTTCGGAAAGACAGACGCACTCGAGGTGTTCAGGGCGATGAAAGAAGACAACGTCGTAGATCCGAAGATCCTAGAAGACTGTAAGTTGATGGTGGCTCTCGAGTTCATCGGTCTGTTTCCGAACGACATCGACGCTAAGCTTAGCTGGCCAGAAGGGAAATCCGCTAGGCTTCGGGGATCGCACCCGGTTGAGACTCGAGAGGCCGAGGACATGCACATGGAGTCTGCGAGCAGGAAGTACAAGCAGGCTCAGATCAGGCTGTACGAAATTCTCGGCAATAGCGTGGAAACGACTGTGTTGTTCAACACTCAGGTAGTTCAGGGTGGAGGTAAGAATATCACGAAGAAGTTCAAAACGCCACTGATAAAAGAGGTTACTGAGGAAGAGGCTACCATGGCCGCTAGACTAAAGGCAAGTGATACCATCATGAAGTTTGTGCAGTTCATCTACTCTGAAGCAAAGCGAAACGCGGTAGATCCGGTCAACATGGACCCGCTTCCGGAGAGCTTCGTTGAGAGGGTTGATGGCGTAGCAGATAGAGTTAGTGGGCTTCGGCTTGTGAAGAAGGGGGAGTAGGTTCGTGCCATGGACGTCACGAGATGCTACGAGATTTACGAAGAAGGCTACGACTCCAAAGAAGAAGAGGAAATGGGCCTCCGTCGTAAATTCCACATTGAAGAAGACCGGAGACGAAGGTCGCGCCATCCGGGCTGGAAACGCATCCGTAAGCAAGAAGACAAAGCGTAAGTGAAGTGCGCCGCCTGTGCTGCCCGTGGTATAGACCACGACGCGATTGTACGGGCTACTACAGAGTCTCTCTACGAGTTCTGCAAGTACTTTGTGAGTGATTGGGTTGGAACCAATCTTCACCTTCCGCTGTTTGAGTGGTATCAGAAGGAACGAGCGAACGGTTCGCAGTACTTCCTAGTCATGATACCACGCGGTCATCTGAAGACCACTATGTTTACGATCGGGTTCTCGCTCTGGAACCTGGTCCGCAGCCCCAGTACCAGGATTCTCGTTGTCATGTCCTCGGCCCGTCTTGCCAAGGAAAAGATCGGGCGTATGGAGGCCATTCTGGAGTCGCCGGAGTTCAAGCACTTCTACGGTCACTTGATCCCTGATGCTAAGAGCGCCAGGTGGAACAAGACAGAGTTCGAGATTGCTCGCCCTGTGACATACGAGGAGCCCAGTGTTACCGGGCTTGGGGCTGAGACCAAGATGATGGGAGGTCACTACGACGTTCAGATTCTCGATGACCTGATTGCTGATGACGCCGAAAGCTCTGAGGTGTTGATGGGTAATGCCCTCAACTACCTCCAGATGTCAGAAGGGCTCTGGGTTCGCAGGAGCAACGCGCTCAAGCTCATCATCGGGACGTATACTCCTGGTGGATTCTATGAGCGTATACTTGCCAGCAATAGCTACTCTAAGGTGGTTCTTGGGTGTTACGTTGACTCCCGTTACAGAGAGTTCATGTCGAGCATGGGATACGATGTGCTATCCGATGATGGTGAGCCAGTTTACGAGAACGAAACTCACAAGAGCCTAGCACTGGCATTAGAGCACTTTCAGGCTCAGAAGTTTGCAAACCAGATGCTGAACATGCCGAGCGATTCCACATTAGTCGATTTCAAGCGAGAAGACATCAAGTACTTCAAGCTTGATCATGATGATAAGGCGTGTGGAATCGACGAGATTTGGTATCCAGTACAGACTCTGTTTAGGCAGCTCACGCTCGATCCAGCTGGTACCGCATCAAAGAAGAGCGATGAGAGCGCTATTGTTGTAACTGGTTATGCCAGGGGCTCATCTGTAGCTTTCGTTCTGGATACCTGGGCCGGAAGGGTGGTTCCAAGTAAGTGGATAGAGAAGACGATAGAGATGGCTCAGAAGTGGAACGTCAATGTCATAAGGTGCGAGACGGCTGCAATGCAGTCTGCGATTGGTCTTCGTGGTGGGTTCTTGACTGATGCTTTGACTGCCAAGGGGTTGAACGGCAAGTTCCCCATCGTACCGGCGAAGACTGGGAACAAGGCCAAGGGGGTTCGCATCAGGGTTCTGCAGCCCTGGGTTGCGAACTCTCAGCTCTACTTCCGTCAGGACCAGCCCGAGGTAGTCGAGGAGCTGTGCTCTCTGGTAGTTGATGAGCATGGGAAGGTGTGCGGTCGGTCTCCGAACCGCGCCGATGCCCTGGCATACCACGTTGAGTTCTGGCGCCGCACTCCGGTACACATGGGAGTTGAGGAGGATGACGACATTCGGTACGAAGATGATGAATACAGTGAAAAGGTTCTTCACATTCCGACCCGTTACGGACTCGAGTGTCCGACGCGGGCATACAGGTAGGTGTGTAAATGAGCACAGTTCTTACTGAGGGACCGGTCCCTGGAACCTTCGAGGTGGTTCCGGTTGAGATGGAGCCGGAGAAGGAGGCTAAGTGGGTAAAGTCCCTGCTGGCTGAGATCGAATCGACCCTTAATGCCAGGGCAGAGCTTGAGGAGAAGTGGAAGACGGCTGTAGCTCAGTACCATGCGTGTCTGAAGCGAGAGGATGCTGAGCCCGGAGAGTCGAAGCTGGACATGCCCAGCACCCGTGAGTTCGCAGACATGGCGGCGGCTAGGCTCATCAACACCGTGTTCGCCAGGCCAGAGATTTTTCTGTGCAAGCCGCGTCGTCCGGACGCCATGGAGTTTGCGAGTCAGCTAGAGAAGTTCATGGATTGGTGTATTGACCGTACCGAGTTCAGGTTCTTCGTTGAGGACATCATCAGGACGGGGCTGGTTTACACCAAGGCAGTGGCTAAGATCCCGTATGTGTGCAGAACTAAGAAGATTATTGACTACGAACGAGAGGTCTACAACGAGGACGGAAGCCTTGAGCATCACTGGGGTGCGGCCAAGGACTCCCACTTCTATCCTCAGCAACGCCTGATTGTCGAGGAGCAGCGGGCGGTACCCGAGTTCATTCCGACTCCTGACTTCATCCATCCTAGCCCGTGCGCTTCGATTGCTGATGCGCCGTGGGTTGTACACAGGGTATGGAAGACTCGCGAGCAGCTTGCGCGGTGCATTGAGCGCATGCTCTACCGCGAGAAGACTCCCAGCGGCGAGTCCGTGATTGAGAAGGTTGGGTCCGGGGACAGCGGTCCTGAGACAAAGTTCTCACTGGGGATCAATGCGGCCGACCCAGACTCAGATGGCGGGCCGTCGCGTACCGACCAGCTTGAGATCCTCGAAATCTACACCACGATTCACGAGCAAGAGACCATCCTGACCGTGGAGCGTAGGACGGGTGTAGTTCTGCGGTGGGTCTACAACTTCTACTTCGACTATCAGCGTCCATTTGCAACTTGGTGTTATGAGCGCGTTCCAGGTGACATAGATGGTATTAGTCTATGTTTTCTGTTAGAGCCCATGCACAGAGCTATATCAGCGTGTTTCAATCAGAGTCTAGACTCTTCCAGCAAGGCCATGGAGTGCTTGGTTCTGTTTAATGAACTAAGCGGTCTTGCGAGTGTATTCAAGGATGGGAAGATTCGCTCTGGTGCATTTCCAATGAATGCACTTGATGATATCAGTAAACAGGTAACTAAGTTTGACCTAAGTCAACCATTTAGTCCACTTACTGGTATTGTAGAAAAACTCGAGGTGAATGCTCAGAAGCTTGCCGGGCTTACCGACTACAACGCTGGTATCGAGCAGATTCAGCGTCCTACGGCGAGTGGTCAGATTGCTCTCCTTGAGGAGGGCAAGCAGCCCATGTACTCCAGAATGGAGTCCTTGAGAGAGTTCCTCAAGGTGGTGGCGCTGCAGATGGTGGCTCGGTATCGTCAGTTCAACCCGATTGACATTGAGTTCTACCTGCAGAGCAGGACCGAAGAAGAGGCTTCTGAGATCAGAGAGGTTCTTCAGTGGCCCGAGGAGTACTGGCGCGATCAAGTCATTCTGGAGACGGCAGTCAGCAGTCAGTCCATGAGCAGAGACCTTAGGAAGCAGGAGTGGCTCGCTCTTGTGGACAAGATGCCGCAGGTGATTGGTCAGATCATGCAGCTTGCTGAGGCTGCCATGACTCCGGGTCCGATGGCTGCGGTGGCAGCTAAGATGCTGCAGTGGCAGATGGCGTATGCGGTTCAGCCGTGGCTAGCCGAGTTCGAGGTTGCGGGTCGAGAGTTTTTGGACATCGGGGAGGAGATGCAAGTTGGTCAGATGTTTACTCAAATGGTTCAGGAGCTTCAGGGACAGATTCAGCAGCTCCAGCAGCAGTCAACGGTTGATCAGCAAACAATCGAAAGACTCACTGGAATGCTCGAGCACGTCACTAGAGCCTACACTGTTAAGACGGGAAAGCTCCCCCCACCCCCTCCGAGAGGACAGGGTCGATCGGCTCCGTCGCCGGCCGGAATGGGCGGAGGTTCTATCGTTCCTGGAGAGTCTATACCAGAAGAAGGTTCAGATGTTGCTCCAGTTGTCTGATGGGGAGGAAATGAAGGCTATGGCGCATGAGGTTAGAGCGGTCCAAATGATTCACACCTGGGCGGCGAGACCGCCTGAGGAGGGGGTGGAAAATGCCAGAGACGATGAGTGATCCAGAGAAGAAACCCGTAGATCCGATCCCGGTTCCGGAACCTACCGGACCAGCTCCGGATCAACCCCAGCCGGCCGCGGCTGCTGCTGTGCAGGCTCCGGCTCCAGAGCCCGAGCCAGAGCCGCCCGGATGGACCACAGACCTCCTGGAGAGCCTCCAGCGTGCACTCGATCAGCAGCCGGCGACTTCGCAGCCGCAGGCTCCTGCTCCGCAGTACGCGCAACAGCCGGTGCCCTTGCAGGTTCCAGGTCAGCCTCAGGTTCCTGGTCAGCCGCAGCCGCCCGCTTTCGAGGGTACGCTGCTCGACGACCCGACGACCATGCAGAAGCTTGAGGCGTACCTCGGTTACAGGGAGCAGCAGATGCAGCGGCAGCTTGCCATCCGTGAGCAGCAGATGAGGGAGGAAATCCTCAACGAGGTTGCTCCGGTTAGGTCTGCGGTTGCTAACTGGGTGGGCCGTGACATTAGTCGAGAGGTGAACAAGACCATCGATTCCGTTACTAACGTAGCGTATGGAAACATCTTCAAGAACGATCCGGTTTTCCGTTCGGATCAGCGTGTGGCTAAGGATGCTGATAACCTGGTTCACAACTGGGTTAAGGCCGCAGCGCAAATCGCTCAACAGACTGGAAATACGGAGAATCTAGAGTTCGCTCGTACTCCGTTCTTCGCTCAAGCCGCGCTGATGCTCAGCAAGCTGAAGAATGGAACGCTCGGAAGCTCCGGTCCCGTGATTCCCAAGGGAGCTGAGGTTGAGGGCAGGAGCACGGGAACCTCGACTCAGCCCAGGGATGAGGCTGGCAGGTTCTCTTTCAACATTACCGCTGATGAGCGAGAGGCTATGCAGCGTTACGGGATCACTGAGCAGGAGCTTAGGGAGAGTCAGAAGTATCGGTCTGATGTTGCGTATGACACTAAGGATAGTGATTAGGGAGGAGAGAAAGAGATGGCATACAAGAGGAAGTTTGAACCTACGGCTCAACCAATTCCAGCAAAGGCTAAGGATTCCGAGATCCAGGATCTCGAGAAGTACCGTAATGCTCTGAACGCCAGGTGGGATTCAGTTAGAGAGCAGACTATCAACCATAACGCACCAGAGCTGAAGCAGACCTCCCGCCTACTCGGTGCGCATCTTGCAAAGGTACTAGGCGGAAATGAATACGAGTATGTTGTTGGGGCATTTACGGGCAGAGACCTCCCCGGACGAGAGCAGGACGGGTGGGTCAAGCTAACGTGGCCGGACCTCGAAAAGTTTGGGGTTTGGTCAGATAATGCTGCTCTTAGCTTTGGTGTGCAGAACTCAGTTGACGGTCTCGTTAGGTGGGGTAGTCGAGGGGAGCTTATCGTTTGCTACATTCGCAAGGACGCATGGATTCGTATGCAGGCGAGGAGAGACGAGGAAGCAAACGAGATGTTCAGGAGGGCTCTCCCAAAGTCGTCCACAAACGGTGTGGAAGAGACCACAACGGAGATCACAAAGGAGAGTGTAATGACCCGTTCTCGTAGCTCTGTAAAGAAAAGCGAGTAACTTGTTGTTGGGAGGAGGAGAAAGTATGGGACAAAATGGCATGGGCTAAGAATCCTGAGGTTGTGAACACCGGCGGGGATGATGCCGGTGAGCTGAAGTTTGATATGAAGGAAGCCAATAGCCAGTCGTTCAAGAAGGGGCAGTTTGTTTACTTGAACGCTGGTGCTGTTACCGCATGCGCAACCAATGGGCAGTCGATTTTTGGTATTGCCCAAGTTGACGCAACCAATGTAAGCTCTGGGAACATTGAGATTCCGATTGCGATCCTGAAGCCGGACTATAGGTTCAAGGCTCGGTTCACCAATGCCGGTACCGATACCCTGAATAGCTCAGCGACACCGGGTCTTCACTACGACATCTATGTTGCGTCGAACATTTGCTACGTTGACCTGGCGACTGCCACAGCAGAAGCCGTGGTCTACGATGAGCCCATCCTCAACCCTGACGGGAGCGCCACCTACTGGGGGATCTTCCATCTTCTCAATGCCGCGTCTCAGTACGCGGTTGGATCGTAAGGGTAGGGGGTGACATATGCCTATGAACACTATCACCTTTGCAAACACTGTCGGGCTCACCAAGTTCGAGAAGCCGATGAAGATCGAAGCGGATCGGAAGGTGTGGGACTGGGAGAAGGTTTTCACCACCGGCCGCATGAGTGCTGGTCAGATTAAGTTCTACCAGTACACTGGTCTCGGTTCTGCTCAGCTCATCAATGAGTTGCAGGCAGTTCCGTTCGAGAATGCTCACGAGCTTGATCCAATTACCCTCACCGCGGTTAAGTTCGCCAAGGGGTTCATTGTTTCCGATGAGCTGATCGATGACAACCAGCAGATTTCCGACTTCCTTGGGTCTCTGGCCAGCTCTCTCGGTATCAGTCATGCTCATGCTCGTGACTACTGCTCCGCCAGCATCTTCACCAATGCGTTCTCTACCAGCTATACCGGGTGGGACAGCAAGCCGCTGTGCGAGGACGATCATACTACTGTCCATGGGGAAACCATTGACAATGAGTACACCGCTACCTCGGTGGCTTGGGACTCGCTGTGGGACATGCGTAAGTACTTCATGTCGAGCCTCTACACTGAGGACGGCACGGAGCTTAGTGACGAGCCCAAGTATCTCGTGTGCCATCCGAGTGTGATGGACACTGTCGAGGCCATTCTTACTTCTCCCGGGAAGTACGACGAGGCTGATCTCCATGCGAATACTCTGCGTAACTTTGTGACTCCCATCTACTGCCGTCTGCTTGGTACCTCTACGTACTACTTCATGCTTGGTAGCAAGATGAAGGAGTACTTGCAGTTCCGTCAGAAGAAGGACGTTGAGACCAAGTGGAGTGATGCGTTTGAGAACATTGGCAAGAAGTGCCGTACCTACCAGCGTTTTGCGTACGGATTTACTGACTACCGCTTCGTGATCGGCTCGGCCGGCGCGTAGCCCTACTGGGCGGGGGCGTGTGGAGGAGCCCCCTCCTGTTCTCCTGAAAGGAGAATGGCATGGCAAATAAGTACACGCATTTCAATGGGGTTTCTGTAACTGATGCGGCATACGGTATCGCATTCGGAAAGAAGGGTAGTGAGGTTCAGCTTTTCAAGTCGTCTTCCACGACTTCCGCATATGCTGCAACCAACATGTATATTCAGTACGGTGCGGTAGCCAGCACCACCGGGTCCAACTTCATTACGACCAGCTCTTATACTCAGACCGCATTTTTCGGTGCCGAGGATGGTGGCGCTGCGATCGGGTCCGGTGTCCATGTGGCAGCCGGACGCTTCCGTTACTTGATGACCTACACGGGCGGAAACCGGGAGCAGGAGGTTAGCGCCGTCCGCGGTCAGCTTGTGAGCAAGAGCGGAACCAACCGGCACAATATGTGCGCAGTTCTCGGGTCCTATGAGGTCAATACCGGTCTTACGGTTGGTGGTCAGTTGTGGACCACTGATCCCTGGATTCAAGCCGGAGTCATGGGTCGCGTTGGAGCCGGTACGGCCATCACTACCATCGACACCTACGGTGTTCTTGCGGCCCTTGCCGCTATGTCTGCGACGGCTTCTTTCGCTGCCAACAACGGAACCTACACCGGTCTTTTCATTGGTAAGTGGGCAGGTAACGCGGATTTCCCGTATGGTATCGTGATTGATCCGGCAGCTGTTGGCACCGGCATCTACATGCCGGGCGGGGCCACTGGTCTTGCTTCCACCATCCTGAAGGCGGGGTCTTGGACCGAGACCGCTGGTGGTCAGGCTGACGGCAGTGGCATGCCGCTTACTGGTGTCAGGAGTAACGTCATTGACGTGACTGGCGACACCGGGGGCACCAACCTTAATGGTGCTTACTACGTGTCTGTGATTCGTGCCAACCTGGTTCATGGCACGGCTGATTCCAACTCCTCTGAGATCACCATCCTTGGTACTCTGAACAACAACACCGCAGCTTTCGGGTCTGGTGACAAGTACGCCCTTCGTGGCCACGTGGATCTCTGGGGTAACACCTCACTTACGGGTGCAAACGTCAACGTTGGCGCAGTTTCCGCCTACCTCGAGAACGAGGCAACCACTACTGTTGATACCGGTAACGTGCTCTGCGGTCTCCAGGCTTACCAGGTGACCAATGCGCCCACCCTTTCCGGCACGGCGATTAATCCTGCCCTGTGGATTAGGGCTTCTACTGGTGGTGCCGCCAAGTGGCAGTACGGTATCTACATGGATACCAACTCCGTGAAGTCCGGTATCACCATTGGCATTTCCGGCGCTCCTGTTACTACGGCCACCTCTGGTACCAACTGGATCTACGTTGATGCCGAGCACACCATTGCTACTGCCGGAACCGTAACTAGGGCTGGATTCTTCCGGAACTACTACAACGGGACTACCAACGCTAGCACCACGATGGGTCTTAGTGGTGTTGCCGGTGTGAAGGCCGGAGTAACCTGGCCTGGTAGTAACGCATCGTATATCTACGGTGTTCAGGGTCAGGTTGACCTGCCCAGCACTGCAGAACTCAACAATAGTGGATCTTGCATTATTGCTGGTGTTCGCGGTGTAATTACCGGAGCACATACCCAGACCGGGGCTGCTGCCACTGAGATTTTCGCACTCTTTGGAGAGAATCTCAACACCACCGATATGAGCGGAGCAGCTCACTACGCCCTGCTCGGTCTTCGTAATGATGTGAATACGGCTGGGCTCAAGTCGATCATGTTGATCAACCCTGGCAATGGCGGGGCAACTGCCTTCATCGACTTTACTCAGACTACTGGAACAATGTACGTTGCTGGTGGTTCAAATGCTAACTGGGTTGGCGGTCTTACCGTGCAGCGAGCCGGTGTCAACATCGGTTATATCCCGATTCTTACCGGATCGTAAGGAGGTGAGTCATGGAACTTTCCGATCAGTGGGAGGTTCCATTCGTTCAGAAGGCGGGGTCTCAACTCATAGAGGTAACAGCTGGGAAACATTTTGTGATTGAGACTTCCCCCGCGGGTGAGGAGATTCTTGACGAAGTGGTACCTGAAGGTAAAGTCTGGATGGTAAACATTGCAATCTTTGTCAAGGAGTTCGATGCTGAATAGGAGGCGTAATGGCTAAGAAGAAGGATGAGCCGAAGGATGGTCGAGTTGAGACCGGTGATGATATCGCCGCTCCCAGCGCTGGACCAGAGAAGGAATGATGCGTAAGAAGAAGAGTGGTGGGAAGAAGTGCTAATCAACGGGAGGAGAAGTCATGTCTGAGATGATCGAGCTTGGAGTCTTTGAGCGTCTTGTTCTGAACGGTCTTTTTGAACGTCAGAAGTTTATGGTTCGTCAGGGTCAGGTTCCTGAGCCTCCGACTCGTCTTCAGGATTACAGGATCATTCGTGATCTCAGGATGTCACTTTCATTCACTGAGGAAGACCAGAAGTTCTTTGAGTTCAGCGAGAAGGGCGACAGGCTGACTTGGAACATTGAGAAGGAACTAATTCCAGGAGCCAAGAAGGAATTCAAGCTCGGAGAAGGAACGCGTGGACGTAAGCTGGTGGTTGACCTTCTGAACTGGCATGAGGAGCAGGGTCTCGTGAATGACGAGAACATTGCCTTGTTCGAGCTTTTCATGCCTGAGAAGTTCAGTGAATCACCTCAGTAACTAACGATCGCCCAGAGGAGGAATGGGCATAATGACATGGGCTTAGATGCCGGGTGGTGGTACGGTAGTCCTCCTCCCGCCGGCCCCATCCGGCATCTTCTTTGAAGGAGCAGCTTGCCTCAAATAGAGCTTTGTGACGAATGCGGTGGCGAGTTTCCGCGTAAAGACCTTGTGCGCAAGCTGCGCGCATACGGTTACGACTGTACCGGTGGCGGAGGAGTCAACAATTTCACGTCGTATGCGACCATAAGCGGAACCTACTCGGGTCGTGTGAGCATGGGCCGATACGGTGATGTTTACCGGGCGAAGATTTCAGACACCACCGTTACCGAGTCAAACGGAAGTCATACCTGGGCAGGGTCAGGAATGATCCGTACCTACTCGTCAGTAGATGTCTCGTCTTACACCAACGTGTTCTGGGGAATAGACGTTGGAGCTTACCATGCTCAGACGACCCAGGCATTGACTGCTGTCATCGGATGTTGCAACGGATCTAACACGGCAATTTCCGGAACCACCGTGAGTCGCTCGGTTCTAGGAGAGCGGTTCATCTGGTGGAGTAAGCCGCTGGCGACGCTCGTGGCAGCCGGAGTGTCTGCCGCCTCTGCGTACTTTTACCTGTCCGTTACGATCTCAGGGGCGACGTCCAAGTGGTGGGCAGATGGTCCCCTGATCTGCGATGCTGCGTCTCCGCCTATGTGGAGACCCAAAAATCAGTCCTCTGCGGTGTCAAATACCGGGAAGGGGTTCAAGTACTTGACTCCTGTTCTGTGTCCACGGTGCGCTGATGAGAGGCTCCTGAAGCCATCGGAAGATCAGGGTGAGCCCAGGATGGCTGAGTGGGTCGAGATCCGCGACCAGATTGAGAGCCTGTAATGGCGAGGATGACAGCTTCTGACCTCGTAACGTTCGTTCGCAAGGGGATGGGTAACCCGACCACTGATGAGTGGACAGACACAGAGATTCTTCGTTTCATCAACCTGGCTCAAGTGAGGATCGCTGAGACTCATAAGCCACCGGAGGTCATTTCATCAACCACAATCACAACTACAAGTGGCACATATGACTATGAGCTAACTGCAACAGACGTAATCGAGATAACTGATGTTAGAAACTCAACAGATGGTCTGCGTATGAAGAAGGGATGTCTGGATGATTGGTTGAGGGATGAACAAAACTCCAGTATTTCTACTGGAACTGTACAACGGTACATTGAGTTTGGAATTGGGGCAAATTCAAGACCTAATCTCAGGCTTTGGCAGTGCCCGGATGGAACCAAAACTATTACCGTCTACTACATCAAGAAGCCGACAGAACTTGTAACAAGTCCCGCTGCCACGTCGAGCATTCTTAGGGAGCAGTGGGATGAGTACATCTTGAAGGCGGCGGTCGAAATCGGGCTTGAGCTTGATCAGCAACGTCAGGCGGCTGCATACGCCAGGCAGATGAGCGACGAGGTTGAGAAGCGCGCCAAGGGCCTGCACAAGGGTACGGAACGCAAGTGGTCGAATACTACCAGAGTGGCAGGAGAGACGCAGCGGAGGACCGGTAGGTGAGTTGGAAGTGGGCCGCCGACGTCCAGAACAAGGACGCGTTTCAGCAGCTTCCGGAGCAGCTCTCTAAAGATCCAACCGTACAGGACATGCTGCGCAGGTTCATCAATTCGGTTGCGTTCAAGGGAGATGTTCGGTATCTGAGACTAACCGATGTTGTAGAGTCCACTTTTGCTGGGAAGAATCCCGGGTCTCTGGTCGCCCTCAACAATGACGAGGAGCTTACACTCACTAATCCGGAGGACCTAGACCTTGATGGGATAAACCTGAGCTTCCTTCAGCTTACGGACACCCCCAAGAGTTACGATGGTCAGGCCGGGCTTGCTGTTACCGTAAGAACTACCGAGGATGGTCTTGAGTTTTCTACCGCAGGACTTCCCGGAGCAAAGATGACTACTGCTGACGTGCATATAAGTACGTTAGCTACGGTTGACTTTGATACCTCCGATTTTGATTCTGGATCATGGATTGACCTAGTTAATAATCGCATAGAGGTTCCTGATGATGGTGTATACCTTATAGTTTTGTATCTACATGTTACTGAATGGGAGCCTTTTAGCTAATGGCATTTCTACAACTAGTTGGGCAGATATGCGTAAATGGGTCAGACCTCAAACAGGACAGGGCCGCCGAAGACGATTCTATGACTGTAATTCCATCTGGAGATAAGCACGCATCGTCTGTAAATCCTGTTGGGGTGTTTCATCTTTCGTCGGGTGATCTTGTTACTGCTAAGGCACAGTCTGTTGGTGGTACATTCGCGCATTGTAAGGGATCACTGGTTGTAATCCAGCTATCTAAAGATGCCTAAGAACCGCAAGTATCTGTCCCTGGCTGGAGCCTCTCAGGCTAGGTCTACTCATGACAAGGATACTCGTCTACCCAACGTGGAGACACTGAAGAACCTGGTTCCGGGGCTTGACGGATGTCCTTCTCTAAGGGACGATCTTACATACGACACGAATAGGCTGATGACATGCGTAAACGTTGGTGCCGATGGGCTGTACGCTACCGACTCTAACGAGTACATGTCCGCTATTGTAGAGGCCAGGAACGGACAGACGTGCTGGTTCTCTCGCCACTTTGCGTTTCAGACCACGGGTGGAACCGCGACCGTAAAGAACTCAACGTACACCACTGGTACTGTTACGGCGGTTCTTGATGATGCCACAATCGTAGGCTCCGGTACCGCGTTCCTAAGAAACGTATGGCCAGGATGCCTCTTGGTAATGACTGGTGACGCTGGCGTTTACATGGTGAAGTCGGTTACGGACGACACTAACTTAGAGCTTGAGATAGAATCTTACTCTGACTTGGCTGGAGTGGCATACACTATCTACCAGGTTCCGTACGGAAACGATGCAAAGTGGCCTCATAATGTACAGCAATGGGGTGACAAGCTAGTATACAATGTCGAAAAACCGGAGCCTCCGGTAGTAGAAGCTAATGTGTCAGGACCGTTCACCAACTCTGTAAGTCAGGGATCTAGTTATGGGACGTGGGTTCAGAAAGGAAATCTTGGAAGTCATAACTTGTTCTGTTGGGGAAATGGTTTCATCGTAGCAGGTGGTACCGAGTCGTCAGCAGTTTGGTATGCTAGCGATACTGGCAGTGTATGGACTGTGTCTACTGGGTTATCTAGACCATCTTCAATGTGTTACTCATCTAGCCTTGGTGTATTCGTTGCAATGTCACTTGGGTTGACATACAAGGATACAGATGGAACCGGAGCCACTTGGAGTGTAACCGCTGCAACTGAAATTGATGATGCAACAGGATGTGTTATTGCTGAGGACGGGGCAGGAAGATTCGTAGTAGCTGGTGGGTATGACGTTTCCTACTACAGTGATGACATCACCGGTGATTGGACTCAGGTCACTGGATTTCCATACTTCTCACCAAGATCAATGGTGTTTGAAACCAGTAACTTTATCGCAGTTGGTATGAACGGTGGTATAGCCACATCTCCAGCAGGAGAAGATGCAACTTGGACCACAAGGACTTCTGGTACTACTGCTCAGCTGAAGTCTGTATGCGGTGACGGAAGTGGAAATGCTGTTGCCGTAGGATCTGGAGGGATGATCCTACTTTCTGGGGATTCTGGCGTTACGTGGACTCAGAAGTCTGTTCCATCTGGATATGAGTCGTGCGATTTCTTGAATGTCGTGTATTCTGGGAGTTACTGGGTTGTATCAGGAGATAACAGCGGTAGTGATAAGGTGGTCATAAAGTCGTCCGACGGAACAACTTGGGAGGCGATAGATATTTCAGGTTGTCCTGACGTATCTCTATACGGATCTGAAATTGTAATTCCCGGAGCCTCTGATCTAAGTACAATAACCGTACTTGTTGGTGGGGCGTATGCTTACTACGGAACCGTGGTAACTCCATCCGGAACCGAGTTCGGAACCTTCTCTCCACTCTCTACCAGCTTCAGATCGAAGGCGTTTACGGTTGCAGGATCTTACCTGATGCTGGGTGGCATGACCGAGTGGAATACCTCAACCAGTACATGGGTGTACTATCCACGCCGCATCCGCTGGCCCTCCCCTGGTACCGTGAACGACTTCGACGGTGAGGGTGGATCATGGCTCGACCTCCCAGGAGTGGGCGAGGTTCTCATGCTTCGTACCATCGGTACGAACGTCGTGGGCTGGGATACCTCAGGAATCTTCGTTTTGGAGCAGACCGGTGACCTCGACGCCCCGTGGGGATATCGCCGACTTCGTGATGGGGTCCAGGCGATTAGTAACTCTGTACAGGTCGGAAGTCAGGTCTTCTGGATCGCTCACGACGGTCGCCTGTGGGCTACTAACGGGGTGCAGGTTGATCCGTCTGGAAGCTTCGACCTCGGCGAGTTCGACGACTGGCAGATCAACGAGGGATACTCGACATGGATGGCGTGGTACCCAGCACTTAACTGCTTGTGTGTAATGAAGATCACTAATAGCGGCACAGATAACAAGCTGTGGCTTATTTCCAGCGACCAGCGTATATGCTACATAGCCGCTCCGAGTTGGGTTGACTCGGCAGCTAATCGGTATCCTCTTTCGATGTTCGTTTCTAGGGTCGGGAACGATCCTCGTCTTTACATCGGGTATGATGCCAACAAGAATGTTGACACCAACCACCTGGTTAGCGCCTACTTCCAAAAGGGTGATCATATCCATGGCGTTGACCACATAACCTCAGTGATAACAAGCAGCTGGAGTTCAATCCTGGAAACCGGATACGATCGCCTGACCGATGAGGGCAGCCTGGTGATGATTCATTCCCTCGAGCTGTATGGGTACTGTGAGTACACTCAGAGAACCCTCGGCAACAAGCAGCTCACGTACGGTCCCCATATCGGTATCCAGATGAAGACTCAGGACGAGACCAACTGGTACTGCCCTGGCTCTACCGCCGGAACCATTACCGTGACCGACGCGGCCTGTACCGGAAGTGGGACCGCGTTCTCGAACCTTGTTGCGGCTGGGGATGATGCCAGCACTGTTTTTACGATCCCTGGTCTAGCCGCTAACGCAAGGGTCTTTCTTGAGGATGCCGGAGTCTACACGCTGCAGGTCAAGGATACGGATTACACGGTCACCGATACGAAGGAAATCACCCTGGGGGCAGCCCTGGTGTCTGGCATCAACCTCTACGTGTACTGGGATGCCGAGCCGCTTGTGAAGACGGAGGTTGGTGACCTGATTCTAACGTCTTCGATGGCACATCGCGCGGTGACGATACCAACCGCTACTACGATGACACTAGACCAGTATCTCGCCAGTGGTACAGCCACCGGAACTCACGTTCCTGCGGAGCGCATGGATGATGGAGACGGAAGCACGGTTCACGGCATGGGTCATCGCGGCGACATCGTTAAGTTCCGTATGAGCATTCTTCCTCAGAATCAGACCTACTCTCCGTCGTCTGTGAGGATAACTGGTATGATGATTGAGTACACTCCGCTCGAATCAACCGAGCAAAGAAAGGATTAGCATATGGCAATGAACAACCTGGACATGCTTACTCAGATGCTCGGAATGATGGGCGGTAACAAGAGGATGAATCAGCGGGACGAAGGTGGTGGCGGCGGTGGCGGCCTCATGGGCGGAGGTCTCGGGTTTGGCAACATGCCGTACGGGAAGTCATCCGGAGCCGGTGGCGGTGGTGGACAACGCGCTCCGAATCCCACGCCTGTGATTGAAGCTCCGCTGCGTCCGTCTGGGATGTCGAATCTGGTTGGGATCGGTCAGAATGCTGACTACCAGATTGCTCAGATTCAGAGTCAGATCGAGCAGCTTCAGAACACTCTGTACTCTGTCATGGAGCGAGCTGCGGTGTCGAACGACCCGCGCGACACGGCTCAGATCCAGGTGATCAATCAGAAGATCGCCGATCTTGATTATAAGATCCAAGAGCTTCAGTCCAAGAAGAGCGAAGAGGAGTACAAGAAGTCTCAGAAGCCAGGGGCTCCGCAGATGGGTACCAGTGGCACTCAGGGAAGGTATAATTCAGGATGGACAACTGAGCTTAATCCTCCACTGAGATACGCTAACACTCCAGATCCACTCTTCAATCGTACATACAAGCAGGGTGGATAGATGCCACTCTACGGTACCAACGGTCAATTTGGAGGGGGTTACCAGAACCCTAACTGGGGAGGTTCTATGGACGGATATCCTTCGAGGTCATGGGACATTTCTACTAGTGGCGTCTCCCCAGACAACCCGTACTCTAGGTCGGGGAAGACCGTTGATTACATGGGGTACACGGCCCGCATCAAAGCCCTGGTTGATGAGCTTCAGGTGCTTGAGGGTCGGCTGAAGACGGTAACTCCGCAGTACACGCCGTGGATGACGGTTCAGGAACGGCAGGGAGAGGCTCAGCGGGCGCAGCAGGAGAAGCAGGAGCTTCAGAGTCAGATCTCTCAGGTAAGGGCTCAAATTGCTGACCTCAGGGATCAGGCCGCGGCTTCCTCTGCCGCTAAGTACGGATCACTTACTGGAGATGCTACTGGGGGAGCGGGGGCTACTGGATCATCCGGCAAGAAGATGGACCTGAATGACATGATGTCATTCTTTGACAAGCTCATTGGTAAGTACGGACCAGGAAGCGGGAAGTCCTCTATAAGCGGAGGGAACGTTCCGGCCGCATGGGACCCGGGATCAGTATCAGTCCCAAAGTCTAGCGTGAATCCCATGGCTGTGATCAATGCTGCGAAGCCCAGGCTGCAGGAGGAGCTGAACCGGAACATGTCTGGTGTGGCTCAGCGGCTCGGTCAGATGGGTGTTCCACTCACTAGTGGTGGGTACGCAGAGAAGCTCGGGCAGTCGGCTCGTAAGGGAGCTAGCGATCTTGGCGAGTTGACTATGAATACCCTGAGTACGGCAGCTGAAAATCAGGCTCAGCGCGAGCAGGAGGCTCAGCAGTCGGCTCTTGATCGTAGCCTCTCGGGGTGGGGAACTCGGGGCAACTGGGAGTTCGAGTCTGGGAGAGATTACCAGTCGCAGTGGAGTCAGGTCCTCCCTCAGCTCATGCAGCTCTTCGGTAACTACATGATGAATGGACAGGGGGCGTAACATGCCTAGCAGGTCAAACCGGGATAGAACCCTCCAGCGAAGTCTCGCTGGGGGGCAGGGGGCGTCATCGGACCAACAGATGATGCTCCTGTGGCTTCTCCAGCAGATGCTCCAGGGACAGCAGCCCAGGGCCGTGAGGCAGCCAGTGCTTGAGCAGCAGGGTGGTGGAAACCCATTTGCGTGGATGGACACTGAGGGCACGTACGAGGAGCGCAAGGCGCTTGACGAAGCCAAGCAGCTCATGGATAAGGGAGCCTCCCCGACGTATGAAATGATCCGCGGTCCTCAGGGCGTGAATCCGTTCGTGGAGCAGGGGTCTCGAGAGCTGTCTCCGGCGGATGTTGAGCAGCTTGGCGGGCAGCGGGCTCCTGCGTACGACGTCGAGGCGGCCATGAACGCACAGCAGGCGGCTCAGCCCGACATGGCTCAGCTCTTGAGCATGATGCAGGCCATGCAGGGAGGGGCGGCGGCGGGTCCGGTTGCCCCGTCGGGTCCTGGGCGCCCAGGACAGAATCAGGTCATTACCGCCGAGGTTCCTCCTGGAACCACCGGGGTTGAGAGCGATACTCGTTTTGGGCAGGGGAATCTTCCCGCAAATGACTTGGTCAGTCCGATGAAGTACCAGTATCTGCAGTCTGGTCAAACCCCGAAGCGGGGAGCAAATCCCACGCTCAACGCGCTGTTCGCTAGCGCCATGGGGGTTAGTCAGGCCCCACCGAACATACCGACTTCAACTGTAACCGCAACTGGTCCAGCTAATCAGGCGACTGGTCAGCCACAAGATTCTACCGAGAGCGCATATGATGCTTATACCGGAAGGGCGCGATTTACTACAGAAGAAGATGTAAATGCTGGTATAGAGAGACTTAAGAGAATTGGGGAGGGACTTAGTAAAGAAAAGAAAGTTAGGGAGATTGTAGATCTACAAAACAAGATTAATGAATATAGGAAATCAAAGAATCTTGATCCAAATCCAGAGTTTAAGGATTACGCATTTTTGATGATGATGGACACTGATTCTCTAGAAAAATACGCAAAACGTATTTTGGAAAAAGAGTAAATGGAACCCTGGTCTGTAGTCGAAGCCCGCATCAGGGCTGAGAACCCCAGTCTCACTCCTTCGGAGTGGGCTTATCTGCGGCAGCAATACTTTGAGCAGGCTGCCGTGGAATACGGTATGGACGATGATCAGAGGGCTTACTACGCTGATCACTTCATCGGCCCGTCATATCAGGCCCAGCAGCAGGTAGACGAGACTAAGAACGCCTTCGCGGAGTATGTCCCGTGGGTCACTGACTACGTGGAAGCTGCCAAGGAGCAGACCCGGGAAGAGGCTCCGCAGCCGCTGGAGCCCATCAGGCCGGAGCCTGAGCCCCCCAAGCCGATTACTGTAGCCGAGGAGGGATGGACCTCCGGACGCAGCTTCGAGAGCCCCATCCCATGGATTCCTGGAGCCCCCAATCCTATCAACCGTGCGCTCACTTACATGGTTGGTGGTGGTGCAGAGAATGTCGCAGACACTATAGAGGCCGCAAGAACGGCGGCTGAAGAGGCCGTAGTTTTTCCGAAACAACTCATGGGCAAGGCTCTAGAATCTGGTTTGGGAATGCTTCCCGAGTCAGTGGTTCCAGAGGTTGTTAGAGATGTTGCCGCTGGGTTGCAAGAACGGGGTGCATACCAACAAGAGCCCGAGCCCGTCAGGGCGCTCCGTGATCTAGGGCGTGACCTCCAAGCTTCTGCGGAGCGTCGGAAGTCTACCGAGGTTGTACAGAACGAGAAGGGAGAGTGGGAGCCCGCTCATCCCGTGGGCTCCATGAAGGACGTTGTATCAGACCCGGTTCATGCCGGTCTTACCTTTGTAGAGCAGTTCGGACCTACTGCGGCGATGATTGTTCCTGGTCTTTTGACTGGTCTTGCAACTGGTTCTAAGCAAGCCGGTAGTGCAGTTGCGACGGCCGTTGAGTCATTGGGTGAAGCCGGAGCGGCCTTGACCAGGGCCAGGGAGGAAGGAACTGACGAGGCTGAAGCCAGGAAGCAGATGCTAAACGTTCTGGGGGCGAACGTTGCAATTCTTGGTCCTTCTAACGCGCTCGAGGTTGGGCTCCTTTTTAGTCCACTGGGTAGAATACCTGGGTTTCGTCAGGTGTCGCAATCAATGTCCAGGCTTCCATGGGTTAAGGCCCTGACCGCAGGAGCCGTGAAGTCATTCGTGGAAAGTGCAATTGAGGGTCAGCAGGAAGTTATTCAGGAGCGCATCCCAGAGTGGGCAAAAGATCCTGACTTGAGAATGCAGACCATGAAGAATCTGTTTGCGTTGGGAGCGAAAACTCCAAATGAGAAACAGGTTCAGCTAATGGCTAGACTGCTCGGATGGGTCGGTGGTTCCGCTGCTGGTGTGGCCGAAGTACCCATGCGCGCTCAGCAGTACCAAGTTGAGCAAGGGATCAAGAAGCTAGTGCAAGAATCCGTGGCTGCCAAGGAGCAGCCGGCTGGAGCTGGTCCTTGGAGGTATGCTCGCGGTGGCATGATCGCCCCCGAAGGCGCCGGTCCAACGTTGCATGAGAGTCATGTAGCAGCTGCAGAGGATGCAGCTCCGTGGCTCTCAGATGAGCAGCGTCAGGCATGGGCCGCTGCCAAGCCGGAGGAGCGTCAGAGCATTGAGCAGGATATTCTGGACAACCTTCCGGACGAGGCTGGGCTTACTACTGAGGAGGCGCAAGCCAAGCTCGCGGAGGCCGCTCGTAAGGCTCGTCTGGCATACAACCAGGGGTTGCGTCGTCCGGTCGAGGGGCTGGAGGAGTTTATTCCCGCTCTGGAGACGGACGAGACCAATGAGGGGACGGCGCTCCGGGGCTACCTGAAGGCGGTTGATGACAAGATCGCTGAGGTTGGGAGGAGCACTAGGCTCACTCCGGAGCAGAAAGCTGCTGAGATATCAAAGCTGCAGGAGCAACGCTCGCGCGTCCATCATGTGCAGCCGATAAATCCGGTTGATCGCGCGGTGGCGGCGTGGGCTCCCAGTATTGGTCGCAAGGTCGTGTTCGTGGATTCTCCCCTGAGTGCTCTGGGTTCCGCGTCCAGGATGTCCGGGGTTGTGGTTCTCCAGCGCGGCTTGCCGCTCAGGGAGAACGTCAAGCAAATCTTCGCTCACGAGCTTATGCACGACATGCCCCTGGAGCTGAAGACGCCACTTATCCAGGAAATTCAACGACTACTACCTCAACAATGGGCAAAACAGGAGCAGTGGAATCGAGACACGTACGCTAGCGAGTACCCTGATACACCGCTAGATCCGGCGACGCTAGAGGATGAGACGTTCTCTCGCATCGCTCAGATTCATGGGGAGGATCTTCTGCAGGCCGTGGGTGAGCACCTCGGCGACGTCGAGGCTCAGAAGCGACCCATCATCAGGCGCATCTATGAGTGGATACACGATAAGTTTGGTGACCTCGTAAACGGCCTAGGATTGCGCCGCCCAGGAGGCGACCGCTACTCTGATGTCCGTCAAGCGCGCGAGATCCTCTCTCGTGGCATTGAACGCTTGGCAGAGTTTCCGGCGGAAACCGCGACTGGTGCTGAGAACGAAGCAAGACCCGCGATTAGCGAGGAGACAATACGAAGAACTCAGCCTGCTGAGAGGGCCAAAACGATGGCCAAGATTAAGACCATGAATTGGCCTAATGCTCCTCAGACCTTTGACGAGCTGGTGGCGCTGGCTCAGCAACAGTCCGAGCTTGACATGATCGAAATCGACAACGGCAACACTGGTCCTCACTCTCCGGACATTCAGCGGTTCGGAGTCGATCGTCTAGCCAACTACCTCGCATATCCTGAGAGGCTCTTGTCTGCCATTACCAGACGAGCCAAGAGGGGTGTGACAACTCCCGGAGAGGTGACAGCCAAGGTGGCGTCTACTTCCCAGGAAGCGAAGGATAGAGGGTCGCGTCCCGCGTTTGCCGGTCAGCGCGCTCTGGGAGCCGATGCCTCAGCTGCCATCCGGATGGAGCAGGAGGGGAGGACGCGCGAGGAGATTCGATCCGCAACTGGCTGGTGGCACGAGCCTGACGGGTGGAAGTTCGAGGTTGACGACTCCAAGATGCGCATCACACTCCCTCCGCTTCGTAACTACGCGGATCTCAGGAAGTACTTCAATGAGAACGTTACGCAGCTGGGGGATATCCTGGATCATCCCCAGCTCTTCGCTGCGTATCCGCGCTTAGCTCAGGTTCCGGTGAAGCTCGCTTCTCTGGAAACCAAGGCATCGACATTCTCTAACGGACGCATCAATCTCAGCCCGTGGTCTTTCGGGAGCGAGCAGCTTCCGAGGTCAATATCGCATGAGATTCAGCACGCGATTCAGCGCGCTGAGGGCTTCGAGCGTGGCACGATGCCCGCTCACGCACGTACGAGCAACCGGGCTGTGTACATGACCGAGCTGGAGAATATCGCGCAGGAAACCGGAGACATCTTCGACGCCGACTCCAAGGCCGCGTTCCGCGCCTACCTGCTCCAGCCAGGCGAGGTCGAGGCGCGCGCTGTTGAGCACCGGCTGCGCATGACTCCAGAGGAGAGAGCAGCCACCGCTCCGTGGGAGACGCGAGAGGGGCTCGTCGAAGCTGGGAAGAGGGGCGAGGCTCGGTTTGCTCTCTCCGACGCCGAGGCTCGCTTCCGCAATGATACGTCGGTCACGGGTCGTCGCGGAATGACCTTCGTGCGTGCGATCCGCGCGGCGCAGAAGTCGGGGGATGTCAAGCGGGTAGATGCTCTGTGGAAGAAGCTCGGGCAGACGATGGCTACTACTGCGAAGCCGAAGACTATGTTTGCTCTAGCGTCTTCGGTGGGGGCTCCTACCGGTGAGGAGGCTAAAGCTAAGAGCGCGTGGGAGCGTCTCGGGGTGAGGTCTCCATATTTCAGGAAGTGGTCTCGCAGGGCTCCGGTGCTGAGAGAGTGGGGACCGGAGTTTGTTAATCTTGGTACGGTTAATGAAAGACACATAGCTGAGGTTAATGAGGTTCTTGGGCGTTATAAATCAGAGTTAGATCCAATCTATAATAAGATAAGAGATGAATTAACTAAAATTAGAACTAGACAATCTAATGAGGTAAAAAAGCTACAGGATGAGTTAGATGCGTCTGGAACTACTGGATATCAAAGATTTTCTGCGCTAGAACCGATTTGGATAAGACACGAACAAGAACTTATAGACATAGGTAAAATTCATGACTCAATACTAAATCCTATTATTGAGAGACAAAAAGCTGAGCTTACTCCTATTTATTCTAGGCATAAATCAGAGATTCAATCATTAATAAAACCATCAAAGAAAGTCGGTGTAAAAACCGGAACCCCAGTTGTTGTAGAGGGATTTCACGGGACTGGAAACTTTGAGGGTGTAGACTTTAACCCATCTCTGCTAGGTAGCACAACCGGAGCGCCGTCTGCTGAGAATGGGTTTTTCTTCTCAGCTAGGATAGAAACTGCAAAAACGTACTCTGATTTCGCTTCCGGAGTTGAGCAAGTAAAGGGTACTGTTTTGAGATGTCTGATTAGACTTTCCAACCCGCTGGTGTACGATTTTTCTGGAGAGACGTACAGAGAAGAGAGTTACTACGACATAATCAAGAGAGCCAAGAAGCTTGGTCACGACGGTGTTGTGTTTCTCAACACGTTCGATTCAGCGAGCCAAGAAGAAATTCTAGACCACGTAGTAGTGGCTTTCGAGCCCGAGCAGATAGTAATTGAGAGCCTTCCGTCTGTACCAAGGGTAGAGCCTGACACCGCGGCTGAAATCCCCACCATCCCCGGCACCGAGCCGCGCCCTGCGCTCCGTGATTCCACCGGCCAGGTGTACGGTCAGTATGGTCAGATCCAAGCCGGTACGTGGCGGATCATTCGTGACTGGATGCAGCGCAAGGGCTGGAATCAGTACGGCAACTTCAAGCCGCTGCAGAGGGACATTGCAGGGCTTGACGTCCCGACGCAGCTGGACCTCGCCCTGGCGCTCGGGAACATGACCCAGCGCCTGGCCGATCGCATCCGGCACATTGACCTCCAGGAGCGACGCATTCTCAAAGAAGAGGAGAGACTGGCGCGTTCCGAACGCAAGCCGCAGAAAGAAGTCCATGACGCGCTCGAGGAGCTGCTCGTTGCTGCTCATGCCCAGGAGTACAACGACCACATCTTCCAGGCTGGGTGGCAGCGGCGCATGGATCTCTTGGCTTCAAAGCGCAAGCGGTTGGATGCCAAGATCAAGAAGCAAGAGAGCCTGCGTAACGCGGCTACTGAGGATGAGCATATTGAGGACTATGAGCGGAAGCTGTACTTCCTCGGTGTCGAGTCTCAGAAGCTGGATCAGGACATTGCGGAGCATGTAGCGGATCGCTCCAGTTGGGACCCGGAGGGCGAGACTCCGGGAACTGGTAAGGGACGCACGAACTCCTGGGCCGTTGCTAAGATCGCGGAGCTTGAGCGCGCCGGCTGGATCACCGTGACGCGCCCTTCGTCCGACATGCGTACCTGGACCTACGGTGGCAAGCTGGGTCCGATGGCTAAGATTGCGTGGAACATCGGCGAGTATCGCCTGGGTATGATGTCCGAGTCGGGGATGATGGAGTCCACCGATGTGGACCGCTTGCGGAAGGCGTACACGCACTACGTCACCTTCCAGGGCGAGGAGGAGATCGTTCCCAAGACGGCGCGCCAGAAGATCATCGGATGGATGCAGGAGGAGGGAGCTGTCAAGGGTGGGAGCGGGATTGGCGTCGAGGTCAGAGGTCGGCTCACTCGTGCTGGCACCGGACGTTTCACGCCGCCGAGTAACGTACTGGCCCATATGGTCAACGACACCTGTGGCATCGCCAGCAAGGTCGAGAAGCTCAACGCACTGAAGCCCCTGCTCGAGCTTGTGACGTCATTTCCTGACGCCAAGACGTCAGACGGAAAGGTTCTCTGGGAGATCATCAAGCCGCCGCGCCGTCCCTATTACGATGAGGAAAGCGGCATGATCAAGTACAGGACCGATCCCCAGATTGAGCGCGCTCCTGATGTGATAGCGGTCTGGGATAAGGGCACCAAGTACTTGGTAAGGTTCAATCATCCCGCCGCCATGTCGGTGCTGAAGAACCTGGGGCCAAGCTACACTCCGGCGTTCCTTCGCGCCGTTGGTGTATTGACTCGTGTCTATTCCTCGTTCCTGACTGCCAGGAACCCAGAGTTTATCTTCCCCAATCTGCTTGCTGATCTTCAGACTGCCGGTCTCAACGTAACAGCTCAAGATCTAAAGTGGCCCAGAATCAAGATACTAAAAATGTTACCTCAGATTTACAAAGCGGTTTACCGGATCAGACGCGCAGAAGGACGAGGAGAAGAAGTAACTGCTCAGAACGATACTGAGCGCTACTACCTTGAGGCCCGTAAGCATGGAGGAATGATCTCATTCCTGGGGCTTGAGAGCATTGAGGATCAGGTTGAAAAGCTCGCTAAGGCCATGAGGGAGCAGAGTGTGGGCTCTAAGATTTGGGCCAAGTCCATGATACCATTCACATGGTTCGAGGACGTGACAGCCATGACCGAGGCCGGTCCACGTTTGGGTCTGTACGTAATTCTACGACAAGCGGGAGTGGACGAGGTACACGCCGCTGAGGCATCCAGGCGCATCACGGTGGACTTCTCGCAGCGTGGAGAGTGGGCAAGGTACTTCGCACCCCTATATCTGTTCGCTAATGCCGGTATCCAGGGAAACGCAATCATGCTGCGGAACATTGCTAAGTCGCACAAGCTGAAGGGGCTGGTCTCCGGCATCGCGGTGTTCGGCTACATGTACTCTAATTACCTGAGGCATCGCATGGGAAGGGACGACGATGAGGGTAACGACAAGGTAGACAACATCCCGACCAGCGTGTGGGAGCGATCCATCCCGTTCAACATCAGCGAGGACAAGCTGTTCAGGCTCCGGCTCGCGTGGGGATACAACCTGCCGTTCTACCTGGGCCACTTGGCTGAGCAGTATGTGAATGGTAACAAGGGTGCGGAAGAAGCAGCTCTCGACTTCGCGTCTGCGTTCGCGGCGGCGTTCAATCCGCTGGGTCAGGTTGACATGAGCGGAGACACCGTGAAGGGGATCATTCAACTTCTCACTCCATGGCCGGCTCGACTTCCGCTTGACATTGCGTTCAACCGCAACACGTTCGGAACCAAGATCAAGCCCGAGCCGTTTACGAAGGAAACGGTCCCGGACCATGAGATGTACTGGGCAAAGACCCCATCGGCTTACAAGAATATAGCAGAGTGGGTCTCTGAGCTGACGAATGACCGGAACCTTCCCGCGGGCCGTCTCGATTGGTCGCCGGAGTCGATCAAGTATTGCTTCGACTTTGCTACTCCAGGACTGCTCCAGATGGCATCCACCGGAATTCCGTCGATCATCAAGGCGATCCAGGGAGAGCCGCTGGCCGCGAGGGATATCCCGGTGATGCGGCGCATGATGTACGACCTTCCGGACTGGCTGGTTAGCGACAGGTTCTACGGAAACTTGGAGATGGCTCAAGCGCGAGCCGAGCGCTGGAAGGAATTGAAGGACAGAGACAAAACTGCGGGAACCAACGAAGCTGATGAGTACCTGAAAAAGTACCGCAGGCTTCTTCAGCTTGTGGCTGACTATGAGAAAAGTGGTGGGATGAAGGATCGGATGCGGCAGATGAAGCAGAGCAAGAACGAAGCGGGGCGGATCAGACTTCAGAAGCAATGGAACCGAGATTTCTGGATTGCGCAGGACGCCGACAACCAGGCGTATTACAGGAGATAACACATGCGAAGACTTACCTTTTGTGTCATGTTTGCTCTACTGGCGACTGGTGCGGCTGCTCAGGATCTTGCGAAGTCCGCTGAGAGGGAGTACTTTGGTGATCTTCTCGTTTTGGACAGTCGGACTGCTCTGACTGGCACGTGGACGTGTACCACCAGCAGCCTCACCTGCACCGGAGTTGCCGGCGGCGCGACCGAGGCAGCGCAAACCGAGCTTGATGACGCCGATGTTGTGGAGCTGTGCGGCTACCGGTATGCCGTGGACGGCGAGCCGCCCTCGCAGTCTTCGATCAAGATCAAGCCGCACCGGGTTCAGGCCACCGGGAATCTCCGTCCCGGAGCCGACGCGGCATGCACCGCGCAGGCAGCATATAAGGCAAACCTGGGGCTAAGCGCTACCGAGTACACTGTTAAAGATGGCAGCGGTACGAGTAGCGCGTTTGGAGTCTCTACCGACACCGTGACCGCCCTCGCGCTCGAGGTGGGGGGTGGATACGGGGCGGCGGGATGTACGTGCAGTACTGCCGGAGTGCTTCAGTGCAACGGAGCGCCGCAGTTCGACGGTCAGCTCGTGCTGGGCGTTGATGCCGCAACCAACACGGCGGGATCAATCAAGCTGTGGTCTGCGGGTGCGGTGGACTTCTACACGACGATCACCGCCGGAGTGCAGTCTGAGACCTCGGCGTACGTGTGGCCGACCGCCCGTGGCGCGGCTTCAAGCGTGCTTACCGATGCCGCTGGCAACGGAACACTCTCTTGGGCCGCGATCCCGGCCGACGGCGACAGCGTTACGGGCAACGAGGTCACCAACGCCACTGACGGGACCCTGACTCGTGGCGGCAGCGGCACCGCGGTCAGCCCTTACACGCTCGGAATCAACTTGAGTTCTGGAAACACATGGCTAGCAGCATTGGGGATCAGCCTCGACGGCAACAACGCCGAGGCCGCTCCTTTGGTACTCACCAACAGCAACGTCCCGACGACGGGCCAGACGGGGGATACCGCGGTCGCCCGCTTCCGGCTCGTCGGTAGCGTCAATACAGTCGAGGCTGCGCACGAGGCTGCGCGCCTGGAGGCGTTCAAAATCTCCGACTGGTTCCACGCCAGCGACGAGACCGATCACGATTCCGGACTCAATGTGTACACGACGGTTAACGGCACCGAGACGTTGCGGGCGACCTTCTGGGATGGTACCTATGGCTTCAAGGTCGTGGGTTCGATCTACTCCAGCACGACGATTCTTGGTACCGCGTTCCAGAACCTGACTGGCGTAGCCCTGATGGGAACCTACGGTTTTGAGTCCACGTCCGTAGCCGCCGGAACGGACGCCAACTCGTTGACGTTCAACTACAACGGCCTTCAGGACGAGGGTGCGACAGGAAGTGCAGATACAGACGAGGGTCTGTGCGCACGACCGCAGTACTCCGACGCTGCGACCGCTACAGCGCTTGACGACGGCGACGTCTCCGGCCAGTTCGCAACCTATGTCCTCCCCACCGCTGACGCTGAGGCTCAAGTGGGGACCACGATCGGCCACGCTCCGACTAGCGGTAAGTGGCACTTCACCCATGACGATTGGGCTACAGCCACCGGGGCCACTCACGCGCAGGGAATCGTGACGCTTCCCGCTAAGGCGGTGCTCATGGCTGCCGACGTCGTTATCACTGAGCAGGCAGTGTTTGATGACACTCTAACGATCGCGTGTGGATCGGCCGCAGCAGCTTACAATCAGATCACCACGGCGCAGACTCTGAAGGCCGCCGCGAACACTGTCTACGGCGACGCCGATGCGGAACGCGGAACCGACCTGCCAGACGCCGACATGGTTGGATTTAAGCTCTACTCATACACCGCAACGCAGGCGATTACCTGCTTGATTGACGGTAATGCAACTCACCTCGACGACGGGCACGCGACCGCTGGTGAGTTCGATGTGGTCCTGACTTGGATGGTCCTGCCGTGAGTAACATCCGAGGCCAGGTGGATCTTGGCCGATGGTGACTCGAAGACCGCCGGCCAGGGTGGTTGGATTGCTGCCCTACGCCCCCAGTGCTGGGGAGTTCAATCAGTTGGAGTAGGGGGATCGACAGTCGCTACCGCGCTTGCCGCCGCTGATACCAGACTTGGATCCGTCACCGTCACTCCGGATACCATTCTATTGGGATGGGGGGTTAATGATGCCTCCGCCGCCCTACCAAACGAGGCAACGTGGAAGGCCAATTGGGCACTGCTGCTCGCGGAGTACACGGACCGCTGGCCGGCTGCCGCGATCTACATCGCCAAACCCTGGAGCGGAGCCTACGGAGATGATGCGCGATGGGACACGTTGGCGGGTTGGATCGATGACGTGGTGGCAGCTTGTGGTGCGTCTTGCCACGCCGGAGCTGATGAGCGGGACAGTGGGTTCGACCAGGGTATGGAGTGGACGGACAACGGTGTAACCTACTACGCCGATGACCTCATTCACTACGACAGCACCGTAGGTCAGGCCAGATGGGCGTTACTTTGGAAGTGGGTATTAGGACTATGATTGACATGGAGGGCACCACTAATGATCAGACGCAGTTTTGGGACAAGCAGGCGTCACCATGTGAACCTGCGCCAGGGATAGGCATGGAACGGCTTCAGTTTTGCGAGTTTCACGATGCCGTCGTGGCCGAGTACGGAGGCTCTCTGAAGGGAGTCACCGAGGCCGTTGACGGCATGAAATCAACCGTAGTCGCGCTGTCGAAGCATGTCGAGACCCTCGCCAGGCATACCGAGGGGATTCAGCGGGACGTGCAGCTCATTTCGGAGCGCGTCGAACGCATTGACTCCAAGATGGTGAGCGGTCCCATTGCAACCGCGTCTCAGCTTGGGATCAGGCAGCACATGAATACCAAGCTGACAAGTATTCTGCTCCTACTCCTCGCCGCGGTGGTCATTGTGGGGATTTTCTCGTTCGGTGCTCTCGTTGGCAAGGACGAAACGAAGCGGGCCATCAGTAGGGGGATTGACGCCATCCCACCGGCTGTGTCGCAACCAACCAAGTGACAGGTGTCAAAGTGTAGACACTTGGCTCTAAGTGTCTACATTTAGGAGGAGACCATGGATCATAGCGAGCACTTCACGCGCGAAGAGCTGGCGTGCCGCTGCTGCGGCGCGTGCGAGATGCAGCAGGAGACACTCGACCGCCTGGAGATGATGCGTAGCCTGGCGGGGGGGAGGCCCATTAGGATCAACTCAGCGTACCGCTGCGTGCCTCACAACGCGGAGGTGGGAGGCGCGGCCACCAGCTCCCACCTCTCTGGCCTAGCGATTGACATGGCTGTACCCGACGGTAGGCGCATGTACGAGCTGGTAGCCGCCGCGATCGGGGCGGGGTTCCCGAGGATCGAGCAGGGCATTCAGTACCTGCATGTGGATGTGGACGACACGAAGCCTAGCCCGTGGATGTGGATCAACCCTGCGGGCGCAAGAGAAACAAAGGACTAAAAAGGAGGAGATATGATTCTGTGTCTCGGCGTCTTGATTGGTATGCTCGTGACCGCGAGCACTTCGATCGCCGCTCCTGAGTGGGCTCATCGCATGAGCGTCAAGGCCGGCGAGTGGGTCTGTCGTGAGTGGCTGGGGGAGGACTAGCCGTGGCAGACGAAACTAACGGCAATGGTAACAAGCTGGCGTCACGCAAGTGGCGCATCACCTGGTGGACGTGGCTAGCGGCGACCGGCTTCAGCATGGTGGCGTTTGCTGTCTCCACCTGGCTCCTGAACCGGGGGACGATTGATCCCGCGACCTGGAAGGGCACCCTCGAGCTACTTGGGATGTGGCTCTTCGGCATGTGGGGCGGCATCGGGGCCGGGTACGGAGTCATCAACGTCGGTGAGAAGGCAGTTAGCAGCTACACGGACGTGTTGAAAACGAGGTCCGGCGGCTAAGCACAATCAACATAGATAGATGACGAGGCTCGGGGAAACCCGAGCCTCTTGCCGTCTTGACATTTGGAAGCTGGTGCATCATATTGGATGTGGGAGGAGACCACATGGCAGCAGTAACTCGCGCATTCAAGGTAACAACCCATGACTTGAGGCCGCCAATACAGGGTGGTGACCCCATCTGGGATGGGACCGTTCCGTTCCGGCTCCCGCGTCGTAGGGTGGACCGAGGAGAGGAGGAGTGCGCCGCGGGCTGGAACGCGTGCTGGGATCTCGCAACTGCTTTGAAAATTGCGGGAGTATGGCCCGGTGGGTGGCCCTGCAGGGCATGGCGGGTAGAGACCAAAGCTTCTGTGGTCGAACGCGGGCTAAAGCTCAGGGCTTCAACATGGACCGTGATCAAAGAGTGCTCAGAGCAGGAGATTGAGACCGCGATTGCGAATATGTCTGTAGGCTTATTTGAATCATATGCAAAAGAGATGACCGCCGAACACCTAAAATGGAGATCCGCATTAGCGCGACCACAATGGGATGAATCTGCGGTCAGGGATGGACTCATGGATGCCATTATGGCACGAGGTCTAAACTGGACGCTGAAGAAGTATGAATCTGCCGATAGCATCATGAATGCTTATACTGATTGGGAGTACAGATCCGCTCGTTCCTACTGGAAATCTTGGATTTACTATAGAGTACAAGATTACATTAACATTTACGAGTGTGTATATCGTCCTATTGGTGAGTTAATGTCAAGACCGGCATGGGATTCTGTGATATATCACTTTAAATCTCTACTCGGAGAAGTAAAATACTTTGGTGGACACTACAAATACACCGTCGGCATCCGTGACGCATATACGTACGGACTGTTAGTCGCCGTTCCCACCGAGCCTGGTACTCTCGGTTATGTAATGGTTTAGGGAGGAGACCACATGGCAGCAAAGCTTGAGGAACAACAGGTCCAGAGTATTGAACGGGGCATCCTGGAGATGTCCTTCCCTTTCACCGTGTCCGACGCTCATCTAGCCGTCGGAGGGGTGTCGAGGGTAACCTTCACGAAGATTGTCAAGCGGCTAGAGTCGGAGGGGAAGCTTGGACGATACTACCCCGATGAGCACCCGGACGAGTGGGTGCGAACCGTGGGGAGGCCAGCGCGGATGTGGGAAGTTATTCGATGAAATCTCTCAATCTACGTATTCTAGGGATGTCATGGACAATGGAGCAAGTTCCTAGCCACGACATTGATCTCCGTCGTGAAAATTGGGGCTGCTCAAATAGGGGATCGTGTCGCATTTCAATCGACGAGAGCTTACCTCCAGAGCGTCGGCAGCAGGTAAGATTCCATGAGCTTATCCATGTTGCAGACCTGGAGAGCTGTGACTCTCAGGATAATCTAACCGAGGCTCAGGTAGATAGACTATCTAGGTCTCTTTGGACAATCATTAGAGACAATCCTCAATTGGTTGATCTTCTGGGATTTATAGAACCCGACATAGAGGAGGTAGATCCATGATCGCCGCGCTGGCCGCTAAGTTCTGGCGAGAGCTTCTCATTGTTAGCCTCGTTCTGGTTTCCTGGCAGTGGATTGGCTGCGTGAACAAGCAAAAGGACAAGGCGATTGAAAGAAGTGTGGTGCTTGAGCAGCTGTTCCAACAGGTAAAAGAGGTCAACAAGGACATGGCTGCTTCAATCTCCAGTCAGAACGAAGCTATCAAGACGTGGAAGGCCGCGGCCGAGGCACAGAAAGTCGCAAGCGCCAAGGCCGATGCCGAGGTGAAGCGCATCCATGACAGGCTCATCGCAGAGCAGCGGGCGCGGGCCGCGGATGTAGCTAAGCTGATGGCTGAGCTTGAGGCCGTGCCTCAGGATGATCAGTGTGAGGTCGCGGCTGCGTGGCTCAGAGACTGGTATAGGAAAGAGGTGATCCATGCGAAGTAGACTCTGGTTTGCCGTAACGCACCAGTTGTTTCTCGCCTCGATGGCGCTTGTTTTAGGAACCGGATTAATTTGCAATAATTTAATATTTTTTGGCATCGTATTTAATTTCATAGGAAGCAATATAATAGGAGCTTGTATCTACAATGATTATGAGAGGAAACACCATGCGCAGTAAGCTCTCTCCGATCGACTTCTGTCTGGTCATCCTGTGCTTCCTTGGGATCGTAGCGGGTATCATGTGCCTGCAGGGCTGCAGCTGCAAGCCGGAGGTGGTGTATGTCCCGAAAGAAGTCTTCGTACCCGTACCCGTACCATGTGTGGCTCCGGCAACGCCTGACGATCCAAAGCTACCTGAGCTTGCACCTGGAGCCGATTCAGTACAGACTCAAACCACTCTGCGAGAGGCTCTCGCCCGATGCCTGGGATCAGTGGAAGAGTTCAAGACTGCTCTTGGAGCCGTCCGATGAAGAATGATTATTGGATACCAATTTCCATCTTACTAATAATTAGCATCTTAACAGGTTATCTTACTAGCGCCCTAATAAGAACCCAAAAAGAGCTTGCTAGTGTTAAGAATAACCAATCCTCCGAAGTCATGTCAAAGCTCAGGGGCGAGCTGGGAGAGTGCAGCACCAAGCTGCTCGACGCAGAGGCTCGGAACGAGCGCCTGGCAGCCACGTGCGACAACGACTGGAAGGCTCTAAAGGAAGCGCTGAGGATCGAGCGCGAGGAAGTCGAGCGGTGCAATATCGTGCTCTCGGCCTGCGAGGTCAGGGTCGGATGGGTGAAAGAGTGAGCGCCAAGACCTGCGCCCACTGCGGTAACCTTCTCGAGCGTTGGCGCGACCGCACGTACTGCTCTGTCGCATGCGCGAACCGCGCCATTGCTGCGAAGACTAAGATTCGGAAGTCGTGGACCAGGGTCGTTGTGCTAGGAGATGTCCACATTCCGTTTCAGGATCAGAGAGTGGTCAGCCTGGTACTCATGTTCATTAAGGAGTACAACCCAAACGTTGTGATCTTGAACGGGGATATTGTTGACTGCTACGACATCTCATCTTTCGACAAGGACCCGCAACGCGAAGCTTCGCTCGTCCAAGAGCTTCGAGAGGCTAAGGAGTTCTTCGAGAAGCTCCGAGAGTGCGCTCCAACCGCAGAGATTAGATACGTCTATGGTAACCACGAGCACCGGTTTCATAAGTACATCATCCGCAACGCCAGGTCTCTCGCTGGTCTCATTGGAATCTCTCTTGCCGAGCAGCTCGAGCTGAGCAAGTTTGGCATCACACCCATTGCTACCAGCGGCGACCGCTTCACCGACAACTACACCAAGGTGGGGACTCTCCTGGTGGGGCACTTCGACAAGGTGTGCAAGCACTCGGCGTACACGGCTAAGCTCTTGCTTGACGACTACGGCTGCTCCCTCATCCAGGCACACGTCCACAGCATCGGGTCCAGTAACCGCACCCTCGACGGCGGCGAGATCATGGGCTGGGAGGGTGGCTGCCTCTGCGATCTCAGGCCGCTGTACTGCAAGCCGAAGAAGTGGGCGCACGCGTTCCATGTGATCCAGCTCGAGAATGACGGGAACTTCTTCCACGTGGACCCCATCCATATTATCAACTATAAGTTCTGGTGGGGAGATGAGCTATGGCAGGGGTAATGACCCGCCGCGACTGGCTCGCGTGGGCGCTGGCGATGATCGGTCTATTGTGCGCGATGGGAGGAGTGTGATGCTGACGACGACGTTCGAGCTGCTGCACAAGGCCGAGGCGTGCGCTCCCCGTTACAAGCACCTAGCGCACGCTCTTGGGGGAATCAAGGCTTACGGCAGGCAGACCCATATCCCTCTGCTGGCTATCCTCGACCACAACGGCCTTGATGATGCGCTGTGGGCACTGCGGGCTGTTCCAGTGGAGCAAGTCGAAGCCGCGGGTGCCGCTTGGAACGCCTTCTGTTACGCCGCCCGGTTCGCTGCCAGAGAGGCCAAGTCCGCCATCCTGCGCGAGATGCTGGAGGCGGCATGACCGAGCGAGGGAGTGGAGCATGAAGCCACCTGAACGCCACTTCGTGCTTCCAGTGCTGAATCTTTCCGATGATGGCGATGTTCCGGAGGGGTGCCCCATCCAAACACAGACGGCATACGAATTAGCAATGGTAGAGATCAACAAGTGCCTGCGCTACTTGAACGAGATCTACGCTACGATCGACAGGCATCTCGCCATCACCCCCGACGCATATACCTGGAAACAGGCAAGGCATGATCGCCGGCTTGCGAAGGAACTAGAGAACGTGGCAGAGTTTGCTAGGAGATGCGAACGGGATGCAAAGGAGCGATCATGAACAACTGCGTAGTTGACACAACCATGGTGGGTGACGAGAAGACGGAGCTGATAATCGTGTGGGGGCGCTTCTACTACAGGATCACGAATCCCAGCGCGTTGCCGAGCACCATGGCCGGGCAGCTTACCCACGAGGAGTTCGTGACGCGTATGCTGAGTCGAGGTCATTCCCCGAAAGCAATCGCCAAGGTGATGAGCCTGGATGGGGAGGAGCAACCATGAGCGACAACGAAAAACTGACGCGCGCTCAGCTAACGCGGTGGTTGCTGCGGATCGTCAAGGACCATGGGAGCCGAATCACCTCCGACTGTGGAAGGGCTGATGCCTTAGTCGCAAAGGCCAATGTCCTTCTCGAATGGGAGAAAGAACACAGCGAAGACAATGGTCTGGGGTTCCATAGCTCCATGCTCGCCACAGCTACTGAAGCAGCGTCCAATGCACACAAGCACATGCTGGAATGGAATCAGCTCGATGAGTTCGTGCTCGATGTGTTCTCCGAAATGATCGCTGAAGAAAAGGAGCAACCATGAAGCGTCTAGCAGCAGTCCTGATTCTCGGCGCCTGGGGAGAGATGGGAGGAGTGTGAACATGGTAAAAGAGACAGAAATTCCGATGAATGAGCTTCCAATCATGAAGGTTAGTCAAGACAAACATATAGCTGGTGTTATTGCTCATCACACAAAGATCACACCAGGAAATTACGTAACTATTTACCAGTGGTCAGGTAAGCACACGTGGCCATTGTGGATAGCTGACGAAATGCTGGAAGAAGTCCGGAAGCTACCCTGGCCGATTGTCTTTGTTGGAAGGGATTGGGAATCCACGCAATTCAAGGCGTACCGCACCGATAACTACACGTGGTGGCTCCGTCAGATTCGTGACAGTCTGCTTTCTTGGGTTCCGGTAATCAAGGCCCGCATCGTTGCAACGTTCCGAGTGTGGGTTCCACTTCTGGCTATCCTGTTTCTGGTAACCGGAAATATTATCGGAGCAGAATGCCTGACGTACTCACCTCCTCCACTTTTCAATACCTCGTCAAATCCAGAAGCCGACCCAAGCAACAAGCGCAGCCAAGGCATCACTTGGATGACCTTCGCGGGGCACCGCTACCTCGTCCACAACACCGGGAACAACCTCGCTGCGATCCGGCTGGACGACCCGCTCAACCCTGGGCCGACGTCGAGCAGCAACTTCCGAGTTCCGTTCAGCTCTGATCGTGACTACCAGCTTTTCAACTTCTCGGTATGCGACAACTGCCGCTTCGGTGGGGCCTGGTTTGACATGGACGGCTCAGTCCTGTTCGACCTCGGCGAGCTATCCTCCCCAACCTTCTCCAGCAAGAAGTATCCCGACGCCGGAGGCATGGGAGGCTTCACGTTCAAGCACGGCGACCAGCAGTACCTGATAGGCCGGCGCTGGTTGGAGGGCTGCATCGGCAAAGACGCGTTGTACACCATCGACGGCACGCACCCCGAGGACCTCGCACTCTTGAGGTGCGTGGTCGACTCGGCCGGGGTTCCGGTGCAGGTGCTCAACGGGCACTACCTCCCCGGCTCGCCAGCGTACCTGTACCTCGTAACCACTGCGGGCGCTGGCAAAGTCGAGGTGTACGAGGTCAGCGGGAGCGGAGCGGGGCTCACCCTGACGCCCCGTGGCAGCCCGTTCAGCGCCACCTGGATCAGGGGGCGCGGAGTGGACATTGACCTGAGCACCCCGCTCGGGCCGCTCGCTGCGGTGGCTAACAGCAGCGGAACCTCGCTGTGGTCACTCAGCAACCCAGCGGCGCCCACGAAGCTCGCGCAGTGGGACCCGTGGCCGGCCTACGACATGAACAGCTGCGCGCTCCAGTACCCGTACCTCTGGGTCGCCACCAAGCCCGCAAGCTCGACGGGGACGCAGCACACCTACGACATCACGGACCCGAGTGCCCCGGTGGAGGTGGCCTTCCCGTTCTGGGACGAGACCAACCCGTGGATCGCCATCCCGTACTCGACGAACTACGAATCCGTCTTCACCGCCGACGCGGCCTGGTTGTTCATGTCCCGCTACTCGGTGGTGCTCAGGGTAGCGGTGGATGATGCCCAGTGCCGTCCGCACCCGGTCGGGATCTTCGCCGACGGGTTCGAGACGGGGTCAACCGAGGCGTGGGCGGGCAGGTGATAGCCCGGGTCTTCCCACGTCGAACGAGGGCGACGCCGACCGATGAACTCGCCTTCACCTCCGCCCCGGGTCTATTCCCGCCGGAGGTGGACGAAGTCCACGTGAGCGTGTCGTTCACCTACGACCTTCAGCGGGCTCAGTCTCTTGCTCGCGAGTGGGAGCAAATCGCCCCTGTGAGGATTGGCGGGCCAGCGACAGGAGAACGCGGCGGCGACTTCACGCCGGGGCGCTACCTCAAGCCCGGCTACGTCATCACGTCTCGCGGTTGCCCCAATAGGTGCTGGTTCTGCTCGGCGTGGAGGCGAGAGGGAGATGTTCGAGAGCTGCCCATAACCGAAGGGTGGAACGTCCTCGATGACAACCTCCTCGCCTGTTCTGAGAACCACATCCGAGCGGTGTTCGAGATGCTTGGCCGCCAGCCTCAGCGGGCCGAGTTTACGGGCGGGTTGGAGGCGGCTCGGTTACAGGATTGGCACATCGAATTGCTCGCCGGCCTGAGGCCGAAACAGATGTTCTTTGCCTACGACACGCCGGACGACATAGAACCTCTGATCGCGGTCGGGAAGAAGCTGGTTGCCTCCGGGTTCACGGTCGCCAGTCATACGCTACGCTGCTACGTGCTCGTTGGTTACCCGCGTGACACGTTCGCCGCCGCAGAGGCCCGGCTCCGACAAGCACTCGCTGCCGGGTTCTTTCCAATGGCGATGCTCTGGCGAGATGAGATCGGGAATGGTAGCTGGAAGTGGAAGAAATTTCAGCGCTTCTGGGCACGCCCACAACTAGTTGGGGCGATGTTCTCCGTCAGTCCGGGAGCCTGGTCGGGGGTGACGCGATGAGATTCACAGTACTCTACCATCCCAGCCCATGGGTGAGGCGCCCCTTGATCGTTCTGGCAGCGTTACTGATCGAGCTGCCAGCGGCCATCATTGTCGGAGCCTGGCTCGGAGTCGCAGAGGGGCTATCCGGGCTATGGATCAACGTCAAGTATGCGTGGTTCTCGGATCGATGGGGGTGACGTGGGTGCAACCGTGAGTCAGCGCGGAGAATGGTTGAGCCAAGTGCTGATCGACTGCTCCGGCGCCAGCAGGAAGCTCGCTGAGTACCGAGCACGAGTAGCCAAGGAGGCGCGCGACAGCATCGACCGTCTGAGGCGATTCCGGGAGGCCCGACGAGCCGCGTCCGGAGACGCTTCGGCGTGGTCGGGGGTGCAGTGACATGGTCAATTTGCATTGCGGGGATTGTGGTGACACTTGGGCTATGGAATACCCTCCAGAGCGTGTACTTACCCGCCTAGAAAGGCTGGAGAGAACTGTATCAAAAGAAGAGTCCGGAGTACGAAACTGCGCGGCCTGCTTGCACACGATAGATAGGTTTTGGTGGACCGGCTCCTGCGAATCTTGTGTTGGCGGCAGCTGGTCTCATCCAGCCGGGTGGGTGTCGGCGCGTGAAGAACTGGATCGAGAAAGGGAGCGTGAAGAAAAGCGCAAGGCTCTACGATTGGAGGCATATAAGCAAGAACTTGAGAAGCTATACGCCAGGTCTCTTCGTACGGCGGAAAGATGCCGGCAGGAGTTGCTATCGTTTGGCATCGTCCCGGAGACCGAAGATCCTGAGCGTGGTCGGAGGTGACGCGATGACCACACCAACACTCAGGCTGCATCGCGTTTCGATCTCAGCGATGATCTACTCCCTGGACGGAGAGCCGGACTACGACCTTGAACGCGCCGCTCAAGTGGCTTTACAACGAGCCGTGGAGGACCCAGGCTGGGAAAGCCGGATCATGATCGAGGAGATCGATCCCGACGAACTGGAGCCGGTGCCGACAGACAAGGCTGCGCGCGCCACTGGCGAGAACGACGTCACCTACCAGACCCGGATCAGGGTCGTGGGATGGGATGAGCCATGATCTCGTTTGAAGACCCCCTGGCACTCGTAGTTCGTGTGTTTGAAGAGCTTTACCCAACGACTTCCGTTGAGGTGGTGTTCGTCTACGGTCTTCACTCTGAGGAAGAATGCTGGGGAGCTACTGACCTGGAGACTGGATCGGTGCCCGTGATTCAGATTGACGTTGCAACTCCGTTGTGTGGCGCCGTTGAGGTACTGGGCCACGAGCTGGCGCACGTTGTGGCGGGGCTGAAGGCCCAGCATGGTCCCGCCTGGGAAGCGGTATTCGCGGCAATCAACGAACGCTACAACGAGAAAGTCGAGTCCGGAGACGCTTCGTGGTCGGGGGTGACGCGATGAATGAGGTTGTTTGTCGGATCACACTGTACGCGGTGGATGACCATGAGGCAAAGCTCGGGTCATCCATTGAGGTCTGCTCCGAATGGACTTCGTCCCGGATGGTCAACCTACGGGTTGGCGACACAGTATACAAGGTCTCAATCAGCGACTTGGAGGCGGCGCTGAGAGCTTGCAAGGAGGGGCAATGAAGTGGGTGAAGTGGCTGCTGCTCTGCGGCATCGTCGTTTCTGAGTTCTTCCGTGCTTGGGGGACACGATGACCTCAGCCCGCTACGACGAAGCGATGGAGACCGGCAAGCTCACCGCTGGGGAGGTCTCTCAGGGCTGGCACTGGTGCCCCGAGTTCGATGATCTTCTCCTCGGTCCAGGGACGCACGAGATGGAGGGCGGGGTCTGCATCTGCGGGGCGCGTGTCTCGCCCCCGCGGTACTGGCTCCTGCTGCCGGTGCGGCTGTTCCGTAAGGTGTGGCCGAGGCGGTACGAAGGAGGGTTCTGATGCAAACACGAGATTTCGATGGAGTTGTTGGCCTACATTCATGCCCGAAGTGTGGCCGCCCGTGGTCTAAGTGGGAGCGGCTCTACTCCGAAGCTGTTGATGTAGCGTCTGAGTTATTCCAATACGGTGGACGCTACAGCTATCTCCTGACGGTTGGCGACAGTTGCACTACCGATGGTGTGCGCGCGCTCGCCGCCGAATGCGACCGCCTCAAGGAGCAGCTCGCCGAGAAGGACGCGCGGATCGCGGAGCTGGAGGCGCTAATCATCGACCTTCGGGCCATAGTAGAGAGTGACCCACTGTGTAAGGAACATCCAGAAGCATTCAGCGACACCAGGAGGCGCGCTCGTAGATTGCTGGAGGAAACGGAGCCCAAGCCATGACCGCGATCCCGTACCTCGACAAGCTGTGGAGCCCGAAGACTGGGCAACAGGGTCGAATCCCAGATGATCTATGGGCGCGCAAGGAGCTGGCGTGGAGGTGACGTGAACGGTGACCGCTATCGCACGATGTCAGAGCTGATGCGCGGCGTCGAGTACGGTTGGGACTGCATGTTTCTGCCTCGCATCAAGGGCGAGCGCAAGAGACAACGCAGAAGATGGCAGAAGAGACAAAACAGAACCGCGGCTCATGCCGCAGAAGGGAACAACAATGAGTGTACTGAAGGGAATCGTTACAGAGTTACTGGAGGGAAAGTTGGCAAGAACGCTAAATGATATCGTGAAAGACTACGAAGACCTGAACGACCTAGCGCAGGGCGTTCTGAACGCCGCAACGGACGAGGCACTGCGTGCCGCGTGCGAGGCGCGCGGGTGGCAGGTGGGAGAACCCACCGTAGGGAAGTGGATCGAAGCCGGTCTATTCAAGACGGTTTGGGAAGAGGTGGAGTCCAAGATACCGAAGGATGTGTGCGACGACATCGTATTGGAACTAGAGCGCGTAGCCGGTGAGTTCTTGGCAGAGCCAAACCACGGTGAGCTGACCTGGGGCGAGGAACTCAAGTGCTTGGCGATGGCGCTATGTAAGGTGGCTCCAGTCCAATTCGCAGTGAAGTACGCACCATTCACCGGGGCTGACAATAGTCGCCAGGTAAGCCGATCCAATATCATGTATGTCATAGCCGGTATCTGCGAAACCCTAGCAGCCGCCAACGGCTGCTTCCGCGAGCCTGTCAAATCAGGAGCCGACCCGAGTGCAGACCCGAGTTGGGACCACGGGTCTCACCTGTGAGATCCAATCTGAATCCAGTGTCAAGCCAGTTCCACAGGGGTTGACAACATGGCAGACATGACCGACAATGCTCGTATGAGCCCCATCGCAGTCAGGCGCAAATCACTCGGGATGACCCAAGAGGATCTTGCGGAAGCCGCTGGGATCTCATCTCGGTACGTCAGCGTCCTGGAGGCTGGGAGCAGTCGCCCCACCATTGACGTAGCTAGGGACGTGGCCGAGGCACTCAGATGCGGAACGGATGAGCTGTGGCCGAGGAGGAAGCGATGAACCTGTACCTGATCTCTCAGACCGAGAACAATGGATACGACACCTATGACACAGCTGTAGTAGCAGCTAAAGATGAGGATGAAGCACGGAACATAACTCCTGATGGTGATTGGAATACTAGATATTCAACTTGGTGCTCTAGTCCAAGTAAGGTGACAGTTAATCTTATCGGGAAGGCCACCGCAGGTACAGAACCTGGAATAATCCTCGCGTCATTCAACGCTGGATAGCAGAGGGTAAATACATGAACGACCCTTGGATTTGTCGGAAATGTGGTCAAGTAAACCTGGGGGAAGATTCGTGTTCTAAGTGCAATCCCGCCAAAGACTGCAATCACCCACTAATCTGTACCTCGTACAAAGAGGGAGTGTTTCATTGCTCCTGGTGCTCCGATCTCGCTCGTATCAAAGAGCTTGAGGAGTACATAGACCTGCTGCGGCAAAAGAACCGCACGACCCGAGAAGAGTGGATTGCTCTCTGCTCTCAGGCCAAGCTCCTCAATACAGCGAGGGCATCCCACCAGAACGAAAACGGATGGGTGTCAATTGACGAGGCTCCGCTAGACTACCACGCAAACGAAGTACTTGACTTCATTGACATCGGAGTGATTGCTAACGATCCCAGTGAGCTGGCGCGGGCGCGTGAGATGTGCGTTACGCTTGTTGAGAGACTGAGGAGGGAACATGGAGCTATCTGAAGCTAAAATCGATGAAGTCCGTGGAATGGTCCACTATGGAGCCTTCAGTAATCAAAACTACGATAGGTACGGTAAAAAGTTTAGGGAAGAAGCATTTGAGATCCTTGGACTAACCAATCATCCCAAGGCCGATAAGCTCTGGGAAATCGCGTGGGAAGAGGGTCATCCTTACGGACTTTATGCGGTGCTTGACTACATCGTTGATCTTGCTACACTTCTGGAGTAATCATGCTAACCCCCGCAGAGCGTGGCTGCGATTACAAACAACATCGGCCGGGAGAAATTGGTCCCTCCTGTCCGATCTCGACCCTCTCAAAAACTGGTTGTGCGGTAGCGGGGGTCCACGCCCCCCGCGTTATGACATCCAAACATGGCGACACCTGCCTGTATCGCATCTCGAGGGCGATGAGTGGTGTGACAGCCGGGAGCTACCGGCATTTTTGTCCTGGGGGCTGCGGCTCTGTTGAGCAATCCGGCAGTACAATACCGGCCAGCCCCCACCTTACTCACTCCCCGTCCGACACGTTCCATGCACAGGGAACTCGGACTGGGGTTATGACGCGACTGGAGAGGGGAGATGCCTTGTGTTCACCGCCCCAGGGAACGCCTTGTTGCGTTTCCGCATCTCCAGACACTTCCCGACCCGAGGGCCACGGCTCAGAGAGCCTCGGTGCCAGGGAACTCCTACCAACCTCCAAAAGAGCACCTTTCCACACCCACATATTCGCCCACCAACCGCAGCTCCCGTCCATGTGCCGTCATGGACGCGGAGCCCTGCCGTTAAGTGACAGGAGATTAACCCATGGACCTAACCGCACTACGCGAGCGCTACGAACGCGAGATGGACGGATTTCACGAATGCTCATCGTGCCTCCGCAGGGGTCGCGGTGATTGCCCGTGGCCGAACTTGGGACCGCCAGGAGCAGAGTATGATCTATGCTGGCGCTCTTGCCGCGATGCTCTCGCACAGGCTGAGCGCGAACGGCTCGCCGAGGCTGACGGAAGACGCTGATGAGCCCCGACGAAATTATCCGGCGCATCACTGAGTACGAAGGTAGAGATGATACTCTGCAGCGTCTGATAAGCTTCGTGAAGTCCGGGAGAGTGAACTCATTGGCTGAGCTTGGATACAGGGCGAGGCCGGGAGTGAACGAGCTGAGAATCAAACGAGCCCCAACAGTCTATGACTTGGAGGAGCAATGATCTGGCTATCTCTGGACTGGGACGCGGTAACCGGAGATTGTAGGTATTGCGGATACGATTACGAGGACGACAAAACGCGTGGATGCGCATGGAGATGTAGAGACTGCGATGATGAATGCTCAACTAGGCCAGTTGGTACTACCAGAAAGAAGAAGGAGTTTGCGAGCGCTATTCGTTCGGCCACTAGAATTCTAACGGCCCTCTCATGGGATGAGACCATCGTCAGAGACTGCCATGCAGAGATTACGGCATTCCTTAAACCTGGTGATACCGTCTACAACGTAGATAGCCATTATGATAATTACTCTGATGTTAGTAAAAATGGGGGGATTGAATGCGGAAACTGGGTTTCATGGGCCGAGGACAACGGAGTTGACGCCTATAACCTGGGTGACCTTCCCGATGCCGAGAGACGACTACCCGAAGCAAAAAAAGAACTACCATCCTCACTGTTCATCTGCTTCTCTTCACCCTACGTGTCCACCAAGTACGATGCTGATTTCAAGCGACTCATCGCGCTCGTTGGATGCGCGGACTTCACGCCCCTGAGCGAGAAGCAGCAGCGATGGATGCGCAGGAATTCACTGGGGATGTACCGAGCAACCCCCAAGCTAAGCGTACTGACTGAGAGGTAACTATGAGTTTCTTCTTGACTGCCCTGGCGTGGGGAGCTACACTCTGTCTACTCGGACTCGCCGGAGCCTGTATCTGGCGATGGATCGAGGACTGGAGTATCAGACGCGCGCTTAGACGACACTGGACGTGGTTGAGGTGAAACATGGTTCTGATTTTTCTCGCTGCTCTGCTGTGCGTCGAGCCGACGCCGACCCCCACGGCCGGGGTCGTGTACGAAGGCGTCAATTGGTGCCCAACTCCGACTCCGACGCCAACCTGGGGCTACCGGAGAATTTGGGTGGTCCCCGAACCGACCCCGACCCCGACCCCAGCGCCAACCGAAGAGCTGACCCGCTGCGACGACTGGGCGTCCAAGGTGGCTATCACCTTTTCCGACAGCAAATATCTCTACTGGATGGCCGAAGCAGCGTGGCCGGATAGTGACGGAACTTGGTGCAAGACCGACATCCGCAAGGTAGTAGAGGCGCACTGCGGGGGGTGCCCAAGCCTGTACTACCTCGACCGCTTATCCGATCCTGAGCGCGACGGGGTCAGTACCACCTACAGCGACATCGTCTGGTGCGTCGAGGCCGAATCGCGCTACACCTACGACGGGCACAAGACGCGGCCCTGGTTCGCGTGCTACGACAGCCAGGGCCACGAGGTCTTCAGGTCCATCAAAGGCGATGGCTGGATTCCGATCGGGGGTGGGTCGTGACGCACGCGGACCTCGTGGAGGTCGCTCGCAAGTGGCTTTCCGCGCGCGGGTGCCCTGTGGTCGTGACCGAGATGGCTCACGGTCAGGGAGAGGAGGCCGACGCCATCGGCTGGCACCACGGGTACTTCACCATGCTCATCGAGTGCAAGGCTAGCCGCTCGGACTTCCTCGCCGAGGTCAGGAAGCACCGAGCGCTCGGCATGGGGTGGAAGCGGTACTACATGGCGCCGGCAGGGATGATTGACGCGTCAGAGATACCGACCGAGTGGGGACTGTTGGAGGTCAAACCAAACGGGCGGGTGCGTAAGACGCGCGAGGCGCTTGAGCGCCTAGGACGCGACTGGCACGCCGAGATGAGCGTTCTGGTGTCGGCGTGCCGCCGTCTCGGAGTAGCGTCGACAGGAGGCGTGACGGTAAGGCTGTACACGACGCCGTCCAAGAACCGGGCGACGGTGACCTGTGAGAGGGGGTTGGGATGAGCAAGCTGAGCTGGAAGGTGGGCGACTACGCGATGCACTGCATGGACGGTCGGGAACCCGGCACGTTGGTGAGAATCATCTCGGAGAGTGACCGAAAGAAGAAGCGGTTCGGTATCCAGTACGTCCAGAGGGGAGACGATAGCGGTTCGTCGTTATCCTGGCCCGAGTCCGAATTCCGGCCCATCACCGACGCCCTTGACTACGCCTACGCGAGGAAGCACGCGGAGGGTGTCAAATTCCATGATGCGCGAGTCGCTATGGACAGGGCGGAGAAGGAGCAGGCGGCATGGAGACGAGCTGCCGAGGCGATCGTTGAGGCGAGGAAAGCGGTTGTCGTGGAGGAGCAAGATGAGCAAGCTGAGCCTGTTGAGCGAGGATGACCGCGTCGAGTTGGGACGCACCAGAGGGGGGCAGCCATGACCGAGCGACGACGCTTCTGCGGTCGGTGCCACACGTGCGGGCATCGGATGACCAGATGGCCAAATGGCGAGGAGAGATGCAAGAAGTGTATGAGGTTCATGCGCTACCACTCCCACGGCTGGGCACTCCACACCCACAACCTCGACGACCGGGCCGACGAGTGCCCGGAGAGGTGCAAGACCATGAACGACGAGCTGGACATTCTGCCGCAGCATCAAGAGGGGGAAGATGACGCACCTATTCCTCAAGGCATAATGATTGGGATAGTGAAGGTACCAAAGTGCGACGAGCGACTTCTTGAGATGGCCAGTGCCCTGGGTGAGAGCCACGTCGAAGAACGTGACAAGATCAGCATGAGTGCTATTTCAGAGAATGGCTGTGAAAGTGAGGGAGGGTCATGAACGACGAGCTGGACATTGTCAAGTACCTGGACCCCGACGATCAACGCTGCGAGCAGTGCGACCGTTACGCCGGGCACCTGCGGGATGGGATCTGCGCAGGGTGTAGGCGTGAGAACAGGTTTGAGCTGGAAGCCTGGGAGCGCGACCAGTATGGAACTCAGGGGAGGGTAGATTGGTAGATGAGGTCGTTGTCCAAGAGGGAACGCGCTACCGGCTAGACCACGAGAGCCACTTGATGGTCCCCGATCCGGAAGGCCCCTGGGTCATAGTCGGGAAACCGCTCTGGTTCCGAGACCAGCAGGAAGAAATCAGGCTACTAAATCAGGAATGTACCAGACTACAGCTCAAGGTTGTTGAATTGAACCGCCAACTCACCTACCTTCTTTCATATCAGAGAGGAGAATCCGAGTGATAATCCACAGCATTGAGCTGAAGATGACCGCCGGGAACTACTTCGACAGGGTCGAAAAGCGCATATTCACGAGCGCGGACACGTTCACAATTGAGATTAGTGTTATTCCTGAAGAGGGCAATCGGATGTCGTTCATTCAGATTTTCCCCCGCGACGATGCCAGGAGCCGTCTTCAGGGGCTCATCGAGTACATGGGCCGCAGGCTAGCCGACGAGATCAACAGCCAGGAAGGGATGTTGCTTCCGATGAGTTCAACTCCTATGGAAGACGAGCACAAGGAACCATTCTTCAGGGAGAGGAAACTATGAACGGTAACATCGCACCCGACGGTTGGGACATGCAGTCAGAGCTTCGCATCAACGGCATCGATCCGATGACTCAGGTATCCAGGATCAGGGACATCGTACGCAAAGCTGGGTTCGGTGGGGGTGGAGACATCATCGAAGACGTAGCCGACATGGCGCTGGTAGCGATGATGTACAGGGCCAGAAAGAGGAGTCTACTGGCCGCGAACCGAGCGCTTGTGACCTCGGACAAGATTAAGGGCAGACTTATCCAGTGGTTGAACGCGGAGGATTGATGAAGCCGTGCCCGTATTGCGGCAAGGATGACCTCAAGTACAAGTGGGACACGGTCAAATGGGCCATAGCTGTACGTTGCGAGTCCTGTGGTGCCATGGGGCCGGTTGCTGTAACATCGTCTGGAGCCGAAGCGCTCTGGGATAGCAGGTGGAAGATATACGTGGAACCCGGGGATGAGCCATGAGCGGCTTCTTCTGTGTCGGGCTCGACAATCCTAAGACCCCAGCCAACATTGGGAGCGTTCTTAGAGGAGCGGGGGTATTCGGCGCGGCCATGGTCGCTGTTTCAGGAACCAGGTACAAGAAGTCACCCACAGATACGGGGTGTCAGTACAGGAAAGCTCCGTTGCTGCATGTAGAAAACCTCCACAGTATAGTCCCGTTTGATTGTGTACCCGTAGCTGTGGAGCTAATCAAGAGCGCGATCCCTCTTCCGGAGTACACGCATCCAAAGCGAGCGTTCTACATCTTTGGAGCAGAGGACGCGACCCTGGGAAGCCGCATCTTGAGCTGGTGCCGTGACGTCGTCTACATACCTGGAGGGTGCCTGAACCTGGCGATGTGCGTAAACGTCGTGCTCTATGATAGAACGGCTAAGGAATGGATGCGTAGATGCGACCCTACCTAGCGAGCCTGAGCAAGCATGAGCTGCAGCAGGGCCGAGGAACCCTCAGCTTCGAGTCGAGCAGCGTGGAGTATGCCCTGGAGTACGCTAGGGACGTACTGGGAGTCGGGCTCGAGGAGGCTCATGGGAAGGCCCTGCTACAACGAGTCTACGTCATGGATGAGGCGGGAAGGATTCGGAGGGTAAGACTGTGAAGTGGCACAAGTATCCGGAAGAAGAACCGAAGAATAAAGGCGAATACTTGGTTGAGTGTAGAACAACTTTTGGCCGTTTCTTTGATGTGTTTCCCTGGGATAAATGTCATTACACATGTAGTCATACAGAATACGAGCATCGTTATAAATGGTGGAATGTTACATCCTTAAACGACGTAGAAGTAGAACGATGGGCTAAGATAAAGGCACCCAAATGAAGTGGCATAAGTATCCGAAAGAAGAACCGAGTTCAGACGGTGTATACCTAACTGCATTCTGTGTAGGAGGAACTAAGTGGATCTACACCACTTGTTATTGGGGTGAGGGTGTGGATGGAGATAGACCCATGAGATGGTGGTGGAATTCAGAACACGCAGTAGTAGAGCGATGGGCAAAGATAAAGGCACCGGAATGAAGTGGCATAAGTATCCGAAGAAAACTCCAAAATCAGAAGGAAGCTATATAACAGCTAGATACATAGGAAATAAATGGGAATATAAAATTCTTCATTGGGGAAAAGATATAATTTCAATGATATGGTATAATGATAAGGATGATAAAGTAGAAAAATGGGCAAAGATAAAGGAGCCAAAATGAACTGGCACAAGTATCCGGATGAGACTCCAGAAAAGTACGGTGACTATCTGACTGCATTCAAGATAGACTCCGAATGGATGAAGAACGTAACATGCTGGGTTGGTAAAGAATACAAGTGGGATGGTGTGTTAGTGGAACGATGGGCAGAGATAGAGGACCCTGAGGAATGACCCCCAACGCGCTCCTCCCTCCATGGAAGCACCAGCAGGTGGCCTACGACTTCGCGCTCGAGCGCGGAGAGCGGGGCAGTCTTCTCGCCATGGACATGGGAACCGGGAAGTCAGCCGTAGTCGCTTGGCTCCTGGCCAACCCGGACCTCAGGCTCAACCGCGTGCTTGTCACGTGCCCCGTCAGCGTGCTGGACGTGTGGCCGCGGCAGATCACAACGCACTCGGGACGCCCCTGTAAGGTCATCGTGCTCGACCGCAAGAAGTCGGTGGCGGCGAAGCAGAAAGAAGCCGCAGAAGCCCTTGGTGTGCGCTGGAGCGATCCCCTGGTGCTGGTCATTGGGCACGAGAGCCTGTGGCGAGAGCCGTTCGGATCGTGGGCGGCGGGTCAGAAGTGGGATGCCCTGGTGGTTGATGAGGGGCACAGAGGAGCAGGATCTGCCGGCGGGAAGCTCACGCGATACCTAGCTCGCCTCGGGAAGGTCTGTCGCTGGCGCTTGGGGCTCACCGGCACGCCCCTAGCAAGTGGGATCACAAGCGCGTACTGCCAGGGGAGGTTCATCGCCCCCGAGGTCTTCGGGACGAGCGCGGTCCTCTTCCGGGCGCGGTATCCCATCGAAGACCACGTGGCGCTGCGCCTGGACGACGCCGGCTGCCTGCGCATCGCATGCCCCTACCAGGTCACACCCACGGTGCAGATGCTGCCTAGCCGCAAGTGGTTCGACCGCCCCAGCCGCGAGTGGGTAATGACTGCAACGACAGACCATGTCATCGCCTCGGCGCTCATGGCACTCATCAGGCAGCCCCTCGTGCTTAGCCCTGAGCTGGAGGCTGTCTGCCGCTGCGGTGACTATCCAGAGTCGCTGCAGGCCATCGGTCTGTGCCGCCCCCTGAGCCTCGACTCGGTGCGCGCCGAGTTCGCGGCGAAGCTGGGGACGTTCATGTACAGGTGCGAGGCGCGTCAGGTGCTCCAGCTCCCCGAGGAGATCCACGAGCAGCGCACATGCGAGCTAGAGCCGAGCGCCGCCAAAATCTACCGTAGTCTTGAGAAAGAGATGATAGCGCTTGTGGCTTCGGGTGAGGTCACTGCTTCTAACGCTCTGGTGAAACTTATCCGACTCGCGCAGGTGGCGTCTGGACATCTTAGGATTGACAATGGCGGGACGGAAATAGTCAGCACCGCGAAGCGTGATCTTCTATACGACGTGCTGGAAGACCTGCCACTAAATGAGCCCGTAGTTGTGTTCAGTAGATTCCTGGCTGATCTGGATTCCGTTAGAGAGGTGTGCGAGAAGCAAGGTAGAAAATACGGAGAGCTAAGTGGAAGAAGAAAAGATGGCATGATTGGAGACCTAATGAGCCCCGAAATAGATGTTCTTGGGGCTCAGATAAAAACTGGAGGTGTCGGTGTTGACATGACCAGGGCTCACTATGTGATCAGTTTCACTCCCGATTGGTCCCTCAGCGACTTCCTGCAGCTACGCGCCCGCAGCTGTCGCCCCGGTCAGTCAGCTCCAAGTGTATACTACCTGTACCTGGTAGCCAGAGGGACGGTGGATGAAGATGTGTACGCGGCGCTATCGTCGAAGGCTGATGCGGTGGATGCGGTACTCAAGAGAATGAGGAGGATGGAATGAAAGACAAGAAGAGGGACAAGAAGAGTGATTTCGTACTGGAATTCTTCGTACTCCCATACGTTAGGCACAAGGATACTCCAATCTTTGATGCGGTAGAATGGGCAATTGAAGCTCACGATGGGGTATACTACACACAAGAGATTACTGAGCCACAAATAGTGGTTGACTTTAGTAATTACCTACCGTGGTTTGGTGATGAAAAATCTGAGGAATCGGAAAAGCTTGGAGTCGATCTTACTGTAGAACAACTGCTAAAGCATCTAACTAAGAAGCGTACCAGGAAATAACCATGCTAGTCCTGATGACCCTAGAAAGAATTGAGGCAATAAACAAAGCGTTTGAAGAAGAGAAAATTGAGCTTAGACTCGAATCACACCCCAAGTTTAGAGTAGTTGAGGTTGATCCCCGCATCGCGGAGCAGCTAGTCCTGACCAATAATGCCTGCGTGATGATGTCGGCCAATGATGTCAACGACGTGCTGAGAATGGTTGCACGAATCCCGAGTGGACCGGAGCACTTCGATGCGTAACGCTGACGCTAAGCGGTACATTAGCCTCCACCGAAGACTTGAAAACAAGGAAGGAGAGATCAACGAGCTGAAAGCTCAGATCGCGGAGCTTGCCCTAAAGCTTCTCAAGAACATGACCAACGCCGGGATGAAACGATGCACCCTGGACGGATCAACGATCTACGTGAAGCGCACGCTGTACGCCAGCGCGGGGGGTAACATGCCGGCGCTAGTCGCTGCGTTCAAGGCTGCGGCTGAGGAGGACCCCAGCCTTGAGCCCATGGTGAGCGAAACAGTCAACGGTCAACGCCTCTCGGCATGGGCGAGAGAGTACGACCCCGAGAACGACAGGGCTCCAGAGGAGGTTGTGGCCCTGTTGCCGGAGATCATCCGAGGAGCGATCAAAGTCACTGAAAAATATGAGCTAAACGTTACGAAGGGATAACGCTATGTGGGAAAGGGAAGGACTGATCGAATTTCTGATAGCAGAAAACAGACCGTGGTTAGTTAGGCTATTTATTCCTGATTGCTCAACTGTAACAGAGGAGTCAATAAACTCTGCACTCGAGGAGAAGTTTGGAACTCCATACGGACAGTTCTTTGTTAACCATTGCTGGTACAAAGATGGGGAGTACGATATTTCTGCAATTCGAGAAAGGAAGTATGATGAGTAAGCAGACAGCACTTGACGTGGTACGCGACGGACTTATGGCAGCGTTCTCTGAAGCGGACATCCAAGAAACAGCGGAGGCAGTAGCCGAGGCCATGGGCGGTCACCAAATGACCCCGCGCGACCTCGAGCGCATCGGGATGCCGGCCGGGAGGAGCCGAGCGTTCCTGCTCGACGACGGCAATGACCAGAAGCAAGAGATTCATGCAGCCGTTTTGCTTGATAACGACATCCGGTTGATGTTTGCCAAGCCCTTTGGGAGCGGACCCAAGGAGCCTCCCCAGTGCTACAGCACTGATGGTAAGAACGGAATCGGGCAGCCCGGGGGGTTGTGCGAGACTTGTGAGTGGAATCAGTGGGGGACGCGCAAGAATGAGCATGGTGAGCCCACCCGTGGCAAGGCGTGCTCTGAGCGCCGGCTCTTCGTGCTGTTCACTCCGGACAGCACGCTCCCGCTAACCCTGAGCGCTCCCCCGAGTAGCCTCAACACGGTACGCAAGGACTTCATGCGCGCCGCCGGTAAGGGTCACAAGCCCAGCAAGAGCCTGTGGACGTTCTACCTCGAAACGTCAGCCGCTGGCGGTGTTGAGCATCCAGTGGTGCGGGCTAGGTTCGAGCGCGAGCTATCCGAGGAGGAGTTGGCCATGATCGGGATGTACCGCCAAGCCATCGGCGGCATCAAGGATGAGCTGGTGCAGGCTAGCGGGGTGTAGAGTAATACTACTTTGAACCAACACGGGGCGGGTCTTCCCGCCCCAGATTTTCGGAGCCTACTATGGACACATGTTATACAGTAACTGAGTACACTAACCCAAAAGCTAAGTTCAGACGTCAACTAATTGTAGCAGCAATGAGCACAAGAACTTTCCATGACAAAGTAACCGCAAGGGGAGAAATGGAACGATGGACGAACAACATTCTCCCTGTGATAAACGAACTGGCTGATCTTGAATTCAAAGAGTGTGACTAGTGACTCCCCTGGAGTGGCTCACACTTCTCTATGCTGATGCTCCACCCGGGCTGTGGCTCGTCCTCAACACCAAGCGCGATGCGGGAAACCGGACGCAGGATGATCCCTTCCGGTGCTTGTGGTTTCAGGTCTCAGACCTGGCCAACGCGGCGACGGCCGCTACCACAGCTGGCGGGGCCTCGAACGTATACCACGGGCTGGGGCTCCGCGAGCAGCGCCTGTCCGACACGCAGCGCGGGTGTGCCGGGGACGTTAGCTGCATCCCGGGGCTGTGGCTCGACCTCGACGTGGCCGGCGGGACGCACGAGGACAGCCCCCGTGAGTACTTCCCGACCAAGGAAACGGCGTATGAGTTCGTAACTCAAATGCTCCCGCACGCTCCCAGCGTGGTCATAGACAGCGGGGGCGGGCTCCAGGCTCACTGGCTCTTCCGGGAGCCGTGGGTGTTCGATGGACCCGACGACAGAGAGCACGCCGCTGCCCTTCTGAGGGGCTGGCAGTCGTTTATCAGGTCACGGACGTCTCATGCCATAGACTCGACCCACGACCTCGCACGCGTCCTCAGGATGCCAGGAACGTACAACCGGAAGAATGGGAGTGTCAGGCCAGTCAAGGTCATGAGCACGGATGGACCAGTATACTCGCCGAGTGAATTTGACGAGTGGATCGATCTTGATAGTGAGGATACCAAGACAGATCCTGTGGATGTTAGAGATAAGCCCCCAAACTACGATATGGTTTCTGCGCTGATGGAAGACACCAGGTTCAAGCAAACAGTAGACATGAAACGTAAAGACCTGAAGGATCAAACCACATCTTCGTACTGCATGAGCCTAACGTGTCAGCTGGTTTGCCTCGGATGGAGCGATCAGGATATTACAGATTTCCTCGTCTGGTGGCGAAAGAGTCATTGCACTCCGTACAAGGAGAAAACTGCTGGCTGGTATAGAATTACCATCAACAAGGCCAGAAGAATGCCAGTAATCAAAGAGCAGGGGGACAGAGCAAAGCAGCTGGTGCGAGCATCATCTGCTACTGAACCAGAAGAAAGGTTAGCTGCCCTCAGTGAGTACCTGGGATTCAAGGTAAACTCCATCACGCGTTGGCGTGCCGTCGATGAGGAGTCGGGAATCACGGGGCGGCCCTGGTTTGTCATAGACACGGGGCTGGGGATAGTCAAGGCTGAGGGGGGGCAACTAGCTGAACGCAAGAGGTTCATGAACGAGATTTGTTTCGAGCAGCTCGGCCGTAGCGTGGAGATTCCAACCAAGCTGTGGCCCGACGTGAAGCAGGTCATAGCTCAGTCATGGACCACGGAAGACGCATCCAAGGAGTACTCCGAGTACGAAGACCTGAGGCAGAGCGTCCGGGAGTACGCGGACAAGAAGACCGTCACAGAGGACCCGCTGCAGGCCAGGGACTCGAACCAGGTGCTCTCGCGCGACGGGAACCGCTGGGTAAGCATCACCCGCCTGTGTGACTGGCTTAGGATGAAGAAGGGTATCCACCTCGGACCCCGGAACGCCAGCCGAGACCTCCAGCTGGCAGGATGCAGGAGGATCGAGATCAAAAACGTGAGGCATGGACAGGGCATGACAAGCCTGGTTTTTTGGAGCGTCCCATGACCTCTAGGGGGAAAAACCTCAAATCTCCTATAAGGGAACTTTTTCATGCCCTTGTCCCCTTCGCCTATGAAAAGGGTTTGCCACAAGAGGCTTTGGGGCTTACTACATAAAGATGGTACAACTTACGAGAGAGTTTTGGGGCTTTTAATGAACTTAAAAAAGATTATTCGAAACCAAAATAATGAAAGCATGTGCCATTTTGGCACCCACCCTGTGAAAAGCCATGAGCAATGTCAAGAATGTCAAGTCGTTGTGACAGTTCTGTGACAATCCAATGAGCACCACAACGACTATAATCGGGAGACCCGGAACTGGCAAAACTACCCGCCTCGCGGAGCTGGTCCAGAGGGCTGTGAATCGCTTCGGACCCCAGCGTGTGGTGGTGGCCAGCCTGACCAAGACCGCGGCTCATGAGATAGCTTCCCGCCCGGTCATGACCGACGGGCAAGATCGCCCCATCTGGGAGACGCTCGAGGATCGCGTGGGTACCCTCCACGCCATCTGCTACCGAGCCCTTGGGCGCCCGCCCCTGGTGTACGAGCACATCGACGGCTTCAACGAGACATACCACAGAGACGTGAGTAGTGGCTCACATGGCACTGACGACCTCGGGGATCACTACGAGGAAACCACTGGTGGAGATGAACTTCTGGAAGAGCTTGAGAAAAACCGCGCGCGTAGGGTACCCCGAAGATTGTGGAGACCAGCAGTAGAAAACTTCTCTATACAGTGGAACGCCTGGAAAGACTTCACGGGCTCAATCGACTTCAGCGACATGATCGAGCTGGCCCTCGAGAAGCTGCCCGAGGGACCCCAGGGTCCGGCTAGCGCCATATTCTACGACGAGGCACAGGACGGCAGCAAGCTCGAGCTTGACCTGCTGCAGCAGTGGGCTCGTCACGCTGACCACGCTGTCATCTGTGGCGACGACCTCCAAGCGATCTTCTCGTGGCGTGGTGGCTCGGTTGAGGACTTCCTCGCTTGGAGCGAGAAGCGCACCATGCTGCCTGAGAGCCACCGGCTCCCCCGTGCCGTCCACGCCGCCGCCTGCCGGTGGGCAGATCAGGTGGTGTGCAAGGCCCCCGGTGAGTACCGGCCACGCAACGCCGAGGGTAAGGTGGCGCTCAGCGACGCTAGCCTATCGTACCCTGAGGATGCCATTCCTGCCATCCTGGAGGACCTAGGAGCCGGGAAGCGAATCATGCTACTCGCCACCTGCGGGTACATGCTCGGACCGATCCTGGGGGCTCTCAGGGACCACAGCGTGCCATTCTGGAACCCGCACCGAGTAACTAGGTCTGATTGGAACCCGCTTCGCACGAGCGAGAAGCGGGGCTCCCCCGCTGGACGACTCCTTGCGTTCTCGCGGGTAAACGATGCGGTCTACGGTAGTGGCGCCAGGATCTGGACCTGGAAGGAGCTGTCTGGCTGGACACGGGTCATGGATGGGCGTATATTGCTTAGGGGGGGTAGGACTCGGTTGGAAGAGAACTCGAAGCTGGACACACCCGTGAGCATGGAGGACCTGGAGCAGACCTTCCAGGAGTGGGCTCTGGGTCCAGCACTTTGCGGTGACCTGGAGTGGTTGTCGCTTCACATAGCTGACGCCAAGCGGCGTGTGATGGAGTTTCCCCTCAGTGTGGCTCGCAAGATGGGTGTGCGCACCCTTGAGAAGGAGCCCCGGGTGGTGGTGGGCACCATCCACAGCGTCAAGGGAGCCGAGACCAACTGCACCTACCTGTGGCCTGACCTGAGCCCTTCCGCATGGGAGGAGTATGAAGGGAGTGGTAAGGACGACGTGCTGAGGACGTTCTACGTCGGGATGACCCGATGCAACGAAAAGCTGACCCTCTGCGCTGCATCAAGCGGGTACAGCGTGGAGTGGGAACCGGCACTGGAGGAGAGATGAAGGGTACATATTACTGTACAGATTGTGACGAAACATACAAAATGAATATTGGTGAAAAGTGTCATATCTGTGGAGGGGACATATCTGCAGGTTCATGTAGAGTCCACGGAAATCACGGGTACTGTGTACAGTTAGCTAGTAATCCTGCAGTTATAAATGGTGGAAGGTGGGCAAAAATGATGCAGCCGCGCTGTACTTCCTGTGGTAGTGAATTCGTTCAGAACTCTCTTGGTTGCTGCGGATACTGCGGTACTCCTGAAGATGGATCACTGAAGAAGCCTAGTGTGAACAAGCTGGATGAGGTATACCCATTCACAGTTTTGAGTACTTACAGTGTGATGCATCCGTGCTGTGAAGCTCCATTCTGGGACTTCCGCATTGAAACCGGGAAGCGGGGAAACAGAGCACAATGAAACCCAGGCCACCTCTTGAGTCCGCAATCGTAAGGAGCTGCATCAGGGCTCTCAGGGGATGGGGAGCCTGTGTTAGAAAGCTCAAGGGAGGACCCCATGCCGTCACCGGAGACCCTGACCTCTACGGAAGCTACCTCGGAAGATCTTTCGTCATCGAAGTTAAGCGCCCTGGAAAGCGCCCGACAAAGGTACAGAAGGCTCGCCTCCGGGAGTGGAGGGACATCGGAGGGGCCTGCGCAGGAGTCGCCCACTGCGCAGCAGACGCCAGGCTTATCATGTGGGGAGCACGAGTCAATCCCACCACTTTCGAGCTGGAAGCCGGAACCCAGGTACGTAGTGGCGATGCTGGAACGGATGGGAGCGACAAGAAAACAAGCCGTCGAAGCCGTAGTCGTGGCGTTCTGGGCAGCGGGGACGAGGGTGGAGAGGGTGAAGTATGACCATAGCTAAGGACTTCAAGGACATTGCTCAGAGCTACGCGGAAACTAGACGTGTTGTAAACAATAAACTTAAGGTAATGAAAGATAAACGCATCAGAAGTAGCATCAAAGAATTCTGGGAAGAGCTAAGAAAAATAGATCTATCAATGTGGGATTGCGGTAAGATTATTAGCTCACAACCAACAAAGAGGTTTCTTTTCCAGATCGATTCCATGCCATCAGATGCAGAAAACAGCCCCCAGGACTCGCCGGAGATTCCGGACGTGTCCGGAGTAGGGGTAGACCCCGAAACGCGAAATTTGACCGGTTTCCATCAAGTGGACAAGGAAGGAAATGACCATGCCCAGCCCCCTGAGTAACCCCGTGACCCTGGCGAGAGCCATTGCAACCAGAAGCTCACGCTCTGCGGCAGTCAATGTTACGCTCCACCGCGATCCGACACCGCCGCCACATTGGCCAGGTTCCCACCAAGTCGGTAGCGATCCAGCTCTTCTGCCGTGAATGTCTAGGATTCGAACCTGGAGATACCGGAACCCTAGCCCAAGCCGTACGTGACTGCTGCGCTCCCGCCTGCTGGCTGTGGCCCTGGCGCACCGGAGGTCTAGACCCGCGTGCCGCCACCACCGGCATCGAACCTGCCAACGATGAGTACTCGCAGATCGATTCTGTGCCATCAGAAGCCCCTGGAATCGATCGCGGCTCACAGGATGACTCCTGACACCATCTCTGGTCTGAAAACGCAGCACAGCCCCGGCCAGGTACCGGGGCTGTGGGGTGTGGTCATGAGGTTAGATCAGACCCGCGTCTTTAGCGAAGACGCGAAGAATGGCCTGTATTACACTCCAATCTATCCACCGTTCTTTGTACGACGATGATTCTCTATGAGCTATCTTTCCAAGCACCCTCCTGAACGCAGCTCTCCCCACCTCCTCATCGTGCCGTCGAAGAATGTTGCAGCACGCGGAACAGAAATGTCCCAGCCCGTGGTAGTGGTATGTCGTCGTTCGCCGCTCGTCGTGACACCACTGACAGTACATGTTACCTCCCTCAGATCTGTTTCATGCCATCACTGACACGCTCCAGCCACCTCAGTGCCCGATGATCATGGTCCGGGCACTGCCACCGCTGGGAATGGCACATCGCACGTACCTCCGCTCTACACTCTTCCAGAGCCTTGCGGTAGCCCCTCAGATACGCAATGCGCTGCCCGTTGCCCCTTGCAGCGTGCTGGTCTAGGATCGATTGCGTTATGCGGCCCTTCCACACGTCCTTGATTCGGATGATCCCCCTGCGGACAGCAAGCCACTTGAACACGCCCCGTCGGAGCAGGGACGTGTAGACCTCGTCAGCCGTGCACATGCGCCCCGAGAGGTCATCCACTACCAAGCTGGGCTTGTTCTGCGATAGCGTCCAGATCGAGTCTTGGTCAAACTCCATGGGTGCCTCCTTAGATCGGTTTCATCGTGTGGTCTCGTTCAGAATCCAGAGCCTCTTGCAACGCCACTTGTCGCCAGCGTGCAGAATCTCGCTACGAAGACACCGACACCTGACAAACTTCTGGACATAGTTTGATCGCAGCCATTCCAGGCCACTGAGATAGATTCCGGGATGGCAGTCTGTTACGGTGTCAACCGAGAACACGGGAGCTGTGTACGGTCGCTTCCTGGGCTTGTACAGGGTAGAACCAACGTGCTGAGACTTTTGAGTTCTCCACCCGTACACATACCTGCGACCGCCTACAGTCTTGGGCTCCAGTCCCGACCGGATCAGCTCTTCGTCGCTAATCTCGGGGAGTAGGGATGATGGATCACAGATCGTATCGGCGAGGTCCGCGTTCCAGAGATCCGCGCCCCTGAGGTCCGCGCCCCTGAGGTACGCGCCCCTGAGATCCGCGCCCCCGAGGTTCGCGCCCCTGAGGTCCGCCCTCACGAGATCCGCTCCCACGAGATCCGCGCCCCTGAGGTCCGCGCCCCTGAGGTCCGCCCTCACGAGATCCGCTCCCAAGAGATCCGCGCCCCTGAGGTCCGC
>Ga0316622_100000011_pt1 | contig 69011 bp, 106 predicted proteins | sample OWC_Aug_OW2_C1_D_FD_207646 | JGI IMG/M metagenome (GOLD analysis project Ga0316622, IMG submission 207646) | Wetland soil microbial communities from Old Woman Creek delta, Ohio, United States - OWC_Aug_OW2_C1_D5_C | ecosystem: Environmental > Terrestrial > Soil > Wetlands | place: USA: Ohio... | reverse complement strand
ACGCCTCGATGATGGGGGCCGGGATCATCTGAAAGATCTTGCCGATGAACTCGAATAAAGGAACGATCTTTCTGACCTGATCCGCGAGGAGGTTCAGCGTGGCGAAGAGCTGCTTCGCGGGCTCCATGAAGGTCTGCGAGAGCTTGAAGCCGATGTCCTGGAAGGTCACGCCCAGCCGCTGGATCTGAGTGGAGAGACCCCCGCTCGAGATGCCGTACTGCTTGACCTTCTTCTCGCCCTGCTCGATGACCGCGCTCAGCAGGGCAACCTTCTTCTCCTCGTCCGTCATGGCCGTAGCGGACTTGCCCAGCTTCTTGGCTGCCTCATCATAGGCGGTGCCCAGCTTGAGCGAGAGGCCGAGGTTGTCGAGAATCATCGGCGAGGCGCGACCGATACCCGTGATCAGCGACGAGAACATGTACTCCACATCTTGCCCGGTGGCCCGAGCGGCAGACATGGAGATCTTCACCAGCCGGGCCATGGTCTCGTCTACCGTACCAGCCGACTTCAGTGCGTTCGTCCCTATCAGGGCCGTAGCGGTGTTGGTCTTCTCCATGATGTCCGTCATGGACACCAGACCCATGGCCTCTTTCGAGATGGTTTTCACCATCTGCTCTCCATTGAGTCCGAGCTGGCCCATGGAGAGGTTGTACGACTTCATGATCGAGTCCTGGCTCTTCATCGCCACAGCCAGGCCGATCATGCCACCCGTCACCGTGTTCGCCACGTTGCCCATCAACTTCAGGCTCGCAGAGGCCCCCTGGGCCGCCATCACCATCGTGTTGCGGGCCTGCGAGACGGGTCCGGGGATCCGCTTGATCACCGAGTCCACCACCCCGATGATCTTCTTGCCCATGTCGGTGACGGACCCCACCGCGTCCTTGCTCAATCCCACGAAGTCAGTCGTCAGGCGCTTTCCAAACTCAGTGAACTTGTCGATAACGCTCTTCAGGATCTTCAGCAGGCCTATGAGGGCCGCAACGACTATGGCGATCACAGCGGAGAGTCCGCCCGACATGATCCCCACGGCGATCCCGATGGCGACCCCGAGTTGGATTGCGGCCTTGCCAAGGGCGAGGGTGACGTTTTCGCCCTTCATCATGGCGTCAGCAACGGTCTTGATGGCCCCGCCGAGGGCCCCGAAGACAGAGAGGATGGCTCCGATGGGACCAAGCAACTTCATGAAGGTGCCGCCGAGGGTGGCCACCCCCTTGGACCCGATACCTGCCATCTTGCCGACGATCGAGAGTCCGCTGGCGAGGTGGGCACCTCCCTGGCCCGACTGCTGCATGGCCCCACCGAGCGTGGAGTACTTCGCGGCACCAGAGACGGCCTCATCACCCGCCATCTTGGCGTACTGATTGAAGAGGATGAAACCCTGGCCGAGTTGAGCCACGCCCCCGGTGAGCTGGGCAACTCCCCCGATGGCAGGCCCAACCGAGCCGGAGAACGAAGAAAGAGCCTGACCCGAGCGAGACTGGGCATCGGCAAACTTACCGGCCAGGCTGGCCCCCTGAGTCAGGCCCGTATTGAGTTGGGTGGTACCCTCTGAGAACAGCTGGACCCGGCGAAGGCCCTCGGCCGTAGCGGTGTTGGCCACCGCGGTCTCGCGCGCATAGCTCCCCATGGCATTGGAGAGAGTGCCGATCCCTCCTGCCATGTTCGCGGCAGCCTTGGCGCCCTCGCCGAGGTTCTTGCTGTAGCCACCGACGACCTTCATCGACTCGCCGGTAGACTTGTTGAACACTCCGACGACGCTACCCAGCTTGGAGGTCACATCGCCGTAGACGCGGGATGCAGTCGAGAGCTGGTTGAGCTTGCCCTGGAGTTCCTGCGTCTTGGCGGCAAACTGAGCCGAGCCCACGCCCAGCTTGCCGAACTGGACCTGGACCTGCTGAAGACCCTGGGTGACTCCCTGGTCAACGAACTTCAGGATGACCGCGAGTTCACCCTGCTCCTCGTTCATTGCGCTGCTGTCTCCTCTTTCTGGAGGCCGCTCGCTCGCGCGCCCGGAGGAGCTGCTTGCGTTTCACGCCCATGACGGTCTTCTGCCAATGAACGGGCACCGACTCGATCTTGATGTTTGGATCATTGATGGCCCGCTTGGCATCCCGGTAGCCGCGAAGGTCAAGGATGTCGAGAAGGGTCATCATGTCCAAGTCCACTCCGGCATCACGGAGCGGCTTCACCGCCACCACACCGAACTCCTCGAGCAGAAGGCTGACCAGCCAGTTCCGTGGGGGCGCTCCTCCCTCCCCCTCAAGGAACTGGTCTAGTCGATAGAGCCTTCCCCCCGGGGCTCTTCGACCTCTTCCTCCGGCGCCTTCCCGGTGAACGACGCTCCGACGAGCCACATGATCTCGTCCAGCGAGAGGGTGCGCAGGACTTCCTTGGTGGGGTGCTCTGGGTAGGTCTCCGAGTCGTTGTTCGTCCAGCTCCACCGCAGGATCGCCCGGGCCAGATCCTTGGTCACCTTGTCGAAGGCGGCCTCGACCTCAGCGGCCTCCTCGGCGGTTACCGAGCCGAGGTCGAGCTGCTGAAGGCCCTGAAGGGTCATCGCGGTCAGCAGGGTGTCCAGCTGAATGACCGGCACGAACTCGACCCACTCGCCAACATGGGGGTAGTACTTCTCCCCATCCACGACGAGGGTGAAGCCGTCGCATGGCACCCGCCGCGCGGGTGGCTTCGAGCGCACCCTCACCTTGGGGGTCTTGAACGCCAGAGTGCCATCACCAGTCCCATCTTCCGGATCCACTGTGTGTGCTCCTTGTTCCTCTGCACGCGGCCTGGGGTGCCGGTGGCGCAGAGGCTCCCACCGGCACCCCTACCCTCGTGGGGCAACTAGCCTTCGGTGACCTCGGACGCGAGGCGCAGGGTGAACTCCGACTTCACGAGCGCGCCGCGCTCTGCCGCGGTGTTGTTGGAGGCGATCCACACGTCGGCCTCCTTGTACGGGCCGCCGCTGCCGAGCACGATCTTGATCTTCCGGTGCTCGCCAGCCACCTGGGCGTCGTTCAGGATGTCGTAGGCCGTCGAGGCCGTGGTGTCGGTGAACACCTGAAGGGTGATGTCCCCCATCTGCCGCATGCCTACCGCGGCGTGGAACACCCAGTCATCACCGTAGCCGTGAGCCTCTTCGGTCAGGGCCTCGACGGGGAGCCCGTTCCACGACAACACCTCACCAGAGATGTCGGTGGTGGCCGCCCCGCCCTGAGTGGTACTGATCAGGATCTGGATGTCAACCGAGCTGATCTTTGCCATGAGATTCTCTCCTAAGCCTAGCGGGGTTTCCGCCGACGTATGCGCTTAGGCAGATTCTATGATCCGCTGGCGAACCGCACGAACTACGGCGCGGGATCCGGTGTGCGAATGAAGGCCACTGCAACCTCCGCGGTCTGATCCCCACCCGGGGAGCCGCTCCAGGTGCAGTTCACCTTGAAACAGGTACCCACGGCCACCGAGGTGACCTCCTTGACCTCCGACGTGAAATCGGCGGTCACCGTGGTGAACGTCACGATGGTGGTCCAGACGGCATGAGCCGGGTGAGTGCTCTCCTTGATGACTACCACCAGGCCGGTGGCGCCATCCGGATCGTAGTTCACGACCTGAAGGAAGCCGATTCCTCCGGAGGTCGTGGCGGCGCCGAGCGAGTGAACCACGGCCTCGTCTCCACCCGTCCCGATGTCGGCGTCCTGGCACAGGAGGTAGCCATCCTTGCAGAAGCCAGCCGAGGCGAAGGACCCGTTGGCCTTGGCCAACCCCCCGCGCTCGGCCTGGATCTCGAAGCTGGCCAGCATCAGACCCTCGAAGCACTTCACGATGGTGCCGAGCGCACCCCCGCCACCCATCCCGAAGAAGCCACCAACTCGGGCTTCGCCGTTCATGATGTCGGTGAACGCGGCGTTGGATCCGGCCTCATCGTCGGTGAAGAAGCCGTTCTGCTGCACCGTGCAGGTCTTGACCTTGGTAGAGTCGTGGTAGACCCACTCGTCGCCCAGGACGTGGGCCTCCTCGGTGCCGAGTTCGACAGTCCACGTCAGCGTGGTGGAGAATCCGAGGAGGTTGTAGCCCCCGGCGTACAGAGTACCGCAATCGGCAGACGAGATCTTACCCATTGGACGTTACCTCCTGGGAGCCGAAGGCCCACAGCTTCTTAGCCGCTGGCTCGGGCTTGGGCTCGGCCTCGGGCAATTCGTCAGGGACTGGCTCCTCGGGCTCCTCGCCGCCCTCGGCGTGGATGCACTTCCGATCCACGAGGTACTCGCGGATCTCCTTCTTGAGGCGGCTGGTGGGGAACTCCTCACCGAGAACGAACTGCACCCCATCAACCTCGAACTCCCGGTCCACGATCCACTTTCGTTGCCCCATCTAAGCCTCCTGTAGTAGATCCTCGAGCTTTGCCTGTTGTGCGGTCGGCACCTTGATCTTGTGAGACGCCTCACCGATGATGACCTTGTAGGTTCCCACAACCGCGGAGGGAACCAGGGCTACCACAAAGGTTCCGTCCGCCTCGGTGGTGAGGATGACATCATCCTGAGCCACGTAGCCCTCGCCAGGCATAACCCCGGCGTGCTCCGGTCTGAAGATCAGTCGTCGCTTCGTCGCTGTCCCAGAGACAGCCTTGATCGTGCCCGATACTCGACAGCGTTTCATGGCGCGGGCCTCGTGACTTCCCCGATGAGATGGAGGTCCCCCAGCTCGGGGACCCCGGCCTCGGTGCGCGGAACGGTGATGACCTCGCCGGAGGACAGCTGAAACTCCACGTCCCACTTGTAGTCCCGTACCGTTTCGGTCTGGCTGTCATCCGCCTCAAAGACGATATGCACCACGCCATCAGTGGCGGGCGTGTTGAAAGTGATGCCGTCAGTGACGCCCCCCTCGGTCCCGCTCTTCTGCCAGGCCTGGTCGCCATCGACGGCCGTCTTGACGGTGCAGTAGACCGTGGCGTCCTCGAGGTCGTAGTAGCCTCCCAGTTCCTTGGCCAACACCACATCGAACTCGAAGGTATCTCCGCGATACATCGTGATGTCGTGTGCCATCTAGGCCTCCGGTATTTCATACTCTAGCACGGGTATGGTGGGGATTGTAAACTCGGTTTCCGGTACCGAAGCGATCTCGTAGGTAAGCTCCGGGGCCGGGATGGTGTAGGTAAGCTCCGGAGCCGGGATGGTGTAGGTAAGCTCCGGAGTGGAGGGCACCACGAATGTGAATGTCTCCATGCCCACCTCGAACTCGAGCGTACCACTGGCTGGCACCTCAAAGGCAAACTCGATTGGACTCGAGATCGTGAAGTCGAACTGGTCCTTGGTGATGCGAAGGCCCCAGAAACCCCGGGCTGCCGCGCGCAGAAGGCGGCCAAGTCCAAGGCTGCCGGTTTGCGCCGCTTGACGCAACGCAGAAACGCCATGCAGTCGAGTTATGATAGCTGCTTGGAGGATTCCCACCGATGGCACAACGACACCGGCCATGGCTCTGGTTAGGGTTATGGCTCTAACGAGTAGCCCGATCCCGCTGGTGGTCACGGAGCGGAGACTGGAGAGCGTGGCGCTTCCCGCGCTCACCGCCAATGCCGCACCAGTGACGTAGAGCTTGCGCGCGGGCGAGACTCCGGCAAGGGCACCCACGACCCCCGATTCCTCCACTGTGCCAAGTCGGGCCAGGGTTATCCCGAGGATCCTTGACGCAAGTCCGGTCACAGTGGTACTCAGGACTCGTCCGGCTGTAACAGCCGAGCCCCCCACCGTCATTCCAAGAACCGAGACAGCATGCAGCCTCGCCAGCATGGCACCAATTTGCAAACCTATCAGATGAAGAGTGGCAACTCCCATCCCCCGGGGTAGAGTCTGCGAGGTCTCAGTGGCGGCGACTCCCGCCGCAACGGCTTGCCGAATTGTGCTCAGAGCACGAGTGGTGAGTGCCCCCGCGACTCCCGCCGCCCCGTGCGCAGCCGCACGGGCCAGCGTGATGGCTTCGGTAAGATTCTGAGGGGCGGTTGCAACAAGCCCTCGAAGGGCAGCAAGCGTGTGGCCTGCAAATGAGCCTGCTACGGTCCCCGCCGTTGTGGCATGTAGGCGAGCCAGCACGGAGAGAGCCAGGGTGGCGGCAAAACTCTGGGTAGCACTCACTAGTGTTCGCGCCAGGGTTACGGTCTGGGCAACAACCCAGATACCAAGCGGGGTCGTGGCGTGATAGCGAGCCACTGTAACGCTATCGCTGTAGGCCATAGCGTAGGTCGCAACGACGTAGGGCGTCTTCCCCCCGGCATACGGCCCCGTGGAACTCCCCCCGGTCAGGCCGATGTACTCATACCCGGTTGGCGTGGTCCCATCGTAGTCACGTTTGCTTCTCATCCCGAGGTAGAGGTAGCCCGTCTTTGTCAGGCCGGTGATGTCGAGGCTGATACTCTGCCACCCGACTCCCCAGTTCGCTGCCGCCAGCGTCCCGAGTACGGTGGTTGAGGCGAGGATCGCATCGTAGTTCGCCTCGTAGTTGGAAGAGTTTGGAGGCGTCCATGCAACCGCCACTACCTGGAGGTCGAAGTTCGTTGTCGTACTGTCGCTGTTGACATAGATATACATGGTGAGGCTCGTATAGACGGCATCGTCCGGGATGCCCGCGAGGTCGAATCGCACCATGTCTCTTGCGACCGTATACGTACCTGTCGAAACCCTCTGCCCGAGGTCTTGATTGTTATCGCCGTAGCTCGTGCAGGTTGATCGAGCGGTTGCGTAAGTCACGTTCTGCCCCGCCGCAAACCCGATGTCATTCCCTGACAGGGCGGGGATCGAAATGTGGGTCGGGGAGGCTTGATCCCACTCTACTTCTAGCGTGACGTTTGGGGTGCCCGAGGTAAGCGCAATGTACTCGTCACCCGTGGGAGCGGTGGAGTCGTAGTCGTTTTTGCTTCGGACCACGATGTATGTGTTGCCGCTCAGACTGATCTGGTCGAGGTTCGCACCCAGGGTAACGGATTTCCAGCCGGTCCCCAGCCCGGACGTACTCAGTGACCCGAGGATGGTTGTCCCCGCAAGAGCCGCATCGTAGTTCGCCTCTGTGTTGGAGCAGAGCGCGGAGGTCCAGGTGCAGGCGAGTACTTCGATGTCGAAGTCCGTTGTCGATCCGTCCGTGGATACGCTGAACCACAGTTTCGCCCCCGTGAGGGTGATACCATCCGGGAGGCTGGACGTGTCGAATATGGCGAAGGCACGGTAGCAGTAGTAGGTCGATCCTAGCTTCCGCTGCCCGAAGTTACACGCCGTGGTGGAGCAGGCCGTCGATGTCGATCGCGCCGTCGCATAGGTAGTGCTTTGCCCCGTTATGAACCCCAGGCTGGAGGGGGAGAACATCCGGCGCGAGCCCACGGGCCGACTCTCCCCTAGCTCGCGGTGGCTGTCAGAGTAACTGTCACGTCCAGGGTGTCGTTGTCGTCCAGGGTCTTGTCGCCAGCCGCGAACGCGGCGCCACCGTACAGGGTCCCGGTAGAGCCCCCCTTGGTGTTGTTGGTGGTCACAAAGGCGCCGCCGATCACCGTGCTGTTGGTCGAGATCGTGAAGCGGGCCTTCGAGGCAGAGTTGTCCACAGAACCACCCGAGACCGCTCCCAGGGTCAACGCAGGGCGAGTCGCCTCATCGTAGGCGGTACACTCCGTCCAGCCCGCGTGGCTAGACATCGTGTCGGCGGCGGCAAAGGTGTCGGAGCCCGTGGTGATGCCCACATACCATGCCGCGGTGTAGCTGGAGCCCTTGAAGTGCTTGTCGAGGGCGTCGTTGAGACCCACGGTCACAACAAGGTTCCAGCACTCTTCGGCCCACTTCAGGTTGCCCCGTGGATCACGCGCCTCGAAGAGGTACTTGGTGGCCCGAACCTGCGAGCCCAGCGCGATCTCGCCCCGGCGCATCGCCTCAACCAGGACCCTGAACTCGTGGTTTGCCTCATACCCACCATGCTCATTGAGCCAGTGGTCGAGTCGATCGAGCAGTTCCTTGAGCGACAGGTTCATGGCGTCCCCCTAGATCCCGGTTGTGAAGGTGGCCACCGGGCTCGTGCCAGTGAACGTGGCGTGCAGCTGGCCCCGATAGACCCCGTGAATGTTCGGACACACCACGGTGGTGTTGGCCGCGGCCTTGATGGTCGCTATGGTCGCACCACCACTGCCCCCCTGCTTGATCACCAGCGTGGCCGCGTCGCTGCCCCCGGTCAGGATCACACCGTGCAACGTGCCGCCATTGGCCCCGCCAACGTTCCCAGTCGCATCGAGATAGCTGATCGTATACATCACACACTCCCCGTTGCTGTTTCGGTGCGCTGGATCCGCACCCGCTTGGTCATGTCACAGCCCCAGCATTCCACGTTGTGGAATACCATCGGTACTACCCTGAGCCCAGCCGCTGGGTAACTCCGCGGAACCGAAAGCCCGGTGTCCGACAGCGTGAACCGAACCAGCGCATCAAGTTTCCGCTTCGCCTCCCAGGCCAGGTTCCTGAAGTCCGCCTGCGAGGCGTCCTTGTCATCACCCATCTCGGTAAAGCCACGGATGAAGAATGAGAGCGTGTCCTCAAGCTGCATGGTGCTACCCAAGGTCTGAAGCTCAGTCTGATAACCATCACCAACCTGCGGCTCAACTATCTGCCAACCCCGAATTACACTCGCGCCATCAATAGTGCTGGTATACGTTTCTAGAAAATCAGCCCATTCTTGCACATAAATGTGACCAGCAACCACTACGCCAATGTCCTCGATCTTCTCAAGTTCATCCTGAATAGTTCCCGCAATCTCCAACCACGGATCCACTGCCGACATGTTAGACCACCTTTGTGAACAGGTAGTAGCGGACTCTCTCGTAGAAGTACTCTCGGTTGGCGACCATGGCGGGCCGCAGGAAGGGGGCGGGAGTGATACCCTTGGTGGCGATCTTCATTCTGATGGCCCACTCGGCTGACTCGGGTATCCCCTTGCGCGACATCCAGCGCAGCAGTTCGCCTTCTGCCGGGGGCTCCCCGCCTGGTGGAGTCCCAAACTCCACCTTGGCCGCATAGACGAGGGGGGAGTAGACCTTCCCCCAGATGACGCCCTGGGAGTTCCCCCAGGTATCCCAAGCAATCGAGGCCGCGAGGGCCCCGGTGTCCTTTTTCACGTCCTCTTTGGCGTCGAGGGCGATCTTGGCAGAGGTGTCCTCGAGGGCCAGGGTCACGCGCCGTGCCAGCTCGGGGCCGGTGAACCTACCAGTCAGAAGCTGAAGTGGGCGCACATCAAGGGTCTCGGTGACGATCATTGCTGGTACGTCCGCCTGCGCTCGTGCGTCAACCAGCTGCCGGTCTGTGAGGCGGGCAGCGGATCCCAGTCCGTAATCTCGGCGACGAACTCTTCACGCTCTGCCATGGCAGAGCCATCCGGGTTGCGATTCATGTGGCGCATGTAGCGCCCACGCCATTCATCCGAGATTCGCAGCCACTGATCGTAGGTCAGATCGGTCTTGACGCCCGTGTTTCGCAGTCCGGGGTCGGAACTGTGAGCCGCTCGACCACCAGCCATGAGGGCAGCGATGGAGGCGGCGAGATCAAGGACGGCGTTCTTGTCATGGGTGTAGATGGTGTCAGCGGCCCGATCCTCCTCGCCCTCGCCGGAGAGCACGGTCATGCTGTGGACGCCGCTCTGTGTGCCGGTGGTCTCGATGGGATCGCCGTCTTCCGTGGCAGCGAGCTGTAGGGTGTCGTTGGTGGAGTTGACCACGTAGTACGTGGTGCCCGCGGTCAGTCCGGTGGGCAACGCCCCTGTGGTAGAGAGCCTCACCGTATCGCCATCTTCCAAGAAGTGGTCCGAGCGAGTAAGCACAGCCGGATCCGCGATCGTGATGCTGACCGGCGTGAACTCGGTGGCCGCCACTCCCTTGGACAGAGAGTGGGTCTTGGTCAGGATGATGCGAAGGGTGTCTGTTACCGCTGGCGTAGTGGTGCGAAGGTGCAGGTACCGCTTCGAGGCGTTGTCGTACTCGCGCCACTCGTTCACCGGGTCCAGGTACTGTGGCGGACCCGTGTCGCTGGTTATGTCCAGGGCGGGATACTCGACGGACACCACCCGAGAGAAGTTGTCTTCCCACTCCTCGAGATCCGATAGGCAGATGAACGGAGTCCCTGTTCCACTTTCATCAACCACCACTTCTCTCGGGCGGTGCCGTGAGTAGTCCCCGGTAACGGCAAGTTGGATGGCCGAGTCGATGTCGTCGTCGTCCAGAAACGGATGCGAGGCATGCGTGTCTTTGATGCGCCGCCGTACTGCTAGGATGTCCGCCTCTGGACTCGTGGTCACCGATCGCTCCTAGTTGCCCTTGAAGGTGATCGTCCAGTCGCCAATCCCCACGGCGAGCCCGCTGGTCCCCACCAACTCGGATTCGAGAATGAGGGTGTCCCCCTCCTCGAGGTCGATGTAGCCAGCGGCAACCGTGATGGGAATGGCGTTGTCGTCCTTGGCGGTCAGGTTGGTACCCGCCTCCAGGTCCAGATTGGCCTGCTCGGCCTTGGTGCTGCCGAGATCGACGTTGAGATTCCGGCTCTCGGTGTCCTGCCCCGTGACCCCAGCGATCGGCACGTACCCCAGGCCGGTCACCCGGCACTTGTAGGGTGCGCGCCAGATCGCCACGTAGGCCGTAGGGGCATCAGCCGCCTGAGCCGGGACCATGACGCACTTGGTGATGGTGTCGATGAAGTCGTGGTAGCGCATCGCGCCGCCTCCCCTAGTTGCCCTGGTAGGTGATCTGCCAGGACCCCAGACCCACGGCCACACCGCTGCCGACCTTCTCGCTCTCGAGCAGGAGGGTGTCTCCCTCCTCGAGGTTGATATAGCCCGCGGTGGTCGTGATGGCGATCGCCTTCGCGGTACCCGCCACGAGATCGACTCCCGTGGTCAAGTCCACGTTCGCCTGCTCGGTGCCAGCGGCGAGATCGACGTTGAAGTTGCGGTGGTTGGTGGTGTTGCCCGTGGACGCCGTGGAGGGCACCCACGCCAGGGCCGTGACACGGCACTTGTAGGGCGCCCGCCAGATGCCGATGTAGCTGGTGGCGTCGGCGGCTCCCTGCGCGGCGCACGGAATGCAGTCGCTGATGGTCCCGATGAGGTCATGGAAACGCATGGTCGTCTCTCCTCTCGCAGATCGACTACGTGATCTGCATGCAGTAGGCCGAGCGGTGGTCGAGCCAGCACATCCCCCAGAACATCCTCACCTTGTAGGTGATCTTGTCCGCGGTGAAGGCCGACCCGGCGTTGGTCCCGGCATCCTGCACAAACAGCTCGGGGGTGTCCCGGCCGTTGAGGAAACCGACCACCAGCGTCTCGATGCCCGGCTGGTTCGGATCGGCGAAGACGTAGACGTTGTGGTTGGAGGTCAGCTTGTCGTAGACGATGACCTCGATGCCCTGGTTGGCGAAGGCGAACGGGTCGATCGTCCCGAAGGCGCCGAGGTCGCGCAGCACGGCGGAACTCTGGCTGGCGTCCAGCGGAACCAGGCTGGCCTGGAACTTGTCGCTCGGATTCAGGAACGCCTTGGCCCGATACTCGTAGGAAGGCGGAACGATCAGGTACTTGATCTTGTTGCGGCTTCCCAGGTACTCGGTCGCCGGAGCCCCGTAGGGCACCTGCGCGCGCATGGCCTGCTGCACCGAGTCCAGGCCGTCAGGGTTCAGGAGGTAGGTGTTCGAGGTGGACAGGTTGGTGTGCCCACTGGCGTAGGTGGCCACACCGTCGTAGGTGGTGACGGTGGTGAGGCCGCCCGTGGTGGCGAGGTCCATCATCGACTCGAACAGCGTGCGCGCGGTAGCGTAGGAGAGCTTCTCGGGGATCTGGCGCAGCTGGCCGAGGTTGTCCATCGTCACAGCCTCGATCGTCAGGTCTTCGAGCCCACCGTACTTGCTGATCGAGTAGTAGGCTTCCTCGTCGCCAGGCGTGGTCAGAGGCTGGTACGGCGCACCCTGTCCCACGGCGGGGATGTTGCCGTACATCCCCCAGCGGATCCACCGCCGCGAGCGGAAGTCGGTGACGTTCTCACGCTGGGAGACCAGCTTGGTCCAGTCCCGGTAGGGCATCTCGCTGAACGTCTTCATCATCCGCTGGTACATCACGTCAGCGAAGAGCTGCCCGAAGGTCGCCGTGGTCACGGACTCCTGCACCCGCTTGGCGTCCAGCTCGGAGTCGTAGATGCGGCGGTTGGCGCCCGGATCGGAGAGGGCGTTGAAGACTTCCAGGGCCGAGAAGCCGCCCCAGCGGCGGTCCTGCCCGGGATAGTTGTAGTACGCCTCCATGATCGAGCCGAAACCGCGGTTCTCGGCGGTCGAGGGCGCCCCCAGCATGACGGCGAGCCCTGCCTGGTAGCGATCCCACTCGTCCTTGCCCATGGTCACAACCGTACCCGGCGTGCCAGTCGGATTCACGGGGGCCACCTTCCCGGCGAACTCTGCCGTGCTCTCAACGATCTTCTTGCCGCTGTCGGCCGTCAACGCCCCAGCCTCGAGCAGCTCGACCATGCGCGTGCGCGCGTGCTCCTTGAAGGGATCGGGGAGGGTGCTCGCGGCGAGTGAGGTTTCGATGTAGCGCATGCCCGCCGACTCGTACAGCTCCCTCTCGAGCCGCTGCATGCGCTTCATCACCGGCCGGAGGGCTTCCTCCACGGCGTCGTCGAGCGACCCCTCGTCCTCCTCGCCCTCACCTTCCTCGTCTTCGTCTTCGTCCTCGTCCTCGACCTCCTCGTCCCCCTCTTCCTCCTCGGGGATGTCGGGGTCGGTGTCGGAATCCCCGGTCTCGCCTTCCTCGGCCTCCTCAACGGCTTCGAGCAGGGCCGCGCGGAACGCTTCAGCCGTCCGCGAAGCTGCCTCCTCGGCCGCCTTAGCCGCCGCCGACTCGACCAGTTCCTTGATCTGCTCTGCCGTCAAGGGATCGGCCATGGTAGTGCCTCCAGTTGATTCGAGAACTGCTCGGATAACCCCGCCTGCACCAGGGATCGTCACTACGTCCACCGATCTGACGGTCTGAAAGCCATCAACGGTCTCCACCACCTGCCCCCCAATCGTTGCAGGGCGAAGATTGGTGGCCGAGGCGTTGATCGAGAAGCCGATGAGATCCGGGCGGCCCATCTCCCATGCGTTCAGCATGGTCTGACGAAGCTCCGGGTTGATCACATTGAGATCCGCGTCAACCCGCCGCTTCCCGCCCTGGTTGACGATTCCCACGTTGTCGTACCAACCTGCCAGCCGCTGCACCGAGCCCTCGGGGCGGGACTGCCGCTCTTCAGGAGTGGGATGATCCACGAATGCCCGCAAGCCATCAAACATCCTGGCATCCCGCTCGAGCATGTCTCCACCGTAGTAGCGCCTGTTCTTGGAGATGCCCTCCTCGATCAGGGTCACTCGCCACTTGGAGCCGTTCTTCCCAGAGGGGCCGAGTAGCACTCCCCCGGTCTCAAGGATCAGATGCTTGTCATTGGCCATGGCCCACTCCCAGCTCGATTCTACCCATGCCTAGCGAACTTCACCAACTACCAGTCCTCAGCAGCCACCAGCAGGGTTTTCTTCTTGCACCGTCTACAGCGTATCCTAACCCCTCTCCCCCTGTACTCATCCACTACTTCGGCGAGAGCCTCGTTGCAGTCAGGGCACCTCACCAGCTGGGCCATCCCGACGTGCGACTCAATCAAGACCTCGAAGCCCCCACTGTCGTTACGGGATTTCAACGCCTCCCCCAATCACCCTGTCCAGGGCGCTGATAACAGGCGAGAGCCTTGGGTCCATTGATGTAGCCTGCCACTCAGCCTGGATGGCGCTCCGGCGCAGCCCTCTGAGTTGCTTGGTGCCATGTGTCAAGTCGTAGGTTCTAAAGCCGGGCAAAACCATGCCCAGAGTACAAGTGCAATTGATCACCTCGCCAGGAGGCAGGCCTGGGTCATGTGGCCCGAATGCCTTCCATCTGCGCCCCTTCTTGTCCACCAGGATGAAGTCCTGGTCCATCGGGATGACCATCCCGTTCATCCTGGCATGGTGCTCCCTGGGATCCCTGCCCCCGCCTCCATGAATCCACTTTTTGTGGGAGCCAGGCACCCTGGTAGCGAGTTGCTCCATCCGGGCGTAGTTGGCCAGATTGGCAGTGCGCAGGCCTTCTGTCCTGTAAATGCGCTCTGCCTCGGCAGCAAGTCTGCCTGGAGGAGTCCCGCGCCCGCCCTCGCGCAAGAGGTCCCCGATCTGCTGCATGGCCTGGTACGGAGTCTGCCTGGCCAGGGTGGCGCGCACCATCACATCGTGTAGGCGCCCGCGCGAGAGCTGAGAGAGACCAGACACGAGCCGATGGCTGTTGGCCACGGCCATCTCGACCTGAGCCGTGTCGATAGCTGGCAGCACGGCCGTGAGGTGAGCCCTCTGTACCCCCCGATCCACCGCGGCGCTCCCGAGTCCGAACATGCGCTGCAAGTGAGTCCGCATGGCGAACTGGAGTCTGCGCTCCATGTCCACAATGGCCACGTCCACTGCTGTCTGGGCGGCGGCCAGCTCGCCTGGGCCCAGACGGCCCACAGGCCCACCAATCCGCGCAATCTCGTGGTCGATTAGACTACGGGTGTCCTTGAGCGTGACCATCACCTGGGCCTTGGTCTGATTGACCGTGGTGAAGATCTCCTTGCGGGCAGCGTTCATCTCTGCCTCGAAGGCGACCTCTTGCGAGGTACGCCTAAGGCGAGTGGCACGCCGAGCCCGTCGTCGTGTGGGCATCAGGATGCGCGTGGCCCGTAGTGGTGCCGCGGATTCTTGAAGCCGCCCTGAAGCAGCTCTTCGTCCCCGGGGCGCCGCCCCTTCCTGGGACGAGGCCTGCCCTCAGCGACCCGTTGGCGGGCATTCCTCTCTCTGGCCGTAGGGCGAGGAGCCCAGTCCCGCTGGCGCTTCATCTGCTTGGAGAAGAACTGAGACTCAAGGCGTCCCAGAATCTTGGCCGCAGCAGCCCCCCTCAGAGAGGACCGCCCGAGGTTCCGGATGTCATTGCGCAGCTCCTTCCTGATTCGTTGGCGCGAGGACCGCTTGGTCATGATGTGGTACTTGATCGCCGCCTTGACCCCGGAAACCGCGTGACGCTTGGCCAGCTTGTCTCCCCAGGTGGCCTTGCTGTGATCCTCGGCCATCTGCATGGCGAACTTGGAGTCCATGTTGGACCGCTTGCCCCCAGACATGATGGTGGCGTATCTGACGGACTTGACGTTGCCATCCTTGTCCGCCACGAGCATCTTGCCATTGGTCGTCCAGAGTCGGCCCTGACGGCGCTGCTCACCGCCCAGGTAGGTGTAGGTCTTTCTGCCTGGCCCAACCTTGACCTCATCGCCAGGCTTGATCTTGTTGCCGTTGCGCCCCAGGATCTCCTGGTTCTTGCGCCACGCGATCCTCGAGTTGCGATCGTACATGATCTTCTGGGAGTGATCGAGCTGCTCACGGGCAGACTTGGTTCCTACTCGACCCGCCACGTAGACAGCCCCGGCGCCCGCCGCTGCTGCCACGGCGATCTTCCCACTGCGCGTCCTCAGGACCTTGCCCGCAGTCCTGCCGGTCATGCGGCCAATGTTCGAGGTCACCGAGGATCCGCCACCAAGGGCCTCGGATGCTCCGGCGACTGCCTTGCTGGCCACCTTCAGGCCCACCTTGCCGGTCTTCATCCCGCCAATCACTGCCCCACGATGCACCGCTCGTCCAGCTCGAGTTGCGGACTGCACCTTGGGCTTGCCCATGATCGTGCGAATGGCCCTGGCCTGGTTGGGTGTCAGGCGACTGCCTGGCAGAACGGCTCCTTGTCCTCGAGTAGTGCGATAGACCCCTCCCCCTGCGATTTTCAGGGTGGTGGCGCTCTTGCCAGTGGGGTACTTGGGGCTGGTCATCTGCTTCCACGACTTGCCCACCTTGGCCGCCTGCGCCGCCTTGAGGGCAGCCTTGGCCATGGGACCAAATCGAGAGGGCTTGCCTCTACTCGCCGCAAAGCCTGCCCCAAAACCCCCACCAGGACCAGAGGCGAATCGCCCCAGCCGATCCCTGTAGGGGTTGTACCCACCAGCCTCGAGTAGAACAAGTGTTCTGCGCAGCACACGCCCAGTAGGCAGTCGCATGGGAGATGCCACCTCATGCACTGTCTTCTTTTTCTTGCGGGGCGCGTAGGTACCCACGAAGGCCCTCTCGTCAATCTCGATCTCGGCTGGGGGGACCCCCCCATCCACATCCCAAACTTCTTGGCGAATGGGTGGCTGCCGGTGTGGTTTCATGTCATCCACCAAAGAACTCGTAGTAGTCACCGACCTTGACCAAGGACCCATCCGGATTTCGGACGGCAGAGTTGCTCATGTACTTTGTGAACGACTTCCAGATTTCCTTGCTAGCCTCAGGGGTTGGGATGTCCATCCCTCCCTTTTTGTGATGCGTGCCCAGACCTCGCATTTGCACTTCATACTGCGCGCGGATCATTACGTCTTCCGCCATTCTCCCACCGATTGTGGCCGCAACGCCCAGCTCGGGGTGATCCTTGCCCTTCTTGAGACGCACTCCGGTTACAGTTCCGTCCGCTGTTACGGACGAGAAGGATCTCATACCCCCCGTTGAGAACGCCCACATGTCTGCGGGTGAGAGTCCTGCAACTCCATGCGGGTGTGAGTGAATCACGTCCTTACCCATCAGTTCATCCCTTGTACCCAGGTGGATCTTCCCCGGGGTGGAGGTCTTGGAATGGGCTGTGATCCGATTGCCACTGAGAAAGTAGGCACACTCTCCATGGGAGCGGTTGGCCACCTGCTGGAGATCAGCGATGGCCTCTTTCCTGGCCGCCGCGGGAGTGGCAAACTGATGCTCGAGCCCTAGCAACCTCCCGTCCTTGATAGACGAACGCGAGAGGCGGGTTGAGTCTACAGTTCGACCCCCATGGAGAAAGGCAAATCTCCCAACATCGTCTCTTGGGTGCTTGCCTTCAACCCACCCGACCGCCTCGTGTATGTGGATCTCCATGGCGGCCAGATGGGCCAGGGCCTTCTTCCTGGTCTTGTGGCACTTCACCGTCTCTCCTGTGTCGGCTCGAATGACACAGTTGCCCTTCAGTTTGTAGGGCACGGTCTGCTACTCCTAGTTGGAGCGATTCTTTTTCTGTGCTCGAGCATCTGCCGTTGCCGAATCACCCATGGCGCGCATAACACCTGCCACCCCGCGCCCCGCGGCCTTCGCCACCCGGCCAGCCTTCTTCCCCCTCTTGGCCAGATTGCCCCAGGCTTCCTTTCTCTCCGCGTTCTGCTTGGGGTGTACGCCCAGGGCGACCTTTGCCGCGGCCTTCGCCCCGCGACCAGCCTTCTTCCCCCTCTTGGCCAGATTGCCCCAGGCTTCCTTTCTCGCCGCGTTCTGCTTGGGGTGTACGCCCAGGGCGACCTTTGCCGCGGCCTTCGCCCCGCGACCAGCTTTCTGGGCTCCACTACGGATCGCCCCCCCCGCCCGCTTGACGGGCGAATGGACGCTCTGATCGGGGTGCCCCGGATGCTCAAGGAGATAAAGCTCATCCTCGAAGTTTCTGGCGGCCTCAAGCAGATCCACAGTCATGGCATTGCTCCTATGCTTTCTTCTTGGCGAAACGTCTTCGGTTCTCGTTCTTTACAGCCACCTTCGTATCCCGATGTACGCGGTGAGAGTAGTCGGGAACCTCTGCCTCGGCCCTACCCCTCGGGGTATACGAGACTACCTTCTGATACGCCGCCCCCGGGCGCCACTGTGCCGTATGAACACTCCCCTTCATCCCCGTAGCGGCGTTGTACTCCTTGGCGCTCACCTTCTTGCCGCCCACCTTCATGGATCCCGCCTGGAAACCCCGATTGGTCTTGTCTGGGTTGAACTGCTTGGCTAGCGTCTTGTACTTGATGGCACTCTTGATGCGTCCCTTGAGTCGCGTGCCACGGCTGCCATGCACGCTCTGATCCGCGTGCCCTGGATGCTCGAGAAGCCACATCCCGCTCTCGAATCCGCGTGCGGCCTCGAGCAAGTCCATGGCGCTTTCCTTGACTCGGCGCTTCTGCATCCGGGGACCCTGACCCTTGAGCGCCGCTCCCCAAGCCGCACGCTCCCTGCGCCCGGCCTCTTTCCTCAGTTCCCTCTTCTTGGCCTTCACATTGGCGCGATTCTGCCTGAGACTCTGCTTGCGAGTAACGGTCTTGCCCAACTCGCTCCACTTGGTCTTGTTCAGCTCACGGGCCGCTTGCTGCTTGATGCCCTTCGTTGCCTTGGCGGCTCCCTTGATGTCGGAGGCGTAGGCAACGGCAGGCCCGGCACCCTTCTTCGCGGTCCTCACGGCCGTGATGGGTGAACGTGCAAGAGTCCTTCCCGCCTTGTAGCCCACCTTGCTCGCCTTGAGACCCGCGCTCCTCACCTTGCCAGCGGCACGGATGGTGGCTTTCGCGCGTCTCACCTTGGGCTTGTTGCCGAGCGCCTTCCCTGCGCCACGAATCGCCCTTCCCGCCCTCTTGATAGGTGAATGGACGCTCTGGTCGGGATGCCCGGGGTGCTCAAGAATGTCGGTGGATTCCCTTACCACCTTTTTCACAACGGGCTTCTTCTTGGTAGGCATGGGCTTTCCCCCTCTCCCCGTGGGCACCGGATCCCCGGGCTTCCACCTGGTCTTTTCTCCGGCGCGAAATCGACTCTTCCCCTTGTTCTTGGACTCAGGCATTCCAGCAGGCCGCCCCTTGCCTCCCGCGTCACGCCCACCCTTCTTGGTGGGACGCACGCCACCCCTGCCCGCTGATGCGGGAGGGGGGGCTCCGGGGCGAGGGCCAGCCGGTGCTGGAGCTGGGCTCGCCATGGCCGTGGGCTTCATGGGGCCAACGGTTGCTACTCCCGTGGGCTTGGTGAACGTGGTGGGAGCAATGGGAGCGGCTGGCGCACCCGGAGGCCCGGCGTTCTTGGCGGCAAACTTCCCACCGACCCGCTTGTGCTTGCCCTCCTGCCAAGGAGCAACTCCGATCTCAAGGAGGTCCCCGCGACTCTCCTTGACCCAATAGCCACCCTTACCCAGGCCGATCGTTGGTCCGGTAGCCGTGTGCCTTCGACCCGCCGCGCCTCGATTGACCCGCGCCGCACCCACGCGCGCCCCAGCCCCACGAATACCACTTCGTAGCGGGCGATCCAAGCCAAATGCCGTTCCATAGCCCGCCACTCTAGTCACCGTGCCCAGGGTGGAATAGGCCGACCCTCGGCGTTCTTGCCTTGCGGCGGCTTTCTGGATCCGATTCTGCGCTTTCTTGGTAACCCGACCACGGGCCTCGCGCCTGAGCTTGCGCCCTCCCGAGCGGTACTGGGAACCAATGTCCTCCGCCTTCCCCCCCCCGGCCACAAGTGCTCCTGCCAAGGCCTGCCGACCAACTGATGCCGCCGAGAGACCCCCAGTGAATGGAGCGAAGATCGCCGCGGTAACAGCTCCCTGTACCGCTCCAGCCGTTGCGCCCTTGGCAATGCGAGCAACGTTGCCCGCGTGCTCTCCGGGCTTGAGCCTGCCCCCAACCCGCCTGGCACCTTGCTTCATGGAGCCAACGCGAGACGTGCGTCCAGATCCACGGGTAGGGCGCCCGGCCCTTTTCACCGGGCTGTGAACTGACTGGTCCGGGTGCCCTGGGTGCTCGAGTAGTTCCAGGCGAAAGCCCCTTGCCACATCGAGGTGATTCATGTCGGTTTCCCTTACCTTTGCCCTTAGCTCCAAGGCGCCCTTGGCCCTCTTGGCGTGATAGGCCTTGCCAAGTCTGGTCTTGGCAGTCTTCTCGTGACCCTTGTGTTCCCTTGCCACTGCGGCAAGATGGCCTCGCATCATCTTCCCGGAGCCGCCAGAACGCTTCGTCACCTGCGTTCCGCGCGTGACATACTCCCTGGTCCCCCAGGCTCGCCGCTGAATCTCATTATCGTACCTTGCTGTTGCGTTTTTGGCCGCCATTCCTTGCCATAGACCCTTGGCGCCCCCCGTCACTCTAAGTTCTTCTCTCTTTCCCTCGGGAGTTACGGAGGCTATTCCCTTTCCCACCTTGAAAGCGGCGGCCATGTCTCCAGAGGAGAGATAGTTCGCGGCATTGGTTGGGTGTACGTGACTCAGGGCCTTGCTTCTTTGCGCCTTCCCCGTCAGGAGAGAGCCATAACTCGGCCCAACACCTCTCGTAGTACCGCGGTTGGTGAATGTCAGCTTGCCGGTAGCATCGAATCCCCCCAGGATCTCGCGTTGAGACGCCCTCGTCCAGTTCTCAAATGCAGCCCGTTGCTGATCGGGGGGAAGTTTTCTGATCGTCCGCTCGGCCTTCATGCGCTGGATCTTGGAGTAACGCGCATAATCCTTGACCCGCGAGCGGAGGTCACCACCCGCTATGTCGTCTGGCCCTCTCACCGCCGCACTCATACCATGAAGAACCGTCGCTGACACAACCGCCCTTGTCACCGCCTTTTTAGCGGCGGGCACGTTGGACTTCAGTAGCCGCGAGGCCTGCTTGACGCCAACCGACCCTCCCGTCACCTTGGCAAGAGCGAGGTTTATAGCAACATCGGTCACAGCTCCCATGGCTGCTGTTTTCGCACCCAGCTTTGCCCCGGCCCACGCCCCTTCTGCCGCGCCACGCACAAACGCCCTGCGCCTCATTGAGCCAGTAATCCGCCCCCCTGACATCGTGGTCTGCCGATTGCCATGCACAGACTGATCGGGGTGCCCCGGATGCTCAAGAAGATCCAAGCGGAGATCCCTTGCCATATCGAGGTGGTTCACACCAGACTCCTTGACCCTCTCTCGCTTTCGCTTGCGGTTCTCTCGGCGCATCTCGGCCCCCGCCCCGATCAAGGCCCCTGCCGGAGCACCGAAGAAGGCTCCGGTTAGCGCCCCCCCCATCAGATCTTCGGCGGTTGTCATTCGTCCACCACGGAGCGCCATAGCACCAGCACCCAGGGCGGCGGCGTGAGCGGCACCCTTCAGATACCCCTCCGCAGCACCGCGACCGGCAGCGTTCAAGTAGGCCTTCCGCCGAGCTGGATCCTTCAACTTGACGCGCACCCGCTTGACCGCGCGCGCGGCCCGCTTGATTGGTGCATGTACTGATTGGTCAGGATGACCTGGGTGCTCGAGGAGAAGAAAGCCCGCCTGGCTCGCACTAGTCATAGCCAGTGTACTCCTCTTCGGGCATTGCCTCGCCCTCTGTCTGTGCTGGCTGTGCAGACTGCTGGTACGCAGCCTGTTGCTGGTACCACTTCTCGGTTTCCTCCTCCTGCTTGGCGGCGGCGTCCTCTGTCTCCTGCTGGATGCGCTTCCTGACCTCGGCAATGTCTGCCTCGATCCCCGTGGGTGCTAGGGCGAGCAGGAACACCTCCTGCGAGGTCTGAAGGTCAATCATCTGGCCCGTGCGAGCTGCCGTCAGGGCGTTGGCCAGAGTAGCAAGCGTGGTGGCCGTAAGGGCCATGTCCTTCTGGGACAAGTCGGGGAGTTGGATGTCGAAGCTCTGTCGGAGATCGAGGTCATCAGGGAGCCTCCCTTGCTGAATCGCCACGTCCAGCACGAACATCAGCAGTCGGGAGATCAGCCCCTTGAACTCGTTCTGGAGACAAGTGAGATCCTTGAGCGTGGGCCCTGTCAGGTTCGAGCCGTTAGCCTTGTTGGGATCCTGCTCGCGCCCGAACCACATCCCGGGCATTCCCTGCGAGGTGGCGATGTAGTTGATGATCAGGTCGCTCTCTTGCAGGCCCTCGCTGCTTCCCAGGGTGGGTGAGACAGGATTCCACTTCACCTTCTCGTTGTGGACCTGGAGTGAGCCCGGACGGGGAGTACTCCTGTGCTTCTTGATCCAGGCGTCGATCTGCTCATTGCTTGCCCCCGCCAGCTCGATGCTCCAAACGAACGCGAGGAGCATCGCCTGTCGTTCCATCCTGGTCCAGATGAACTGATCGTAGGCATCCAGCACATCGGCGATCGCCAGGAGATCCGAGCGCCCTCGCACCATGTCGGGCAGGGTGTTGGCGGCGAAGTAGAACGCTTGCCCATATTGCCTGCCGGGCGTTCGTTCGAGTAGCTTCTCGTCGCTTGATATTGGTATGCCCTCATAGGTGGCTACAATGGCGAGATCTTCAGTTTTCCCAACCATCTCTCGCACGTTGCCGTTTTCGTCCTGCTCGACCTTCCTGACGACGAGCTTCTCGAGCTGCTCGATGTCCCCAGGCTCGGTCTTCACGTCGGTGATCATCTCGGGAGAGATGTAGGCAAGACGCACCAGGCCGGTAACGGGATTGACGCCCACTCTCAAGGCCAACTCACCATAGGCACGCCAAGCCAGAGCCCAACGCAGCAGACGCACATCGAGGCGGTTCCGGGGGTCGAACCAGAACTGGTCGATGATCTTCTGAATCTCGTTGCGAACTTCGTTCTTCTTGTGCCGAGCCACTACCTGGATACCTTCACCCAGGACGTAGTTGACGGCACGACGGATCACCCTGGCGGCAAGTGGGTTGCGATCCCAGAGGAAGACCGCCAGCTTGAACATCTTCTCCTGCTGCATCGGCGTGAGGTCCTTGCGCCGTGCGGCAGAGGTGATCCTGCGCATGTAGGGCTGTCCGCCCACCGAGTCGCCCAGGAAGCGATCGGGATCGTCCCCGTCCCAGATGCCCTCCTGGATCTCTCGTTCTCGAGCCCGGTCCTCGGGGTCTGAGAGGTCGCCGGTCTCAGAAATGCGTCGAGCCCCACTGATACCGCGGTCCTCTAGGGCCGCGGCCAGCAGGGCGTTCTTCATGTCTTTGTCTAGGGATGCCGGATCAGTCCGGGCCATGGCCCTGAGATTGCCGATGTCGTACTTCGTCAAGGCCCACCTCCCGCTGATAGCCAGCCTATTCTATTCTGCCTCACTCCACTGCACGAAACTGCGCTTACTGCTCCTCCTGGAGGACAGGGCAGTCCGTGGCATCAAGTCCGTCAAGCAGTCCGATGTCCTTGTACTGCTCGGCGCCCACCTGTCGCAATTCCTCACGAGCCGCCGCGTTCGAGGCCAGAATCTGAATGGCCAGCACCCCCGTGGGCTCGGAGATCTTGGTGAACATGCCCAGGAGCTTGACCTGGTACCTCACCAGGCCGTGAGGACGCTGAAAGGAGATGATCAGCTCATTCCCCCCGAACACCACTTGGTCAATCATCAATTGCGGCTGTTTGCTCACCCCTACCTCCTCGTCTGAAATGTCCCAGGTATCCATCCTCGCCCCCCCTGAAGCCCGTAGAGAAACCCCTGACCCGTGCCTGGTTTGCCCAGTACGACTCCTGCTCTTCCAGGTCCCCGGCCGAGGCCGCCTCGACCACAGAGTAGAAGCGTGACACCATCATGCCCGTCGTATCAACCCTGTCCTTGAAGATCGCGGTTGGGAAGTCCGTGTGCTCAGTCACCCAGTCGGCAATCCAGGGAGCAGATCGTGGCAACCAGATCTTCCCAGCCCTAAAGGGCACGGTTGCCTGATCCGCCCTGGCTTCCTTGCTTGCCGTAGCCAGCTTCCTCTCAGAGGGCGAGTTGGGATCAGGCCAGGGCGTAACTGGAATCTGCCCCTTGGAGAGCACCTGGATGGCCGAAATGCCCGATGCCTTGTTCTCGATCACTACCTCGGGGATGATCCCGGGCACCCTAGCCCTCCAGGTCTCGTAACAGTCCCGAATCATCTGGAGAAGCTCGTCAAAGCCCACCCTGGCCCTCGACTCGTCCAGTAGAGCGAAGCCCGAGGGCGTCTCTGCCCACACGGCAGCCACACTGAAGGCTGTAGCCACACCCTCTATGAAGGCCGAGTCCACAAAGATCCCGATGCGCTTGATGTCCAGCTCGTGATAGGTAGCGAATCGCTGGCCCATCCACTCGCGCTGGAACACCCCACCGAAGATTGCCGTGGGATTCTGCTGGTACAGTGATCTCCAACCCCGAGGGCCCTCAACTCCCGCCGACATCGTGGCATGAATGCGAGCCAGCTTCTCTTCATCGTACCACTCAGGCCAAAGTGCCTGCCCTGGACGCCTACCAAGAGGATCTCGCCTGGATTCTGGGGGGATGTACTCGGGCCACTCGTCAGACCCATAGGCCAGGGCGGGTAGGTTCAGAACTACCCACTCATCTGCACCGACCACGTTCTGCATGGCATCAATCAAGAGCCCTGAGAGATCCCCCTGATGCCAGCGAGTCTGAATCACGATGACCTTGCCACCTGGCATGAGTCGCGTGTAAGCCGTATCCCTGTACCAGCGCCACGTCTTGTCCCGCCAGGTAGGCGAATCGGCTTGTTCACGATCTTTCACGGGGTCGTCGATAATCAGGATGTTGGCGCCCTTCCCTGTGATAGCCCCGCCTACACCAGCAGCAACCACCCCACCCCGCCTGCCCTCGATTCCCCATCTCTTGACAGCCGCCCTGCCTGCCTGCACCCTGACGTTGAAGGGATACGAGCTGTCAGTGAGCTGGGCGCGCACGTCGTAGCTGATCTCGTAGGCCAGCTCTGCCCCATAGGAGCAGATCATGAGCATGTCGTCTGGGAACTTGCCGAGATGGTAGCCCCCAAACCGCTTCACCAGCTCGGTCTTGCCGTGCCGAGGGGGCACATTGATCATCAGACGATCGAAGTCGCCCCTCTCGAGGGCCTCGAGATGGTCGATCGCCAGCAGATGGAAGCCGCCTATGTCAATGAAGGGGGTTGTGTGGATGATGTAGGACAGAAGGCTGCTTGTAGCAGTCCTTGCCGCGGCTGCCCGCTCAACCGAGGTGGGGGTAGCCACTCACTCATCTTCCTCGTGGATGGGCACGCCTTCAAGTCCAAGCCTCTTGGCTACATCCGTATTGAAGTCCAGCCAGAACTCCATCGTGCCCTGCGATACGTACCGAACCATCTGCTTCCCAGGCTCAATCCTATTCGCTACGTCCATCACCCAATTGGCCTTCTGGGCTAGCGTAGTGGAGATGTCGGCTAGTAGTTCGGCCAGCCAGACAAAAAGTGAGCGTGCATGGACACGGATCCGCCTAGTCTTCCACATAGTCACGCAGAGCGTTGAGCATCTCGAGGTCACTCTCCCAACTGCGTATGGTAACGGGGCGCCTGCCGGTATTCACAAGACACAACTGCCCAGAGAGTCCTGGGTGGAATACTAGGACCGCATCCCAATCGCCTGGCGTCTTGGCTGCCGCCTGCTCCGCCTTGTCTAGAGCCTCGTCCATCAGGGCACTCACGTATTCCCACTCTGGACCGGGCATCTCCTACTCCTCGGGAGGCGCCTCCTCACTCGGAGGTTGCGGGGGCTTCGTCCTCACCTCGATCGACTGCCTCAAGAGAGTGGCGAGGTCCTGATCTACCCCTACCTCTACCTCGTGCTTCACTACTTCAGTGTGCCCGCTGTGCTCTTGGCGGCTCTCGTCCAGAGCCACCTTGGTGTAGCCTGCCACCTCACGAGGGGCCAATCTCCTGGCCACTACCTCTGCGAGCCGAAAGTTCAGGGTCTCGGACACGTCCAGCATCTGCTTGGCAATGCGGCGTCGCTGCCGCTTGGCCTCGGCATCCTCGGTGACATACTCCTCGATGTCCCGCTGCTTCAGCTCACGATCGAAGGCCGCCACACGCTCTGGCCAGAAGTACTTCCTGGCCCAGGCGTTCAGCACGGTGCCATCCCTGGTAGGGGCGGGAGAGGGGGAATCGCGGAACCTGAGGCAAAGATCGGGCAAACTGCGATCCTCGCCCATCAAAGCATATTCAACCAACCCCCACCATGCTCGCTGTGTCTCCCAACCGTATTTAGCGAGTGGAGCCCATGATACATCCCAGTCCAAAGGGCGCTTTATCTTCTGTGCAGCCATTTACAGCCCCTTATGGGTCAACTTTCACCGTCAAGCATTTGCGACATGATCAACAGCGTGATGTTGCGCGAGAGCAGTGCTGCCACATGCTCCGGACAGCCCTGGGCGATCAACGTGTCCCTCCCCTGATCGCAAGCCAGCTGGAATGCGTCGAGTGCCTGTCCCCAGGCGACCGACTGCTCCACAGTAGGCCCCGTTCCTGCTCCCGGTAGAGACACTGGGGGCTCAACAGCCTCAGCCCCATCGGGAATCAGACCCATCTCCCTCAGTATCCCCTCGAGTTCTGCCGTCTCGTCCGGTGTTAGTGCCATTTCGTCCTCTCCTATGATTCTACGTCAGGCATGGCGGATGCACCACCCGGGATAATGCCGCGAGCTATTTGCCCCTCGCACTGCCGGGCCAGGAACAGACCGTAGTCCAGGAAGAGCCTGCGCGACTCGGCCTTCTTGATGGCAGGGAACCATACCGGGAGGGCCTCGAGTATGAAGGCGGCGCCCTCGCGGTATTGATGCTTGGGCAGTCTCATGGCACACGCCACCCCTGTGCCAAACAGCTCAAGCTCCGAGGTTGTGGCAGCCTTCATCAGCTTGGCCAACTCGGGATCCCTGGTACACTGAAATGCCAACGCGAGATCAGCCCTCATGTTCCTCTCCTCCCCCCGCCTGAGCCGCAAGGCGCCGAACCTCCATTGCCGCCTCCCGCAGGAAGATGTCCAGGGGAGAGAGGAGATCGTCAACCACGAGCCGCTTGTAGGTCGTGAACCGCTGACCATCCAACTCGACCTCAAGGCGCAGAAGCGTCGCCTCTGCCCATCCCGTCTCGGGCCTGTAGTCGTCTCGGCTTGGCCAGACTGCCGAGGCCGGTTCGTAGGCGATCGGATAAGCGGCTACCTCCGGAAAGATCTCCACCCGCACCACACTAACTCTTCTCGCTGTCATCCTCGTTCTCTCCCTCTAGATCCGTTCCAGCCCATGCGAGCGCCTTCGCCCAGGCCGAAACAACCTCCTGAAGCGTTGTGGGATCAGTGAGCTTGGTGACGTAATTGCTCAGCACCTTCTGGTCTCCGGCAAGAAGCCGAATGAGATCGGCATGCATCTCTCCAAAGTCACGATAGAGGTAGATCTCAGCCGTCTCGACGTAAGTGTCGGGCATGAAGGCCCACAGGGCATGACTCCGTGGCTCCCCCACCAGGTAGGCTACCCCCACCTCTTTCCCATTCTTCTCGCATGCCCACCTACCGTCCGCTTCCAGTGTCCAGGCCAGTGTTTTCCGTGACATCCAAGACCCCCCTGTGATCTTCGGCGAACTGCTTTGCGTCTCTCAGAGACGTGAAAGGCCTGTCGCACTTACCCCTGATGGGCACGTAGAACCAGATCCCCGACTCGAGCTGGATGATACCACCCAGCGGAGAACGGTACCAACCATCTGCTCGACGCCTCCACCTGGTTGCCATTCAACCGATCTCCTTATCCGAGGAGGGGGAGCCGAGCTGCTGATTCACCCACGCCTCGAACGTCAGCTCGGAAACCTGCACACCGAGGGGCCCCGTCCACATGTATCGGATCCTGGAGGGCGTGTAGCCTTCAGGCCAGTTCGGGCTGTCTGTCCAGAGCAGGCGATCTTGCTCAAGAAGCCCGTGCAAGAAATCACTCCACCGATCTACCAGAGCCATCTTGTTACCTCGGCGCCTCCAGCCGCTACTTCCACGAGTGCTTGATGAAGACGATGCCCCAGCAGAGCGAACACAGCCCCACCAAGAACACCTCGAGGACTAACGTTGGCCAGAATGCGGCGGTGCGAATCACGATCATCACCACATCCATCACCTCGGCACCTCCAGCCGCTCGCACCGGAAGGAGTCCCAACCCGTAGGCGAATAGGTCGCCCCGAGACAGAGCAGATTCCCGGTGTACTCATCTACGTGACAGCCGCGCTCGAACGTGGTTGTGCCATCTGACTTCTGGACCGCGCAGGCCACCTGATAGTTGCTGTTCAGTTGAAAGCCCCCGATAGCCAGGAACACCCCGACCACGGCGGCCAGTCCCAGGCAAATGCCTATGATCACGAATCTCTTGTCGGTCATTCTCATTCTTGGCCCGTCCATCCTTCCATCTCGGCCCGCGTTCCGCGGAATCGGTTGCGGTCGATGTATGCCGAGGACGCTCCGTGTCCAGGTCCATCCCCCATGCTGGCCCACTGCCAGATGGCCCAGGTAGTCCATGGCTTTGGGATTGTCGGCTTTTGCACGTTATAGTGTGCAATCCAGAGCGGGTAGCGAGCCGCCCAGGTCTGACAGTGGCCGAGGCGCACGTCGTTCCACCACCATGCACCCGTGTAGATGAGCGGACGACCTAGTTGCAGTCGTGTCTCCACAGACTCTACAAACGCACGGATCAGTGCGCCATTGGCAGGCGTCTTGGTGTCCTCGAAGTCCAGGGCTGGCGGCAGAGATGGTGTCGGCCCCTCCAGCACCCTGGCCACGAAGTGCTCTGCCTGCTCCAACCAGCTGTAAGCATTGCGGAAGTAGTGGTATGGGCCCCACAGGAGACCCGCCATGTCCGCTCCTTCAGCGTTGTCAAGGTACCTTGGGTCTATCCAGAGGGTGCCCTCGGTGGCCTTGATCCAGGCATACTCGTTGCCCGCCTGCCGCGCCTGGCGCCAGTGCATCGGGCCCTGCCAACGCGAAACGTCAATCCCCTTGAGATACTTGGCGTCCTTGGCCATGCATCACCTCCTGCCTACGTAGATGGCCTCGAGCTGAAGTCGAACGGGCCTGGGGGTCACGTATGCTGACCCATACCCAGGGTCCATCATGTACTCGATGTCCCGATCCGCGGTGAGCGAGACGCTGGTCACCATCCAATCGCCCAGATTGAGGCTCTTCAGTGGGTCTCGCGGCATCACCATGACCTGCTCCCCCACCATCTCCAGCTTCGGAACCACCACTTCGGTCTCGGGGCGCAGAACTCCCCCCGCCACGTCCAACGCTGGCGCCAGCATCGCCAGTCCGGTTACCTGGGCCGCCCCAAGTAGAAAGCGCCGCCGCGTCAGGTCAGTCATCGTCGGTATTGGGATCGGTCACTCCGTGACGGAAGTCCCTGATCCCCTCCCCGAGCTGCTTCATGACCTGCGGCAGTCGCCCGGCCCCGAAGAGCATCATGACGAGTAGTCCGATCACTACCAACTCCGGCATCCCGATCATTCCCAGTCTCCTTCGTACATGTCGAGTACGTTTTGGCCCGCCTCAGTAACTCGGAAGAAGATCTCCAGACTGCGCTTCCCAGTTCGTGGGATCCCCTTTTGGGCCGTGGCGGTGATCAGGCCCAGTGTCCGCAAGATGTAGGAGTCATGGTAAATGGCAAAGCGGCAGCGCGTCAGCTCCTTCTGTCTCACTTCCCGACTGGCGTCCCTGGTTGCTCGCCCCCTCTTCCCGCCCTTGGCATAGGCCCTGAGCAGGGCGACCCGCCGAGCGATTACGTCAGGCCTGTAGCCGATCGGTATCTTCATACTTCTTGCGCTTCCCCCGCCATGGGGTCGGCAGGACCCCGAACAGGAGGTAGCGCCGCCGCCCAGTGTAGCGACAGCACTCCCAGCCGCAGCGCATCTCCTTCGCCACATCATGCTCCAGCTCGGCCTCGGTCGTTATCCGAAGCAACCACTGAAGCCAGAGACGCCAGCCGCCCGCCTTCCAGGCCCCATGTGCTCCCTTGCCCATCACTACCTTCTTTCCTGTTTGGAGATACGTCAGGAGGTCCCAGTCGTGCCGGTCGGTGTGAATCCAGTACTCCCGCCTCATCGAGGTCTCGTGCGCAGGAGCACAGCGAGGCCGAAGATGGCCTGTAGCAGAGCGTGAAATGGATACCCGTCGCCCAGCTGGACCGCGTTCAGGATCAGAGCATACCCGCCAGCATAGCAGAGTACATCGAGAACCGTGATCGGCTCGAGAATAGAGGCCACGCGCGCCCACCTCGCTCTTGGAGGCGGGGGTGGGAGCGTCACGATCTCGGATGTGGATGATCGCCAGTCGCCAGTCCCCCTGCACGAGCCCGCGACAACCAGAGGTTCTGCCCTTGTTCTGCCCAACCCCCTACCCATTCTCACTCTTCGCCTCATTCCACTTGGCAAGCAAGACTCCCCGATGCCAGTTCCAGCCACGTGGAAGAACGTTCCCTTCGCCCAGCTGGCCCAACAGGGTCATCACCTCCCTCAACATACTTGCCATCTCCGGCACGGCCTCACGGCTCGCGGCGAGAAGTGGCGCCGCAGACGCATCTAATGCCGCACCAATGACCGGGTAGGTCGTCTCAACACCGGCGATGGGCGCACCTGGTGCTGTCCTGAGTATCAGTAGACCCTTGGCGTCCTGGCCGTCCACCCGGGCCTGCGCCCACGGTCCAGGGGGCGCCTTGAAGGCAAGATCGTCCCACGCTTGTACCTGCGCTCGTGTTACCGCCACTCCTCACTTCCTTCCTTAGCCGCGAGAGCCCGATCCGGTGATCGCACCGCTCCAGTCACCGTCTTGGCCTTTGGCCACGGCTCCGGCCGCATGCGGCCGGATCGGGTTCCCCCCGCAGTCACACGCCGTTAGCCGACGAGGCTAATCCCTAGTTGCCCTGACCCCCAACGGATCGGGTGTCGGGCTGGTTCTCGCGGAGCGGCGCGGCGTCTTCGACCGCCACGTCCTGAAACCAGCCGTCGAAACTCGTATCGACGTAGCGCCACTCGCCCGCGACCTGCTGCCACACCCCGGCCCTCTCCTTGCAAATGCCGGTCTGTTCGATGGCGCAGCAGAGCATGTCGCGGCGTAGGGTATCGGATCCTTCCGGCCCAAGCACCCGGATGTCGCCACTGCCCTGTCCGTCAGGCAGCACGCTCACGGTGTATCCGGCGAGCTTGAACGTCCCCTGCCCAATCATGTTCGCACTCGCCACCGCGTCGATGCCCGGGATGGTCACCGGCATCTTCGGTTGGTCGGGGCCGCCACCTCCGGCGACATTGGGATCGAAGGCCATCTGCATCAGCGCGGCGTCAATGTTGCGACCCTGACAGAATCCGGTCGCTACCCAGACACCCTTCGGCTCGGCCAGAACGCCCTGCGGCGTCGTCGGAACCGAGCCGACTGCCGGTTGCACCGCCTTGCCGACCTGTTCCGGCGTAAGGCCTGCCATCTCGGGCAGCTTCGCCAGTTCCTCCTCGGACTGCATCCCGGCCGGGATGGCATTCGGCTGGGAGGGATCGACGGACTTCCAGAGGGGCGACGCCGTTGGCATCGCATCGACCTGCTGTGCCTCGGCCGCCTCCGGACCACGCAACGTGATGTGGGGCCGCTCGATGAACAACACGACCGCCAAACACGCGCCTACCACCATGATCGTCGAACTCCAGTCATACCGCTTCATCTGAGTCTCCTCTCTCGGTACTACCTCGGATAGTCTCTGGCTGCTCATCGGGCGCGAGAACCCCGGTCCCGCCACAGACAATGCAGAGCCACCCATCGGCGCGAACCGCCGTAGGTGAGAACCAACCCGTCCCGGCGCATTCCGGGCAACGTTGTCTGTTCTCGGACGCAAGGGCGGCGTTCAGCAAGGCCAAATCCTCGCGGTCGATCTGGACTTCGACGTAGGACAGTCGGGGGTCGATGTCGTTGATGGCAAAGCCCTCGAGTGCCTCCCGCGCCCGCGCCAGCTTGGCGAGCAGAGTGTGGAGTTTGAACTCCACCAACAGCAATCTTCCAAGCGCCTCGGCGAGCTTGACCTGCGAGTCAATCAGCGCCGTGAGGTGCCTGTCGGCCTCGGCTTGCCAGTCGTCGATTGTCCAATCTCGTGCCATCAGGCGTTCTCGATCATACTCTGGGTCACACCCCTGCTCGGCCCATCCACGATCTTGTTGATCTTCGGGCCGAACACCACGCCCTCGACACCTTCCAGCGTGGCAACCGTGAACACCCCGGCGATCCAGTGCTCAATGCCCGCGGCGACGAGGAACGAGATGCAGCGGATCCGCCGCGACATGTTGTTGCGGTTCTGCACCACGCGCACCTTGATGGCCCCGGGCGCATCCCCCTCGGCACCCACCATGCGGGCCAGGTCGTTGTCGGCGTTGTAGGAGAACACCACGTTCTCCGGATTGCCCAAGAGGTCGAGGACCTCCTGCGACACACTGATGTCCGCGCGCCCTACCGTCAACGCCGGGCCGTTCTTGATTCCACGCCCACGCCTTGCCCCTAGAAATGGCTCAAACTGCATCGACCCCTGCCTCCTCTCCGTCCGCCCACGGCTCGAGGGCCCGGGCGAGTCTCGCCACGGCATTGCACTGCCTACAGTGACCGAGATGCGCAACGGTGATGTGAATGTGTTCGACTACTCCCCGAGCCGCGTCCACCAACTCCACGACCGGATCCTCGCTATCGGATCCCGGGATCGCGGCCCCGCCCACCACAACTGCTTTCATACTCCGCCCTCCAGTCTGGATCCCACTCCGGATGGTCTATCACTATGTCAGGTCCCAGCACCCCGTCAGGTAGTTCGGGATGGACCCACAGAACCTTGTCTACACCCATGGTCTCCACTGCTATGAAGCCCTCGGCGAACTTGCGGAACTCCGCCTTCACCAGGGCTACGAGCGGCGGGATATGTATCGGCGCCTCGTCTACCACCAGCTCCTTGGTCAGCCATACGATGCGCCACCCCGCCAGCGTTGCCGCAAGCGCCTTGCGACAGTCCTCGTTATACCCGACAGGTCGGTGGTGCTTCCCCCGTACCCACCCTCCGCCCTGAAGCTCGATGGCGAACCTGATCGGAGGCCACGCAACGTCCAGCTCCCATTTGCGTTCTGAGTCGAACACGTAGTCCGCACGGTACGGCAAGCCACCCATCTGTTTCCAGATGGTCTCGAAGGCCAACTCCAGGCTACTTCGCCGCCTCGGCATGGCTGGGGACAAAGGTCTCGACCTCTTCCCCCTCCATCGGCGGGGTGCAGACCACACACCGCACCCGCGTGACATCACCAGGCATCACTCGCCGCCCGCGATTCCACTCCAGCACACAGGGCCCCAACGCTCGGCAGTCCTGCGCCAGCCTCGAGTGACTCCCTGGAGTGTAGGGCAGTGGGAGATGGGGCCCCATGTGCGGGCAGCCGTGGCAGATCTTGTGCTGCTCTGCCTGCGAGCACCTGACCAGCGTCCCATCTGGTGCCGGGGGCGCGACGCGATCGCGCGACCCGCGGATACTCGTGACCACATCGGCCAGCTCCTGCAACCCCACCGCAATCCGCGGCGCGGAGTCTGTCCAGATGCCGATCACGTCCCGCATGGCTCTCAGAATCTCGAGAGTAGTAGAGGAAAGATGACCCTTCCCCTTAGCCGCATCAGACATGGCTCGCCAGTCTCCTTCGCTGTGACCGTTGCTCGCTCGTGGATGCACTGCCATGAGATCTCGTACCAGTACCACTGATCCGCAATCGCCGTACCCAGGGCGTGCGCCGCAGCTGTCAGCTGTGCCTCCGCCGTCTCCAGCGCGGGATCGCTCGTCGTCCTCGCACGGACGCAGTGCTCAAAGTTCTGCCAGCACATCCATCGCTCTGCCTGGCAGTGCTCGAGTAGATATGCCTGTAGGGTGGCGGTCGCCTGGGTGTACGCCAGCTCGAGTTCGCAAACCGGCGTGGGCGTACCAGTCGGTTCCTCCACGGTGGGGATCGGTGTCTTGGTCAGCGTGATCGTCGCCGTTGCTGTCAGTGTCTCGGTCGCCACCTCCGTGGCCACCTCGGTGGGCTCCTGCACCGATCGCGCCAAGCCCGGGCCGTTCAGGATCCACGGCATCAGCAGCACGCTGATCGCCGCAAGACACACGATGAGGCTAGATCGCTGGCTCATCGTCGGGCACCACTTGGATCGTCGGCGGCTCCGGTGGAAAGAAGCGGTGCAGCACGTACAGGATGACCGTGGTTACCACCATGGCCGCCAGAACCTCGCAGGTCGTCGGATCTCGCGTCACTTGTCCACCTCCGTGAACGTTACCTTGAAAGGCCCACCGGCAAATCGAACCCATGCCTCGATCACCTTGGGCACCTGCTTCGCATCGAACATCAGGTTGATGGCTCCCCCGTCTCCATCCCCATCCAGAGCCACACCGACCTGGCTTGGCTTGAACACCGCCTCGAACGCTACGCTTGTTTGTGCGCTTTTCGCCATTCCCTCCGCCCCTGGGCTATGTGACTGCGAAGATCCTCGGCTGCCTGATTTGCCCGCGCAGTCTCGCCAAGTGTAAGGCCCCGCGTGACAGCTAGGGACACAGCAGCATCCCGACATGGCTCAACAACCCGCCCCCTCATCAGGACGCAGCCGCAGGGGAGGTTCTCCACCTTGTTCCGCCTCGCCTCCAACTCCTCCATCCGACTCGTCCTCCTCGTCGTCCGTCTCGAAGAGCTGATAGCCCAGCGCCACCAGGATTGCTGCTTCGAGGTCGCTCGCCGCGTCTCGGGTGACGATCGTCGTCTTGCGTCCCGCCATACCCGGAGCGTAGAACGAGAACATCGTGTTGCCGTCTTCGTCCACATCGGTGAGGTCCCACTCTGCCTGCGTACATGGCGGCAGCGCGATGTAGTGCGCACCCCCCTCGACATCCTCCCAGATGATCAGCGGTCCAGGATCCGTGTCCGGGTAGCCCATCTCAGTCTTGAACAACAGCTTCCTCTCTTTCGTCAGGGTGCCTCCACGCCAAGAGATCCCCCACGTCCTGCCAGTACGCTACCACCCACGAGCCCGCATCGCCTAGCTCCACAGCCAGTCGGGCACGGTCGTAGCGATCTCTGATGGACCGCAGTCGCGCCTTGCTTACACTACCGCCTCCTTCGCCAGCACTTGTGCCCATCCCCATGTAGACACCCGTAGTTGTGAAGCCTGCGCCACCTATTGTACCACGGTTGCTTTCCTATTGCAAGCAGCTTCTTCTCTTGCCCTCTGCACCGCACTGGCAAACTCCACATCCCGTTTCATCCAGTCGTACACCGTTCGCCTGTCCATTGGTAGCGAGCTTGTGGCTTCCCGGAACGAAATACCATGACGAACTCTACTCACAACCAGGCATTGTATAGCCCACCTGTCGCTTGGTAACGACCTAAGTCGTCGATCCTTGAGTGGGGCCTCCAAGACAAGGTGGTTGACACTGAGGCGAATTGCGGCGAGCATGGGGACAGCCAGGCGCCCCCGATGAGAGACGTACTCAAGGGCCGCGTTGAGCAGGGCCGCCCTTCTGCTCTCGTCAAGGAGTAGGACCTGAAGCATGTCGTGCTCACCAATCCTGCCGCGAGCGATGGCAAGGTAAGCCTGCCAGTACTGCTGGGCAAGCGGGCAGCGCGTTGTTGCGCTGCAACCACAGTCCAGGCTAGCTGCTCGCATCGTAGGGCATAGCATCCTTGAGTGAGAGAAGGAAGGCATTCGAGCCCTGCGCCTGAAGGAACTCGTCGGGATCCGTGGGGCCCAGCCAGAACTTGGCGAAGGGCAGGTCCTTGGCGATCTTCGGCACAATCGTTTCGGCGCGATAGTCCAGGGCGAAGATCACCTCGTTGTACCCCTGAAGGTACGGGGCGAAGGCGCTCTTCCAGCCGCGCAGGGCGGGAAGGCCGATGCAGAAGTAGCCCTCGGTGACAAGCCGGATGCAGTTGAGAGCTCCCTCCACCACGACAAGTCGGGGCGACCTGGAACTCGGCGGCAGGAGCAGGATGTCCCCGTTGAAGATCCGTCCGGTAGGAAGCCCGGGGAACCAGTGGTACTTCGGCAGCTTGCCGTCCATGTGCCGGTACTGGATCGTCCAGAGTCGGTCCCGTCGCATCCAGGGGATGGTGATCGCGCGCCTGTCGTAGACCGCTCCGCGGCCGAGCCGGAACCTGGACATGATGCCACCGCTTATCCCGCGTGCGCAGAGGTTCTCGAACTCGAGGGCATCTCCGGGAGAGAGGTACATGTCGGCGATGCACTTCTCCACATAGCCCGTGGTCTCCAGTTCCTCACGGTACGCAGCGGCGGTCGGGGTGTCCTCGATGACTGGACTGAGGTCCCTGAAGACGGCCTCCGCCCCGAATCCCAGTCTCTTCACCCAGTCGTCCGCGGCCTGAATGGGTGGGGGGTCGTTGGCGAGATCGCCCGGCCACAGGAATGGACGCTTTGCCCCATCATTCAGGCCGCTACGAATAGTGGCCAGCACACTCTTCTCGCCATCCTCTTCGACGAGCCCCATGGCAACCGCTCCGGCATAGAGTCCGGACCTGGCCGCGCTGTCCGTCATGAGTCCCGCCGCAACCAGCTGGCCAAGCCGGTAGGCCACCTTGTTCAGCGTGGAGTTCCTTGTCCCCTTCTTGGCCTCGGTCAGCAGCGCGATCTCGCCGTCGATCACCGTCTGGAGGTAGAGGGCCGCACGATCAGTCGCGTTCATAGATCCCCCTGATCAGTCTTGACTCCGGATCCGCCCAAATGGGCCAACCAGCCATGCCCTCTCCGTGTCTCTGCTTGAGCAGCTGCACCCATAGGAGATTCGGGCTGAGCGGATAGCGTCCCGCTGGGAGATCGGCGTAGCCCTGCCGCTGACAGGCGTCGTTGCGCCAGGGGCGGTAGAGCGACATCATCACGTCAGCAACATGCGCCACCTCGGAGGAGTAGTAGGAGTGCCCCATCTTCGGGATGGGCACTCCCAGGAGGTCCACCTCCTCCTTCGCCTGTACCGCCACCACGATCGGGCACCCCGCGTGCTGGGCGATCTTGCGCAGAAGTCGCAACGCCGCTGCCACTTGCAGGTTCCGCTGCTCGAAATTGCCCTGGATGTCCATGATCTGGAGGTAGTCCAGCAGGATCAGCGAGGGCTTCCCTCGCCCTCGCTGTGCCACCAGCCGGATCTCATGCAGGATCTGCTCTGCCGAGAGATTGGGTAGCTTCTCGATCGTGAGGTCATCCAGTGTGGGTACGGGCTCCCGACCCGAGACCCAGCATGGGTACGTGGCCGCGCGTGCCAGAGCTGCCGTGGCCTCTTCCATCGTCACCCCGTCAGGCGACGGCAACTCTCCCGCAACCCAGCAGAGGATCTGGCCCTCGGTCTCCTCGAGTGAGACAAAGAGGACGTACTTGTCCTCGATCTTATTCGCCATGAGGCGGTGGCACTCGGTCCTGGCAAGGTGGACCAGGAACGTCGTCTTCATCATCGAGGGCCGCGCGATCACCGCCAGCATCCGCCCGGGATAGACGCGGCACACCACCTTGTCGATCTCTGGAATGCCGAACGACATCGGTGTCAGACGGCCACTCGAGATCTCCTCGAGAAAGCCGCGATGGAGGGCGGCTACCTCGCCTGGGCTCTTGGCGAATGCCCGAATGTCGCTCACCTGGCAGCCCCGACCAGATAGCTACAGTCGGTGGCCTCGGCAGTGCTCGCCATTGCGGTCGAGATCAGCTGCTCGATCCTGGGCCAGCTGGGCGCTCGCCCCTTCTGGCCCTCGAACGACTGGCGATACAGCTCATCCAACCGCTCAAAGACCTGATCGTCCGCACCATCTGCCCGCCATTGCTTCAGATGCCGGTTGATCGCCCCCCGCAGAGAGCCACTCATCCTCTTGGTGTCCGGTGCCCCCATGATGCGGGCCACGATCTCGAAGCCGAGGTCCCTCTCCCGGGGATGGTCGGTAGGCAGTTCCGTCCCCCTGGGGGTTCTCTTCTTTGTAAGGTTCTCTACTTTGTATGCGTCCGTGTTTGCCGGATCCGGTTTTGCCGGATCCGGAAAATCCGGAAGCGGCTCAATCTTCTCGCTCACGACCACCGGCAGGGGAAAGTCGTACACATAATACTCTATGCCACCTGCGCGACCCTGTGCATCCCTCACCTCATGGCGGACGACATGGCCAGCCTGGATGAGTTCTGTGAGGAGGCCGTAGGCCTTGTCCCGGCCTATCTGGCCAGCGGCGCGCAGGTCGGCGATCTGGACGCGCCAGTCCCGGGGCTTGGAGAGGAGGTAGAGCAGGAGTCCGCGGGCATCGAAGCTGAGTTCCTCATTCTGGGCCAGCTTCCTGGGGACGACCAGGAAGTCCTCCTGGAGCTTGCTCCTGACGATCAGGGTTGTCACTGGCACCTCCGACATGAATCAGGCGCCCGTCGTGTTCCACGTAACCGAAGCGTGCCATGACGGCCTTGGCCGCTTCGGTCAAGTCGGCAAGGCGAGCCAGGCGGCGCTCGAGGGAATTGGCTACGGTGTCGCCGTAGAGGGTACGAGTCAGTAGTACGAGGAGGGCTCGGTGGTCGAGCCCGAGCTGGGTGGCTATCTCGTGGAAGGCCACGAGCGCCAGGCCTAGTCCGTGTTCATGGTACTCACGGCGACGTGCGGATCGCTTCTTGGGCTGAAGCTGGCGGGTCCGTCGTTCATAGCTGCCCTTGGTCATTCCGACCCCCTCCAAGCCATGTCAGGAGAAGCTGGGACACTTGTGGATTCAGCGAGTCGCCGACGTAGCGATCGAGTCCGCTCCCCGGGGGGGCCTTGATGATACGCAGAACGTGGTTGGCCTCCAAAACCCCCACGAGGCTGAACTCGTACTCCACTCCGGCCTTCATCACGGGCGAGACGCCCACGGGCTGGCGGTTGCCCTTCTCGTCGGGCTCCCAGTCGGTCTTGGCCCGCAAGGTGCAGATGACGTGCATTGGGTGGGCTGCCGTGGCGGCGGATGCCTTCGAGAGCACCGTGATGAGGCGACGGAGCGCCGTATTCGCTGGGCCCCACGCCTTGCCATAGGCCTTGTCCTTCTGGGGTAGCCGGTCCATCGTATCCAGGAGTCCGCCCTCGCCCTCCCAGACGTGGGAGAGTGAGTCGATGACGAGGGCGTCCATCTGGGCACGCACCGCGGCGCCCACCGCGGCGATGTAGTCGTTCACCGAGAAGGCGCCGAGGCGCAAGGTCTGGAAGGCAACCCAGTCTGCGTACTCGCACGCTCGCCCCATCTCGGTGTCGATGACGCCGAGCTTGCCATCGGGACCGATGAGATTGCGAGCCAGCTCGATGGCGAAGCGGGTCTTGCCCGACCCGGAAGGGCCGAATACCGCCGCCCGCAGTTTGTCGGCACCCCGCAACGCGGGGGCGAACTCCAGCACGGATGAGGCGGAGGGTGGATCACTGGTCATTGTCTGTCTCCTTGAGCACGTACACGTAGGTCCTGCTGCTGTGTGGCACCACCAAGTCCAGCTCGCGCAAGCGAAGAATGGTGGTGTACGCGGATCCGGCCGAGATGTCAAGTACGGTAGCCAGCTCACCGGAGGTGAGGCCGGTAGGGCCCACCCGCTTGAAGCAGTCCAGGGCCAGCCCGTCTCTGGCATCTCGATTCATCAAACGCACATCAGTACTGGACTGGCGACCCTGGGGCCGCCCGATGCCCGGACCCCCGTGCATGTTCGCGCGAAGCTGCTCGACCTCCGCCCTACTCACGTAGTAGCGCAGTACCATCCCGGTGCCTGGGTCCCGCACGGTCTTGGGGTGCTCGGACAGAAGCCCGCGATGGATGTAGGTGCGGATGGTGACGGGGCGTATGGGCTCACCAGTATCCCTGCGACGTAGGAGCTGAGCCGCCTCCTTGCAGGTGAGTGCGTCATCGGACATGCGTTCCTCCATGGTCATTCGTCGTCGTTCAGGAAGTCGTCCAGGGTCCCCTGCTCGTCCTCGATCGGCTCCACCTTCAGGAACTTCACGGCGCTGCCGAACCGCGACTCCAGGCCCTCGAGGTAGTCGAGTTCGCGGCTTGGGATCATGTCCGAGTCGTCGGTGCGCAGTGTCACCTCGATGTGAGGGCGATAGACGGCAATGATCGCCGGGATGCCTTGACTATCCTTGACAAGAACATCCTTCTCAATGGTCAGGAAGCCCACCTGCTCTTCCTCGACCTCCTCGACCTCCGCCGCCTTGTAGCCTCGCTCCCAGGGCATGAGCCCGTAGGGATGGGACACATACACCAGCGTCTCACCAGGGATGAACCACGACGGGATGCTGTGGATGCGCCTGCTCACCCCGCGCTCTCGCCCCTCGCGGAGGAAACGTTCGCGGGTCGGGTAGGTGGCCACACCCACGTTGAGCAGCATCGCCACCTCGGGCAGATCAACCGGATCCATTGGACATCCCGCGCACTCCTCGGGGCACGCGCACGCCATCACGTCGCGGCCACCGAACTCTCCCGCCACCTGGTCGGCGATCCAGTTGTACTGCGAGGAGGGCAGGTTGATGGCCCGAAGGGCGCGGATCACCGCCGCCTCGATCTGCTGTCGCAACTCCGTCCCGTTACCGAACAGGAGGCGGGGTGAGATCTTTTGGTAGCCTCGCCTCAGCCGGATCCCACCCCCGCATGCCTGGCAGGCCGTGAGTGGGTAGGGCAGGCGTCCACAGGCGCGATCGAACATGCCCCCACAGAGGTAGAGCCGGAAGACCTCGGATTCATCCGGCACACGAAAGCCGCACCCACGCGGCGGTTCCCTGCTGATCTCGATGTGCATCAGTCCCACCCCACTCGCTTGCTGACGGCGACGCGCTCGGCCTCGCCGAGGAGCAGTTTCTTCTGCTCCATGACCTGGGAGAAGTGGAGTCCCACGTCGCCCACGAAGAACGGATTGCCAGCGGGCTCGTGGCGCCACTTCCTCAGCAGCTGCTCGTAGCTCGCTCCATCAATCCAGGCCATCATCTGTTCCGGTGTCATGTCACTTACCCCCCACCAGTCGGTACCGCCACAGGCCATTGATCACATGTTCGCCCTCTACGGTGTGCGCGCCATAGATTCCCTTTCTCAGATCGCGGATCCGGGCGGAGACAGCCGTCTCGGTGGACTCGATCCCCCTGATTGCAAGCTCGTCTTGCAAACGGCGCAGCGTCCACCAGTCCCCGTCGCGCATGCAGTCGTAGACCGCCTGGAGCTGTGTGCCCATGCGACGAGCATCCCGCCCCTCGTCAAACGTCACCCCGTCGAATGGCGGGGCGGCCTCCATTGCTTTCATCCACGCTACCAGCTCGCGTGTCTCAGGGCGGGCCGTGGGTCCGAGAAGCTCCCCCACTGGCAGGACGGCCACCGGAGTGCCATTGCGCTTCCGACCGTAGGCCCAGGCGATACTCTCGGTGTGCTCTACCATCCGCGCCAGCGAGAGCGTCGTCACCACGTCCTGGGTGAGATACTCAATGACGGCCTCGTACTCCCCCCGCGCCCACAGCTCGGGCGCCATGCGTCCACTCATGGAGGTCAATACCTCCCCGTTGGAAAGAGTCACCCGGTGGAGCTTCTGCTCCAACCCCATACCCCTGAGACAGGCGTTGAGCGATACCCGCCCGCCCGTGGCCTGGACCACCATGGCCATCAGATCATGGTGCTGGAGCGTCACATGACGCAGGGCCGCCCGTCCCGCGCGAGAGAGAACCTGACCCGCCAGCACACGGCAGTCGAAACCCGCACCGTTGAAGCTGAAGACCCGGTAGCCCTCGTGGAGCAGCGCATCGAGGATCTCCACCATACTCTCGGCGGAGTCCAGACAGTCGGCCCGCCATACCCGGATCTCTTCCGTGTAGCCGTCCGACCAGATCACGGCTCCGCAGGTCATGGTGGGCAGAGACCCCAGCGGCGAGGAGTTGAAGTCCGCCGGGAGAGAAGTGGTCTCGATGTCGAACGCCGCGATCTTCGCGCTGCCCCCTTCCTCGACCAGAGGCATCGCCAACTGCACTCCCCCGTAAGCAGCCATGTCTTCCTCCTATCGCCGGATAGGGTTACCAGTATATCAGGTCACTACGATCTTGTCAAGAGTCGGGTTGGTCCGGGTCCATCGTGATGATCCCGTAGGGGATCGTGATGCCGTAGCGCACCGCCTCGGCGAACTCCTGCGAGCCAAGCCCGAAGAGCGCGGCGGGCTCTGCCACGATCCACCAGATGCCCAGCTCGCTGGCGGGATCGTGAATACCTACCACCCTGAGACCCACGGGAATCTGGATCGTGTGACCCCGCCACGCGAGGGTAACCGCCCGATTGACGGTGCCGTATCTATTCTGGGTCTTCACCTTCATCCGCCCCTGGCCCCGCGAACTTGACGCGGAACGATTCCTCCACCCACGTCTCGACCCGCATACCGTGGAGCAGGGCGGCGAGGGCCGGGTTGGCGGCCAGCAGCCCGTCAAGCTCGCGGGCCTTGTAAGACACCTTCCTGTACGAAGGCACACGAGTGATGATACCGAGAAGGAACCTCAGGGGCTCGCCGTCCTGCCACCCCGGGACCCTCGGCAACTCACGGGCGATCCGGTCTCGGATCGCCCTTTCCGTGTCCTTCAGTTCCGCCAGCTCGCACCGGACATCGTGCAGTTGTCCGAGCAACTCGGACACCATCGCGGTTGGGTCATGGTCGTTCATCTTCTTCTCCATTCTCGAACTCCAGACGCTGAAGCAGCGTGGCGAGAAGCATCTCGCCCACCATAAACCACCCACTCGTGCCCCACCCCTCAAGGGCACATTGCCTCTCAACGCGATCCGCGAGTTGGGATGCGCACAGCTCCACGGCCTCTCTGTCCCCCTCATCCAGAGCGTCGAGTTCCTCGACCGTGAGGTAGCACTCTTCGTGTCTGACGAGATAGGGATTGCCACGCAGGATGCCGATGGCCACCTGGAGGGATCCCCCGTAGCTACGCTCGTGGATTGCTATCCAGGCGAGGGCCGCGTTGATCCGCTCCTGCAACTCCTCGACGGTCGGGTTGTCAATCCTCTTCGTCATGAGAGTCCTCCGGAGCCAACCAGTAGGCGAGCGCGTCCTCGAGCTGGCGCAGAAGCGGATGGTGGCGGTTCCGCGGACAGGCAACCCCCTCACGCGCATGGGGGTCAACCGCACCCGTAACGGTGATCTCGATCTCGGAGTGGTCGATGTAGATCGACACCACTCCGTTCCGCTCCTCGGCTACCGCCACCACGGTGCCGAGCACCACGCCCAACTGGTCATACTGGCTGGTCGTCGAGTTCATACTCCCTCCAGAGTTGATCCACGGCGCGCAGGTCCTGCTCGCAGATCCTCTGCGCGAAGTAGAGCGACGCGCGGCACGCATTGAGCAACAGGGCTCGCTTGGTGGGGTGCATCTGATCGAGCGTGTAGGGGGGATTGCAGAAGTGCAGCGGTGGCATGAGGCCCAGTAGCACGTAGGCCTCGATGATGTCCCAGGTGAGGTCCATGCCACCACCGCCCAGTGCCAGCACCGGCTCGCCCCCCACGGTCGCCACAACGCAAGCAGTATTCAGCACCCTCATCTGCGCCTCGTGGACAGTGTAGCGGAGCCCCGGCAGGGGGTAGTAGTAGCACATCATCGGGAAGAAGTGGTCCTCTGTGTTCAGCGCCCCCCAGAGCAAGTCTGTCAACTTCGCGTGATACTCGTCGGTCCAGTCCATCGGACTGAGAAGACCCTCCTCGGGAGCCACGGGGAGATAGGAGGCCAAGTCCAACAGCTCCTCATCGCTCAGGCCATCGGGATCGGGCACCACCAGATCCCAGGCCGTGCCCAGGTCCGTCCACTGGTAGGGGACCGGGACAACCCAGGCCGAATCGCAGGACAGGTTGTCAAGATCAACTTCGATCTTCATCGTGAGATTCCTCTCCCCGCCCCTGAAGAGCGGCGCTGGCAAGCTCGCGGGGAAGCGCAACCACGTCGGGATAACCCGAGTGATTCCCCTCCGCGTCCGAGTTGAAGATGACTGCGAGCACCTTTCCGTCACGACACGCAACCAGCAGTGTCGGCCAGAGGAATCCGTGTACGGAGGGATACTCGTAGTCGATGATCGTTCCGCCCACCAGTGGCGATAGCAGCTGGACGAGGAGAGAGCGCCACGCATGCGTGTCAGTCGGATGCGACATCGCCGCTCCCCTCCAATTGTTTCATGTGAAACATTCTGGCCTCGTCGATCTTACGCCACGAGGGCGCGCGTTGGTGAACATCGAGGTGATACCCGAGCCCGGCCAGCTCGTAGTGAAGGGCACCTTGCTCCTCCGGTAGAGCCGGGCGCGAAATCGAGATCACGTAGTTGTAGTCGGCGGTTCCATGCTGGCCCACATGTTCGTAGGAGGTGCAGTACCAATGCCCGCGCACATCCTTCTCCACGAGCAGCGGGAACAGGGCGACCACATCGGGGAAGTAGCCCTTCCTCTCGTAGACCCGGAACACCACCCAGGTCTTTGTGTCATCCACGTCGGCACTCCTTCACTCTCGCCTTGATCTCGTCGTAGTCCGCGAAGCTAGGCGTGGTTCCGTATTCGGCAAGCCACGCCAACCTCACGGCTTCTCGAACGGACGTGTGGCCATGCGACTTGCCGCGCCGCTTGCCGGTACGCGGTTCGTAGTACGCCCAGCACGCCTTGCCCCACTTGGACGTGTAGAGCTGCACCTGCACGCTGGGGTTGTCCTCGTGGGCGAGGACCATGCCGGTGTCGGGTGACTCTTCGACCTCGTAGAAGCCACACCTGCCAAGCATCTGCACGATCTTCGATGCGTTGCTCACTGCCACATCTCGATCTCGGGGATCAAGAAGCCGGGTAGTCCGGGGTCCGCATCGTTCTCCAGTCCGGGCAGGATCTCGAAACCGCACTCGTTACTACACTCGACGGAAACCTCGATACTCGTGATCTCGGGCTTGTCGCTGTAATACTGCCCCGTCTCGGGATCGTATTCCAGGTCCGCCACCTCGCGGCACACCTCGACACGAACGAGGTATCCACCACAATTCGGGCACGACACCAGTCGTCTCACCCCACCTCCGCCTTTCCCATGTCTCGATTGTGTTGGACCCAATCACGGAAGTCCATTCGCTCGAACGCTCGGTTGTCCATGGCCCGCTCATACGCCTCATCCTCGTTGAATGGCAGGTCCAGGCCATCCGGCGCCGGGTCGTCGATCTCGTCATTCCAGACCGATGAGCCCGGCTTGAGTCGCTTGACGCCCAGATAGGTCCGCAACCACGCGCGTGCGTCGCGCTCTGTCACTGGAGAATTGAAGGTCATCGTGACCGCGTAGACCATCCCTGGCTGATGGCCCATCCAGCGCGCCGACCGCCGCGCCATCCGGCTCACATCTCCTCCTCTGGGATGTCGCCGGGGTTCGGACTGTCCAGCGAGATCAGGCCGTTGCTGGCGAGGAGGTCGAATACTCGCTCCGTTTCGTGTGGCGGCAGACCCATCCTCTGTGCCACCGCGGCAATCGAGATGTCGAGATCCTTCCGCGTCATGTCCGCGATGTGCTTGAACACGGCCTCGACCAGCGATGGCTCATGCACCGCGTCTTGCGGGACGACCTCCACCTGTTGGCCGAGGTAGTGCTGGTGCTCGCCGGGGATCAGGATGGTAACCAACCGCCCCTGGGTCACCCCATCGGCCATGACTCCGTGATACGATACGCACACTACTCCCCCGATCATTCTTTTTGTCCCACTGCCCTTTCCAGCGCCTCTATGCGGCGCAACAACTCATGGTATCGCGTTTGGAGATCCAGCAGGGTCGCTGGCGCCTCCGCCAGCAAGCCGAGACACGGACGACAGAACATGCCACTCAACAGTGGCATCCCGCATTCCTTGCAGGAGCCGTACTCGATTGCCGCGTCAGGGGCGTTCTTCTCGTGTGGCTCGCGCACCGCACGGCCCGTCCGCACCACCCACGCGGCCACGTCTGACATCATCTCCGCGTCCCACTCTTGGCCATCCATGCGCTGGGCGATCATGTCAAGTGCCCGAGAGTCCGAAACCGCGCGCGCGATCATTCCTCCTCCTCGTCCTCCTCGTCCTCCTCGTCCTCCTCGTCGGAGGTGTAGGCCGCGGTGATCTCGTCCCAGTCCACTTCGTCCAGGGCGGAGTTCAGGAGATCGGTGACCAGACACGCACCCATTTCTTCGAGACCGATGTACTCCTCGATGAAGGCCCGGGCGGATTCCGGCCCCTCAGCCGCCGCGCGCTCCCAGTCGCGGTACGCGCCCTCCTCGTTGCTGGGCCAGAGATTGACCACCCAGGTCTCATAGTTGGCCCAGCCGTTGTACCGTGCGTCACACATCTTCCACCTCCGCTTTCTGCCGTGGGAGGGGATCGAGAACCGAATCCCCTCGCAGAACATCTACGAACCACCTCGGGGTAATGGTGGACGTTTCGCCGTCACCGAAAACGTAGTCCGTGACGGCCACCAACCCGGCAATGAAGTCCGCTTCGGACTCCAGCGCCCCGCACTGCTTTCGCTGCCGCATGAGGTCAATCGCGGCATCCCTCGCGCCACCGAGCGTTCTGTCCTCTCGTGGCCCCTCGTTGCCCGTGTAGTTCACTCGTCACCCTCCATCTGACCAGTCTGGCACGGACTCATCAAGTGCTACCGCAATCTGCCAGACTAGATCGCGGAGCCCGTTCTCCGTGAACACCCAGATCGTACCCTCTGGCTCATGCACGAACGCATCGTCCCACGAATGCGCCCCCGCGATGAGTACCACATGCTCGTTGTCGAGGAGTGCGAAGAACCGAGTGTCCGATGTCACTCGAAGAACTCTCCCGTCTGGCCTATCTCTGCCGACGTTGCTTCTCTGCTCTCCATCGAGATGCAGTACGACTCACCCGAGACCGCATCTCGGGCCAGATCCTCCAGCTCGGCTCCGCGCGGATCAAAGTCGGACAGAATCACGATTACCGTTGCCCAGATCATGTCACCACTCCCCCGTGTACGCGCGCATGTGCGTTTCCTGGTACTCCGCGTACCGCCTTTCCGCGTCCTGATCGACCGCCCGAAGCTGCTCGGTGGTACAGCGGTCCACGTCGGGCTCCAGCACCTTGCCGGTCCCCCCGCACTCCGAGCAGACCTGATCGAAGCGGCCCGCCATGTAGTCCTCCATGAACTCGTCGCCCAGCTCGTCCATGTCCGCTTGGGTGAGTCCGTTCCCGTCAATGTGGCGGGCATGGTGCCCCTCACCCCGACAGATGCCGCAGATCACCCAGTGGGCGGGGACCTCGATCTCCTCCTCCCAGTCCCCCTCGGCATCCGACCAGTAGTACGTCAGCTTCAGGGTGCGCTTCGACATTAGCCATCCCCCTCTACCGGCACACACACTGCGTTGCCGTTGCTGAAGCAGCAGGGCAGATTGCACTCGTCGTCAGGGGGCGACATCCACTCGTGTGGTACTGCGTGCGGACACCCCGCGCAGTGCGCTCCACCCTTCCCTATCTCACCGCAGATGACAAGCTCGTCAAGCTCGCCGTCCACGAACTCCTCGGAAATCAGGCTATCCTCGATCTCCGAAAGGAGCGACACGAGTCTCCTTGCGACTCGGTGCAGCTCCTCGGCGTCCCCGCGATCCAGAGCCCGCCCGAGGTGCGCCAGCAACGCCTCTCCATTCGGCCCGCACGGCTGTCTGCTCACGTCCCCTCCTCGAACACGTCGAACGACTCGATGCTCTCGATGCAGTCCTGCCGGTTCTCCGGCAGCAGCCAGCTCTGGTATCGCCGGAGCATCGCTGGCAGCACCTCCTCCGGCGTCGGCACGTCCTCGTGGTCCGAGATCACCTGGAACGCGATGCACACGGCGTGGTTCCACCTCTTCTCGCCGCTCATCGACCCGTCCCCACCACGGTGCCGAGCTTATCGTCGGGCATCACGCTGACCCGGTACACATGACTGCTCGTACTGAACTCACCCATACCGCTGGCGTAGGACCGAAGATCGCCCAGGTCGTTCACATGCCTGGCCGCGGTCAAGGCGGCTTGATGTGGTGTGGCCGCTTCGATCCTCACCCACTCCGGCCGCGAGGTACTCGTTGGACACCTCCAGATGCCTACCCGATAGGTTGCCATCGTCATCCCCTTTCAGTCTGGTTCTTCCTCAGTCATGCCCCACTCGACCACGTAGCCGTGAGTCCGGATAGCGTCCACCACGTCTTGTGGGAGCGCCCCCACCTCATCGTAGTCTGTGAGCGCCCGCTTGATCGTGAAGGCGCCGCTGTCCTCGTCGCCGAAGTCGCGGTGTTCGTAGTAGCCGTGCTTGCGATCGAGGTCGATGTGAACGTCATACGGCCCCGCGTCGAACTCGACGGGGACCAACTCCACGTTCTCGACCGCTTCCAGGGCGTCCGTGAACTTCTCGTGTGTGTCCTCTCCGAATCCCGCCGACGCCGCCCAGCGCGCCAGCGCAAGGAGGGTCGCGTGCTGCTCCGGAGTACAGGTGACTACCGCCGCAAGTGTGAGCATGTGATCCCCTTTGTCGTCCGAAGTCCACATCCCACCTCGGCGTCGTGAGCCGTGACCCACAGAGTCGGATTGGCCGCCCCCCAATGGGCTACCCGCTTCTCCACCGGGCCGATGAGTACCTCGTAGCGGTCCTTGAGCCCCCGGGTCTGAGACGCCTGCACCACCTCGCGCCCCTTGGGCTTGTTCACCGGGATGCCAATGTACCATGCCATAGTGCGCTCCTAGTATACTACTAAGCCAACTCGGTGTCAACGCGCCGCATGGATGTGGGGAGCATCTCGCCCTGAACGAAGTCCCACCCGGTCGCTCCGACCATGTTCATGCGCTGGTCCATGTAGATGCCGAAGATCACGCGAACGCTCAAGGCTTCGGCCTTGGCCCATTCCTCAAGGCGCTCCCAGACGGGCTCCCAGTCGTCGCACTCGGGAATCTCGATCGAGTCCTGCCAGACGCAGGCCGCGCACCCGTAGAGCGCACAGTCGTAGGCCAGCCAGTGCTTACCCACGGCGGGCTCACCACACCCCGGCTTCCAGCCCTGGTTCGAGTCCAGCACCCGCAGGAGGTTCTTGCGCTTCAGTTGCGAGAACGAGACGACGTGCAGCGTGGCGTAGTGAGTCATGATGTCGATGCCCTCGCGCTGCCAATGCTCGGGCTGCTCGTCGCTCTTGAACGTCTGGATCTGAAGCACGAGGTAGTAGAAGAACTCCTCGCTCCAGAATGGCCCCGCCGCCTCTACGTGGTCGTCACCGTCCATCAGCAGTTGCCACTCGATACGTGGCCTATTGTCCGCCGTGCGGATGCCAAACTGGTTCGGCGGTAGCAACATTGGCTCAAACGGATCGTTGAGCATCACGCCCACTCCTCGTCCCAGGAGAGCCACTCGATCCCCTTGCACGCGAGCCGCCTCAGCAGCACCGCGGCGGCTATCGACAGGTTGCGGTCTCGATCGGCCGGGTGCTGCCACCACTTCGCCCGCTCCCACAACTCCACGGCGATCGCTCGCGCCACCATCTCGTTCCCAGCGTAGGTGTCCCACCAGTCCGCGATACAAGGGCCAACGTCCATCCCCTCGTGCCGCTGGCACAACGCTTCCGCGAGGTGCTCGCCGACGTACCGCTCGCCGTCCTCCGTGAGCGGATTCTCCAGAAACACCCCGCACCCCGCACAGTGCCACGGGGTGTCTGAGGGCTCCTCGTCGCTCCCCCACTGGGGCCAGTCGTCCGTGTCCCCGGTGTCCTCGCGCCCCTCGGCGCGCAGGTCCGCCTTGATCTTGTCGGCACAGTCACCGCACCACAGATCCGCCTGATAGGCGTACATCACTCATCCTTTCCGATCCAGGCCGCAAAGCCCCGGAGTGCGTTCAGCGGCACGAACGACGTTTGAAGCGGCAGCGGTTCTCCTGCCTCGTACACCTCCCAGCAGATGTCGCCGTCCCGATCGGCGATCACCTTCTCGTAGATCGGGGCGACCATGTGCTGATAGAAGTACGGCGGCTCGTCCCCCGGAACGAACGCATGGTAGTGGTTCTCGATGTCCGTTCTGGTGTCATCGTCACGGACGACGATGGAGTCGTCAATCAGCCAGCCACACTCCTCTGTCACCCTGCTGTTCCAAACGACGCGCCACGGCGTTGGCACCAGAGGTGGAAGCGTCAAGCCACCATCGGAGGCCAGACCCTCATCCACCTGGCAGGCGTTCCTTACGGCCCGCGCCATCCCGATCAGCACATTCACGCGCTCGGCGTTGAGCCGTATCCGGTAGGCGAACGCTCTCGTGTCACGCGAGTGTATGGGCCTCACCCCGACCCATAGGATCAGATCACGCCGTACCTCATCCGTGCTAGTCATTCCCCCTCCGGTTCTCGTTGTTCGGCCCACTCCGCGGCTTCCAGCAACTCCATCATCTCCACACGATCGTCAGTCATAGTGGCGCACCGCCGAAACTCTCTTGCCAACCCGGTGACCACGGTGCCAGAGGACGCGAGGGCGTACATCGCCGACCACTGGCCATCGTGCCAGTCCTCTGCCAGTGTGCGCGCTCGCATCGCCACCTCGAACTCGGGTTTCACTGTCACTGCTCAATCTCCGGGTGAACGACGAGCCCGTCCTCCCGCATCCCGACCACCACGTCCTCCAGATACCGCGGCTCGACCACGACTCCCCCGGCGAACCACTGCGCATCCTCGCTGATATGCTCGCTGATCCAGTCGCGCGCCCCATCGGTCTGGGGCTTCACGATGGAGAGACTGCTGTCCAGGTAGACCAGCACGTCGCAGGTCGTCAGGCCCGCGTTGAGGCGATCACGCGCCTCGATTACCCGCTCCCACGAGCGGTACGTCTTGACCACCGTCCAGACATCATCCGGGTCGCCCTCCCGGTGACTGGTCAGGTAGTAGAGCGTCTTGGACTCGCCGTGCCAGACGGTTACCGCCCAGCTATTAGGCATCGCCCCTTCACCTCCACGATGTTGCTCACCTCGTCGAACACGATGACCGTATCCGAGGAGATCTCGAAGTGCGTTTCGGGCCGGTCGTATCGCCCGATCCACTGGCGATTGTGCTCCTGGTAGAAGCGCCAGGACCACCCGAGACACTCCATCACCCCGTTCAGCCGTTCGCGCGTTGTCGGCGTGGCCCACCCGGCCAGCGTGAAGTGCAGTTGCTCCTGGCCCGCCTCTGGGCAATACTCGCGCCACACGATCGCGTTTGAGTGCAAGTAGAGCACCGTCCCGTCTGTGATCGTGTTGCCGAGCCAGCGCCGCTCCCTGCGCACGAACGCTCCTGCGACCTTCCTTGTGATCTCCCTCATTCGCCCCTCCCTCACTCCTTCTCGTGGTCACACATGAACTTCGGTAGCCCACACATCGGGCACAGGCCACAACCCTGGTGCCACAACTCCCCGGCCGTCTTGCAGTTGACGCGCCCCAGGTCATCGCGCTCCGGAGGTTCCCCCGTCAACGCCTCGAACTCCTCTGCGGTCATGTCTCTGCCCCGGATCAGCACCGCAATCCGGAGGCGCGTGGTTAGCGCCTGCTCCGTCTGGAATGCGGTCTCCAACTGAGAGTTGAGCCCCACGATGTGCAGCCGCGCCGCGAGCAACTCGCTATTCAGCTTGGAGCACTCGTGATGTAGCCGCCTGAACCTGCGCCGATCCCGGTATCTCACTCGTAGCGTGGCCTTTCGTTCGGCCAGAACACGCCCGGCCCGTCCTCGATCCACACCACGTAATCCTCGCCGCCGAGGACCGAGTTCCGCTTGCCCGTGTCGGGGTAGATCGTGGTCAGTGCTGAGACGATGGCCTCGATGTCCCCTTCCATCTCATCCAGCCACGACACCCGAGCCGCCGCTCGTGCCGCGTTGCGCGTGGTGAACGGCCCGCGCTGGTACGACTGCGCGATGTGTCCCGCATCCTCCCACCACCAGTACCACCCCTGTCCAACCGCGGCCCAGCCCTGTCCCTGGCAGAAGCGAACCACCAGTCCCCAGCGACACTTCTCCGGATGCTCCACCATCACGGTAAGCACCGGGGTGCCCGTGTCGTACCACCAGCCCCCTTCCTCCGGCCCCCCGAAAAGGCGGTCGATCGAATAGACGTTGACGTACCGCCGATGGTGCATCAGTCCTCCTGGCTGTTGACGTAGATCTCCGCCCGGCCCACGTTCGCGGTGCGAAGCACCTGCGCCATCGCGTTCGCGTGCGCGGTCTTGCGCTCGATGCTCTGGTCGTAGCCCCGGATCATCACCTGCACCCCACCGCGATGGGCGGGGTCCGCCTGATGCTCGCTCACCAGCCACCGGGCGAACGCGCAGTTGCCGGGATACACCCGCAACCACGCGAATCCCTTGCTGTAGCTGATGGCCTCCACCGCCTTCGTGAAGGCATTGACCACCTGGATCGGCTCCGGCACACACGCGGCGGCGGCGGTGGCGCCCGCCACCATCCCCGCCTCCCACGCCTTCGCCCACTCCTGGCGCTGGGCGTCACGCTCCGCGCCCTTCTCGCGGACCATCGTGAGCCACGCCCGCCGCGCCTGCTTCATGCAGTCCTCGCAGTAGCCCTTCGTGGACTTCGGGCTTGCCGGGTTGTCGCACCCGTCGCGGATGCACACCTTTACCTGCTCCTGCACCTGCACCTGCGCCTTGGTCATGTTCTCTCCCTTGGGTAGATTACCCGTTCGTCCTTCTCGGAAAAGATGTTCTCCCCGAGCCGAACCACCACGATCCGGTCGGTTGCCAACCGTCGTTTTGCGACCACCACCGCCCACCGATCTCCAGAGGCGTGAAAGATCGTTTGCCCCTCTGTGCCGATGGGCCGGGAGCCGTCCGCTCGCGGACGATATGCCAGGTACATTCTCAGTGGTCTACGAGTGCGGCCCATCCCCATCCTCCGCATAGGCAGACTCGATCCGCTCGTTGCAAAAGTCGCAGAATAGCAGCGGATCTTCCCAGTTTGCGTCCACCGCGATGATGCGGTGGTCGAGCCAGTCCCGCTTTCCGGCACACTTCGGGCACATGACGTACTCTGCCTTGTCGTGGCCGTCCTTCTGAACCGCAAGGCCAAACAGCGGATACCCGCCCGGCCAAGCGTACCCCTCGCGGAGCTGTCGCCGCTTGCTCTTTGCCATAGCACCCCCTAGAACACTTGTGCTACCATGCGGGCACCCAGGGAATCGAACCCCGGCCTCCGGCACCAGCCCAGCCCGTGACCTGCTAGCAGCTCGGCACTCCCGCGCGACGCGCCGCATACCTCAGCGTGTGCTGTGGCGCACCAGGATGCGCCACCCGCGCGTTCTGCACCTGCACGATCCGGCCATCCGCATAGTGGATGCGGAGGACGCGCCCCTCTGGCTCATATACGCAGCGGTCCACTCCTACCGATTCCAACGCCTGCACATGCACGTTCACACTTGCGCTCCTTTTCAGTCCTCCCGCCACCAGTCTGGCGGGAGATCGTAGGCCAGCACCATGATTGGCGCAGGCCGTGTGCCAATCTGCCTCCACGACGAGGGCGAGATCAGCGGACACGCACGCGCCAACTCACTCCGAACCGCATCGAACAGGGCGCGCGCCGCATTGCGGCTTTCCATCTTGGGCCGCTCACACGGTGGCTCCAGATCCCCCGCGCACGGTACGCACGGCGAACATTCCGGAACCTGCGCCACCCAGGGCGACGCCTGCACCGACAGATGGATTGCTCCACCCAGATAGAACGTCTCGATCTTGAGTTGCCCCGGCTTGCCGTCTGGCCCGTCTACGAGCTGGTCGTAGGTGTAGAGGAAGTCCTCGCCCTCCGGCCCGGAACAGGTCTCGCAGGCATCGCCCCAGTCCTCACACACGCCCTCTTGGCACATCCCCACGTACTCACCGTGAGTCTCGATCTCGTCGAGCACCCAGTCCGCGAGGTCGTGTTGCATGACCGCGCCAAACGCTATCCCTGTGTCATTGTCCGTGTTCGGCACGGTCCCACCCATTCGGCGGATCAGGTCCGCCGTTGTGACCATCAGGCCGCCTTTTGCACCCTCATGACCTTGACCCGCCTGGCCGGGACGACGACCCGCACACCCGACCCCCCGAAGGTCATGACCCACGAGCTATTGCGGCGCTCCGCGAGCGCGAGACGCTTGCGGAACGGCCCGCTCTTTACGCGGACCAACTCCATCGCAGTCCCTCCTTGTATCCTTCACGGACCTGCATTTCGCAGAGCTGGTATACCGCACCAGCCCGCGACGTATCGGGAGTGGAGAGCCATCTCCACCCCTTGCGAGTCTCGCGCCGGAGCAAGAACTCGTATCGACGAGTCCCCACCCTGACGCGACGCACCTGGACCCGGCCCGTCTTGAGCCGGGCTTCGGCGATCAGATCCCCTGGATCGCCTGCGTCCCAGTCCATAGACCCCCCTACAGCGCCGCGATGGCGTCTAGGACCGTCTCCACCTCGGAGGGCGTGAGGCTCCCAATCACGTCGCTCGTGATTGGCGTGTCGTACACGATGTCCCACTCACCCGCCTTGTCGAACCGAATCACTGCCAGCTCCCGCAACCCCTCTTCGTGCCCGTATGAGAAGCTATGACGCACCACTGACGCGCCATAGCCATTGGAGAAGCGGTACAACTTCTGCTCTCCGTCGCGACACGGGCACACCCTGTACGCCTGATGTGCCATACTACCTCCGTTCTCCTGCACGCAAACGCGCGCCCAGGCCACCCGATGCGCACGGCATCAGGTGGTCTGGGCGCGCGTCAAGGGACGGCCCGACACGGGCCGCCCTTGGGCGCTCTATTCGATTGCGAACACCTCGCCGGTAGCGTCAACCCAGTTGACGCGCCAGCGCCTATCATGCTTCGGTTCGGGCACCGGGCGCAGGTGGGCGGGCGTCGGGCGCAGCGCAGGCTGAAGCACGCGCACGCGGCTACCGCGCGCGACATACTCCGGCACACGCCGGGTCCGGGCCGGGCGCGCGTCCACGATAGACTTGCGGACGCGCTCCTTCATCGTGGCGCCATGGTCCGACACGACCTCGTACATATCCCCAGTGTACGTGTCGGGCACGCGCAAGCGCACGACCTCCGGCCGGGCCGTGAGCATCATCCGCTTCTCGTCCGAAGTGCGCGGCCCCTGGTGCAATAGGTGCGCCAGGTATGCGCCCATTTCGGGCGAGCAGGACATACTCTGCTCACGGTCCATCGCGGCCCACTTCGCGCGCGACGCCTTGCGGCGGTCATTGCGCGACATGGTATCCTCCGCGGCCCTCAGATTTCGGGCGAGGGCTGCCCCGTCGGGTTCATCCCGAAGTCATATTTACGCTACCGTCCTAGTGATTCGCTCGACCACTAGGCCAACGGTCACATAACGTTAGTGGTATCCTCACGCTAACGTTATCCGTGGTAGCGGCATCCTCACGCTATCACGTCCTAGCGTTACAACGATTGACGGTAGCGTGTTGTTGTAACACGCTACCGTCAATCGGTAGGCTTTGCAGCCTGAGACAAGCATACCACACGCTGTCAATAGAACAAACGTTCGATATGACATTGTGTGATATGCTGATTCTATTTATGCGCAACCTAGCATAAACGTATCTGACACTACCGTAATAGCGTAAGGGTCAAAGCGCCGGAGAATCGGCCGAACGTGTAGCGCTACCTCACGCACGCGAACGATTCTATCCGGGCGCGCGCGCGCGGGGATTGTATCGTTCGCGGGCGCGCGCGCGGGGATTGTATCGTTCGCGGGTATGTCGTGCGCGATTCTGCTATGGTCCGCTGAGGTAGTGTCGTCAATCCGGACCGTGCCCCATGATAGGGTTACGTAGGTTGCAAGGCAGAATCGGTAAAACTCTGCCAGGTCGCATTCCTCCGCATTACCGTCGCAGAATATTATCCAAATTGTATCAGACTTATGCTCGATAGCGGCATTGTAGGCTTCCCTTGCTCCGATATTCTCGCCCACATTATCGGAGAATTGTAGATAACTTCCGTCGGCCAATTCTACTTCATACTGCCACGTCTTCACCATTGTGCCACCGTCCTTTGTTGTGATAGAATCGGGTAATGTTGTCGGCAGTCTAGAGAAGACTGCTAAAGGGTATGATAGCATGGCAAAGGTAGAATGCAAAGCCAGGATGATAACGGGCAGGATAGCGGGAGGATAACGGGCAGGATAGCGGGAGGATAACGGGCAGGATAACGGGCAGGAGAATCAAGAAACGGAGGGAGGGAGGGAGGGAGGGAAAAGCAGGGGGAAATAGAGCGCGGACATGTATATCGCGTATATCGTGTACTACGAGTTATATCACGTAAATGCCACAAGGCCCCCAGTTGGGGGCCTTGTGGGGGTGGAATGACGGGCGGAGGAGTTCGCTATGGATAGCGCATTGTGCGTGCGGTGCGCCAGTGCGTACCGCCGCCGTTGGCGCGAGGATTGATCAGTGGGATCTTGAGGAGTACCAGGTCGTAGTATTTCTTGGCCAGCTCGGCCCAGGAGATGACGATGAGGATCCACGCGGTCACGAACTCATAGGGATTGGCCGAGTCGAACATCGGCAGGTCGGGCGGAATCTTGATCATGTAGATCAGGGCGGCGGCGCCAGTGACGATGTAGACCAGGATGCGAGGATTGAGGCCGGTGGCGTCAGTGAAGCGCCGCAGAAGGCCGGTGACGAAGGAGTTGATGGCCGGAATAGCGAAGAGGGTGGCCAATGCGGTCAGAAGCAGGGCTGGCCAGGACTCCCCCTCCGTCTGGAGGACGAGGGCCAGCAGGGCGGTCAGAATGACCATCACGTACACCATGGTGCGCTCCGTTCTGTCAGAACCACTTACTCAGTATTATACCACCCCTGGGCGGTATTTCAACCCCCGACTTACATCCCAACCTTGATCACTTTGCCGCTGGACTGATGCCAGAGGTAGACTCGGGAGGGAATCAGGTGGATCTCCCCGGCCACCAAGGGCACCGGCTCGCCTGCCAGCTGGGCGGTGTAGTCCCCGGACGCATCGCTGTAGGCATACTCGTTTGTGAGAGGCGACATGCCATCCTGAAGCATGGACCTGAGCAGGGCCGCGGAGGCATTGAGGTGAATCCCCCGGGCCCACTGCTCGCTCGTAGCCGTGGCGCGGACCTTGGCGATGTCGATGGTGGTCACTGGCGGAGGGGCCACGACCTCCCCGGGCAGGGTGCGCATGACCCCGATCACCTGCTCGAGCATGGATGGCTGTCTCGTGAGGTCCCAGGTGAGCCAGTGAGGATCGAGCGTTCCGTTCCCGAAGTCCACGCCACCTATCACATAGGGATCCTGGCTGATCTGCCACCAGTACCAGTAGAGCTGCTTGGCGTAGTTCCCGGCAGCGCCCCCGGTCCATTCGGGCTGCTGGAAGTCGGCCCAGCCCCCACCACCGGGTCCTGGTCGCTGAGTCACGCCCCCGTCGATACCCGACTCCGTGATGACGAACCGAACGCGATCGAAGCCCGCGTCTACCAGACGCTTCCGCAACTTGCGGTAGCGCAGGGTGAGCCACCCCTCGATCCCCGGGGTCATGAACTGGGCGCGATCCAGTGACATGCCCGTCCAGGAGCCCCCTGGGGGGTACTGGTTCTTGCCGTCTGGTGTCTGCCAGGCATACTGCACGTAGGGGGCGCTGTACTCGTGGAAGTGGAGCACCGCGATGTCTGGATGGGCCTGGAGGTACTCCCAGCCGGTGCGCATGTAGCTGAAGTCGTCACCTTCGACGAAGCCGGTGCTGAAGCCGCCGATGCACGCCGCACGGCCCATCTCGTTGAGGCGCTTCGCCAATCCGACCTCGGCCTGAGTGAAAGCTCGCAGGTCCTTGGCTCGCACGGCCACCTCGTTCATGCCCTCCCAGCCCCAGACCTCTGGGTGAGCCCGAGCCGCGGAGAGGACCCTACCCTGGAACGCCCCATAGTCGTTGAGGTTCTGGTCGGCAACTACCCGCCCGATCCAGCGAGTCTTGGGCGAGAGGGCTCGACAATCGGCGATCAGCGCGTCATCGGGGTCAATCGCCTTCATGATTGGTGGCTGAACCTGCCGCACGTAGTTCATGACGGCCTGTGCGGTGGCAGTCGAGTGGAGGTGGAGTCCCATCCTGGTCATTGGTTCCTCCTTGCCGGAACGCTGAACATCCCCATGAAGGCCTGGTCCCTGTGCCACAGGTACGCCTCGGCGCACCGGATGTGAGTATAGCCCCTGCCTGCCGACCATGCGTTCTCAGCGACAAGGGCCGGGATGGTCCGGATCCGTACCCCACCAGATTCTTCAAGGGCGGCCCGATGACCGTGCGCCGTATGCCACTCCCGGTGGTCGGTTTGTGCCCACATCTCGGGCACCTCGTTGGCCATGAGGATGCCCATGTCCTTGAGCTTCTCGTGGCAGTATCCCAGAAGGACCCGCCCCCACCGCACATACTTCCTGGGCTCGGGTGAGTTCAGCACCATCACGTCCTCGGCTTCCCTGAACCATGCGGCAAGCACGTCGCCGAGGTGGAACAGTCTCTCGAGATCGTGGTTTCCGGGCACCACCACAACCTTGACGGGAGCCACGACACGAAGTAGCTCCACCGAGGACACCAGCATCATGCGAGCCGTGCGAAACGCCTTCTGCCAGCGGCCATCCACATCCTGGGGAGTTCCGCGGTTGGTGGCCCCGCCCGCGCCCGCGATCGTCTGGTCAACGTGGAGGATGTCTCCACCGAGCACCAGAACTATCTCCTCGATTGAAAATCCGCTGACCATCCCCAGAATATCCAGGATGGCGTTGCGGAACAACTCCTCGGCGATCGTAGTGTCGTAGTCGGCCCCGACTTCCGGTTCCCAGGACAGCATGCCCAGATGCAAGTCCGAAATGCAGATCTCCAGAAGACATCCAGGAGATGCGTTGGGGTGCGGAATGGCCGAGTATGTAGGCGGAGTCCAGCCTTGCATGTCCGCTTTGAGGCTCTCCGCCGCCTCGATGTACCTGGCCATGGGAGCCAGAGGAGCCAGCCATGCCTTGACCTGGAAGAGTGGCTCGACGCACACCGTGCCATCCGGCAGCGCCGTACCCACCTCCCACTTGTTGATGATGTACTTCGTCACCCGCCAGACGGCGAGGTCAACCTTGGCCTCCGCCAGCAGCTCCTCGAGACTCGTGATTCGTCCCCGTACCGGCGAGGTGATCGTTGGCCCCTGGTCTGCTACCTCGATAAGCGTTCCTTGCGGGGCCTCGGTTGTCATCTGCTCACGGATGCGGCGGAAGGCGGATCGAATCCCCTCCCCGCTGTTGAATCCGTACCTGGACGCCACCTCGTCCCACCTGAAGCTCCGACCGTAGTCCCTTTTGAACTCCTGGATCTCGAGGTAGTTCTCGTATGTCAGCGTCGTCATTTCTCGCCTCGCTGTAGGGCCTCCAGGGCTGCTATGCGCAACTTGAGAGCCACATTTTCGGCGCGCAACTCCGACTCGGTTTGTTGTAGGGTGGCAATGGTGGTCTCGAGCCTCTCGATGCGCTCGAGGGCCTGTGTGTAGAGCTTCTCCCACCCTCCGCTGAGGGCAAGCTCGTTATCCACAACCTGCTTGCTGGATTCGCGCTGTTCCTTGTGCCGCTCCCCGAGCATCTTGAGGAGCTGCAAGCCGATGTTGCCTGTGAGTGCGGTAACCAGGGCGATGATGACGGTATTAGCGGTCTCGGGATCCACAATCGCCCCCCCACGAGTGAACGAGGTAAATCCAGGCTGCTGCCATGCAACATGCCACCCACGGGACCAGGAGCGGGAGGACCGTGATCGACCTCGCCGACGCAAGGGAGAGTCCGAGCCACAAGAGCCAGTACACGAAGATTGACACAAGGCTGTATCTGTAGAGCCTACAGCACTTGCGATGGGCAACCATCAAGGTTGCCGAAAGCAGGATGAGCACCCATGCCCAGAGGGTGGCCGGGAGGATCTCGAGTGCCAAGCGGAATGCCGGGGTGTTAGGAGTGACCCCATCGAACAACAGGATCCCCACCCCCCGCAGGAGTCCAATCAAGACCAGAAGGGCCTCGGCCATGGTAGTGGGCCCTGGCTCGATGATCTTATCGAGAACTCGTGACATCACCAGCCTCCCTTGGTTCGCCTGACGCCTGCCGCCATGCGCCCGCCCGCCATGCCAACTCTCTGCCACAGCTCTCCCAAGTAGTTCCTGGGAGGTTCCCCGAGTACAAACGTCCAGATGGCTCGCCCCGCCTCGAAGCCACACTTCCACCCGATGACCCTACCCGTCACCACCCCACCACCCCCGCCTCCACTCAGTCCACCGAAGATCTCCATGTCGGTGTGGTGGAAGCTGATCAGGTCGCGGTGGGCGAAGTCGATGCCGAAGCGGTACTCGTCATCGGCCACCACGTCGATCTCCCAGGTCTGGATCGGGTCCCCCTTGGCGAGATACTCGGCCAGGTCGCCCCCAGTGTTGGTATCATCAGCACCGGCCTCGGTATCACCATCCTCGAAGATGCCATAGGTGGTCTTGGAGGGGGTGTTGCCGTACCAGTAGATAACCTGACCGTCCTCCTTGCCGGAGCCGCGAAACTGGAACGTGTTGCAGAGGGCCGAGAAGTCGATGGTGCGCTGGACGGCCCGCAGGAGACCATTGCGATTGGTGAACACGATGTAGGCAGAACGATCCGTGCCAGCATAGGGTGAGGCGAAGTCGTATTGGAATGTGCCAGCCGGAGACTCGGTGAGCTTGGTATACAGGTCCCCGCGCTCGCACATGTCCACCGTGAAGTCCCAGAGGTTGGAGCCCGACTCGTTTTCCATGTAGAACTGATTGCCGTTGTCGGCGGTCCCGAGGACAGCCGTCCATGGCGTCATAACATCGCGCTCGGTCCACGGGTACCCGCTGACGGTGCTCGGATTCTCGAGCGCGAGACCCCAGATGGTCTCAAGCATGTCCCCGGCGTAGACCTGGGTAACTGCGTCTGAGAGCTTGGCGTTGTTGGTCGAGACGCCAATCCGCCTTCTGGCCAGGTGGTGCATAAAGGTCTCGCACTCCAGGGTGATGCGCGTTCCCAATCCGTGTGCGAACTTGAGCTGGAGTACCGGGCCCTTCCATAGAGTCTTGGTGGAGTTGAGGATCCCCATGTCCAGCGACCAGCCGTACAGGTCCGAGAGAACGTCAGTCCATGGGATGTCGTTACTCCGGGGGTCAAGGGTCACCGACGCGCTGCCCTCTCCGTACTTGCCATGATCGCAGGAGAAGTCATCGTACTGCCACAGCTCATAGCCATACGCCCGGCTCTTGTGCTTGAGAGCCAGCCAGTAGGTGGCGCGGAAGGCGTCGATCGGGCGGATCATAGCGAGTAGTAGATCGGAACCACGGTGAACTGGAGCTTGGTGTCCCCAGATGAGCCACCCGATACCGAGAAGTTCAGATCAGTCGTTGTGTCGGCGGCAAGGTTCAGCCAGGCCCCCGGCGTTGGCACGGCCACCCCTCGGGCGGTGCCATCGAACGATCGGACGCCGAGGGGGTTGCCCAGAGTGGCAGCTGGATACCACCACTCAAGCACCGCACCAACGGATCCATCCAGCCCGTTGGGGAAGTAGATGTCGATGGTATTGGTGGCGTCGGCGTCGTCCGTGATGGTCACCGTGTCGCCGTCATAGGTAGTGCCCGTGTTTACCTCAAGGCGGAATCCAGTCCAGCGATGCCCGGGGTTGTAGACCTCCCAGGTGGTAACGAGGTCGATCTCGTCGTCAAACGAGGCGGCATTGGCGATGAAGTAGGGATACCTCGACTCGCAGGGGATGGTGTAGCGTGAGTAGGCCGCCACACGTACCCCATCCATGCCCCCCTTGGGGCCGTAGTTCCAGATCGGAGCGGTGAGCACCTTGGTGCGCAGGTATCGCTCTACGTCAGTGCCGGAGGCGTTCTTCCTGGTGAATAGCGCACTGACCTCGCCAAGCTCGGGGTCCAGGAGCTTCGCCAGATCCTCCGCCAGGTCGAACTGTCGGCGCAAGCCAGTGGTGCCGCTGGCATCCAGGGATGTCAGCTCCACCATGAAGCTCCACTGCATGATCTGTGGCTGAATGGCTCCGGTGAGGGCCACCCCGAATCCCGGGTACTCCACGTCCGCGCCAGCAGCTGCCCGCCCGCCAAAGATAGGGGCACCGTACAACTTCCTGGTGTAGTCGGAGGTGGAAGCGTCTATGGCTGTGCCGTTGAATGTCAGCTCGAGTTCGCTCATGGCCTCTTGGTCCTTGATCCAACTATGCTGGAGGTGGAGATCTGTGCCGGTGTCGGGTCCTGCTTTACCAGGGCGGCGATGATCTCGAGAGCCGAGTTGGGGAACAGGATGTTGGCCGTCAGATCGGGCGGCTGTACTTCTACCGCCACGTCCACATCCGCCTCGACGGTGATCGTCACCGGCATCAAGCCCTCCAGGCCAGGGGTGGTAGAGATGGCCTGAGTGATCGCCCCGGGAAGATCGAGAGCGATCTCAGCTACCGAGGCGCTCAGCACCTTCTCCAGGTACTCGCCTACCGGAGCACCGATAGGGTGCCCGCTCCCGGGGCCCTGGGTTGCATCCTCGCCTGGTGCCTTGGGGGCGCCAATCTGCCTTCCGGATCCAGCGCCGACCACCGTGGAGGCCTTGATGATCGCCTGCTCAAAGTCACTGCGGATCACGTCTCTGAAACTACCCACAAGAGTGGTGACCAATCGCTCGACATCCACAACTGGAGCACCGATATGGTGCCCACTCCCCGGGCCCTGAATCCCCTCGTCGCCTGGTGCCTTGGGGGCGCCGATATGGTGTCCGGATCCAGCGCCGACCACCGTGGAGGCCTTGATGATCGCCTGCTCAAAGTCACTGCGGATCACATCTCTGAAACTACCCACAAGAGTGGTGACCAGGCGCTCGACATCCACGACAGGGGAGCCAATCTGTCGCCCACTTCCGGCGCCAAGGATGGGGGTACCCGACCCGGGGCCCAGGGTCCCAGAATCACCCGGCTTCTTCGGGGTGGGTGGTCCGCCTTCCCCACCAATGAGAATGGCCACTTGGCCAGCGAACACATCGGCGGTTTGCCGCGCCGCGGCGACAATGGCTTCCTGGAGCACCGGGGCAAGAGCCGCCTCGAACTCGCCGGTAGAGCCGCCTATCTTGATCTCGTAGTCCCCGCCCGTTCCTCCGTTGAGTGCGCTGAAGAGTCGGTTCAGGGCGTCGATGATGACCTCGACGTTGCGCACGAAGGGGTCCACGTCCAGGTCCATGATGATCTGGAGCATGGCCACAAGGTCTTCGATGATCTTGGTGTTGACCCCAACCCCCGTGCCAAACGCCCAGGGAGGCAGCTCCACCTTGGCCAGTTCCTGGCTGGCCTTGACCAGGGCCGTCACCTTGGCCATGTCGATCGTGGGCATCTCCATGAGGCGCGTGATCGAGTTGGCCACCGAGGTGATCGCCTGGGTCATGTCGGCGATGCGCTGGAGCATCATCGGGTCGGGCATGCCGCCCTCGGCATCGAACTCCTTGAAGGCCTCCTTGATGGCGTCCACGATGATGCGAAGCTGCCGCTTGAAGCTCTCCTTGAGTTGCTTTGCCTGCTCGTTCATCCAGCGTTCGCGGACACCGATCCACCAGTCGCTGGCCAGCTGCTTGCCCATGCCACTGTTGGAGCCCAGGATCGAGACGGTGAGGGAGCTGTCGATCAGGGACTGAATCGCCTCCGACACCGACTTCACCATGCCCGCCGCGCTGGCGGCCATCTCGATGAAGCCAGCCACGTCGGCCTGGAACTTCTCGAACTCTCCCTCGGGGTCCCAGTTCTCGAACTCGGTGCGCATATCCTTCATGAGCTGGGAGACCTCATCGAGGAACATCTTAGCCGTGGCCAGGACTCGCTTGATGCTCTCCCTGGTGATGTCGTACATGCGACGGAAGCGCCACTTGCCAGAAGCGGTGACCGCATCAGGGTTGCGCCGCCGCGCTGGATCCTTGGCTCCGGCACCCAGGGCCCCACCGATGGCCTTGCTCCCCGCCGACTCGATGGTCAGTGTTTCCCAGAGGAACTCGTCCACCGCCGTGAGCACTTCGATGATGGTCTTGATGGGCGCCACGATGGTGTTCACGTTGGAGGCGAACTCCGCCACTCGACCGATCAGCTTGCGGCTCTCGAGCGTGCCCTGATCGTACTCATCGGCCATGGAAGCGAAGAGGTCCACCACATCGCGGATACCCTGCATCAGGATGTTCTTGGCGGTCTGGCTCAGATTGAAGAGCTTGTGGCCGGTGTCAGCGTAGTTCACCAGCATGCTCATGATGCCGTTGGTGGCGTTGATCACGGACCCCAGGGCGTCGGAGAAACCCTTGAGCTGTCCGAGGAGCTGATCCTTCTCGAGCGCCGTGCGCTGCGGATCGGTCATACCCAGCGGCAGGGCCACCATGTCCCACACCGAGAATCCGGCAGGTCGGGCGGCCTGATCGTTCCTGTGAGGATCGAACTCGGCGTAGAGGTCCTGGAACATCTGGAGAGTCGTGGTGATGGTGCGCTTGATCATCGCCAGGGTGCCTTGCCGCGGCAGCTTGGGAACAAGCTCACCGGAGAGCGCCTGGGTGATCTCGAATGCCCGGGAGATGGCGTCCAGCACCACCTTGACGGTCTCGCTCCACGACTTGATGTTGTCCGCTACCGCGTCGGGGACCCTGTACTGACCAGCCCAGTCCCTGGCCATGCCCTCGAACTCCTCCATGAGCATGGAGATGTTCTCGCGCAGGATCCCGAGGGCCTCCTTGGACAAATAGGCTGTCTCTTCGGGGAGCACCACCAGCTTTTGGATGCTGGCCACAACGTCGGTGAGGTCCTTCAGGTGTTCGGAGAAGGCCTTCGACTTGGCGGCAACCTCTTGGGCATCCACCACCAGGCTGGGCATCAACTGCTCGGCCATGAGATGGAACTGACGCCACAGATCATTGAACGCCGTGATCACCCGATCCCACTCTTGCTGGATCGGCATGACAAACGAGTAGGTGTTCAGACCGAGGACGCTCTGCACCACGCTAGAGATGCTGCTCACGGCCTTGGCCCACTCGGCCATGCGCGGCTCGGTCTCAAGACTCCACTCCACGAGATCGGGAACCAACCGCGTGGCGAAGCCCTTGAAGTTGTTCCACAGATCCATCATGGAGGTGGTGATCTTGCGCCACTCGCCCGCCGTGGGCTGCACGAAGGTGATGATCTTGCGACTGGTCTCGGAGATGGAGTTGAGTGCCGAGGCCCAGCCGCCGAGCATGCTGGCCACGTTCCCCATCAGGTCTGCTGCGCCACCAGGATCACCGGGGTGCAGTCGCTTGAGGGCCTCGGTCACGCTGTCACTCAGGCCAACCAGGATCTCCATGAAGCCCTCGATGGCCGGGAGGATAGCCGTACTGTCCCGGTAGACGGGAACTTCGCGCGAGATCCGCGCCACGCCAGCGAACACGTCGATCCAGACGCCCACGGTGGATGCCACGGCCTGGCTGAGGTCCTGAAGGGCCTGAGCGTCCGCCCCGCGTGAGACGGCCTGCACGATCCCCGGCTCTTCCGCGGTCCCCCAGAGAAGCGAGCCCATGGTCTCCATCACGGAGACCATCTGCTGTAGTACATCTGTTCTATTCAGCTGCTCGGCCCGGGTCTTGCGGAGGGCCATGGTGAACTCGCCCATCGAGGAGAACACACCAATCCACGCCTCGAAGGTAGAGGCCACGGCCTGGCTGCGATTCTGGAACTCCTGGAAGCCTGGCAGATTGATGGACTCGGCCATCAAGGTCCACGACTGGGTGGCGATCGTCTGCATGACCCCCACGGCACCGGCCATGATCTTGTCGATGTCATCCAGCTCGCGGAGCTTGTTCACTTCGGTCAGCGCGGAGGCCAACTTGGTGAGGGGCTCAATCCACTTCTCGAAGGTCTCGGCCAGGACCTGCATGTCCTCCCAGTCCTGGGTGTTCTTCAGCATGGTGGCCGCGCCACCCTGGAGCATGGACTGGAAGTGATAGACGATGGCCCCGATCGCATCCAGCATCGTCCGAGCTTCCTCGAGTCCGCGCAGGGTGCCCTGAGTGGACTTGATGCGAGCGAGGACCTGCACCGACTCCATGGCCTTGCCCAGATCGGTGAAGACCTCGAGCCACTTGCCCACGGACTCGGCCAGATCGGCCGTGAGCTGGGTTGCGATCACTGCCCGGTCCCCGAGAACCTTGATGCGGTCGCCGGAGACCTCGAAGATGATGTCCTCGATCTTCCCGAGAAGCTCGCCGAAGCCCTCGACCCGAACCATGGAGGGAGCGACCTTGGAGATCGCCTCGGCTGCCTCGGCGGCCCCCGTCAGTGGTTCCGTCCACGCCCCGATTCCCTCGGCAACCGCCTTCAGGTCGTCGGTGACTCGCAGGATCTCCGGCCCGGCGAACTTGGCCGTAGCCTCTTGAGCAACCACGATCAGGTCATCAAGCCACGCGGCCACCGCGCCCATGGACACGTCGGCCCGCACGTCGGAGAGCTTGTCCATCAACTCCGCAGTGTTGGTCAGGGGCTCGACCCAAGCCGTCACCCCATCGGCAACCAACTTCAGGTCCTCGGCAGCCAGCAGGAACTGATCACCATGGAGGGTCTTGAAGTCGGTGGTCATCTTGTTGCCCATGTCGGCAACTTGTTGCACCAGCCCTTCGACGTTCGTGAGGTCGGCCGGGATGACCGCTTCCTGGATGGCCTTGAGTCCGTCACCCATGGCCGCCAGCACGTCCGCCCAGACCAGGACGCCCTCGCCCAAGGTCTTCGAGAACGTCATGGACTGCACCAGGGCCGAGTTGGTCTTGCCGATGCTGTCAGCCACGGACAGCGACATCTTCATGAGATCGGTGAAGAACGTTCCCAGGACCGCGAAGTCCACGTCCGTGCGCGCGCGCGCGATGCCCGTGGTCGCGTCCGCCAGCTGGGCAAGCACTCCGGCCCACGTCCCGATCGAGTCGGCGAAGTCCTTGGAGAGCGTGATCTTCGAGACGGCTGATTGCAACCCTGCGGCATCGCCACTTGCACCCGCACCAAGGTCGAACTGCCCCATCATCTCCTGGGACAACTCGCCCACCCGAGTGGCCATGGCGAAGACCTGCTCGATCTGGGCCTGGGATGGAACTCGGACCTTGACCACCGCGTTCATGGTGTCCACGGTGTTCTTCAGGAGGCCCATGGACGAGTTGGCGAAGTCGAGGCCCTCCTTGAGCTGAATGGCCTTGGTCGGGTTGATGGTAGCCGCCACTACGATGGCCCCATCCAGTACCTTCTGCATCGAGGCGAACACCTCGGCCATCATCTCATCGGGCGGCGCCCCGATGAACTCCGTCCACACGGACTTCATTGCCTCGAGCCCGGCCTTGATCCCAGAGGCTACGTTCTGGATCGCCTGCATGGCGATCTGGAGCGGATCCTCCTTCTGCTTCTCGCCTTTGTCGCCCCCACCGCCCTTGGGCTCCTTCGGACCCTTCCCAGTGCCACCACCCTCGATACCTCCGGCAACCAACTCGCCCGCCGAGGGAAGAGGAGAGTTCTCGCCTCCGGGGCCAAGGAACTCATCCCGGAGTTGCCCCCCGAGTTTCCTAAGCTCTGCCCACAGCGAATCAGAAGCCTTCGCTCCCGCCGCCTTGACAGCGCTCCCTATCTGAGGAGCGAAGTCGATCTGTGGCCCCCCACCACCACCCGCTCCTGCTATGTAATCCGCACCGTAGATACTGCCACCGCCACCGGCACCAGCCCCATTCCCGTTCATCCAGTTCCTGATCAGGTTCACGGGGTTGAGCGCGTTGAGTCCGTCCTTGAACTTGTTGGCAATCCATCCGCCGATCTTGTAGGCCGCCTCTCCCAGCTTCACGCCGCCGATACTGAGTTCGGACATACCAAACGTGATGAAGAACATGAGAACTCGGAGGAAGAGCTGCTTCAGCCTGGGACCCACCCACTCACAGATCGCCGTCCATATCTTGGTGGCAATCTTGGCGAGTGTAGGCGCGAGGAACGCCCAGAGACGACCGAATAGTTGGAGCATGAAGTTGACGAAGCGTTCCAGGTACGGCCTGACCCGATCCCACAACGCCCCAAGCACAGGCGCCCACTCCGCCCAGTGGGTCTTCCAGATCTCGACCGCCTCGCCCAATGCGGACCAGACGGACTCCAGCACGTTCCTCAGGGCGCCTACCAGGTTCCCCCCGGCTTCTGCGATGGCCGAGGTCCCCTCGGTGGTCAACTGCTCGTCAGCCATCCCGAGCCAGCGAGCCCATTCCTTGATGGTGTCGTCGATCGCCCCCACCCCGGCCTCGACCAGGCCGATGAACATGTCCGGGAGCCGTTCGGCTACTCCATTCAGCATCGAGGCCAGTCCATCCAGGATGGGCGGTGCGATCTCGACTATGAGCGAGCCGATCTCCCCCCAGATTGTCGTGAAGATCCCGATGAGCGATCTGAAAGCCTCGGCGACCCCGGACACAATGGCGGCCACCATGCCCATAAGGCCAGCACCCACCGCCTGGGGATCAAGATTGCTGAAGGCCTCCCTGAGGTTCTCCCCGATCTCCTTGCCCTTACCCTGAATCCTCTCCTTGAGGGAGTCCAGCGCGCTGGTCAGGGCGCCAGCGATGCCCTGGGCAAGACCCGCAAGACCCTCGAGCAGCTTCGGGATAATGGCCGAGATCCCCTCGGCAGCCTTGTTGCCGATCTCGCCAGCCTTGGCCCCCACGGTGTTTCCAAGGGTGTCGAAGATGCCACCGATGAAGTCCACCCCGGATTGCAAGGCGTCAGTCAGCCCCTGAACCGCTCCCCCCACGGCCCCCTGCAACCTCGCCAGACCCACCTCCATGTTGCCGCTGAACATGTCGCGGATTGCCGGGCCGATAGTGGCCAACCCTCCGATAAAGAGGTCGATCTGGGGCAGCGCCGTGGACGTGAGGGTATACAGCTGCTGTCCGATGGCCACGGCGAAGCTGCCCGACGACTCCTGCATCTCGATCATGTCCGTGCGCATCGCCTCGGACATGTTGGCGAAGGATCCCTTGAGCGACTCGGTGCCCTGGCTGGCCTGTACCTTGGCCAGGTCGAAGCCCTGTTTGATCATGTTGGGGAACTGGACGATCGGCTGCACCGCGTCCTTGAAGCCCATGAAGTTGGACTTGTAGGCCGCCCCCACCGCCACGATCCCGGGGATGACGAAGCGCGCCGCCCCCGCCATCGCGCCGAGGGCGTCCGTGTTCAGGCCGATGGTCTCGAGAAGCTGCTGCCCCGGGCCGCTTGCCACCACCTTCATGACCGTGCTCATGGCCGCGAAGGCCATGAACGCCTCGATGATGGGGGCCGGGATCATCTGAAAGATCTTGCCGATGAACTCGAATAAAGGAACGATCTTTCTGACCTGATCCGCGAGGAGGTTCAGCGTGGCGAAGAGCTGCTTCGCGGGCTCCAT